>Ga0247821_10001137_pt1 | contig 14762 bp, 9 predicted proteins | sample 13C_Glycerol_Day_FD_192481 | JGI IMG/M metagenome (GOLD analysis project Ga0247821, IMG submission 192481) | Soil microbial communities from agricultural site in Penn Yan, New York, United States - 13C_Glycerol_Day14 | ecosystem: Environmental > Terrestrial > Soil > Agricultural land | place... | reverse complement strand
GGGTGGGAGTTGGTACCAGTACGCCGTGGTGGCGATGTCGTCCTGGCGTTCGAACAGGCCGTGGTCCCAGGCGCCGATCTGCTGGACGGTGACCTTGAGGCGTTCGGTGAAGTGGATCGGGTCCGGCAGGTGCCAGCGGTACAGGCCGTGCATCGGCAGGGCCTCGGTCGAGAACGGCGACGCCTTCGTCCGATCGCGCGCCGAGTGGAACGGGTACCCGCAGTACGGCGCGCTGAAGGTGACGATCTCCGGTTCCGGGTCGGTGCGCAGCGCGTCCTGGAAGGCCCACGCGCCGCCCGCGTAGTCCTCCAGGCCGGTGCTGCACAACGTCGGGAACTCGTCGTCGCCGTCGACGAAGAACTTGACCTCGCCCTCGCCCCACCAGTAGCGGTGCAGTGACGTCAGCGCGAGATACGTGCCGACGTACGTGCCGCGGCCCTCGACCCCATCGAGGATCACGTGGTCGGTGCCCAAGGCCGCCGTACCGTCACAATGCCGCCATTGCGCGTGGAAGTACGGCGTACCGGGGCTGATGTCGTCGCCGAGCGTGTAGTCGATCTGGAAGTACACCCCGGGCAGCTCGCCGGCGTGCTGGTTCTCGAGCGTGAGGCGTGCGCCCGTACGGAACGGCATCGGGAAGTAGCAGTTCATCCCACCCGTCGGCGCGACGACGATCGGGGCGGAGGTGACCAGTGCGCGCGTGCCGAAGCCGTTGCAGAAGAAGTCGCCGAGCGGCACCTCGACCGACGGCAGGTCCGACCCGTCCCAGTAAGCCCGCAGCACGAGGTCCCGGAGAACGAACGGACCGTGCTCGGTGCGGTCTGGAACCGTCAGCCAGATGTGCCGGATCACGCCCGGGCCGTCGATGTCGGCCAGGACAGCCGTCTCCCCCGCGGGCAACACGAGGGCGGGCGAACCCTTCCGGGACGGACCGAGCGCCGACGCGGCCCGCGCGGCCGCACCGGGCGCGCCAGTCCGGTTCTCGGCGTTGATCGACCGGCTGACCACGCCATCGGGGAGGACAGGAACAGTGAACGTAGGGAACACGAGCTTCCTCTCGGGACGGCTACTTGTCGGCTCCCGATCGCTTGCCGGATCACGGCAGGAACGACTCGGTGACCTGGGGTTTCGGGAGGTTGCCGTGGAGTGCGCGGTAGAACGGGTGGGCCGGGGTGAGGTCGGTCCGGTGGATCGGCCCGCCGGTGATCGACGACGCGTAGAGGGCCGTGACGAACTCCATCGTCGGCCGGGTGCTCGCCAGCGTGGTCTTGTGGGTGCGACCGCTCAGCAGATCGTCGACCAGCCGGGTGATCTGGGCTTCGTGATTACTCGGCACGTCTTCGCCGGCCGACGCGGCCCAGGGATCGGCCGCCGCGCCGGACTCCGCCGTACCGACGAGCAGGCCGTCTGCTTGCCGGACACCGGGATCGAGGCCGAGCGTGGCTGCCTTGGCCGCGTCAGGTGCCGGATGGAACGTCCAGTCCCGGTCGGAGTAGCCGTAGACGTGGTTCACCTCGAGCGTTCCACCGGACGTGTCGATCCGGATCCGGCTCAGCTCCCGGGGCGACAGCAGGCTGTTCACCACGGTCGCGACCGCGCCGCTCTCGAAGGTCACCGAGGCCGTCGAGACGTCCTCGAACTCGACCGGACGCTCCAGCCGGACCGCGGACGCGGTGATCGTCCGCCACGGTCCGAGCAGATGCAGCAGCAGGTCGATCTGGTGGATGCCGTGACCGAGGGTCGGTCCGCCGCCCTCGCCGACCCAGGTGCCGCGCCACTCCGGATCGAAGTAGCTGCGCGGCCGGAACCACAGCGTCTCGCAGACCGCGACCAGCGGACGGCCGAGCGCGCCGCGGCCGAGCAGGTCCGCGGCACGGACGGCCCCGGACCCGTGCCGGTGCTGGAACACCACCCAGACCGATCCCTCGCTCGCCTCCTCGGCCCGCGCGACCTCGTCCAGCTCGGCCAGGCTCAGCACCGGCGGCTTCTCCAGGAGCACCGACTTGCCGGCCGCCAGGACCTCGATCGCGATCTCGGCGTGGCTGCCGGGCGGCGTCGTCACCGAGACCAGGTCGGGATCCTCCGCCGCCAGCAGCTCCGTCACACTCGCGTACGGCGTCGCGCCGTACTTCTCCGCCGCCGCCCGCGCCTTGGCCTCGACGACGTCGGCGACCCCGACCAGATCGGCCCGGCCCGTCCTCGCGTACGCCTCGGCGTGCCGGTGGCTGATGTTGCCGCAGCCGACGATCGCGACCTTCATCGGGCCGCTCCGCGGACGGTCGCGTTCTGCTGCGCCGTCAGGGCCAGCCGCATCGTCTCGAACGTGTGCTCCTGCGGCGCGGCCGTCGTGGTCCGGTCCCGTACGTCGCGCAGCAGGTCCGGGAAGTAGGTCAGCTCGACGTCCGAGCAGTCGATGTAGTGCGTGCCCTTGTTGTCCACCAGGAACAGGTGGTTGCCGCCCGGACGGCCTTCCAGGTCGACGTACTTGCGCATCTCGATGTAGCCCTCGGTGCCGAGCACCGTCAGCCGGCCGTCGCCCCAGGTCGGCAGGCCGTCCGGGGTGTACCAGTCGACGCGGATGTAGCCCTGGGCGTTGTCGCTGCGCAGCAGGATCTCGCCGAAGTCCTGCAGCCCCGGCTCGTCGGGGTTGGCGAAGTTCCCGACCGAGCTGGTCACCACCTCACCGGTCCGCGCACCGGTGAACCAGAGGAACTGGTCGATCTGGTGCGAGGCGATGTCGGTCAGGATGCCGCCGTAGCGGGCCTTGTCGTAGAACCAGTCCGGGCGGCCGCCGCCACCGGCCAGATGGCCGCGGTCGCCGATCCGGTGCGGGCCGACGCCGAGCGTCTGCACCACGGTGCCGATCCGGCCCTCGCGGACCAGCTCACCGGCCTTGACGACGCACGCGACCTCGAACCGCTCGGAGAACGTCACCGACCAGAACCGGCCGCTCTGGGCGACGGCCTTCTCGACCTCTTCGAGCTGCTCGAGGGTGACGCACCCGGGTTTGTCCGCGACCACGTCCTTGCCGGCCCGCAACGCCGCGACCGCGATCGGCCCGCGCCGGTCCGGTACGGCGGCGGTCACGATCAGGTCGATCCCGTCGGCGGCGATCAGCTCGTCCGGGTCGTCGACGAACGGTACGTCGGGGTACCGCTCGCGGACCGAGACCGCGACCGCCGCCGACGGGTCGTCGGTGGCCATCCCGGCGAACGTCGCACCGGCTTTGATCAGGCCGGCAACCTGGCCGAAGATGTGCGCGTGGTCGAGTCCGACGGCGGCGAAGCGGATGGGTTGGCTGGAGTTCAAGGGTGTTCCTTCCGATGTCGGCCGACGACGCCCGGGTCGTGGTCCGACCAGGTGTCCCAGTTCGGCAGGGCAGGTAGCTGGAGCTGGACGGAGTGCGTCCCGCTGGTGAGGGTCATGGTCTGTGTGGTGCCGACGCCGTCGGCGGCGTCAGGCGGACGTCAAGAAGGGCCGGCAGACGGCCGGCCGTGTCGCGTTTGCGGAGTTCTGCGTCCGCTGTGAGGATCCCTCGCTGCAGCAACTGCATCGCGTCCGAGGTTACCTCGCCGGCCTTCCGCAGGTCGCGGACAGTCTCAACCAGTGAGTGCCCCTGCGGGACCGCATCAGATCGGCTGCGCTCCCCGACCGCGACGCGGACCGGCCGTGCAATCGGGTTCTCGTGGCAGCTCAGCGCGAGGCCTTCAGAGCCTGGGCGAGTTCCTCGGCGATCTTGTCGCCGCCGTCGCTCTTCCACTTCTTCACTGCCGTGGCCCACGCCGACACGGGCTTGCGGCCTTGCACGATGTCGTCGGTGACCTGGTTGATCGCGTCGTTGAGCTGCTTGTTCTTGCGGTTGCTGGTTTCGGAGTACACGCCGGCCGCCGGGTTGGCGAGCGCCGTCGGGCACACCGACTTCATCGCGTTGAACTGGTTCTCGGCACTGCCTTCCTTGCCGGGCAGGAAGATCGTCCAGGGCGCGTCGGCCTGGTACATCAGGCCGAGCTGGGTCTCGCTGAAGCCCTTCGCGTTCAGCACCGGGCTGCCGTTCTGCATCGTGTGGTGCACCCCGGCCAAACCGAACTTGCGGAACAGGTACTCCTGCGTGCCGAACGGCGCCGCCAGGAAGTTCAGGTAGGCCAGCAACGTCTCGACCCGGCCCTCGGCCTTCTTGCTGATCGCGGTGACACCGATCGCCGGCGCGCCCAGCCAGGTCTTGCCCTGCCCGGAGCCGTCGTGCTTCGGCGGCGCGATGATCGCGATCTCGGCCTTCGGGTCGGTCATCATCTGCAGGTACGTCGGCCAGCCGCTGAACGTGTCCTGGACGAGCGGGCTGGAGCCGTTCGAGAACCGGGTCTTCAGGTCCAGGTTCTGCCCGGCGTACGCGTCCGGGTGGATGTAGCCCGACTTCCAGAGCTTCTGCAGGATGCCGAAGACCTCCTCGTGCGCAGGGTGCTCGAGGTTGCTGACCAGCTTGTCGCCGTCCTTGCTCCAGGTGTTCGGGATCTCGAACATGTTCCGGACGAACTGCGTCGGCGCGGAAGCCAGCGCGAAGCGGTTCAGCTTCTTGTTCGTCAGGCCCTTGCAGAGCTCGACGAACTCTTCGGCGCTCTTCACCCCCGCCTGCAGTCCCTCGGCGGCGAGGATGTCGCCGCGGCTGTACATCACCTGGGAGCTGATCGCACCGCGCGGGATCGGGACGCCGTAGATCTTGCCGTCGAAGATGCCCGAGTTCCACGCCACCTCGGGCAGGTTCGCCAGGAACGGGTACTTCTTGATGTTGTCCCCGGACAGGTGCGGCGTCAGGTCGACTGCCTTCGCGGCGAGCATCTGGGGCGTCTGGGCGATCGCGCCGACCACGAACAGGTCGCCCAGCTGGTCGCCGGCCACCGCGGTGGCGAACTTCTTGTCGTAGTCCACCGACGGGGTCAGGTTCACCTGCACCGGCGACCCGACCCGCTTGTTGAACTCCTGCCAGAACGTGTTCTGCTCGAGCTTCGGCGGGATCGGCGTGTTCGTGTACGTCGTCACGGTGATCGGCTTGCCGTCGCCGGGCGCCGCGTTGATCGCCTGCACCGGATCAGCCGGGTACTTGTTGAACGCGTCCGGGATGTTGTACTCGGCGCCGGCCAGATCGGGCTTGACCCCGGTGTACCGCTCGTACGCCGGCCGGATCTTGGACCGCGCCGCCTCGTCGTTCCCCGCGCCCGACGCCCCGCGGCCGTCGTTCGAGCAGCCGACCGCACCGGCCAGGCCCAGCGCCGCCCCGCCGGCGAGGACCGCCCGGCGCCCCAGCGGCCGTGCATCGTAGACACTCATGGGTGTTACCTACTTTCCAGGTCTTGTGGTCAGCCCTTGACGGCGCCGGTGAGGACGCCCTTGGCGAAGTGCCGCTGGATGAACGGATAGACGCAGAGGACCGGGACGATCGAGATCATCAGGATCGCCATCTGGATCGAGGTCTGCGGCGGAACCGCCTCGCCCGCCAGCCCGAGGTCCTGACCGCCGAGCTCGACGCCGTTCACGACGTACGTCCGCAGCACCAGCTGCAGCGGCCACTTGCTGCTGTCGTTGAGGTAGAGCAACGCGTTGAAGAAGCTGTTCCAGTAGCCGACGCCGTAGAACAGGCCGACGACGGCGACGACCGCCTTGGACAGCGGCAGGCCGATGTGCCGGAACAGTTTCCATTCGGAGGCGCCGTCGATCCGGGCCGCGTCGATGATCTCGGCGGGCAGCCCGACGAAGAACGCCCGGACGACGATGACGTTGAAGGCACTGACGCTGACCGGCACGATCACCGCCCACAGGCTGTCGAGCAGCCCGAACTGCTGGACGACGAGGTAGGACGGGATCAGCCCCGGGTTGAACAGCAGGCTGATCAGCACGAGCAGCAGCAGCGGCCTGTTGCCGATGGTGCCGCGGCGGCTCAGCGCCCATCCGAGCGTGCAGGTCAGCACCAGCGCGAGCGCCGTGCCGACCGCCGTCACGAAGCCGCTGATCAGCAGCGCCTGGGTCACCGTCCCGCCCGACAGGATCGAGCGGTACGCCGTGAAGTCCAGCCCGTGCGTCGGGAACAGGACGAATCCGCCGGCCTTGGTCACCTCCTCGGCGGGCGCGAGGCTGGTCGAGATCACGCCGATGAACGGGAACACGACGACCCCGCAGACGACCGTGAGGAAGACCGCCTTGACGATGCGCTCGGTCAGCCCTGGCATCGGCATCCCGCCGATCATCGTCGGAGCTGGTTTGGCCTTCATCCGCGGTAGACCCCTTCCTCGCCGAAGCGGTGGGCGATCTTGTTGGCGGACAGCACCAGAGCGAGGGCGACGGCGCTCTTCACCAGGCCGACCGCGGCCGCCACTCCCCAGTTCCCGCCGAGAATGCCGTTGTTGTAGACGTAGGTGTCGAGCACTTCACTGGCATCGACGCCGACGGCCTGCTGCTGCAGGACGATCTGCTCGAAACCGACCGTCAGCGAGTCGCCGAGCTTGAGGATCAGCAGCAGGATGATGATCGGCTTCAGCCCGGGCAGCGTGACGTGCCAGGTCTGCCGCCAGCGTCCGGCGCCGTCCACCGCCGAGGCCTCGTAGAGCGCGCGGTCGATCTGGGACAGCACGGCGAGGAACAGGATCGTCGCCCAGCCGGTGTCCTTCCACAGCACCTGCGAGGTCAGCAGCGCCCGGAACGCCTCGACGTTCCCGATCACGTGGATCGGGTCGTAGCCGTGGCCGCGCAACCAGTTGTTGATCATCCCGGTCCCGCCCAGCACCTGCTGGAACACCGCGACCACGATCACCCAGGACATGAAGTGCGGCAGGTAGATGATCGTCTGCACGATCTGCCGGAGTTTGTTCGACAGCAGGCTGTGCAGGACGAGCGCCACGACGATCGGCGCCGGAAAGACGATCACGGTCTGGATAGCGGTCAGAATCAAGGTGTTCCGGACCGCATTGAGGAATTCCGGATCGCCATTGAAAATGATGGAGAAATTCTCGAATCCGGACCACAGACTCTTCGCCGTTCCCAAAAACGGTTGATAGTCCTGGAAGGCGATGACGTTGCCCCAGAGCGGGTAGTACTGGAACGCCAGCAGGACGAGCAGGCCCGGTATCGCCAGCAAAAGCACAGGATAGTCGCGCCTCAGCCGGGACAGCAGGGATCGCTTGCGCTCCTGGCTGCGAACCTCGGAATCCGCGTCCACGCGCACTGGATCACGCACCCGAGAAGCAGTGTCAGCTTCAGCCACAGGCACTCCTTCGATACTCGGATAAAAAAAGTGATCGATCCACTTCTGAGCCGGTAGCTAACCGCAGCCCACTTTTGGTGTCAAGGCCTCGCCGCGCTATTCGGACGAGCGCTGGTGATAAGCTGCCCGGCCTGAGACGGCCTGGCACGAGGAGGGGAACGTGGCGGACGCGGCGTCCAAACGGCCGGCGACCATCCACCAGGTGGCCAGCCTGGCCGGGGTGTCGCACACGACGGTGTCGCGGTACCTCCAGGACAAGGACAGCCTGAAGCCGAAGACCAGGATCAAGGTCGAGTACGCGGTCAAGGCTCTCGACTACCGCCCCAACCTGGTCGCCCGGTCGATGCGGACCCGGCACACCAACCGGCTCGCGATCGTGCTCGCGTCGGGCGCTCACTTCCCCGGCCGGCTGCTCGCCGCGGCCTCGCGGACGGCGCACGAGGCGGGGTACCAGGTCGAGATTGTCAGCGTCGAGGGCGGATCACAGGAACGGTCGGCGCGCATCGACGAGCTGGCGCGCTCCGGCCAGGTCGAGGGCATCCTGGCCCTGTCCCCGATCAGCCTCAAGGGCAAGAAGTCGAACCGGGTGCCGATCGTGGTCAGCGGCTCGTACGACGACAAGCTGCACGGGCTGGCCGAGCTCGCCGACGCCACCGAGGTCCGCGACATCGTCGAGTACCTGGTCTCGCTCGGGCACCGGACCTTCCTGCACGTCGCCGGCGCCCAGAACTTCGCCTCGGCCCGCAACCGCAAGAGCGTCTACCTGGAGACGATCGAAGAGCTCGGGCTGCGCTCGGTCGGCGCCGTCGACGGCGACTGGTCGGCACAGTCCGGCTTCGACGCGATCACCAGCCTGCCGGACGACTGCGGCGTGACCGCCGTCGTGGCTGCCAACGACGTCGTCGCGATGGGCGTGATCCGCGGCGCCCTCTCGCGCGGCTGGAGCGTGCCCGGCGACCTCAGCGTCTTCGGGTGGGACGACGAGGAGATCGGCCGGTTCGCCACCCCGTCGCTGTCGACCGTGGCCGTCGATCGCGAGGCGCAGGGCCGCGCGGCGGTGCACCGGTTGGTCGCCGAGATCCGCGGCGAGCCGATCCCGGAACCCACCACCCGGACCATCAACCACCTCATCTTTCGCGAGTCGACGGCCCCTCCGCGAGCAGGGGCGCCATCGTGAGGGCAAGATGCAGGACCAGCCGATCTTCTCCACGCCGCAGGTCGAAGCCGGTCACGGCTTCGATCCGCCGCAACCGGTAGTACGCCGTCTGACGGTGGATCGCCAGCTCAGCAGCCAGCTCCTGCACGTTCCCGGCCTTGTCGAGAAACACCTGAGCCGTACGCACCAGCTCGCCGCCCTCCGCGATCAGCCGTCGCGCCCGCGGATCCAGTACGGCGTCCACCAGCGCGGCATGCGGACCGCACGAAACCAGCCGCCGCACACCGAGCTCCGACCAGCGCGCCACCACACCTGACCCCGGAACCGCGGCCAGGACCTGCGCGGCACGGCGTGCCTGTTCATGGCTGGTCCGCACCTGGGCCAGCCCGCGCTGCGGATCCCCCACACCTACCAGCAAGCGGCTCGCGGCCTGCTCTCCCAGCCGCTGGGCATGCAGCTGCCGGAGCCGGTCGATCGCCTGGTCGATCCGCGACGACCGGTCGACGCCGAGGTCGAGCAGCAACGTCGTGAATCCCTCGCCGGACAGCGCGATCACGTGCCGCGGTAGCGACCAGAGATTCAACGGGATCACCTCCCGCGGTTCGCCCGGCGGCTGCTCCGCGTGCACGACCACGACCGTCGCCGTACGCCGAATCAGCCCGCGGCCGTCGAGCTCGTCCGCTGCCCGCCGCGACACCTCGTCGTCGGGCGCCAGTAGGTTCGTCAGCAGCAACGAAGCGTCGCGACCGCCACGGGCCCGCTGAGCGAGCACGGCACCCGCTTCCCGCGCGACCGCCGCAGCCGCCTCGAGCTGCTGCACCGTACCGAGTCCGGCCTCGGGGTCGAGGAGCCAGAAGTACCCGTAGGTCACACCGTTCCACCGCACCGGCAGGCACAGCCGGGGCAGGATTCCGAGGCTCGGCTCGGCCGGCGTCCGGACCGGGCCGGTCGCTCCGGCGATACCGAACTGCTCGAACCAGCTCCGGACCTCGGCGGTCGACCGGCGCCGCAGGATCGAACCGGCCCGGACCGCGTCGATCTCATTGGGCTGCGTGTTGTACGCGACCAGGTTGAAGTCGCGGTCTTCGAGGACCGCCGGGGTCCCGAACACGTCCGAGATCGCACCGACCAGCTCGTCGAGGTCCATGGCGGCAGTTTAGACAGCTGTATGAAGATTCGCTCCAGCTTCCTGCCAACTGGATGAGGCTTCGGGCGGGCCGGGCTCCTTACAGTGCCGTCATCTGACCTCGAAGGAGCCACCCATGCTCGGTACCGCTCTGCTCGCCGCCTCCCGGAGCCGCCGCGTCCGGGCGATGGTCACCAAGTCCCGTGTCACCCGCCGGGTCGTGACCCGCTTCATCGCCGGCGACGACGCCGACGCGGCCGTCGAGGCCACCCGCCGACTGACCACGGGCGGTTTCGCCGTCACCCTCGACCGCCTCGGCGAGGACACCGTCGACCGTGCGCAGGCCGAGGCCGCCCGTGACGGTTACCTCCAACTGATCGCGCTTCTCGCGGACCAGGGTCTCGCGGCCGGTTCCGAGGCGTCGCTCAAGCTGTCGGCGATGGGCCAGGCGCTGCCCGGCGGCGGCGAGGAACTGGCCGCCGACAACGCCTACGCGATCTGCGCGGCCGCGGCCGGCGCCGGTATGACGGTCACCCTCGACATGGAGGACCACACCACGGTCGACTCGACCCTCGGCATCCTCGGCGACCTCCGCAAGGACCACCCATGGGTCGGTGTCGCGCTGCAGGCCATGCTGTACCGCACCGAGGCCGACTGCCGCGACCTGGCCGGAGCGGGGTCGCGGATCCGGCTGGTCAAGGGCGCGTACGCCGAGCCGAAGTCCGTCGCCCACGCCGCGAAGAGCGATGTCGACGCCGCGTACGAACGCTGCCTCGGCATCCTGATGGGCGGGCTCGGCTACCCGATGGTCGCCAGCCACGACCCGCGGATGATCGCCGCCGCCCAGCGCCTGGCGGACCAGCACGGCAAGGGATCGGACGACTTCGAGTTCCAGATGCTCTACGGCATCCGGACGAGCACCCAGGAGCAGTTGCGCTCCCAGGGCTCGCGGATGCGGATCTACGTCCCGTACGGCGACGACTGGTACGGCTACTTCATGCGCCGGCTCGCGGAACGGCCCGCCAACGTCGGGTTCCTCCTCCGTTCACTGGTGACGAAGTAGGTCAGAAGCCTCCGTTCGTCGTACCGCCGCTGCCGGTGGCCGGTGTGGTGAACGAGATGTTCGGATCCGGACCCCACTGGTCGGCCGTCGCCGGATAGTTCGCCTCCTGGCGTTTGATGCACTTCCACTCGACGGTGGTGCTCGGCGGGAGGTTGCTGATCGTGCCGGTCCAGGTCGGGTAGGCGGTCGGCGAGAGCTTCACCGCACTCGCCACCGACCAGGCGCCGAGCTGCGGCGCGCTGCCGACGACGTACACCGACTGGCCGGACGTCGTCGTGCCGTTCGCGCAGCTGAACGTCTTCGAGACGACCGTCTGCCCGAGCGTGAAGGCGAAGGTCTTCGCCGAACCGACGGAGAGCGACGCCGACTTGGCGACGACCAGGTTGCCGCCGGCGTTGTACCAGCCGCTGGTCGCGGCGTCGAACGCCGCCTTGTTCGCGTACTGCGTCAGGGCGCTGCCGTTCAGCGTCACCGCGGACGCCTGGGTGTCGGCGACCAGTTCGACGACGTTCGACCGGGCGGACGGCGCTCCGGTATAGGTGCCGGAGGACGCCGCGATCCCGACGGTCGCCGTGCTGCCCGAGAGCTGCTGGGTCAGGTCGGTCGTCCGCTTGGATCCGGCCTGGTACCCGACCGTCGTCCCGTCGTCCTCGGCCAGCGTGAACGACGACGCCGTACTGTCCGCATAGACCCGCGCGACCAGCTCGTTGCGCGTGGTCCCGTCGGCGCGTTTGCCCAGGACGTTCATCGTCTGGTCGTCGACGGTCATCTTCGGGATGATCGCGCCGGCCCGCGCGTACGCCGGGAGCTGGAACTTCCCGTTCCGCCAGAGCGGGACGTTCGTGAGTGTCTGACCGGTGCTGACGGTCTTGCTGTTGGTGTAGTAGTCGTACCAGGTGCCGGCCGGCAGGTAGACGTCGCGCTGCCGTTGGTTGGCGCCGGCAACGACCCCGACGAGCAGGTCCTTGCCGATCAGCTTCTCGTGGCCGATCTCCCGCACGTTCGGGTCGTTCTGGTACTGGTAGACCAGCGGCGGCATCAGCGGGTCGCCGGTCGTGTAGGCCTTGTGCGCGAGCGAGTAGTAGTACGGCGTGAGCTCGTACCGCTGCCGCAGGTTCGCCAGGTTGCTCGGCACGTCGCCGATCGAGTCCGGTGAGGTCTCGGCGCAGTTGCAGAGGTTCTCGGTGTGCGGGCGGATCGGTACGTCGAACCACGCCGAGTTCGCGAACCACTGGGTGTAGAGCTCGTTCAGGTCGGAGTTGAGCATCTCCCGGCGGAACCCGCCGATGTCGGAGCCGAAGTAGTCGATCCCCGACATCGACATCTGCATCTGGACGTTCTGCTGGGATGCGAGCGCGGTCAGCTTCGAGCCGATGTCGCCCGACCACATCGCGGCGCCGGTCCGTTGCATCCCGCCGGCGGCCGAGCGGGCCAGCATGAACGGGCGTTGCTGGTTCCCGTTGTCGGCGTACCCCTTGGCGATGCCGCGGGCCCATTCGAGGTTGTAGAGGTTGTGGTAGTCGGCGTGAGCGTGCTTGCCGGCGAGCAGGCCGGCGGTCCAGTCGTTGGCGTCGTACATCTCCGGCTCACCCAGGTCGAGCCAGTGGCCGACCACGCCGTCGTTGACGAGCGGCTGGCGCTGCGTGTTGTGCCAGTAGGTGCTCGCGGCCGGTTGGGTCCAGTCGATCATGCCGCCGCGGCCCCACCAGTCGTTGCCGGTCAGGTACGCCGGACTGCAGGTGGAGCAGCCCGCGCGGATCAGGTAGCCCGCGCTCGCCAGCGAGGAGTGCTCCGGCAGGTTCTTCCCGACGTACGACTCCTCGATCGTCATCACGCCGACCCCGTTGGTGTTCTGGTACGCCGCGAGCTTGGCCGCCGGGTTCGGGAAGTTGACCGGATCCCACTCGAGCGTGCCCATCCGGGTGTTGTCCGAGCCGGCCGTGACACCGCCGAACCAGTTCACGTCGAGCATCACGCCGTCGGTCGGGAACTTGTTCGCGCGGAGACCGGCCAGGGTGGTGTCGATCTCGTTCCAGTTGTCGTAGCCGTACTCCGACATCCACAGCCCGAACGCCTTCTTCGGCGGCACCGGCGGGCGGCCGGTCAGCTCGAGGTAGTCCTTGCGCAGATCGGGCAGGTCCGGCCCGGACATCACGTACCACCGGAGCTGGTCGCCCCAGGTGTCCATCGTCCACGGGTCGCCGGTCAGGTCCCACTGCTGCTTGTAGACCTGGTCGACGAACATGCCGTAGTTGGCGTTGTTCGCACCGACCGCGAACAGCACCGGGATCTGCGCGTTGCCAACCGGGCCGTTGTCGGTGTCGTAGACCATCGCGTTGCCGTAGTTCCCGCCCGGTGTGCGTTGCCGACCGACCCAGTCGCCGTCGGCGCTGCCGCCCAGGAAGAACTGCTCCCCCAACCCGTACGCGTTCTGCATCGAGGACTTGGTGAAGCTCAGCCCTTTCCACGCCTGACTCAGGTTGCGCGGACAGGTCGTGTTGAGCAACAACTGCGGCGTCCGCGTGGTGTCGTACACCGTGGCACACAAGGTGGTCTGGTTGACGTCCACCTTGATCCCCGGAGTGGTCAGCACGCCGCCCGCCTGCGTGAGACTGGTCGGCCCAGGGTAGTTCGTCTTCGCGATCTGAGTGGTCGTGAACACCGGCGAACCGGTCCCGGGCCCGCTACCGACGCCCAGCTCGAAGTGCACAAGATCGTCGTCGAGGAACTCCACGACCAAGTAGTTGCCGCCCGCAGTGAACTGCACACGCTGCACAGCAGCCTGCGCTGTCTGAGCAGGCAGGACGACAAGCAGTGGGAGGAGGAGGATGAATGCCGCGATGCGTTTCATGGGCGTGCCACCGTGATGTTGTCGAGGTTGATGCCGCCGGTTCCGTAGATCGCCTTCACCGTGCGTTTGCCTGTGGTGAGGGTGGTGGTGAGGGTTGCGGTGGACCAGGTGTCCCAGTTGCCGGTGGTCGGGAGGTTGAGGGTGCCTACGGTGACTCCGTCGACCTGGATGGTGCGGGTCGCCGTGGTGGCGGCGCCGTTGGAATAGCGGAACTTCAGGACGTGTGATCCGGTCACGTCGGCCTGGGTGTCCACCGAGACCGCGTCACCGGAGGTCTCGAAACCGTCCACGAACCCGGTCCCGGTGTACCCGGCGTGGTCGGTGTTGGTCGTCGTGCCGGTGTTCGTGCCGAACTCCGCCTCGTACGCCGCCTTGTCGACACCGTTGAGCACCACAGACCGGGCCGCCGCGCTCGACGCCGTCTTGACCAGCGTCAACTGCTGCACCGGATCCCAGTACCAGCCCTCGCTCGCCGACTGCAGTGCGGCCAGCGTCGCGTGGGCGGTCATCGTGACCCCGTCCTTCGTCACGCTCGTCGGCTTCGACGACGCCACCTGCAGCGTGCTCTTCGTGCTCAGCGGCGGCACGCTGACGGTGACCTGGTGACCCGCGAAATTCTCCGTGGACGTGATCGTCCGGGTCTGGTTCGCCGAGTCCTCGAAGTACCCGTAGCTCGTGGTCCCGGACGGATACACCCGGAACGCGAGGTTCGTGTAGGTGTCGACACTGTTGCCGATCGTGCCGCCGAGCTCGTAGTTCGCGTTCAGGTTCAGCGGGACGATCGCGCCGGCCTTGGCGTACACCGGGATCGTGCCGGTGTCCGCGTTGTACACCTTCGTCCCGGCGCCCTGCGCCCGGCCACCGTTCCAGAAGTCGTACCACTCCCCCGCCGGCAGATACACGCTCTTGCTGGTCGCACCCTGCGTCGTGATCGGTGCCACCAGCAACTGCCGCCCGAACATGTACTGCTGGTCCTGCGCGGCGGCCGTGGTGTCGGTCGGGAACGCCACACTCATCGCCTGCATCATCGGCAGCCCCGTCGTCGAGGAGTTCTTCGCCTCGGTGTACAGGTACGGGATCAGGTTCATCCGGGTGTTGGCGAACTTCCGGAACTTCGGGACCACGCTGGTGTCACCGGTGCGCGCCTGCACGTTCCACGGCGTCCGCGCCTCCGACGGGCTCGGGTTCGACTTCTCCGAGTGGTACTGCATGATCGGCGCGAACGTCGCCTGCGTGTTCCACTCGTTCGCGGAACCCCACAAACCGAACGCCCACTTCGGCGGCAGCTTCGGCCGGGCCGTGGTCGCGGTGTACTGG
>Ga0247821_10001136_pt1 | contig 14764 bp, 11 predicted proteins | sample 13C_Glycerol_Day_FD_192481 | JGI IMG/M metagenome (GOLD analysis project Ga0247821, IMG submission 192481) | Soil microbial communities from agricultural site in Penn Yan, New York, United States - 13C_Glycerol_Day14 | ecosystem: Environmental > Terrestrial > Soil > Agricultural land | place... | reverse complement strand
GACGAAGAAATCGCTCACCGCCACATCCACGGTGAAGGTGGCCATCACCACTGATTTTCTGCGCTAAGCTCAGAAAGTCGCCAGGCGCTCGGGCAAGCCGATTTGCCTTCCTACGGGAGGTGGACGGTTTGGACGAGCGCCTTTTTAGTGGGCGGATTTCGCCTGCGCGGCAACCGGGAACCTGAGAGGGGATTCATCATGAGTGCATTTCACGACCTGAAACTGGACGCGTTGAACGGCGGGGAGCTGCCCCTCGCACCGTTCAAGGGCCAAGTGGTGCTGGTGGTCAACGTTGCCTCCAAGTGTGGGCTCACGCCGCAATACAAGGCCCTGGAAAACCTCTACCAGGTTTACAAGGACAAGGGCTTCAACGTGCTTGGCCTGCCGTGCAACCAGTTTGCCGGCCAGGAGCCGGGCAGCGAAAAGGAAATCCGGGAGTTCTGCAGCCTCAACTACGGGGTGAGCTTCCCGCTGGGTGCCAAGCTGGAGGTCAACGGGCCGGGGCGTCACTCGCTGTACCGCCTGCTGGCGGGCGAGGGGGCAGAGTTTCCGGGTGACATTACCTGGAACTTCGAGAAGTTTCTGGTCGGCAAGGACGGGCGGGTGCTGGCGCGTTTCTCGCCGCGCACGGCGCCGGATGATCCGGCGGTGGTGCAGGCTATCGAGAAGGCGTTGGGCTGAGTAGCTGGGGACGTATCAAGGCTGCCAGGTGATTGTCGCAATATGTGCAGCGCCTGTGAAATCGAGCGCCGCCCGCGCGGCGCTTCGCGGGACAAGCCCGCTCCCACATTTGTTGCAACGTGCCGAACCTGTCAAGCCATGGTTGCCTGTCTTGGTGCATGTCTTGAGACTGGTGAGGTGGCGGTAGCGCCAGCCGAGAAATTGAGTCAGGCCAACTAAGGCTGACAACCATGGCCTAACAGACATGGCCACGTTGCAACAAATGTGGGAGCGGGCTTGTCCCGCGAAGCGCCGCGCGGGCGGCGCTCGATTTCACAGGCGCTGCACATATTGCGTCGAACGCTCAGCCGCCCCCCCGGGATGTCGACAAGCGCTATACAGATACCCCTCAAACTGCTCGACAATCGCCGGCCAGCCCTGGCGGCTGGCATGCCGCCGCGCATTCAGGCGCACCCGGCGTAACGTCTCTTCTTCTTCCAGCAGCCAGCAGGCAGAGTCGATGAACGCTGCCTGATCCCCCGGCATGGCCAGTGCACCGCTATGGCCATGGCGAATATGCTGCGCAGCGGCCGCCTCGTCATACGCGACCACCGCCAGGCCCGAGGCCATGGCTTCGAGCACCACATTGCCAAAGGTTTCGGTCAGGCTCGGAAACAGGAACAGGTCACCGCTGGCATAGTGTTCGGCCAGCACCTCGCCACGCTGGGCACCGCAGAACACGGCATCCGGTACCTGCTGTTCCAGGGCGGCACGCTGCGGGCCGTCACCTACCATGATCAGGCGCAGGCGTTTGTGTGGATAAGTTTTCTGCAGGGCCTCCAGGCTTGGGCGCAGCAAGCCCAGGTTCTTCTCTGCCGCCAGCCGCCCCACATGCAGGACGGCGATGTCATCCGGGCCAAGTCCCCAGCTTTCCCGTAATGCGGGGCTGCGCCGGGCCGGGTTGAACAGGCAGGCATCGACCCCCCGGGCCAGCAGTTCCAGGCGTTCGAAGCCGCGGCGCTCAAGCTCCTGGCGCTGGCTGAGGCTGGGCACCAGGGTGATCGCCGTGCGCCGATGGAACCAGCGCAGGTAGTGGGTGAGCAGGCGCGTCAGCAGGCCCAGCCCGTATTGGCCGGAGTACTGCGGGAAGTTGGTATGGAAACCACTGACCACAGCCACCCCCAGGCGCCGGGCCGCGCGCAGTGCGCTGAGCCCCAGCGGCCCCTCGGTGGCGATGTACAGCACATCCGGGCGCTGCCGGCGCCAGCGGCGCAACAGCTTGTGCATCGACACCTCGCCCCACTGCAACCCCGGGTAACCAGGCAGGGGCCAGCCACGGCACAGCATCAGGTTCGGGTCGTTGTGCAGCGGGGCTTCACCGGCCTGGCGCGGGCGCACCACTTCGATCTCATGGCCGCGTTGGCGCAACCCTTCGCTGAGGCGGCCAAGGGTATTGGCCACGCCGTTGATCTCGGGTGGGAAGGTTTCGCTGACCAAGGTAATGCGTAGGGCGGGTGTGTTCATGAAAAAAAGTTTCCGCCTGCTGGGTTGCGCCAATGTGACTGCCATGTGACGTACTGATGACGCCTGATTGCCGACGCTTTTCGCTTTGTGAATTTTTCCTTGCAGGCCGCTCAAGAGGGGGCACCGACAGCCGATGCAGATGCATTCGACTACCTGATGCGCTCCAGGAGAGCGGTGATGTTCAACAACAAGCTCAAGCAAGAAATCCGGCAGCTACGCGAAGACCTGATGTCCATCGAACAGGTCAAGAGTAGCCTCGACAGCGAGATGCTGGTACTGCAACTCGACCCTCAGGGACGGATCGAGATGGTCAACGGCAACTTCGAGAGCGAGATGCTCTACCGTGCCGAACAATTGCTTGGACGCAACATCGAGGACATCGTCCCTGCCCATGTGAAGACGCTGGATTTCTACCAGCGCATGAAGGGCGCCATCAGCCGCGGTGAACACCTGAACGGTGCATTCCGCCTGCTGCGCGGCAATGGCCAGGAAGCCTGGTTACGGTCGATCCTGCAGCCGGTCAAGAACAGCGAGGGGCGCATCAAGTATTTCACGCTGCACTCCAGCGATCTTACCCGCACCATCGAGACATCCCGCGAGCACGAAAGCCTGATCAAGGCCCTGATGCGCTCCACCGCCGTGATCGAATTCGACCTCGACGGCAACATCCTAACCGCCAACGATCGATTCCTGACCACCGTCGGTTACCGCCTGGAACAGATTCGTGGCAAGCATCACCGCATTTTCTGCGAGCCGGAGGAGGCAAATTCGGCCGGCTATCAGGCGTTCTGGGACAAGCTGCGCCGTGGCGAGTACGTTGCCGAGCGCTTCAAGCGTATCGATGCCCATGGCCGGGTGGTCTGGCTGGAAGCTTCGTACAACCCCATCTTCGATGCCCATGACGTGCTGTACAAGGTGGTCAAGTTCGCCACTGTCATCACCGAGCAGGTCAACCAGGAGCAGGCGGTGGCCGAGGCGGCGGATGTCGCCTACAACACCTCGCTGGGTACCGATGCCAGCGCCCGCAAGGCCACCGATGTGGTCACCCAGAGCGTCAGCGTGATGCGCGGGCTGGAAGCTTCGATGCAAGAGGCGGCAGAGGGCATCCAGGCGCTGGATACCCAGTCGCGGGTGATCGGCTCGATCATCAAGACCATCAGCGACATTGCCGGGCAGACCAACTTGCTGGCGCTGAACGCGGCCATCGAAGCGGCCCGCGCCGGCGAGCAGGGGCGGGGGTTTGCCGTGGTTGCCGATGAAGTGCGCCAGCTGGCCTCGCGCACCAGCACCGCCACCGAGGAAATCGCCCGGGTGGTGCAGCAGAACGAGCAACTGGCCCAGGCGGCAGTGGCGATCATCGACACCAGCAAGCGCCAGGCCGAGCAGGGGCTGGCACTGGCGGACGAGACCGGGAGCGTGATTGTCGAGATCCAGGACGGGGCAAAGCGGGTGGTGGATGTGGTGGGGCAGTTTTCCAGCCGGTTGAGTCTTTGATATGGCCTGGGGTTTGTAGCGCCTATGGAATCGAGCCCTCGCCCGGGTGGGGCTCGATCTCAGGAACGACAAAGAACCCCAGCCCTGTCCATGATGTCGGCTGAACAGCTCAACTTCGCTGAACCTGCTGTAAACGAAGTCGCATTTTCCTACAACTGACTCAGAAACCTCCGATCCGAATCCATGACGGGATTTCCCCCTGCACACGCTGTCAGGGAGACACCTCATGTACCTGGATTACCTCGTGCCCTCGTGGTTCGAGATCGAATCACGCATTACCGATGAAATGGGCTATCAGGGACGCGCCCAATTTCGTACCTACCTCAATGAACCGGCCGCCTCACTGGCCCTCAACCTGCGTCGGGTCAGGGCTGTCCAGTCGGCCTTCAACCAGGCCGAGTGGCAGGCCGGCAGTATCCTGCACCAACGCTTTGCCGACCTGGAAATCGCCAGCATCCTCAACGAACTGCTCAAGGTCGTGAGGGAGATGGCGATGATCGTCGTCGGCAGCACCCTCACCGGCGGCGCCATTGGCGCTGGCATCGGGGCATTTGGCGCAGGTGCAGGGGCCATTCCCTTGGCCGGCGCTGGCGCGGCGATGGGCCTCAAGGTCAGCGGCTGGATACTTGGCGTACTGGGACTTGCCTCCATTGCCGAGTTCTTTATCGAAGGCCTGCCCCGCATCGGCGAGTACTACCTCGATGGCATTCGCATAGCCTGGGAGGGCACGCGGGACGAAAGTGATGACCCGTTCGGGCGGGACGATCCGCATGCGATTTCCAGGGCTGCCCACCACATCGCCATGGGCCATGTGGAAGTGGTGGTGCTGCTGTTGGGGGCGATCGTCTCGTACCTCACCCGCGGGCGCGGCGATGCCCGGATGCTGGCGCAGGAGATGGCGGCCAGCCGCAAAGGTGTGCGGCTGGGGCAATGGATGCTCAAGCATGAAGAGGGGCTGAAGAAACGACCGGACCTGCAGGTGCCGGAGCGGCGCAAGGGGGCAGCGAATGAGCCGCAACCGGTGCAGCCGAATCGGCCGGCGGGAAAAGACAAGGAGCCCTCGACGGGGAAGCCCGGTAGCATGCCGTTGCATACGGTGGCGTGTTTCAAGGCAGACAAATTGCCAGTATCCAAGCATGGCGAGTTTGAACGGCAGTTGAAGGGACAGCAGGATGGGCTAAACCGGCTTACGGTTGAAGAGTTTCTTGAAAATCTTACTCATCCAGTCAAGCGGGATCCGAACATTGCCAGGAAAGCAAGGAAGAAACTGTATGATAAATTGAAAGATAGAACTCAGAAAGATTTGATGAAAAGTATGAGCCCTATTGAAGCTAAAAAACTTTCAGTGAGGCAAGCAAAGGAAACCATGTCATCGCTTGCGGCATTGCATAATCCAGATTTGAGCGCGGGTGGTAGGGACGCTATTTCTGACTTCGGCGACAGACAAGTCAACTCTACTATAGGTCCGCAGTGGAAAAATAGAGTGGGAGGATTAAAGCAAGCTGCTGAAGAGCTATCCAGGTCGGGTGGTGCATCAAGCCTTTTGAATGTCAGGTTGCATAAATGCTAATAGTTAGAGGTTTTTAATATGGATGAATTCTTTTCAATTTTTATAGAGGAAATGGGTAATCCTGTATTCCGGCAAGAGGTTCCGCCTTCGAGCATACAGCGTTATAGTGGAAAATTGCCGGAAAAATTATTGGAATATTGGGCTGAGCACGGATGGTGTGGATACGGCGACGGGATATTCTGGACTGTCAACCCACAGGATTACGAGGGGGTGGTCGCTTCATTCATTGAAGGTACTGCATTAGAGGGGCGTGATACGTATCATCTAGTCGCTCGCGGTGCCTTTGGTGATCTCTATCTATGGGGTGAAAATTCCGGGTTTTCATTGGACATCATAGCCTACGCGTCACGTTATTCTGGCAATGACCATGAATTAGCGACAGCTGATATCGATAGGGAAGTGCAAGGTTTTTTCCTGGGCATGGAGAAGGAATCCAATGATTTCGGCGACCTATTCGAGCCAGCAAAGAGAAAATTAGGCATGCTAAAGCACGATGAAATGTATGGTTTTGTTCCGGCCTTGGCGTTCGGTGGGCCAAGTGAACTTGCTAATATCGAAAAGGTTAAGGCAGTGGAACATTTGATATTGCTTTCTCAGATTTCTACTCTAGAACCCTACAGCTTCTCTGACTTCTAGAAACGCAATCTGCGGAAAGGGGCTGGCCTGCAGCCCCTCGCTCCCTCAGTTCCGCTCCCGCACCCAGAACAACGTAGCCCCGGCCACCGCCGCCGGCATCATCAGCACGTTCACCAGCGGAATCATCAGAGCCAGGTAGGTGATGCCACCAAACCCCAACGACTGCCAGCGCTTCTGCCGCAGCCAGGCCAGCATGTCCTGCCAGCTCATCTTGTTGTTGTCCGCCGGGTAGTCGATGTACTGGATAGCCATCATCCACACCCCGAAGATCAGCCATAGCGGCGCCGCCACCACGTTGACCACCGGGATCAGCGACAGGATGAACAGACCGATGGCCCGCGGCAGGAAGTAGCCCAGCTTGCGCATTTCACGGCCGAATGTACGTGGCACCATGGCCACCAGTTCGCCCCAGCTGAACGCCGGGAAGTTGTCCTGGCCACGCACCACCACCTCGACCTTTTCCGCCAGAAAGCCATTGAACGGCGCGGCAATGATGTTGGCCACCAGGGTGAAGGTGAAGAACACCATCAGCACCACCAGGGCGACGAACAGCGGCCAGAGGATGTAGGTGAGAAAGCTCAGCCAGCTCGGCAAGGTTGGCATCAGGGCGTCCACCCACAGGCTGAACTGGTGGCCGGCGAAGTAGATCAGGCCGCCAAACAGCAGCAGGTTGACCGCCAGCGGCAGCAGCACGAACAACCGCAGATTGGGGCTCAGCACCAGTTTCAGGCCTTCGCGCAGGTATTGGGGGCCAGAGAGTACAGGGGCTTGCATCGAGAGACTCCGCAGAGAAGGAAAACGCGCTGACCTTACCGAGTTTGCTGCGCCGACGAAAGGCGGGCAGCGGGCGGGAAACGGGCTGTAACAAAAGCAGCAGGGCTTGGCTATCGATGAATTCGCTGAATAGACGATGGCTATGAGGTGGATTGTCGAAGGATATTTCCTTAATCTTTGCGACCTCGCTACAGTGCGCTCAACTTTCCGCTTTATGGGCCTGCGCGTTGTAGCCTTCCCCAAGTGCTGCGTGGGTCCTTTTTAATTTTCCAGCTGGCGCAGCCGGTATACCGAAGCCGGCCCTGCGGCCCGCTCGACAGGAGTTCGACATGTCTGAAGTACGTCATTCGCGCGTCATCATTCTCGGTTCCGGCCCTGCCGGTTACAGCGCCGCGGTGTATGCCGCCCGTGCCAACCTCAAGCCGCTGCTGATCACCGGCATGCAGGCCGGCGGCCAGCTGACCACCACCACCGAAGTCGACAACTGGCCGGGCGACCCCCACGGCCTGACCGGCCCGGCCCTGATGCAGCGCATGCAGGAGCACGCCGAGCGTTTCGAAACCGAAATCGTCTTCGACCACATCAACGCCGTCGACCTGGCCAACAAGCCGTTCACCCTGCAGGGTGACAGCGGCAAGTACACCTGCGACGCGCTGATCATCGCCACTGGCGCCAGCGCCCGCTACCTGGGCCTGCCGTCGGAAGAAACCTTCATGGGCAAGGGCGTTTCGGCCTGCGCTACCTGCGACGGTTTCTTCTACCGCAACAAGCCGGTTGCCGTGGTTGGCGGCGGCAACACTGCCGTGGAAGAGGCGCTGTACCTGGCCAACATCGCCAGCAAGGTGACCCTGGTGCACCGTCGCGATACCTTCCGCGCCGAGAAGATCCTGGTCGACAAGCTGCACGCCCGTGTGGCCGAAGGCAAGATCGAGCTCAAGCTCAACGCCACCCTGGACGAAGTGCTGGGTGACAACATGGGTGTGACCGGTGCGCGCCTGAAGAACAACGACGGCAGCAGCGACGAAATCAAGGTTGACGGCGTGTTCATCGCCATTGGCCACACTCCTAACACCTCGCTGTTCGAAGGCCAGCTGACCCTCAAGGACGGCTACCTGGTGGTCAACGGCGGCCGTGAGGGCAATGCCACCGCCACCAACGTCGAGGGCGTGTTCGCCGCCGGTGACGTGGCTGACCACGTTTACCGCCAGGCCATTACCTCGGCCGGTGCCGGCTGCATGGCGGCATTGGATGTGGAGCGTTACCTGGACGGGCTGGCCAACGCCTCGTTCTGATTGCCAGCCGGGGGCTGCTTCGGGGCCCTTTCGCCGGCAAGCCGGCTCCCACCTCGACCGCATCGACTTCAAGTCATGTGCAGTACCTGTGGGAACTGGCTTGCCGGCGATAGGGCCATAAGCCACCCCATAAAAAAACCGGCTCGATGGCCGGTTTTTTTGTGTCCGCAATCAGCTCACAGGCTCAAGCGCATCGACAGGTCCACCGCCTTCACATCCTTGGTCATCGCACCAATCGAGATGTAGTCCACCCCAGTCTCGGCAATCACTCGCAAGGTTGTCTCGTTGACCCCGCCACTGGCTTCCAGCTTGGCCTTGCCCGCGGTAATGCGCACTGCTTCGCGCATCTCTTCCAGGTTCAGTTCGTCGAGCATGATGATGTCGGCACCAGCAGCCAGTGCCTGGCGCAGCTCATCCAGGCTTTCCACTTCGATTTCCACCGGCTTGCCCGGCGCAATGCGGTGCGCCGCCGCCACGGCCTCGGCCACGCCGCCGCTTGCGGCGATGTGGTTTTCCTTGATCAGGAAGGCGTCGTACAGGCCGATGCGGTGGTTGTCGCAACCGCCGCAAGTCACAGCATACTTCTGCGCCAGGCGCAGGCCCGGCAGGGTCTTGCGGGTGTCCAGCAGGCGCACCTGGGTGCCTTCCACCAGGTCGGCCAGGAAGCGCGCACGGGTGGCCACACCTGACAGCATCTGCAGGAAGTTCAGCGCACTGCGCTCACCACTGAGCAGCGAACGCGCGGGGCCCTCCAGATGAAACAGCGGCTGGTTGGCCGTGGCGCGCTCGCCATCGGCCACCTGCCAGTGCACGGCCACGCGCGGGTCGAGTTGGCGGAACACGGCATCGACCCAGGCGGTGCCGGCGATCACGCAGTCTTCGCGGGTGATGATGGTCGCCTTGGCCAGGCGCTCGGCCGGGATCAGCTGCGCAGTGATATCGCCACTGCCGATGTCCTCCAACAGCGCGCGGCGCACGTTGGCTTCGATTTCAGCGGTCAGGTCGGCAAGGCGTAGGTTCGGCATGGTCGGCTCCACAAGCTAGATGCCCGCGATTATAGGGCAGGGGGCCAGCGTGTACAGCCGCCTTGGCGATGACCTTTGGTCGGCCGGTGTGAGCAACCGGGGTAAACCCGGGTCACTAGCCAGCCTGTGAAACGACGCTGGCAGCGATGCGGATTTTTACCGATAATGTGACCAGTATTTGGCGTCATGAGTTTGACGATCTTCAGCCCCTTCGGGCGAGACACCCTGCAAGGAGTCCAGGATGCAAAAAGAAGGCAAGGTGGTGCCCTTGGCGGCAGCCATCGACCGAGGCGGGCGTACGCCTCTGCCTTGCCTTCCGGTATTGCTCCTGCAGGTACGCGACAAGGCCGCCTTGCAGTTGCGTCAGGGTTTGCAGGACTTGTTCGACAACGCCGACGACACCCTCTTCGAGATGGCCGACAAGGCGTTCGATCGCAGTGACCAGAACCTGTACTTCGAGGCCATGCGCGACCTGCGCCTGAAGCGCAAGAGCATCGAGCGCGGTTTTCTCGACACGTTCCATGATGCCTTTGCCCGTATCGGCCAGATTGACTTGCTGGCGCACCTGCTCGAGCCGGGCAACCTGCGCAGCAAAGCCCAGGTGGAGCGGGCCGCCGCGATCGAAGGCATGGTCGCGCAGGTGCTGTCACGCGACGGCGTTGCCCTGCAGCAACTGGGCCTGCGCTTGCAAGCACTGCTCGACCGCCCCCTGCACGAGCAGCACAACCCGCTGGGGCCCGCTGCGCTGTGCGGTTACTTCCTCGACGCTGGCCGCAACCTGGGGGTTGGCCTGCGGGTCAAACTGGTCCTGCTCAAACTGTTCGAGCGCTATGTGCTGCGTGATGCCGAAGTGATCTATGGTGAAGCCAACCAGTTGCTGGCTGCCGCCGGTGTGCTGCCCGAGTTGCCGCCGGCACCGCGCCGGCGCGCCGAAGATCGGCGCATGAGCGCACGACGTGGGCCGGCGAACCTGGGACATGAGGTAGGCGCGGACGCAGCAGGGCAGGTTTTCTTTGCCTCGTTGCAAACACTGCTGGCCCCGGCGCGTGGGCAGTTCGCGCCTCGTTTGCAGGCGATGGCCGCCGCCCAGCCAATCAGTACCGCCGACCTGCTGCGCCTGCTTTCGCATTTGCAGCACTACGTGCCTGCCACCCACGAGGCTGACGATTTCGAGCTTGGCCAACAGCTTGAACAATTGCTGCTGCGGGTCAGCGTGCGCAGCGGCACACGCCGGCGCATCGATGTGGCCGACGAGGACATGATCAACCTGATCGGCCTGCTGTTCGCCTTCATCCAGAACGACGACAACTTGCCGGCCAGCCTGCGCGCGCTGATCGCCCGTCTGCATATTCCGCTGCTGAAAGTGGCCCTGCTGGACAAGGGGCTGTTCAGTCGGGCCAGCCACCCGGCCCGCCGGCTGCTCAACGAGATCGCCGGCGCGGCCATCGGCTGGGAATGCGGCGGCGATGGCCTGCGTGACAGCCTGCACCTGCGGGTGGAGCGTATCGTCCAGCGCCTGCTCAATGATTTTGCCGAAGATATCAGCCTGTTCGCCGAACTGCTCGAAGACTTCCTCGTTTTCAACCAGGACGAACGGCGGCGCAACGAGCTGCTTGAACAACGCACCCGCGACGCCGAAGAAGGGCGTGCCCGGGCCCAGCAGGCCAGGCAGCAGGTGCAGCACGCACTTAACCAGCGTCTGCGTGGCCGGGTATTGCCGCAGGTGGTGGTACAGATGCTGGTGCAGGCCTGGAGCCAGGTGCTGCTGCTGGCCTGGCTCAAGCAGGGCGAGGCATCCCAGGCCTGGCGGGATGCATTGCAGACGATGGACATGTTGCTGGCCAGCATCACCCCGCCACATGAGCCGCAAGCCTTGCTGCAGCAGGTGCCGGGCCTGCTCAAGGCACTGCGCGATGGCCTGGCCGGCGTGGCCCTGGACTCGGCCGCGACCCGCGAATTCTTCCTGCAGCTGGAGCAGTTGCACCTGCGTGCCTGTGCAGGTGGCGCGGGCCAGCCCCAGGGCGACGTACTGGTGGCCGAGGACATCGTGCTGGCGATTGCCGAAGAGCCCGCTTGCGCACCGTTGCAGGTTGCCGACGGGCAGGCTGTGGCGCTGCGCCAGGTGCAGCGCTTGCGTATCGGTACCTGGGTCGAGGTGCTGGACGAGGACGAACCGCTGCGCTGCAAACTGGTGGCGCGCATCGACAGCAGCGACCGGTTGGTGTTCGCCAACCGCACCGGCATGAAAGTGCGCGAATGGAACGGTGCCAGCCTGGCCCAGGCACTGCACCGGGGCGACGTGCGGGTGCTGGATGACGGGCTGTTGTTCGAGCGGGCGCTGGAGGCGGTGCTCGACGGGCTGCGGCGGTAGGCGCAACTGTCTTGCGCAATATCTGCAAGCAGACGCGATCCCGGTGGGAGCGGGCGTGCCCGCGAAACAAGCGCCGCGGTGGATGGCACCGGCTGCGCCGGTGTTCGCGGGCACGCCCGCTCCTACAGCATTACAATGATTCACATGCAAACGCCGTTGGCCGCAGGGCATACTGTCAGCCTGTTCACGGCGCTTTCAGGATCTGCCCCATGCAATTGGACCGTGCCACTGGCTGGTTCCACGGAATCGGAATCACCCACTGCCCCTCGCCGAACTTCAATGCCCGCCCCGAAGGCGAATCGATTTCACTGCTGGTGATCCACAACATCAGCCTGCCGCCGGCCTGTTTCGGCACCGGCAAGGTCCAGCAGTTCTTCCAGAACCGCCTGGACCCCGACGAACACCCGTACTTCGCCAGCATCAACCACCTGACCGTGTCGGCGCACCTGTTCGTCGAGCGTGACGGTGCGGTGACCCAGTTCGTGTCGTTGCTCGACCGCGCCTGGCACGCCGGTGTGTCGTGCTTCGACGGGCGTGAAGGCTGTAACGATTTCTCCATCGGCATCGAACTCGAAGGCACCGACGACCTGCCCTATACCGATGCCCAGTACGCGGTGCTGGAGCAGCTTACCCGGCATATTCGCGGTGCCTGGCCGGCCATCGGCCTGGACCGCATCCAGGGCCATAGCGACATTGCCCCGCAGCGCAAGACCGACCCAGGCCCCGCCTTCGACTGGTCGCGCTATCGCCAAGCGCTGCAGCAAAACGAGGACAAGGCATGAGTTTTCTGGTGTTGTTGCTGGCGCTGTGGGTCGAGAAGTTCTCGGCCCTGCGCCATCAGGTGCAACGTGATGGGTTCTTCCTGGGCGAACTGGTACGCCTGGAGCGCAGCGGCAAGGTGCACCCCTGGTGGACGCTGGCCATCCTGGTGTTGGCACCGGTAGCGCTGCTGGTATTGCTGCTGCATGTGCTGGACCCGGTGGCGTACGGCTTGCTGGCGTTGCCGGTGCACCTGCTGGTGCTGATCTACAGCCTGGGCCGCGGCGATGCCAAGGCATCGCTGGGGCCGTTCCGCGATGCCTGGCGGCGCGGTGATGACCAGGCTGCGCTGCACGTGGCCGAACGCGACCTGGCGCTGGCGGCCGACGAACCGCACAGCCTGTTGGTTCAGGTGCAGGGCAACCTGCTGTGGCAGGTGTACCAGGGCTTTTTCGCGGTGATCTTCTGGTACTTCGTGCTCGGCCCGGGCGCAGCCCTGGCCTATCGACTGCTGGCGCTGTGTGGCGAACACAGCAAGCAACCGACGTTGAAGGCTCGTGCCGAGCAGCTGAGGCATATCATGGACTGGCTCCCGGTGCGGGTGCTGGCCTTGAGTTTTGCCCTGGTTGGCAACTTCCTCGCGGTCACGCGGGTGATGCTGCACGAGGTGCTCAACTGGCACATCAGCGCCGCCCACCTGGTGGCGCGGGTCGGGCGCATTGCCGATGACATTCCCGAGGAAGAAGACAGCCAGCGCGGGCTGGGGCGGCTGGACAGCCTGTGGGAGCTGCTGCTGCGCTGTGCGGTGCTGTGGTATGCCGGGTTTGCGCTGTGGACGGTGCTTGTCTAAAGCCAGGCGCATTCTTTTGTGGGAGCGGCCTTGTGTCGCGAAAGGGCCGCAAAGCGGCCCCAGCAATTCGTGCGGTGTTGAAAGTCCGGGGCTGCTACGCAGCCCTTTCGCGACACAAGGCCGCTCCCACAAAAATCACGGTCACCTTGAAACTTACCAGCCAAACAACTCGCAAGCATTGCGGCTGCTGGCTTCAGCCAGCTCCGCGACATCCACACCCATCACCTGCGCCAGCGCCCCGGCAATCTCCGGCAGGTGCTCCGGGCTGTTCCTCATCCCTGGGTACATGACCGGCGCCATGTCCGGCGCATCGGTCTCCAGCACCACGCTGTCCAGCGGCAACCGCGCCAGGGTCTTGCGCAGCCGCAGCGCCTGTGGCCAGGTAGCCGCACCGCCAAGCCCAAGCCGGAAGCCCAGCTTGATGTACTCGCGGGCCTCTTCATAACTGCCGGCAAACGCATGTATCACCCCCGCCCGCGCCGGCTTGTAGCGCTTGAGCGTGGCGATCACCTGGGCATGGCTGCGGCGCACGTGCAGCAGGGCGGGCAGTTCGAAGTCGCAGGCCATCTGCAGTTGCGCTTCGAACAGGTCCTGCTGGCGGGCCTTGTCCAGGTCTTCGAGGTAGTAGTCCAGGCCAAACTCGCCCACGGCACATAGCCGTGGGTTGCCATGCAGGCGCTCCAGCCATTCGCGCAACTGCACCAGGTGCTCCGGGCGATGCTGGTCAAGGTAGATGGGGTGCAGGCCGAGTGCGGCGAACAGGCGCTGGTCGGCGCAGGCCAGGTCCCACACCCGCTGGAAATTCGCCTGGTACACCCCCAGCACCACCATCCGCTCCACCCCGCGCTCCGCCGCGTTGGCCAGCAGGCGCGGGCGGTCGGCGTCGAAGTCGGGGAAGTCCAGGTGAGTGTGGGTGTCGATCAGGCGCATGTTCAGGCCACTGTAATGCGTTGCTTGAACGTTCGACCGACGGCATGTACACCAGGTTCGTAGCGTTTGTCCTCGATCGCGGCCAGTGCCAGTTCCAGCGCGGTGGCGGCAATCAGGCCATGCTGCTGGGCCATGGCATTCACCGGCAGCGGCAGGAAGTCGAGCAACTGGTTGTCGCCAAAGGTACCCAGCTGCAGCTGGCGCGAGTCGGCAGGGCGGGCCTGCAGGGTGTCGAACACTCCTTGCAGCAGCACATAGGAGGTGGTAACCAGGGCATCCGGCAGGCCGCCGAAGTCTTCGATCAGCTGCTGCATCAAGCGCTGGCCGCACTCACGGCTGAACGCTTCGCCCTGATAGCGGCGAACTTCGCCGGCATAGCCTTGCAGGGCTTCGTCGAAGCCGCCGGCACGTGCCTGGCTGACCGACAGCTCGGGGCGTGCGCCGATCAGCGCGATGCTGCGCGGGGCGGCGCTCAGCAAGCTGGCGGCCAGTTGGCGGCTGGCGTCGCGGTCGTCGCTGATCACCGAGCAGAAGTGCGCAGGGTCCAGGCGGCGGTCGATGGCAATCACCGGCAGGCCTTTGTCCTGCAGTTCGCGGTAGCTGTCATCTTCCGGTGGCAGGCAGCTGGCGACGAACAGCGCGTCGCACCGGCGGGCGCGGAACAGCTGCTGCAACTGGCGCTCGCTGTCGGGCTGGTCGTCGCTGCTGGCGATCAGCAACTGGTAGCCACGGGCGCGGGCACCTTGTTCGAGTTGCTTGGCGATGCGGGCGTAGCTGGGGTTCTCCAGATCCGGGAGAATGAAGCCCAGGGTGCGGGTATGCCGGCTGCGCAGGCCAGCGGCCTGCGGGTTGGGGGTGAAGCCGTGGGCCTCGACCACC
>Ga0247821_10001135_pt1 | contig 14771 bp, 16 predicted proteins | sample 13C_Glycerol_Day_FD_192481 | JGI IMG/M metagenome (GOLD analysis project Ga0247821, IMG submission 192481) | Soil microbial communities from agricultural site in Penn Yan, New York, United States - 13C_Glycerol_Day14 | ecosystem: Environmental > Terrestrial > Soil > Agricultural land | place... | reverse complement strand
AGTGTGCGCTGTACCTGTGGGAGCCGGCTTGCCGGCGATAAGGGGCACACTTACTTAGGTGTGCCGTGCACTACACCCGCGGTGTTGTCCAGCAAGCTCTTGGTCGCGGTCTGGATGTACGCCTCGAGCTTCTTGAGCATTTCCGGCTGGTCCGGGCTTTCGATCAGCTCGGCCTTGAACTCGCGACCCAACTGGTAGCGGTACATGCGCGGGCTCATGTCCTTCGACTCGATGAGGATGCGGTCACCCTCGACCAGGCCGACGATCTGCTCGCTGCCCGACGGCTTGATCATGCCAACGCCCTGGTCGCCTTCCGGCAGGTTGAGCAGGTCGCGGCCCCAGCACTGGTGGCGGGTCTCGCCACCGAGGCGGCCCATGATGGTCGGCACGATGTCGACCTGGGTACCGACGGTGTGGTTGACCGCACCGAACTTCTCCTGGATGCCCGGAGCGATCAGCAACAGCGGCACGTTGAAACGGCCCAGGTCTAGTTCGGTGACTTGCTGCTGGTTGCCGAAGCCGTGGTCGCCGACGATGACGAACAGGGTGTCCTTGAAGTACGGCTCTTTGCGCGCCTTCTCGAAGAACTGGCCCAGCGCCCAGTCGGAGTAGCGCATGGCGGTCAGGTGTTCGTCCAGGCGGCCCTGGCCTGTGACCTTCTCGACCGGCAGGTCTGCTGGCAGCGCATAGGGCGTGTGGTTGGACAGGGTCTGCAGCAGCGCGTAGATCGGCTTCTTGCCATCGTGCTTGGCCAGTTCCTCGTTGCCGCGGTCGAACATGTCCTGGTCGGATACGCCCCAGGTCGGGTCGGAGAACACCGGGTTGACGAAGTCGTTACGGCCAATGAAGGTGGTCATGCCCTGGTTGCCGAAGAAACCGGACTGGTTGTCCCAGGCGAAGTCGCCGTTGTAGACGTAGACATCGTCGTAGTCGCGGGCGCTGAGCAGTGCCGGCAGGCCGGACAGCTTGTGGCCGCCCTCCGGGGTCTGCATCAGGTATTCGAAGCCTGGCAGGTTCGGGAAGCAGGCCATGGTGGCGAACATGCCCTGGTGGGTATGGGTGCCGTTGGAGAAGAAGCGGTCGAACAGCAGACCCTCCTTGGCCAGCTTGTCGAAGTACGGGGTGATGTTGTTCGGGCTGCCCAGGGCACCGACCGAGTGGCCGGCGAAGCTTTCCATCAGGATCACCACGACGTTCTTGATCGGCAGGGTACGCTCGGCCGGTGGCACGAAGTCACGGCGGATGGCAGCCTCGTCGGCATCGACCAGGGTGTCGTTCGGGGTCAGCAGCTGCTCACGCACGGTCTGGGTGGCCAGGTTCTGCTCCAGCACCGGCTTCCAGATGTTGGCGCGGTCTTCGCCGAAGCGGCTCTTGGCGGCGTCGATCAGGGTCAGGGTGCCGTTCAGGCCCAACTGGTTGACGAAGTTCGAGTCGGTGGTAAAGGCATCACCCCAACGCATCGGCGGGCCCTGGCGCAGGGTGCCACGGGCGGCGACCACGGCGACCAGCAAAATCACCATGAACACTGCCAGGCGGTTGTACCAGGGGGCGATACGTTGCACGCCATTGCCCCGGGTCAGGCGGTCGATGCCCTTGAACAGCAGGCTCAGCAGCCAGGTGCCGAACAGCCAGGCGAGCAGGTAGCGAACCACCGGGAAGCCGTACCAGAGCATGCTCATCACGGTCTTCGGGTCTTCCTTGATGTACTGGAAGACCAGGCCGTTCAGACGCTGGTGGAACTCGCGGTAGAAGTCCAGCTCCATCAGGCCGAGGAACATCACCACGCTCGAGGTGATCGTCAGCCAGAAGCGGAACAGGCCACGCTGGGCCATCGCCCACGGGCTGAGGATCGCCAGCAGCAACGGAATGCTCAGGTACACCACTACCCGCAGGTCGAAGCGCAGGCCGTTGAGGAAGCCTTCGGCGACCGTGGAGTAAGGGGTGTCGCCGATCATGTCGCTGTTGTAGACCAGCAGCGCAAGGCGCACCAGGCTGAGCATCAACATGATTACCAGGCCGCTGAGCAGCGTATAGGCCAGGTGCGATTTCAAGGTCGGCGTGAAAGCTCGCGCGCCCTGTTGCTTCAAGGCATCCGTGTTAGCCATGAATGGGGAAGTCCTAGGATTGCGGTTTGCGGAGATGGCGCTGGCACTAGACCAACGCAGCATTGTGCGGGTGCGGATTCTGTTTAAACCAATGTGAAAATTTTGTCACGGACCTGTTGCGGTTTTTGTCTGCCGCGGCCTTCAAGCGCGCACATTGGCGCGCGGCCCGGCGATCGCCCAGACCACCAGACCGATCACTGGCGCCAGCACGATCAGCAGCATCCACAGCACCTTGATCCCCACTTTGCTGCCGCTTTTGAGCACATTGAAGATGGCCCAGATGTCCAGGGCCAGGATGATCAGCCCAACCACGCAATTGAATGTCGAACCCATGTCGCCCCCCCTTGAAGTGCGCGAAACCGCGCATGATCGGCTATCAGGTCGATAGAAGGGAATCCTTGGTCACGCGAGCCGGTCTCTGGATAGACTGCTTGTATTCATCAGTTCGAGGTACCCATGCCCCCCGCCAACACCCAAAGCGCCGCCTCCCCCTCCCTGCTGAGCGCCTGGCGGCAACAAGCGATCAACACCCCGTGGCTCAGCGCCGGCCTGGGCGTGAGCCTGCTGGCGGTCATCGTGCTGCTGGCGGCCAGCTTCTGGAACGCCGTCAACGGCGACCATGCCGACAACCTGCACCTGGCGGTGCTCGGTGGCTTGTCCGGCTTCGGCGCCACGGCATTGGGGGCGGTGCTGGCCGTTGTGCTGCGCGACGTCAGCGCCCGGAGCCAGGACGTGATGCTCGGCTTTGCGGCGGGCATGATGCTCGCGGCCAGTTCCTTCTCGTTGATTCTGCCGGGCCTGGATGCCGCCCGCGAGATCACCGGCAATGGCCCGGCCGCAGCGTTCACCGTGGTGCTGGGCATGGGCCTTGGCGTGCTGCTGATGCTCGGCCTCGATCGCTTCACCCCGCATGAACATGAAAGCACCGGCCCCTGCGGCCCCGAGGCCGAACGGATCAGCCGGGTGTGGCTGTTCGTGCTGGCGATCACCTTGCACAACCTGCCCGAAGGCATGGCGATTGGTGTGAGCTTTGCCAACGGCGACATGAACATCGGCCTGCCGCTGACCAGCGCCATCGCTATCCAGGATATTCCCGAAGGGTTGGCCGTGGCCTTGGCGTTACGCGCGACCGGGCTTTCGAATCTGAAGGCGGCGTTGGTGGCGATTGGTTCGGGATTGATGGAGCCACTGGGCGCGGTGATCGGCCTGGGGATCTCCACCGGTTTCGCCCTTGCCTACCCGATCAGCATGGGGTTGGCGGCTGGGGCGATGATTTTCGTGGTGTCCCACGAAGTGATTCCCGAGACCCACCGCAATGGGCACCAGACGGCGGCGACACTGGGGTTGATGGGTGGGTTTGCGGTGATGATGTTTCTGGATACTGCGCTCGGTTGATGTTTTTGCCCTGACTGTGCCGGCCTCTTCGCGGGGCAAGCCCGCTCCCACAGGTTCACCACTGATACTGAAATCAATGTGTGTCTGTGGGAGCGGGCTTGTCCCGCGAAGAGGCCAGGACCGACAACCAACGATTCAGACGTGAACCGCGACCTTCAGGGCCTCCAACGCCGGCTCCACCTTGATCCCCACTTCTGCCCCCAACTCCAGCACGCGTGCCAGGTCGTTCTGCCCCACCATCACCATCTGCAGCTCATCATCGAGCAACTGGCTGAAGTTCAGCAGCACATAACCCCCCGCTTCTTTATTCAACGCCCCCATCTGCACCTGAATACGGTTGAGCGCGGTCAGCGGCTCGGTACGCGCCAGCTGCTTGGGCTTGAGGGTGAACGGCACGCTCTTGTCGAACGAATCGCTGATGTGCTGGAACAGCTCCTGGTAGCTGTCGGCCTGGAACACCACGGTATCCGGCAGGCTGCCGAGCACGACCCACTCACCCAGGGCGATCGGGAAACTGTCGTCATAATTGATGTCCGGATTGGCGGACAGGAAGGCGGCGGGGTCGGCGTAGGCTTGGGCGGCCTCGTCGGCGATGCGCTCGATGTCTTCATCGCGCATGCAGCCGGCGGCAATGAGGCTGATGAATTCGAGCAACTGGTTTTTCATGAACGGGGGCCTGCGACGGGTGAAAAGTCGCCAAGGATAGCCGCAAACGCCCCCGAACGGTTAGCCGGCCAGCGCCTGCAGGCGTGCCGCGGCTTCCACTGCGCCCATGGTCTGCGCCGCCATCAGCGCGGTGACGCCACGGGCATCGCGGTGGGCCGGGTCGGCGCCCTGGGCCAGCAGGTAGTCGAGGATCTCGCCGCGGTTGAACATGGCTGCGAGCATCAGTGCGGTACGCCCGTCCTGTGCGGCGGCATCCACCGGCACCCCCTGCTCCAGCAGCAAGCGAATCATCGCCAGATCGCCCTTGAACGCCGCGCCGGCAATCGGCAGCTGGCCGTTGTCGTTGGCGATCAACGGGTCGGCGCCATGGGCCAGCAGCACGCGCACCGCCTCATGCTGGCCGTGGTAGCTGGCCAGCATCAGCAAGGTGTCGCCCTTGTGGTTGCGCAGGTTGGCCGGCAGGCCGCTGGCCAACAACCGTTCAAGCATCTCGGCGTCACCCTGGCGGGCACGCTCGAACACCTGCTCGGCGAAGGCGGCGGTTTCTTCATCGGTCATGGCAGCGGGCGCATGTTGATCGGACATCTGGAACCTCCTGGCAGAAAAGATTGCCCAAGTGTTTGTCAGGCACGTGCACAGGGTCAAAGGTTCAGAATCTATAGGGCCGATAGGCGTTGCGTGACTCGTGCAAAATGCACTGTGCAAAATGCACGACCATGCAGCCTGCACGACGCCGCCTTCAGAAAAAGTTTGTAATACCTTGAATTTAAAGGATTTTTCCTAAAAAACCGTTCTGGCACGGTCACTGCAACATTCAACTCACGTCTGCCCACCAACAGTCAGGAGTTGATATGGACCTCATCCAGGAAAAGTTCGTCTCGGTGTTCCCGGCCTACCAGGTCGCCACCCAGCCCCGTCCCGATGGTGGCATCCTGCTTACCCTTCGCGCCGCTGACAGCAAAGTGACTCGCCGGGTGCTGACTTATGCGCAACTGCACAGCGCCGAACAGCTGTCCTGGGCGATCAGCGCCATTCGCCGTGACTTGGCCGAACAGGCCAGTGAACTGCCGGTGATCTCGATGCTGCAGAGCCAGCAACGGTTTGCGTTGCCGACCTATCGGTAGAGTTTGCCTGGGCCGGCCTCTCGCGGATAAATCCGCTCCTACACACAGTTGCTGCATTGCCCATAGGGATGGCGGGGCACTTGTGCAGGAGCGGATTTATCCGCGATGAGGCCCGGTCAGGCACTAACGCTCAAAGCTCATCGATGCCCAAGAACAACCGAGCCGTCTCATCACCCGTAAACCGTGGCTCTACCCCCTGCTCGTTGGCAAACAGCCGCAGCGCCACGCAGAACGGGTTATCCCCCAGCTCCACCCAGCGCCGCGTCCTGGCCGGCACTACCAGCTGGTCGCCCTTCTCGCACAACACTGCATACACGTAGTCACCCAGACGCAACCCGACCTGGGCACGGCCGCTCACCAGCGCAAACACTTCTTCGGCGTCATGCACATGCTCGTCGCGCAGGTCGACCTGCGCCGGTTGCGCGCCATCACGATCGAGTACGCGGAAGGCGGCGCTGCCGTGCGCGGTCATCAGTTGGTCGAGCAGCTCACGGCAGTCGCCCAGTACCGCTTGCTCGCCCGTGCCTGGCCGCACGCGCAGCTCCAGCGGCTGGTGAATGAAACGCACACCCTGTTCGGCCAAGGTTGCAGCGATATCGTCGTGGTGGGTCAGTACCTTGTTCGGCAAGTCCGGGCTGGACGGGTGGAAAACACAGAGGATGCTCATCAGCGGCGGGTCCTGGTCGATTTCAAACGAGTGGCAATGATAACGGCTGCAGCCAGTGCTGCGGCGCTGGCCATACCAAAGGTGAAGGTCGGCCCCAGCAGTTTCCAGCTGTAGCCTGAATACAGCGCCCCCAGCGCACCGCCCGTGCCCGACAATGCCGCGTACAGGGCCTGGCCCTGGCCTTGCTGGCGGGCGCCGAAACTGGCCTGGACGAAGGCGATCGATGCCGCGTGGAAACAGCCGAAGGTGGCCGCATGCAGCACCTGGGCAAAGACCAGCACGCCTGGCTCGGATGCCAGGTTGCCCAGCAACAGCCAGCGCAGCGCCGCCAGCAGGAAGCTGACCAGCAGCACCTGCTGCACGCTGAAGCGCGCGAAGATTCGGCTCATGGCCATGAATATCAGCACTTCGGCCACCACCCCCAGCGCCCACAACAGGCCAATGGCGCCGCGGCTGTAGCCCAGGTGCTCCAGGTGCAAGGTGAGGAAGGTGTAGTACGGCCCGTGGCTGAGCTGCATCAATGCCACGCACACATAGAAGGCGATCACCCCTGGCGCCCTCAGCTGGCGCAGGAAGCCGCCGGCCCCCTCGCGCTCCCCCTGCTCCACCGGCTGAGCGTTGGGCACCCACAGGCTGGCGGCGACGATGCCGGCCATGATCGTCACCAGTGCGACCGGGTAGATGTCCAGGCTCAGCCATTCGAACAGGCGACCCAGGCCCACCACGGTGAGGATGAAGCCAATCGAGCCCCACAGCCGCACCTGGCTGTAGCGTGCGGTCTGGCCGTGCAGGTGGGCCAGGGTGATGACCTCGAACTGCGGCAGCACCGCGTGCCAGAAGAACGCATGCAGGGCCATCACCAGCGCCAGCCAGGCGTAGCTCTTGCCAAAGAAGATCAACGAAAAGGTGGCCAGGGTCGACAGCGCGCCCAGGCGCACGATCAGCAGCCGCTGGCCGCTGCGGTCGCCCAGCCAGCCCCACAGGTTGGGGGCGATGCAGCGCATCAGCATGGGGATCGCCACCAGCTCGCCGATGCGCGCCGGAGGGAAGCCAAGGTGGTCGAAATACAGGGCCAGGAACGGGGCCGTGGAGCCCAGCAGGGCGAAGTAGAACAGGTAGAAGCTGGACAGGCGCCAGTAGGGGATCGGGGGCATGAAATGGGCCTTTTCGGTGTCTGTACCGGCCTCTTCGCGGGACAAGCCCGCTCCCACAGGGCCAATCCCACAGGTAGAGTCAGCTGTGAAATTGATCCTGTGGGAGCGGGCTTGTCCCGCGAAGGGGCCGGTAAAGACGAATCAGAGCTGGCCCAGTACCGGAGTCGTGACCTTCACCTCGGCATTCTGCCCACGGTGACGCAGCAGGTGATCCATCAGCACGATGGCCATCATCGCTTCGGCGATCGGTGTCGCGCGAATGCCCACGCAAGGGTCGTGGCGGCCTTTGGTAACGACCTCGACCGGGTTGCCATGAACGTCGATGGAACGGCCCGGCACGGTGATGCTGGAGGTTGGCTTGAGCGCCAGGTGGGCGACGATCGGCTGGCCCGAACTGATACCGCCGAGAATGCCGCCGGCGTTGTTGCTCAGGAAGCCTTCCGGGGTCAGCTCGTCACGGTGCTCGGTGCCGCGCTGGGCGACGCTGGCGAAGCCTGCGCCGATTTCCACGCCCTTGACCGCATTGATGCTCATCAGCGCATGGGCAAGCTCGGCATCGAGGCGGTCGAAGATCGGTTCGCCCAGGCCCGGCATCACGCCTTCGGCAACCACGGTGATCTTCGCCCCGACCGAGTCCTGGTCGCGGCGCAGCTGGTCCATGTAGGCCTCCAGCTCCGGCACCTTGTCCGGGTCGGGGCTGAAGAAGGCGTTGTTTTCCACCGACTCCCAGCCCTTGAACGGAATTTCGATCGGGCCCAGCTGGCTCATGTAGCCACGCACCTGGATACCCTGGGTGGCCAGGTACTTCTTGGCGATGGCGCCGGCCGCCACGCGCATGGCCGTTTCACGGGCCGAGCTGCGGCCACCGCCGCGGTAGTCGCGCTCGCCGTACTTGTGGTGGTAGGTGTAGTCGGCGTGGGCCGGGCGGAACAGGTCCTTGATCGCCGAGTAGTCCTTGGACTTCTGGTCGGTGTTGCGGATCAGCAGGCCGATCGAGCAGCCCGTGGTGCGGCCTTCGAAGACGCCGGAAAGGATCTCCACTTCGTCGGCTTCCTGGCGCTGGGTGGTGTGCCGGCTGGTGCCGGGCTTGCGCCGGTCAAGGTCGTGCTGCAGGTCGGCGAGGGAAATTTCCAGGCCCGGTGGGCAGCCATCGACAATGGCGACCAACGCCGGGCCATGGCTTTCGCCAGCGGTGGTGACAGTGAACAGCTTGCCGTAGGTATTGCCGGACATGGACGCTCCGCGAGTCTGCCTGATGTGAACGAAAGCGGCAGTATACGGAAAATTTCACAAGGAATGCTCGCCTGTACCGGCCTCATCGCCGGCAAGCCGGCTCCCACAGGATTTGTGCAGCTCTGAGAGTGGTGCTTCACCTGTGGGAGCCGGCTTGCCGGCGATGAGGCCAGAAGCCACAAACCGGCTGCCGAACCTTCCGGTAAAGACAGTGTCAAACCGCTATCTCACCACGTAGTACCCCCATGATGTCGCGCCTCGTCGCCTTGTTCTTCATGTTCTGCGCAGGCCTGGCCCAGGCCGCCTCCCCCACCGTGCTGCAACGGCCCATCGACCTGGACACCGGCCAGGGCGTGCTGCACGGCAGCCTGCTGCTGCCTCAGCAGGCCACGCCACCGCCAGTGGTGCTGATCATCGCCGGCTCCGGCCCCACCGACCGCGACGGCAACAACCCAGCCTCGGGGCGCATCGACAACCTCAAGCGCCTGGCCCTGCTGCTGGCCAACGAGCACATCGCCAGCGTGCGCTACGACAAGCGCGGCGTCGCTGCCAGCCAACCGGCCACGCCCGACGAACGCAACCTCAGCGTCGAGCGCTACGTCGCCGACGTGGTCGCCTGGAGCCGCAAGCTCAAGGCTGACCCGCGCTTCGGCCAATTGATCCTGATCGGTCACAGCGAAGGCGCGCTGATCGCAAGCCTGGCCGCCGAACAGGCCGGCGCCAGCGCCGTGATCACCCTGGCGGGCAGTGGCAGGCCGCTGGCAGACGTGGTGCGCGAACAACTGGCGCGGCGCCTGCCGCCGGCGCAACTGGCACGCAGCGACGCCCTGCTCGACCGCCTGCAGACTGGGCAGACCAGCCTGGACGTGCCGGCGCCCCTGCGCCAGGTGTTCCGCCCCAGCGTGCAGCCCTACCTGATCACGCTGTTCCGCCAGGACCCGGCGCAAGCCTTCGCCCGCCTGCCCATGCCCGCCCTGATCGTGCAGGGCCGTAACGATGTGCAAGTCGACGTGGTCGACGCCGAACGCCTCAAGGCGGCAAAACCTGACGCCCAGCTGGTACTGATCGACGGCATGAACCACATGCTGCGCATCAGCCCCAAGGAAATGCGCCTGCAGCGCGACAGCTACCTCAACCCGGAACTGCCCCTGGCCCGGGAGCTGGGCGAGCGCATCGTGACGTTCATTCATCAGCTGCCCTCAGCCTGAGGAGATCGACGCACAATGGCCTCAGGTCCGGGGCGATACGGCCGATAAGCTCGGTATTGGCCTGTATTCGAGAACACCCTGATGACCGATGCCCCCGCTGCCGTAGAACCGGCCGAAGCGCCACAAGCCCCGGACAGCGCTTCGCTGCCCTGGGACGACCTTGCCGTCGAGCACTTCCAGCTGCTGCGCCTGGCGCCGCTGCCCACCGACCGCAACAGCGGTGCAAGGCCGCTGCGCTTCGTCGAGTTCGGCCATGCCGAGCGCCACGACAAAGTGCACAGCTTGCTGCGCCTGGAAATCCGCCTGCCCGGCCAGAAAGTGCGCAAGGAACAGAACCAGCTGGATGTGCGCGTCGACCACGCCGAGCGCCGGGTCAGCATCGGCAGCGACAGCGGCCTGCAGCTGGAGCCCCTCAACCGCGGTCTCGGCCGCTTCCTGCTGGGCCAGGCGGTGCAGTGGCTGCAGCGCCGCTGGTCGCACTACAAGGTCGAAGGCATGGCATTGCCGAACAGGGATGCGATGAACGAAGACACGCGCCTGCGCCGGGATCGCTTCTTGACTGCCACCGGCATCGAGGTGGAATACGCCGACCCGCAGCACCTCAAGGGCAGTACCGTGGAGACGACCGTCGGCCAGCTCAAGGGTGGCTGGAATACCGAGAAGGTCCAGCGGGTGGACATGCTGGAGGCCGCCGGCATGCTGCAGCAGGCCGAACAGCAGCTGCTGGAGAAGGAAGCGCAACTGCGCGAGCGGGATGAGCGGGTGGCCAAGTATCGGCGCGAGGACAGCGGGTTACGCTTTACCATCACTTGCCTGGTGGCGTTTGCGGTGTTTCAGGCGGGCCTGCTGATCTGGATTGCTACTCGCTAGGACCGCGTCGCCTGCATCGCCGGCAAGCCGGCTCCCACAGGATCACCACAAACCTGAAGCGTGTGGTGTACCTGTGGGAGCACAGGATCACCACAAACCTGAAGCATGTGGTGTACCTGTGGGGGCACAGGACCACCACAAACCTGAAGCGTGTGGTGTACCTGTGGGAGCCGGCTTGCCGGCGATGGGCTGCAAAGCAGCCCCATTCCCCCTCAGACGCGCGCCTTGAACAGCTCCTGATGCTGCCTGCATTGCTCGGCCGTCAACATGAACACCCCATGCCCGCCGCGCTCGAATTCCAGCCAGGCAAAGTCCACTTCGGGGTACAGCGCCTCGACATGCACCTGGCTGTTGCCCACCTCGACGATCAGCAAGCCCTTTTCGGTCAGGTGATCAGCCGCCTCGGCCAGCATCCGACGCACCAGGTCCAGGCCGTCGTTGCCGCAGGCCAGGCCCATTTCCGGCTCGTGGTGATACTCCGCCGGCATGTCGCCGAAGTCCTCGGCATCGACATACGGCGGGTTGGACAGGATCAGGTCGAAACGCTGCCCCGGCAGGCCGGCGAAACCATCGCCCTGCACCGTGAAGACGCGCTCGTCCAGACCGTGGCGCTCGATGTTCTGGTTGGCCACTTCAAGTGCTTCGAAGGACAGGTCGGCAAGCACCACTTCGGCCTCGGGGAATACTTCCGCAGCCACGATACCGATGCAGCCGGAACCGGTGCACAGGTCGAGAATGCGCGCTGGCTCGGCGGCCAGCCACGGCTCGAAGCGTTTCTCGATCAGCTCGCCGATCGGCGAACGCGGTACCAGCACACGCTCGTCGACAATGAACGACATGCCGCAGAACCACGCCTCGCCCAACAGGTAGGCGGTCGGCACACGGTCCTGGATGCGGCGCTTGAGCAGGTGCTGCAGGCGCACCCGCTCGTCGTCCTCGAGCTGGCAGTCCAGGTAGCTGTCGGCCACTTCCCATGGCAGGTGCACGGCACCCAACACCAGCAGGCGGGCTTCGTCCCAGGCATTGTCGGCACCGTGGCCGAAGAACAGCTCGTGCTCATGGAAGCGGCTGACCGCCCAGCGGATATGGTCGCGCAACGTGCGCAGACGAGATGTGATCACGGGGTACTCCTATTCAGACCGGACAAAAGTCTAACAGTCCTACCCGCACATTTGTTGCCGCGGATCGCCCCGCAGTCCGCCACAGGCCAGTAACCACGCCGCTTGCGATGTCAACCATTCCCATTGGCGCCAAGGCAAGGGAGAATAGGTATACAAAAGCCCTACCCAAGGAGCCCTTGATGTCCGTTCCAACCACGATGTTCCGCCTCACTGGCCGCGACTACCCGCCGGCCAAGCTGAGCCAAGCCAGCCTGATCGTCATCGATGCGCAGAAAGAGTACCTCAGTGGCCCTCTCGCGCTGTCGGGCATGGACGAGGCCGTGGCCAACATCGCCAGGTTGCTCGACGCCGCCCGCAAGGCCGGCCGTCCGATCATCCACGTTCGCCACCTCGGTACCGTTGGTGGTCGCTTCGACCCCCAGGGTGCGGCCGGTGAGTTCATCCCTGGCCTTGAACCACGCGAGGGAGAAATCGTCATCGAAAAACGCATGCCCAACGCTTTCAAGAACACCAAGCTGCACGAAACCCTGCAAGAGCTGGGGCACCTTGACCTGATCGTCTGCGGTTTCATGAGCCATTCCAGCGTCAGCACCACGGTACGCCGGGCCAAGGACTATGGTTATCGTTGCACCCTGGTGGAAGACGCCTCGGCGACCCGCGACCTTGCCCTGAAAGACCGGGTGATCCCCGCCGCGCAGATCCATGAGTGCGAGATGGCCGTGATGGCCGACAACTTCGCCTGTGTCGCCCCGACTGCCAGCCTGATCTGACCGGCCGGCAGCCAGGCGGAACCCGAGGGTCGGCGACCGGTCCAATTTCTGATGTCCACAGAGGAAATCGGAATGAAGCTAAAAGGCAGTTTCGACGCCAAGCGCCTGCGTCAGCGCGAACCGCGCAACTGGGGTGCTCGGCTGGCTGCCGGCCTGTCGGCATTGCTCGCGACGCTCGGCGTGCTGCTGGCCATGGCTGGCATCGCCGGGCTGCTCGGCAACTACACGGCGCTGGCCGAACTCAATGCCAACCGGCCGCTGGCCGGGATCATCACGGTGGCCGGGTTGCTGATGTTGTATTTCGGCGTGAGGTTCTGGCGGCGCAGCCGTATTCGCTTGCGTCGGGGGCGGGAGTTGAACCTGTCGCCTCATTTGATGAAGAAGCACCACTGACAGTTTTTTCAATTTACCGGCCCTATCGCCGGCAAGCCGGCTCCCACAGGAACTCCACAGCGCTGAACATTGTGGTGACCCTGTGGGAGCCGGCTTGCCGGCGATAGGGCCGGTACTGACGCCACTGGGTTGATGGCGTAAACTACGTCGCCCACGTGGAGGCAGCATGCAAGACGACGATTTTTCCCTGTTCAGCGCCGAGGTGCGCGGCGTCAAGCCGATCAAGCACGACCGCGCCGATATCGGCAAACCCAAGACCGACCGCAAGCAGCTCGCCGGCCTGCGTCAGGCCGCGACCGTGCGCAGTGACCAGCCGCTGGTGATCGACGGCCTGTCCGACCAGTTCGTCATCGACGTCGGCGCCGAAGACGAGCTGATGTGGCGCCGCGACGGGGTGCAGGAAAGCCAGATCCGCAAGCTCAAGCTCGGCCAGATCGCCTTCGAAGGCAGCCTCGATCTTCACGGCATGAGCGTGGAAAAAGCCCGCGAAACCCTGTGGGACTTCATCGCCGAAGCCACCAAGCTGGAAGTGCGCTGCGTGCGTGTCACCCACGGCAAGGCCGCGCGCCTGGATGGCAAGCGGCCGATGATCAAGAGCCACGTCAACACCTGGCTGCGCCAGCACCCGCAAGTGCTCGGTTTCACCTCCTGCCAGGCCCGCCACGGCGGCACTGGCGCTGTGTATGTAATGCTCAAGCGAACCATGATGGAAGGCCGCGACGAGTAACGCCGCGCTTGCAGCGTAGGCTTTGCCGCCGTACCCTTCGTTTTTGCGATTTTTTCCCACAGGTAGATACATGTCCCTGGAACAGAACTACACCGAGATCCTCAGCCAGATCGGCGAGGACGTCTCCCGTGAGGGCCTGCTCGACACGCCCAAGCGGGCTGCAAAGGCCATGAAGTACCTTTGCCGCGGTTATGAGCAGACGCTGGAAGAAGTCACCAACGGCGCGCTGTTCACCTCCGACAACAGCGAAATGGTGCTGGTCCGGGACATCGAGCTGTATTCGATGTGCGAACACCACATGCTGCCTTTCATCGGCAAGGCCCATGTGGCCTACCTGCCCAAGGGCAAGGTGCTGGGCCTGTCCAAGGTCGCGCGGATCGTCGACATGTACGCCCGCCGCCTGCAGATCCAGGAAAACCTCAGCCGCCAGATCGCCGAGGCCGTCCAGCAGGTGACCGGTGCTGCAGGTGTGGCGGTGGTTATCGAAGCCAAGCACATGTGCATGATGATGCGCGGTGTCGAAAAGCAGAACTCGACCATGCTCACCTCGGTGATGCTCGGCGAATTCCGCGAAAACGCCGCCACCCGCAGCGAGTTCCTCAGCCTGATCAAGTGATCGGCGCGTGACCCAAGCCGACCCTGTGGGGTCGGCTTTTTCATTTCAGGAGTTGCCCATGATCGTCAAAGCCTTGCGGGTCGGCCTCGGCCAGCTCATCGTGTTCGGCGACTGGATCAGCCGCCCGGCCAAGCGCAAGCGCGATGCCGCGGCCCAGGCCCAGGTCGAGCAGGAGGCCAAGGGCCTTGCGCTGTACCAGTTCCATGCCTGCCCGTTCTGCGTCAAGACCCGCCGCACCCTGCACCGGCTGAATGTGCCGGTGGCGCTGCGTGATGCGAAGAATGATGAAGTGCACCGCCAGGCGCTGCTTGAAGGCGGTGGCCGGGTGAAGGTGCCGTGCCTGCGCATCGAAGAAGCGGGCAAGGTGACCTGGATGTATGAGTCCAAGGCCATTATTGCTTATCTGGACAAGCGGTTCGCGTCGGCCTGATAGATAGGTGTCGCCCCCTTCGCGGGACAAGCCCGCTCCCACAGGTACTGCACTGTACTTTGCTCTAGTGCAATACCTGTGGGAGCGGGCTTGTCACGCGAAGGGGCCAGTGCAGCCTCAGTCCACCATCGGCACATGCCGCGGATGGCTGGCCACCCTGGCCAACCACGCCCGTACCGCCGGGTAATCCGCCAGCTCGAAGCCCCCCTGCTGCGCCACATGGGTGTACGCATACAGCGCCACATCGGCAATCGAATACTGCTCGCCCACCAGGTACGGCGTCATCTGCAAC
>Ga0247821_10001131_pt1 | contig 14803 bp, 9 predicted proteins | sample 13C_Glycerol_Day_FD_192481 | JGI IMG/M metagenome (GOLD analysis project Ga0247821, IMG submission 192481) | Soil microbial communities from agricultural site in Penn Yan, New York, United States - 13C_Glycerol_Day14 | ecosystem: Environmental > Terrestrial > Soil > Agricultural land | place... | reverse complement strand
CTCCTGGAGGGGGCGGGCAGGAGAAAGCTCCGTGAGCGTACAAAACCCCACAAAGCGCTGCAAGAACTCGACTGTTACGAACTCTTGACGACGAAAAGGCGTGGACTTAGTTTGTTGGATCAACAGACAAAGTCTGCACAGGGGGTGCTCGCATGACCTTGACCGACGGCCGCCGCCCGGGAAGCCGGGGCGTTGCCGCCGATCACGTGTCGCTGCGGCGCAACAACCTCTCGGTGGTCCTGCGGCACGTCCGCGACCTCGGCCCGCGGTCCCGCGCCCGGATCGCCGAGGAGACCGGCCTGAACAAGGCGACCGTCAGCAGCCTGGTCGCCGAACTCGTCGAGCGCGGCCTGCTCCGCGAAGGCTCGGCCGACTCGAGTCGCGCCCTGGGCCGCCCGGGCCAGCTCGTCGAGCTCGACGGCACCGGCGTCTGCGGTGTCGGCGCCGAGATCAACGTCGACTACCTGGCGGTCGCGGCGCTCGACCTGGCCGGCCGCGTGGTCCTGGAGAAGCGCGTGCCCCTGGACGTCGCGCATCTCGAGCCGGCGACGACGCTCGACCGGCTGGCCGACCTGGTCCGGGAGGCGCTCGCGGCGATGGATGCCCGCGGCGGGCAGCTCGCCGGCGTGACGCTGGCGGTACCGGGTCTGGTCGAGGGCGAGACCGGGGAGCTGAAGCTCGCACCGAACCTGGGCTGGGGCGAGGTCTCGGTCGCGCAGGAAATGCGTACCCGGCTGGGCGACCCCGGCTATCCGCTGCACGTCGACAACGAGGCGAACCTGGCGGCGCTCGCCGCGTACGCCGAGCTCCAGAGCGCGGCAGACGCGGGCCAGGACCGCCCGCCCCACGACCTCGTCCTGCTCACCGGCGCGGTCGGCGTCGGCGGCGGCATGGTGTCGAACGGGCACCTGCTGCGCGGCGGACGCGGGTACAGCGGCGAGGTCGGGCACATGCCGGTCGCCCCGCCCGGGCGGACCTGCGGCTGCGGGCGGACCGGGTGCTGGGAGACCGTCGTCGGGCTGACCGCACTGTTGCACAAGGCAACGGACAGGGACGACCCGGTGCGGGACCCGTCGCTGGACGTGGAGCAACGGCTGGCCGGGATCACCCGGCGCGCCGAAGCGGGGGACACGCGGACGCTGTCCGCGTTGAAGGACGTCGGCACCTGGCTGGGGATTGGGGGAGCGATCCTGGTGAACATCCTGAATCCGGACGTGCTCGTGCTGGGCGGCTACTTCGCCGTCCTCGGGCCGTGGCTGAAGGAACCTCTGGAGAAGGCGATCCGCGACCGCGTGATCGCACCGGACGGCGGCGGCTGCCGGGTCGTCCGGTCGGAGCTCGGCTTCGCGGCGGCCGTCCGCGGCGGGGCGCAGATCTCACTCGACCAGATCTTCGTCGACCCGACCCGGATCGGGGTCGCGGCATGACCGATCTGCTGACCATGACGGGGATCGTCAAGGAGTTCCCCGGCGTCCGCGCGCTGGACGGCGTGGACCTCGACGTCCGCGCGGGTGAGGTGCACTGCCTGCTCGGGCAGAACGGCGCCGGCAAGTCCACGCTGATCCGGGTGCTGACCGGCGCGCACCAGCCGGACGCGGGCACGATCCGCATCAACGACGAGCCGGTGCAGCTGAACAGCCCGACCGCGGCGATCCAGCGGGGCATCGCCGCGATCTACCAGGAGCTCGACCTGGTGCCGGAGCTGACCGTCGCCGAGAACGTCTTCCTCGGCCACGAGCCGGCCCGCTACGGCTTCAGCCGGACCCACGAGGCGAACGCGAAGGCGCGCACGATCCTGCAGGGCCTCGGCCACGCCGAGATCCCGGTGCACCGCACGGTCGGCTCGTTGCCGGCCGCCGGGCAGCAGATCGTCAGCATGGCCCGCGCACTGTCCCGTGACGCCCGCCTGATCGTGATGGACGAGCCGTCGGCCGTGCTCGACCCGGAGGAGGTGTCGAACCTGTTCCGGGTGATCCGCGGCCTGACCGACCGCGGGGTCGCGGTCGTCTACATCTCGCACCGGCTCGAGGAGATCCGGGAGATCGGCGACCGGGTCACGGTGCTGAAGGACGGCGCCACCGTCGCGACCGGCCTGGACGCCCGCGAGACGCCGACCAAGGAACTCATCCAGCTGATGACCGGGCGGTCGATCGAGTACGTCTTCCCGCCGCGCACCGAGGTCCCGGCCGCAGCGCCCGTCCTCCTCGAGGTCGTCGGCCTGAGCCGGCCCGGTGAGTTCTCGGGCATCGACTTCGAGGTCCGCGCGGGGGAGATCGTCGGCCTGGCCGGACTGGTCGGCTCCGGGCGTTCCGAAGTACTCGAGACCGTGTACGGCGCCCGCCGGCCGGCGACCGGATTCGTGCGGGTCGACGGGGCCACGCTCCGGCCGGGCAGGGTGCAGGCCGCCGTCAAGGCCGGGGTCGGGCTGGCGCCGGAGGAACGCAAGAGCCAGGCGTTGCTGCTCGACGAGGCGGTGTTCAAGAACATCACCGTGTCGACGCTGGGCCGGTTCGCGAGCACCGGATTCCTGAACAACCGGGCCGAGCGGGAAGCGGCGGGGAAGCTGGCCAAGGCCCTGGACGTCCGCCCGGCCGGTGTCGACCACCCGGTGCGCAACCTGTCCGGCGGCAACCAGCAGAAGGTCGTGCTCGCACGCTGGTTGCTGCGGGACTGCCGGGTGCTGCTGCTCGACGAGCCGACCCGGGGAGTCGACGTCGGGGCCCGCTCGGAGATCTACGCGTTGATCCGGCAGCTGGCGTCCAACGGGGTCGCGATCGTGCTGGTCTCCAGCGAGGTCGAGGAAGTGCTCGGTCTGTCCGACCGGGTCGTCGTACTGCGGGAGGGGCGTGCCGTCCACACGGGGCCCGCGCAAGACATCGACGAGCACCAGGTGCTCGACCTGGTGATGGAAGGAAGTGCGAGGTGATGAGTGAGGACATCACGACAGAGGAGAGCGGTACTACGCCGTCCAGGCAGGACACCGTGTCCCAGCCGGCGGCGCAACGCTCGACGGACCTGCTGAGGTCCGGCGCCGGACGCAACCTCGGGCTCGTGGTTGCCCTGGTGCTGCTGTGCATCGTCGGCGTCGTCACCGCCGGCGACACGTTCGCGACCGGAGCGAACGTGCTGACGATCCTGCGACTGGCCGCGGTCATCGGCGTGGTCAGCGTCGGGATGACGTTCGTCATCACCGGCGGGGGGATCGACCTGAGCGTCGGCGCGATGGTCGCGCTGGCGTCGGTCTGGGCGACCACGCTTGCCACCCAGCAGCTGGCCGCCGACTACCACTGGATCTTGATGGTCACCACGGCGCTCGCGGTCGGCGCCGCGTGCGGCCTGGTCAACGGCCTGCTGGTTGCCTACGGCAAGATCGTGCCGTTCATCGCCACGCTGGCGATGCTCGCGGCAGCCCGCGGCCTGGCCGAGATCATCTCCGACCGGAAGACCCAGATCATCACGGTCGACTCGTTCGTCGACTTCTTCGGCGGTTCGCTGATCGGCGTACCGGTGCTGGTCTGGATCTTCCTGCTGGTGGCCGCGGCCGGCTGGGTGGTGCTCAACCGCACCACGTTCGGCCGCCGTACCTTCGCCGTCGGCGGAAACGCCGAGGCGGCCCGCCTCGCGGGCATCAAGGTCCAGCGTCACACCGTGGCGCTGTACGTCCTGGCCGGACTCTGCTGCGGGATCGCCGCGGTGATGCTGATGGCACGGACGACCACGGGAAGCTCCACCCACGGTCAGTTGTACGAACTCGACGCGATCGCGGCGGTGGTGATCGGCGGGACGCTGCTGTCCGGCGGCCGCGGCACGATCGTCGGCACCGTGTTCGGCGTACTGATCTTCACGACGTTGAACAACGTCTTCACCCTCAACAACCTGAGCATCTCCGCCCAGTCGGTGGCGAAGGGCGCGATCATCGTGATCGCCGTCCTCCTCCAGCAGCGCCTGGCGCGACGTTCCACAGGATCGTAGAAGGAGGACAACGATGTCCCGAAGTTCCGCCCGAACTCTCGTGATCGCAGGCCTGAGTGTGTTCGCACTGGCGGCCTGCACCAGCAACACCCCGAAGGCCGAGGAGGACACCGGCAGCAAGCCGGCCGAGCAGGCCGCGGTGAAGAACGACGAGCCCGGCAAGAAGGTCAAGATCGGCTTCTCCGCACCGGCGGCCGACCACGGCTGGATGGGTGCGATCACCAAGGCCACCCAGGCCGAGGCGAAGAAGTACTCCGACGTCGAGCTGATCGTCGCCGAGGGCACCAACGACGTGAACCTGCAGATCAGCCAGGTCGAGACGTTCATCAACCAGAAGGTCGACGCCATCGTCCTGCTGCCGTTCGACGGGGCCGCGCTCACCCCGGTCGCGACGAAGGCGATGGAGGCCGGTATCACGGTGGTGAACGTGGACCGTGAGTTCGACAGCCCGTTCGCGGCTCGTACGACGGTGCTCGGCGACAACCACGGGATGGGCGTGTCGGCCGGCACGTACGTCTGCCAGCAGCTGAAGGGGAAGAAGGACGCGGTGGTCGCGGAGATCGCCGGGATCGACTCGCTGCCGTTGACTCAGGACCGCAGCAAGGGGTTCAAGGAGGCGCTCGCCGACTGCGGGCTGAAGGTCAGCAACCGGGTGGCCGCCGAGTTCACCGTCGAGTCCGGTGAGAAGGCCGCCGCCAACCTGCTGCAGGCCGCGCCGAAGATCGACGCGATCTGGAACCACGACGACGACCAGGGCGTCGGCGTGATGGCCGCGATCAAGAACTCCGGCCGCAAGGAGTTCTTCGTGGTCGGCGGGGCCGGCTCGGCGAACGTGATGCGGGACATCAAGTCCGGCAACTCGTTGCTCAAGGCCACCGTCATCTACCCGTCCACGCAGGGGGCCGACGGTGTCCGGCTGGCCCGGCTGCTGGTGCAGAAGAAGGCCCTCGGCGACCTGGTGGAGGTCGAGGTGCCGCGGACCGTCCAGCTGTACGCGCCGGTGGTCACGAAGGAGAACGTGGACCAGTACCTGCCGACAGCATTCGAGAGCTGACAAGGAGAGTCATGACGAACCTGGGCATCGGCCTGATCGGCTATGCGTTCATGGGAGCGGCCCATTCGCAGGCCTGGCGGAGCGCGCCGCGCTTCTTCGACCTGCCGCTGGACCCGGCCATGAACGTGCTGGGCGGTCGCAACGCCGAGGCTGTGCGAGCGGCGGCGGCGAAGCTCGGCTGGAAGGAGACCGAGACCGATTGGCGCAAGCTGATCGCTCGCGACGACGTCCAGCTGGTCGACGTGTGCACGCCGGGCGACAGCCACGCCGAGATCGCGATCGCCGCCTTGGAGGCCGGCAAGCACGTCCTGTGCGAGAAGCCGCTGGCCAACACCGTCGAGGAGGCCGAGGCGATGGCCGCGGCCGCCGAGGCGGCCAAGGCCAAGGGGATCAGGTCGATGGTCGGGTTCACGTACCGCCGGGTGCCGGCCATCGGGCTGGCCCGGCAGCTGGTGGCCGAAGGCAAGCTGGGCACGATCCGGCACGTCCGCGCGCAGTACCTCCAGGACTGGATCGCCGATCCGGAGGCGCCGCTGTCGTGGCGGCTGGACAAGGAGAAGGCCGGCTCGGGTGCGCTCGGCGACATCGGCGCGCACATCATCGACCTCACGGAGTTCATCACCGGCGACACCATCGGTGAGGTCAGCGCGCGGCTCGAGACGTTCGTGAAGGAGCGCCCGATCGCCGCCGAGCACTCCGGTCTGGCCGGTACGGCCGGCACCGAACGCGGCCCCGTGACGGTCGACGACGCGGCCGTGTTCCTGGCCACCTTCCGCTCCGGCGCGCTGGGCGTCTTCGAGGCGACCCGCTTCGCGACCGGCCGGAAGAACGCGATCCGGATCGAGATCAACGGAAGCCTCGGCAGTCTGGCGTTCGACTTCGAGGACATGAATCTCCTGCACTTCTACGACGCCACCGAAGACCCGAGGACGGCGGGTTTCCGCCGCATCCTCGCCACCGAACCCGCCCACCCGTACGTCGCCGCGTGGTGGCCGCCAGGCCACCTGCTCGGCTACGAGCACGGGTTCACCCATCAGGTCGTCGACCTGGTCACCGCGATCGCCGAAGGCGCCGATCCGGAACCGTCGTTCGCCGACGGGCTGCGAGTCCAGCGCGTGCTGGCCGCGGTCGAGGCCAGCTCGGCATCCCGACAATGGCAGGAGATTCCGGAATGAGCAAGTACACCCCGACCAAGGACGACAAGTTCTCCTTCGGTCTGTGGACCGTCGGCTGGCAGGGCGTCGACGTGTTCGGCACGGCGGTACGCCCGGCGATGGACCCGGTGCACGCGGTCGAGAAGCTCGCGGAACTGGGCGCCGCGGCGGTCACGTTCCACGACGACGACGTCGTACCGGACGACAGCACCCGGGGCCGCACGCTCGAGCGCTTCACGAAGTCGCTGGCCGACACCGGCATGGTCGTCGAGATGATGACCACGAACCTGTTCGCGCACCCGGTGTTCAAGGACGGCGGCCTGACCGCGAACGACCGTCAGGTCCGGCGGTACGCGCTGGCGAAGGTGCTGCGCAACGTCGACCTGGCGGCCGAGCTGGGCGCGACGACGTACGTGCTCTGGGGCGGCCGGGAAGGCGCCGAGTCCGGCGGCTCGAAGGACGTCCGGGCGGCCCTCGACCGGTACAAGGAGTCGATGGACATCCTGTGCGCCTACGTCCGCGCGCAGGGCTACGACATCCGGTTCGCGCTGGAGCCGAAGCCGAACGAGCCGCGCGGTGACATCCTGCTGCCGTCGATCGGGCACGCGATCGCGTTCATCAACGACCTCGCCGACCCCGACCTGGTCGGGATCAATCCCGAGGTCGGGCACGAGCAGATGGCGTCGCTGAACTACGCGCACGGGATCGCGCAGGCGCTGTGGCACGGGAAGCTGTACCACATCGACCTCAACGGCCAGCACGGTCCGCGGTTCGACCAGGACCTGCGGTTCGGGGCCGGCAACCTGCGCGAGGCGTTCTGGACGGTCGACGTGCTGCAGGGCGCCGGCAGCTACCCGGCGTACGAGGGCTACATCCACTTCGACTACAAGCCGCCGCGCACCGAGGACGAGGAAGGCGTCTGGGAGACCGCGCGGGGCTGTATGCGGAACTACCTGATCCTGCGCGACAAGGTGCAGGCGTTCCGCGCCGACCCCGAGGTCGCGGAGGCACTCGCCGCCGCACGCGTCGCGGAGATGTCCGAGCCCACCCTGGCCGAGGGTGAGTCGCTGGACGACCTCCGCAACGCGACGTACGACCGGGACGCGCTGGCCGAGCGCGGTCTCGGGTTCGAACGGCTGGACCAGCTGGCGATGGAGCACCTGCTCGGCGTCCGCTGACCGGCCGGTAGTACTCCCGCGCAGGGCAGAGCACGGGATTTGTAGTTGATGGAGCGCGCACCCTTGTCCGTCCCATGAGGAGCTCCGCATGATCCAGCTACGCAGACACGGCACGATGGCCTGGCTACTCGTGCTCGCCCTGTTCGCGGCGGTGTTGACAGTGTTGACGCCGTCGACCGCCCGGGCCCATCCCGGGCACGGCGACGAGACGTTCAACGCACTGATCTTCAGCAAGACCGCCGGATTCCGGCACGACTCGATCCCGGCCGGCATCCAGGCGATCAAGGACCTGGCGACCGCGAACGGCTTCACGGTCACCGCGACCGAGGACGCCACGATGTTCAACGACACCGAGCTCGCGAAGTACGAGGTGGTGATCTGGCTGTCCACCACCGGTGACGTGCTGAACGCCGACCAGCAGGCCGCGTTCGAGCGCTACATCCGGGGCGGCGGCGGGTACGCCGGTATCCACGCCGCGTCCGACACCGAGTACGACTGGCCCTGGTACGGCAAGCTCGTCGGCAGCTATTTCGACAGCCATCCCGCCGGTACGCCGAACGCGACGGTGAAGGTGGAGGACCACGCGCACCCGTCGACGAAGGACGCGCCGACGCTGTGGCCGCGGACCGACGAGTGGTACAACTACCGGACCAATCCGCGCGGCACCGTGCACGTCCTCGCGTCGCTCGACGAGTCGTCGTACAGCGGCGGGAACATGGGCCCCGAGCACCCGATCACGTGGTGCCAGGACTACGACGGCGGCCGTGCCTGGTACACCGGCATGGGCCACACGATCGAGTCGTACGCCGACCCGACGTTCCGCAAGCAGCTGCTCGGCGGCATCCGGACCGCGGCCGGGGCCGAGCCCGCGGACTGCGGCGCGTCGCTGAGCGACAGCTACGAGAAGGTGACGCTCGACGACGACACCTCGAACCCGATGGAACTGGCCGTGGCTCAGGACGGCCGGGTGTTCTACATCGACCGGAACGGCGCGGTGAAGATCGTCAAGACCGACGGCTCGGTCGTCACCGCCGGCACGCTGAACGTCTACACCGGCCAGGAATTCGGCCTTCTCGGGATCGCGCTCGACCCCGCGTTCGCGTCCAACGGCTTCATCTACCTGTACTACTCGCCGGTGAGCACGGAGCCGTACGACCGGGTCTCGCGGTTCACGGTGACCGGTGACACCCTCGACCTCGCGAGCGAGAAGCAGGTCCTGCGGATCGACACCCAGCGCGACCAGTGCTGCCACGCCGGCGGCGCACTCGAGTTCGACGGCAACGGGAACCTGTACGTCGCGACCGGCGACAACAGCAACCCGTTCGACTCCGACGGCTATGCGCCGATCGACGAGCGCGCCGGGCGGGCCGCCTGGGACGCGCAACGGTCGGCGGCCAACAGCAACGCGCTGAACGGCAAGGTGCTGCGGATCCACCCGGAGACCGACGGCACGTACACGATCCCGGACGGCAACCTGTTCCCGCCGGGGACGGCACCGGTGTTGTCAGGTTTGGCGCGGCCCGAGATCTACGCGATGGGCTTCCGCAACCCGTTCCGGATCGGGATCGACCCGACCACCAACCACCTGTTCGTCGCGGACTACGGCCCGGACGCCGGCGCTGTCTCGCCGACGCGCGGCCCGGACGGCCGCGTCGAGTGGAACATCCTGTCCAAGCCGGGCTTCTACGGCTGGCCGTACTGCGTCGGCGCCAACACGCCGTACAACGACTACGACTTCGCGACCGGTACGTCGGGGCCGACGTTCAACTGCGCCGCTCCGGTGAACGAGTCGCCGAACAACACCGGCCTCACGCAGTTGCCGGCCGCGATCCCCGCGACGATGTGGCAGGGCAAGTCGACGACCGGCGTCCCCGAGATCGGCGGCAGCGGTGCGCCGATGACGAGCGGGGCGTACAAGTACGACGCCGCGAACCCATCGGACCGGAAGTGGCCGGAGTACTTCGACGGCAAGGCGGTGTGGGCGGACTGGAACGACAGCCGGCTGTTCTCGGTGCAGCTGAACGACGACCGCAGCGGTGTGGCGGACGTGTCGCGGATGCTGCAGAAGCTGAACTTCATCCGGCCGCACGCGCTGCAGTTCGGTCCCGACGGCGCCCTGTACGTGATCGAGTGGGGGAGCGGGTTCGGCGGCAACAACGCGGACTCGGGTCTCTACCGGATCGACTACATCCAGGGGAACCGGGCGCCGATCGCGCAGTTCAGCACCGACAAGACCTCCGGCCCGGTGCCGCTGACGGTCGCCTTCGACTCGACCGGTTCCCGCGATCCGGACGGTCAGCCGGTCACGTTCGCCTGGGACTTCGACGGCAACGGTACGACGGACAGCGCCGACGCCAAGCCGACGTACACGTACACGACGGCCGGGGTCTTCACCGCGCGGTTGACCGTGACGGATCCGGACGGCCGGACAGCGGTGTCCAACCGGACCATCACGGCCGGGAACACCGCGCCGACGATCACCGTGCAGGCGCCGGTCGCCGGCGGGTTCTTCGACTTCGGCGACACGATCCGCTACCGGGTCACGGTCACCGATCCCGAGGACGGCACGGTCGACTGCAACGACGTCGTCACCCAGCCTGCGCTCGGCCACGACGAGCACGCGCACGGGTACGAGCAGTACCACGGGTGTGAGGGGACGTTCCCGCTGCCCGGCGACCAGGGCCACGTCGGCGCGAACATCTTCGGCATCGTCACCGTGACCTACACCGACAAGGGCGCGCCGGGGACCGGCAGGATCACCACGCAGAAGGTCGTCCAGCTGCAGCCGAAGACCCGGGAAGCGGAGTTCTTCGACGAGACCGGCGGGCCGGGATCGGCTCCCGGCGTACAGGTCGAGGACACCGGCGACACCGCGGGCGGCGGGAAGAACATCGGGTTCATCGAGGACGGCGACTGGTGGGGCTGGAAGCCGACCAACCTGACGAACATCGACCAGATCCAGTTGCGCGCGGCGTCCCCGGACGCGGGTGCGACGGTGCAGGTCCGGCAGGGCTCCCCGACCGACGGCCCGGTGGTCGCGACGATCCAGGTGCCGCCGACCGGCGCCTGGCAGACGTACGGCGACTTCACCGGCGCGGTCAGCGGTGCGTCGGCCGCGAGCGGCCCGCTGTACTTCGTGAAGACGACCGGGCAGCTGAACGTGAACTGGGTCAAGTTCATCGGCAAGGGCGTCACGGAGAACCAACGCCCCGCGGTCACGGTCACGGCTTCGGCTACCCAAGGCAAGGCGCCGTTGGCGGTCGACTTCACGGCGTCGGCCACCGACCCGGAAGGCGATCTCCCGCTCAGCTATGCCTGGACCTTCGGCGACGGAGGCACCGCCACCGGGCCGGCCGCCTCGCACACGTTCACAGTCCCGGGCAAACACACGGTGACCGCGGCGGTCACCGATTCGCGCGGAGCGACAGGAACGGCAAGGGTCGAGGTGACCGTCGACTCGCCGTCGGCGCCGACCTGCCTGACAGGCCGCTCGGACGGCTTCGATGGCACCGCACTGGACACCGCCCGCTGGTCGTCAGTTGTCCGCGGCAACCAAGAGCTGTCCGTCGGCAACGGCGCGTTGTCGATTCCGCTGACCGCCACGGACATCTACGGCACGGGTAACACCGGCACACCGAACCTCGTGCTCCAGCCGCTCCCGGCGGGCGCTTGGTCGGCAACTGCGAAGGTCACGCTGCCGGCCCGGTTGGCCTACCAGCAGGCCGGCCTGATCGTGTACGGCGACGACGACAACTACGCCAAGATGGTGCTGCAGGGCCGCTCCACCGGCGCACCGTCCGCGGCGGACCGGATCTTCCAGTTCATCCGCGAGGAGAACGGCGTACCGAACGAGGTGGCCGCGTCGAACACGGGGAACCTCGGTGCGGCCTATCCGGACACGGTGTGGGTCCGGTTCACGTCCGACGGCGCGAACCTGAAGGCGGCGTACAGCGCCGACGGCGCAACGTTCACCGAGATGCCGGAGACGAAGCAGCTGGCCGGTATCACGAACCCGCGGATCGGCCTGTTCGGGTTGACGAACCGGACCGAGGCGCTGCCGATCACGGCGTCGTTCGACTACTTCTCGATCACGCCTGACGACACCGCCGAGCAGCCTGCACCGGACGACGAGTTCGCCGGTACGACGCTCGACGCGTGCCGCTGGTCCGACGTCGTACGGCCGGATCCTGCCGCCTACCGGGTGACCGGCGGCGGGCTGGAGATCGACACCAGCAAGGGTGACATCTACGGCGGTACGGCGACCGACCCGCGCAACCTGATGCTGCAGCCGGCGCCGGACGGTGACTGGACGATCGAGACGAAGGTCGACGCGTCGTCGTTCGACGAGGCGTTCCAGCAGGCAGGTCTGCTGGTCTACGCCGACGACGCGAACTACGTGAAGCTCGACTACCTGACGACCAACGCCGCAGGCAGCACAATCACCCGAGGGTTGGAGCTGCGCAGCGAGGTCGCCAACGTCGTCCAATCGCCCCAACCCAACGCTCCGACGCCGGTTCAGGGTGTTTGGTACCTGCGACTCTCGAAGTCCGACTCTACCTTCACCGGTTCCTACAGCTCGGACCGCGTCACGTGGTCCGATCTGCCGCCGGTGACGAACACCGCGCTGGCGGCGGCGAAGTTCGGCGTCTACGCATTCGGGGTGGATCAGTCCGCCTCGAAGACCGCGAAGTTCGACTACTTCCGGCGCGTCACCGACACCACGGCACCGACTGTCAGCCTGGGACTCGACCCGTCGACCCCGTCCGGACAAGCGGGCTGGTGGACGGGGCCGGTGACCGCGACGGCGATGGGTGTGGACGATCGGCCGGGGCAGGTGTACCTGGAGCAGAAGGTTGGCGACGGCAACTGGTCGGAGTACACCGCGCCCTTGACGCTGACTGCGGACGGGACCCACACGGTCGCGGTCCGGGGGAGTGACACCGCCGGCAACGTCTCGGAGCCTTCGTCGGTCACGGTGAAGATCGATCAGACGGCACCTACGGCCGCCGTGACCGGGCTGCCGGCGAGTCTGGGCGTTGCCTCGACCGCCTCGGTGCAAGCGGCTGTGACGGATGCGCTGTCCGGGCCAGGGACTGTAGTGATGGCGCTGGACGGCAAACCAACGACAGGGGCGCTTGACGGAGTCGTGCTCGGGTTGGGTGCGCATACGCTGACGGCTACGGCAACCGATGTCGCCGGGAACACCTCGGTGAAGAACGTGCCGTTCTCGGTGGTCGTGTCGTACGCCGAGGCGGTCAAGCTCGTCGACCGCTACCGCGCCGCCGGAAAGGTGCCGCTGGCAACCGCCACGGTGCTGAAGGCGCACCTCGGAACCGCCGAACGAGCCGCGGCCCGGCACCAGACCGTGGCCGCGAACGTCGCGCTCACCTTGTATCTGGCCACGGCCGGCACGGTCGCCGACGGGCCGGCCCGGACCCTGCTGACCGCGGTCGGCCAGGACCTGAAGGCGCGGCTCGGCTGATGACGTCGCCGTGGGATCTCGCTGCCGTACACCTGCCGCCGCCCCGGCTGGTTCGGCCCCGGACGGGCGACGGCCCGGCGAGTCCCGCGGTGACCGTCCCCGGCGGCGTACACGCGCTCCGGACGCCGCCGGGGACACCCCTGCAGTACCACCCGACAAGGAGAGAAAGATGGCACGACCGATCACGTTGTTCACCGGCCAGTGGGCCGACCTGCCGTTCGAGGAGGTGGCGCGGCTGGCGTCGTCGTGGGGGTACGACGGGCTGGAGATCGCCTGCTGGGGCGACCACCTCGACGTCCGCCGCGCCGCCGAGGACCCGGCGTACGTGCAGGACCGGCTGGACATCCTGGCCAAGCACAACCTGAAGGTGTGGACGATCTCCAACCACCTGCTCGGGCAGGCGGTCTGCGACGACCCGATCGACCAGCGGCACCAGGCGATCCTGCCCGCGCACATCTGGGGCGACGGCGACCCGGAAGGGGTCCGGCAGCGCGCCGCCGAGGAGATGAAGACCACCGCGCGGGCGGCCCGGGCGCTCGGCGTCGACGTGGTCGTCGGCTTCACCGGGTCGTCGATCTGGAAGACGGTCGCGATGTTCCCGCCGGTGCCGCCGGCGATGCTCGAGGCCGGCTACCAGGACTTCGCGGACCGCTGGAACCCGATCCTCGACGTGTTCGACGAGGTCGGGGTGAAGTTCGCGCACGAGGTGCACCCGTCGGAGATCGCGTACGACTACTGGTCGACAACCGCGACGCTGGAGGCGATCGGGCACCGGGAGGCGTTCGGGCTGAACTGGGACCCGTCGCACTTCGTCTGGCAGGACCTGGACCCGGTCGGCTTCCTGTGGGACTTCAAGGACCGGATCTACCACGTCGACTGCAAGGACGCGAAGCGCCAGGTCGGCAACGGGCGGAACGGCCGGATGGGCTCCCACCTCGCCTGGGGCGACCCGCGGCGCGGCTGGGACTTCGTCTCCACCGGCCACGGCGACGTCCCGTGGGAGGCGTGCTTCCGGATGCTCAACTCGATCGGCTACGCCGGCCCGATCTCGGTCGAGTGGGAGGACGCCGGCATGGACCGCCTGGTCGGCGCCGCCGAAGCCGTGAAGTTCGTCCGCGAACTCGCCTTCGACCCGCCCACCGCGTCGTTCGACGCCGCGTTCTCGTCCTAGGGCGTCGCGAGGACGTCCCGGAGGTCCCCGGCTACGAACCGGGGGCCTCCGGCCCTACACTCCGATCATGGGCAAGTACGTAGCTCGCATCGTCGAGGTGGCTGACCACGGCATCAAGCTCGAGCCCGGGGAGGGGACCACGGTGCCGGACAAGCCGACCGAGGTGAACCTGCTCGGGATGGCGGTCGCGCTGGCGCTGGGTGCGGCCGGGTACCGGCATCACACGGAGCAGCGCGACCCGGAGCTGCAGACGCTCGACGCGTTGCTCGCGGGTGACGCGGTGATGCCGTGGAAGCCCGCCGAGCCGGGCGCACCGGCGTACCTCGTGTGTGAACTGAACGACGGCAGGCCGACGTGCGAGGTCAGACCGTCGGCGCAGTGAGCTGGCCGGAGGCGCCGGAGCTGCCGTGGCCGCGGATCCTGCGGCAGCGGTGGCTGGATCTGACCTTCGTGCATTGGGCCTTCGCGCCGGACGACGTCGCGCACTTCTTCCCGCCGGGAACCCGGCCCGACACCTTCGAGGGACGCACGTACGTCGGCCTGGTCCCGTTCCGGATGGTCGGCACCGGGCTCCCGTACGGCCCCGGCGTTCCGTACTTCGGCTCGTTCCTGGAAACGAACATCCGCCTGTACTCCGTGGACGAGACGGGCCGGCGCGGTGTCGTGTTCCTCAGCCTCGACGCGAACCGGCTGGCCGTGGTGGCGGCCGCGCGGACGGTCTTCGGGCTGCCGTACCGTTGGGCGCGGATGTGCCACGAACGCCACGGCAACCACCACACGTACACGTTGACC
>Ga0247821_10001130_pt1 | contig 14818 bp, 8 predicted proteins | sample 13C_Glycerol_Day_FD_192481 | JGI IMG/M metagenome (GOLD analysis project Ga0247821, IMG submission 192481) | Soil microbial communities from agricultural site in Penn Yan, New York, United States - 13C_Glycerol_Day14 | ecosystem: Environmental > Terrestrial > Soil > Agricultural land | place... | reverse complement strand
GACTTCAACATGGGCGCCATGGAAAACAAGGGCCTGAACATCTTCAACTCCAGCTGTGTGCTGGCCCGTGCCGAAACCGCCACCGATGCCGCCCACCAGCGGGTCGAAGGTGTGGTCGCCCACGAGTACTTCCACAACTGGTCGGGCAACCGCGTGACCTGCCGTGACTGGTTCCAGCTGTCGCTCAAGGAAGGCTTCACGGTGTTCCGTGACGCCGAGTTCAGCGCCGACATGAATTCGCGCACGGTCAAGCGGATCGAGGACGTGGCCTACCTGCGCACTCACCAGTTCGCCGAGGACGCCGGCCCCATGGCGCACCCGGTGCGCCCGGACAGCTTCATCGAGATCTCCAACTTCTACACCCTGACCGTGTACGAAAAGGGCGCCGAAGTGGTGCGCATGGTCCGTACCCTGTTGGGGACCGAAGGCTTCCGCAAGGGCAGCGACCTGTACTTCGAGCGCCACGATGGTCAGGCGGTGACCACCGACGATTTCATCAAGGCCATGGAAGACGCCAACGGCGTCGACCTGACCCAGTTCAAGCGCTGGTACAGCCAGGCCGGCACGCCGCGCCTGGAGGTCAGCGAGGCCTATGATAGCGCCGCGCAAACCTACAGCCTGACGTTCCGCCAGAGCTGCCCGGCCACCCCGGACAAGGCCGAGAAACAGCCGTTCGTGATCCCGGTGGAGCTGGGCCTGCTGGATGCCCAGGGCAACGACCTGCCGCTGCGCCTGGTGGGTGAGTCGGCTGCCGCCGGCACCAGCCGCGTGCTGTCGGTGACCGAGGCCGAGCAAACCTTCACCTTCCAGGGCATCGCGGCCAAGCCGCTGCCATCGTTGCTGCGCGGTTTCAGTGCGCCGGTGAAGTTGAGCTTCCCGTACGATCGCGACCAGCTGATGTTCCTCATGCAGCACGACAGCGACGGTTTCAACCGTTGGGAAGCCGGCCAGCAACTGTCGGTGCAGGTCCTGCAGGAACTGATCGGCCAACACCAGCGCGGCGAAGCACTGAAGCTCGACCAGCGCCTGATCACCGCCCTGGGCACCGTGCTGGCCAACGCGTCGCTGGACGCTGCCATGGTTGCCGAGATGCTCTCGCTGCCGGGCGAGGCGTACCTCACCGAGATCAGCCAGGTGGCTGACGTCGATGCCATCCACGCGGCTCGCGAGTTCGCCCGCCAGCAGATCGCCGCGCAGCTGTTCGATGCCCTGTGGGCGCGCTACCAGGCCAACCGCGAGGTGTCGCGCAACACCGCCTACGTGGCCGCAGCCGAGCACTTTGCCCGCCGCAGCCTGCAGAACATCGCCCTGTCGTACCTGATGCAGAGCGGCAAGCCGCAGGTGCTGGAAGCGACGCTGGAGCAGTTCGACCAGTGCGACAACATGACCGAACGCCTGACGGCGCTGGCCGTGTTGGTCAACTCGCCGTTCGAAGCCGAGCGGGCCAAGGCGCTGGAAAGCTTCGCCGAGCACTTCAAGGACAACCCGCTGGTCATGGACCAGTGGTTCAGCGTGCAGGCCGCCAGTGCCTTGCCGGGCGGGCTGGCGCGGGTCAAGGCGCTGATGCAGCACCCCGCGTTCACCTTGAAGAACCCGAACAAGGTGCGGGCATTGATCGGTGCCTTTGCCGGGCAGAACCTGGTCAACTTCCATGCCGCCGATGGTTCGGGGTATCGCTTCCTGGCGGACCTGGTGATCGAACTGAATGCGCTGAACCCGCAGATCGCTTCGCGTCAACTGGCGCCGCTGACCCGCTGGCGCAAGTATGACGATGCGCGTCAGGCGCTGATGAAGGGTGAGCTGGAGCGGATTCTGGCCTCCGGTGCGCTGTCCAGTGATGTCTATGAGGTTGTGAGCAAAAGTCTGGCTTGAGTCTTTTGTAGCCTGAGCCGGCCTCTTCGCGGGGCAAGCCCGCTCCCACAGGTACACCACAGCTCTCATGGGCAGTGATGGACCTGTGGGAGCGGGCTTGCCCCGCGAAGCTTTTTGGCGGTTAACAAAACATAACGCACCGTGCGTTGTAATGTTTCAACCTCCCCCGATACGATGACCCCAAGCGCTTGCAGGCCTCTACCACAAGCTTTTCGCAGTACCTGCAAAGCACAGACCCACTAACAAGAACAAATTGGGGGCGGTCATGAGTGAGCGGGTAATGACGCAGGCCAGGCGCAGCACCTGGCCATTGGCGGCCGGCGCGATGCTGGCGCTGGCGATGGGCATATGGGCAGAGAGCGCGCAAGCGGCCACTGCCGACGAGTACTCGAGCGAATCGGCCAAGGCCAGCCAGAGCCTGCTGATCGATGCCGCCCATGCCGGGCAACGGCTGGTGGTGGTCGGTGATCGCGGCCACATCCTGTTCTCCGACGACCAGGGCAAGACCTGGACCCAAGCCCGCGTGCCCACCCGTCAACTGCTCACTGCCGTGTTCTTCCTCGACGACAAGCGCGGCTGGGCAGTCGGCCACGATGCGCAGATCCTCGTCAGCACCGATGGCGGCGCGACCTGGACAAGACAGTTCGAAGACCTCTCCCGCGAAGCACCGTTGCTCGATATCACTTTCCTCGACGCCCAGCACGGCTTTGCCGTCGGCGCCTATGGTGCCTTGCTGGAAACCGCCGATGGCGGCCAGCACTGGCAGGAGGTCGGCGACCGCCTGGACAACCCTGACCAGCTCCACCTCAATGGCATTGCCGTGGTCAAGGACGCCGGGCTGTTCATCGTTGGCGAGCAGGGCAGCATGTACCGCTCCAGCGACAACGGCCAGACCTGGACCAAGCTCGAAGGCCCCTACGAGGGCTCGCTGTTCGGTGTGATCGGCACCGCCCATGCCCACACGCTGCTGGCCTACGGCCTGCGCGGCAACCTGTTCCGTTCCACCGACTTTGGCGACAGCTGGCAGCCGATCGCGCTCAAGGCCGCGCGCGGCACCCTCGAATTCGGCCTGGCAAGCGCTACGCTTCTCGATGATGGCAGCCTGGTATTGGTCGGCAATGGCGGCAGCGTGCTGCGCAGCCAGGACGACGGGCAGACCTTCAGCGTCTACAACCGCGCCGACCGCATCGCCCTGGCCGGTGCCAGTGGCCTGGCCAATGGAGGCCTGCTGCTGGTGGGGCAGGGTGGGGTACATCTGGCCACCGCTGAAGGTGCCGACCAAACCGACAAGGAGCCGCGTCCATGACCAGCAGGGAGAGCATCACCATGCACCCGCACCACCAGGACAAGGCCACGCTGCTTGAGCGCCTGATCTTCAACAACCGTCCTGTGGTCATCGCCCTGTGTCTGCTGGTCAGCATCTTCCTGTTCTGGCAGGCCACGCAGATCCGGCCCTCGACCAGTTTCGAGAAGATGATCCCGCTGCAGCACCCCTTCATCGAACAGATGATGGAGCACCGCAACGACCTGGCCAACCTGGGCAACACCGTGCGCATCTCGGTCGAGGCAGTCAACGGCGATATCTTCGACAAGGACTACATGGAGACCCTGCGGCAAATCCATGACGAGGTGTTCTACATCCCGGGTGTCGACCGCGCCGGCCTCAAGTCGCTGTGGAGCCCCAGCGTGCGCTGGAGCGAGGTCACCGAGGAGGGCTTCTCCGGTGGCGAGGTGATCCCCAATACCTACAATGGCTCGGCCGAAAGCCTCGACACCCTGCGCGACAACGTGCTCAAGTCCGGCCAGGTCGGGCGCCTGGTGGGCAACAACTTCAAATCCAGCATCGTCGATATCCCCTTGCTGGAAAGCTTCCCCGACCCGCAGGACCCGGGCAAGCAGGTCAAGCTCGACTATCAGAAGTTCTCCCACCAGCTCGAAGCGCAGATCCGCGACAAGTTCCAGGCGCAGAACCCCAACGTGAAGATCCACATCGTCGGCTTCGCCAAGAAGGTTGGCGACCTGATCGACGGCCTGGTGATGGTGGCGATGTTCTTCGGTGTGGCCCTGGTCATCACCTGGATCCTGCTGTACTGGTTCACCTGGTGCATCCGCAGCACCATCGCCGTGCTCATCACCACCCTGGTGGCGGTGGTCTGGCAGCTGGGCCTGATGCATGCGGTGGGCTTCGGCCTGGATCCGTATTCGATGCTGGTGCCGTTCCTGATCTTCGCCATCGGCATCTCCCACGGGGTGCAGAAGATCAACGGCATCGCCTTGCAATCGAGTGGCGCCGACAACGCCCTGACCGCTGCCCGGCGCACCTTCCGCCAGCTGTTCCTGCCGGGGATGATCGCCATTCTCGCAGACGCGGTGGGCTTCATCACCTTGCTGATCATCGACATCGGCGTGATCCGCGAACTGGCCATCGGCGCCTCGATCGGCGTGGCCGTCATCGTCTTCACCAACCTGATCCTGTTGCCGGTGGCGATCTCCTATGTCGGCATCAGCAAGAAGGCCGTCGAGCGCAGCAAGAAGGACGCCACCCGCGAGCACCCGTTCTGGCGCCTGCTGTCGAACTTCGCCAGTGCCAAGGTGGCGCCGGTGTCCATCGCCCTGGCCCTGGTGGCCTTCGCAGGTGGCCTGTGGTACAGCCAGAACCTGAAGATCGGCGACCTCGACCAGGGCGCGCCTGAACTGCGCCCCGACTCGCGCTACAACCAGGACAACAACTTCATCATCAGCAACTATTCGACCAGCTCGGACGTGCTGGTGATCATGGTCAAGACGCCGGCGGAGAGCTGTTCGATCCACTCGACCATGGCGCCGATCGACGAGCTGATGTGGACCATGGAGAACACCCCGGGCGTGCAGTCGGCGATTTCCCTGGTCACCGTGTCCAAGCAAGTGATCAAGGGCATGAACGAGGGCAGCCTGAAATGGGAAACCCTGTCGCGCAACCCGGACATCCTCAACAACTCCATCGCCCGTGCCGATGGCCTGTACAACGCCGATTGCTCGCTGGCGCCGGTACTGGTGTTCCTCAACGACCATAAGGCCGAAACACTGGAGCGCGTCACCCAGGTGGCCCAGGCGTTCGCCGACAGCCACAACAAGGAAGGCCTGCAGTTCCTGCTGGCGGCCGGTAATGCCGGGATCGAGGCGGCCACCAACGAAGTGATCAAGTCGGCCGAGCTGACCATCCTGGTGCTGGTGTACATCTGCGTGGCGGTGATGTGCCTGATTACCTTCCGCTCCTTCGCCGCCACCTTGTGCATCGTGCTGCCGCTGGTGCTGACCTCGGTACTGGGCAATGCGCTGATGGCGTTCATGGGCATCGGCGTGAAGGTCGCCACCCTGCCGGTGGTGGCGCTGGGTGTGGGTATCGGCGTGGACTACGGCATCTACATCTACAGCCGTCTGGAAAGCTTCCTGCGGGCTGGCCTGCCGTTGCAGGAGGCGTACTACGAAACCCTGCGCTCGACCGGCAAGGCCGTGCTGTTCACCGGCCTGTGCCTGGCCATTGGCGTGTGCACCTGGATCTTCTCGGCGATCAAGTTCCAGGCCGACATGGGGCTGATGCTGACCTTCATGTTGCTGTGGAACATGTTCGGTGCGCTGTGGCTGCTGCCGGCATTGGCGCGGTTCCTGATCAAGCCGGAGAAGATGGTGGGCAAGGAGGGTGGGTCGATCTTCGCCCATTGAGTGGTAAGGCCGTTGTGGGAGCGGGCTTGTCCCGCGAACAAGGCACCGCGGAGTCTGGCAAGGGTTCCGCCCTTGTTCGCGGGGCAAGCCCGCTCCCACATAGGACTGTATAATGCCGGCTCACTTCACCTTCGGTACCTCCATGTCCCTCGCCACCGCCCTCGCATCCTGCGACATGCTCCTGATCGACGGCCTGCACGCCTTCGACTTCACCTTCGACGAATCCGGCCTCATGGTCGAATGCATGGACGGCCGCCAGCACCGCCGCTGGACCTTCACCACCGAGCAGATCGCTACCGCTGTCGGCGCCGGTGACGAGTGGGTCGTCAACGATGCCCAGGGCGAGCATCGTCTAGTCTGTATGAGTGCCTTTCGCGCCCCGGATGAAGAGAACGATGAACCGGATCTGGACGAGCCTGCTGACCGCTAGCCTGATGAGCCTGACCCTCAATGCCAATGCCGCCACGCTGTTGGTCGGCAGTTACACCGACGGCGCCAGCCAGGGCATCTACCGCTACGCGTTCGACAGCAAGAGCGGGCAGATCACCCCCCAGCCGTTGCAAGTGGTGAAGAGTGTCAGCCCGTCGTGGCTGGTGCTCTCCGCCGATCAGCGACAACTGTTCGCGGTCAACGAAACGGTGCAGGGCCACGCCAGCAGTTTCAGCGTCAGCAGCAAAGGTGAGATCAAGCCGCTCAACCAGGTGGCCACGCGCGGCGACGAACCGACCCACGCCAGCCTCAGTCGCGACCAGCGCTACCTGTTCGTCGCCAATTACGCTGTCGCCCCTGATCCTGGAGGCAGCCTGGTGGTGATCCCGGTGGCCAAGGACGGCAAGCTCAAGGACGTGGTGCAGCAAGTGCGGCACAAGCCCAGTGGTGTGAACCCCGAGCGCCAGGCCGGTGCCCATGTGCATTCGCTGGTGCTGTCGCCCGATGGCTTGCACGTGTATGCCTGTGACCTGGGGGCCGACAAGGTCTTCATCTACCGTTACGACGGCGCCAGCCCGAAAGAGCCGCTCACCCCGGCGATTCCGGCCGCGGTAGACCTGCCGCCCGGCAGCGGCCCGCGCCATCTGCTGTTCGATGCCAAGGGGCGGCACGCCTACCTGACCCTGGAAATGAGCGCCGAGGTGGTCATGTTCGACGTCCAGGACGATGCCTTGCTCGAACGCCAGCGCTTGCCCCTGACCGATCAGCAGGAGGCTGCGGCCAAGGCGGCCGGCGGGCTGCACCTGTCGGCGGATGGGCGCTTCCTGTACGTCAGCAATCGCGGTACGGCCAACGAGATCGTGGTGTTCGGCGTGGGCAAGGACGATGGCCGGCTGGCGTTCCTGCAGCGCCGCTCGGTGGAGGGCGATCACCCCCGTGAATTTGCCCTGGACCCGAGTGACAATTTCCTGCTGGTGGCCAACCAGAAGAGCAACCAGATCGTGGTCATGCGCCGCGATCCGCGTAGCGGCAAGCTGGGTAAGACGGTACAGACGATGTCGCAGGAGGCGCCATCGGACCTGAAGTTTATCGAGTGACTATCGATACGCGTGATAATCCCTACCAGCGCAATGAATTTCTGCAGGCGACCTCAGCGGCGTAAGTTTGGCTCAAGGCCCACACGGGCTACCGTCAAACCACCGCAGTCGAGGTCAGCCCAGATGAACTTCAATCTCTTCCCGGTCATCGCCGCATCCGCCATTTCCGCATCCGTGGTGCTGCCGGCCCACGCCCATGCCGACAACAGCCCCAAGGCGTCCGGTACTCACAGCTACACCGAGCAGTACCTGCGCCAGAGCGCCCATTACCATGCGGCGTTGAGTGGCAAGCACAACCACTGAGCCTGTGGGAGCGGGCTTGTCCCGCGAAGAAGGCACCGCGGTGTATGGCCAGGGCTTTGCCCTGGTTCGCGGGGCAAGCCCGCTCCCACAGGGACCGTGCAACACCGATCGCTATCGGGCCATCACCGTCCTGAGCAGCTCGGACGCCAACCACCCCTCCAGCCAGCTCCGCACGCGCGGATAAGCCGCCTCGGCGAACCACTGCGGTTCGACCCCGGCAAACTGGCGCATCAGGGGCAGCAAGGCGGCATCGGCCAGGCTCGGATGCTTGGCCAGCAGGTACGACCGGCCTTCGAGCAGGTGTTCCAGGGTCGCCAGCCAAGGCTCGGCCTGCTGGCGATAATGTTCCCGTGAATGCTCAGGGTAGCGCTCGGCATACTTGTACAGATTCACCTGTACCTTGAACGCGCTGTCGTTGCGGGCAATCAACGCGTCGGCCTGCTGCGCGGCGGCGGGGTCGGCCTGCAGGCGCCAGTCCTGCGGGTCGTGCTGTTCAAGCGCCCAGCGCATGATGTCCAGGCTCTCTTCCAGCACCCCGTGACCGGTGTCGAGCACCGGCACCGTACCCTTGGGCGACAAGGCCAGCAACTCGGCTGGCTTGTTCTTCATCGTTACTTCGCGGATTTCCACGGCGCAGCCGGCATAGCGCAGGGCCAAGCGCGCGCGCATGGCCCACGGGCAGCGGCGGAACGAGTAGAGAATCACCCGCACACCTCCACGTCACTCAAGCCATTGCCTTGACGGCGCACCTGGATCTGCACCGGAATGCGCTCATGCATTTCCTGCACGTGGGAAATCACCGCCACCTTGCGGCCCTGCGCCTGCAGGCCGTCCAGGGCATCCATGGCCAGTTGCAGCGACTCGGGGTCTAGGCTGCCGAAACCTTCGTCGATAAACAGCGATTCGATCCGCAGCGTGCTCGATGCCATCGACGCCAGGCCCAGGGCCAGGGCCAGCGAAACCAGGAAGGTCTCGCCACCGGACAACGAATGCACCGAACGCAGTTCGTCACCCATTTCGGTGTCCAATACCAGCAGACCCAGGGCACTGCCGCCGCGCTTGAGGCGGTAGCGGCGTGCCAGCTGGCGCAACTGGGCGTTGGCGTGGTGCAGCAGCAGGTCGAGGTTGTAGCCCTGGGCGATCTTGCGGAATACATCGCCGGAGGCCGAGCCGATCAGGGCATTGAGGCGTGCCCAGCGCTGCCATTGCTGGTACGCCTGCTCGATCTCGCCTGCAAGGGCCTGGTGCGCCTGTTGCCGGCGCTGGTCGTCGGCCTGCTGGGCGCGCAGTTCGGCGCATTGCTGTTCGTGACCGGCCAGGCGCTCGCGCAATTCGCCCAGGGCCTGTTCCAGGGCTTCGACCGAGGTTTCCACAGTCATCTGTGCGCTGTGCTGCTGCAGGCGCTGCTCGCGCTCCTGCAGCAGCACGCGGCCTTGTTCGATGGCCCGTTCGGCACCTTGCAGGCACTGGCGCAGCGCGTTGAGCTGGGCATCGTCCACGGCCAGCAGGCGGTCCAGGCCGGCATCGTCCAGTTCCGGGTGCGCCGCGCGCCACTGGGCGATGTCGCCCTGCAACTGCTGGCATTCACTGGCCAGCGCCTGCTGCTGCTGGGTATTGGCCTTGAGTTCGCTGGCCAGGTGCACGCCTTGGGTGCGCAGGTCCTGCAGGCGCTGGGCGGTATCGGCGTCGAGCGCGCGGGCCTGTTCCAGCTGCGCGTCCATATGCTGCTGCCAGGCTTCGGCGCTGGCGTGTTGACCGAGCAGTTGGTCGAGGGACGCCCGGGCCTGCTGACGCTGTTCGTCCAGCGCGGCGAGCTTGTGCTGCAGTTGCTGTTGCGACTGCAGCCGCACCTGCTGCTGGTCGCGCAGCTTGTCCAGTTGCACTTGGCGCGCCTGCTGCTCGTGCTGCTCGTCCTTGCGTTGCTCCAGATGCTGCAAACGCTGGGCGATCTGCTGGTCGAGGGCGAGGAAGGCGTGGGCCGGGTCGTCGCTCAGGGCCTTGAGCACCTCCTGTGGCAGGACGCTGGCAAGGTCGTCCAGCCCTTGCTGCAGTTGCTGTTCATCGTTGGCCAAGGCCTGGTGCTGGTGATCCAGCTGATGCTGCGCCTGCTGCTGGGCGTGCTGCGCCGCCTGCAGCTGCTGGTTGAGGCGGGCGGATTCCTTTTGCAGGGTGAGCAGGGCGCTTTGGCGCTTCTCGTCCTGGTTGATTTCATCGTTGAGCCGGCGCAGCTGGCTGTCGAGCCAGGCGCTGCGGGCCTTGTCATCCTGGGGCGCAAGGGCTGGCCACAGGCTGTGGGCCTGGACCTGGGCCTGCAACGGCTGCAACAGCTCGCCCAGCTGGGCCTGTTGCTGTTGGTAGTCCTTGAGCTGGGCATTGACCACGCCCAGTCGGGTGCGCAAGTCCACCAGCTTGTCGTTGAGGGCATCGACCTGCTTCTGCGCGGCTTCCTCTTCGGCCTGGTCGTGACGGCCCAGGCTCTGCAGCAGCGCTTCAGGCTGGTGGAACGGATGCTCGGCGCTGCCGCAGACCGGGCACGGCTCGCCGTCTCGCAGCTGGCCGCGCAGTTCCTCGACGCTGGTGTTGCGTGCCAGGCGCTGGCGCGCCAGCAATTGGCGGGTGAGGGTGAGGGCCTGCTCGGCCGCTTCCAGTTCCGCCTTGGCCGCCGTGCCTTCGCCGATCAGCTGCTGGCGTTGCTGCATGGCCTGCTGCTGGCGCTCGCGCAGTGCATCGAGCTGCTGGCGCAGTTCCAGTTCGCGGCCATGCAAGCGCGACAGCTCCTCGACGGCGCGCTGTTGTTTACGGTTGTCCTGCAGCATGCCGCCGAGCAGGTCGATCTGCTCCGCCAGCGCCTGGGGCTCGGCCCCGGCTTCCTGGAACAACAGGTCGAAGGCGTCGCGCTCGGCCTGCAACTGTGCGTTGGCCTGGCTGACCCGGGCCTGCAGGCCGGGCAGCTCTTCGCGACCCTTGGCCAGGCGCCCGCCGGTGAGCATTACCTGCTTGAGTTGCGGCAGGTAGGCCTGCCAGGCGTTGGCCAGACCCTCCAGGTGCTGGCTGTCGGCCAGGGCTGTGTCGATCTGCGCCAGTTGCTGCAGGCTGCGCTGCTGGTGTTCTTCCAGTTGCTGCAGTTGCTGCTGGCCTTCGGCGAGCTGCTGGTCGGCCTGCTCGCTGGCGCTGCGTTGAGCCACCTGCTCTTGCTCCAGGCGAGCCAGGCTGTCCTGGCCGGCAAAGGCCTGGCGCAGGCGTGGTGCATCCTCGCTGTGCTGTGCCTGGTGTTGTGCCAGGGCCTGGCGTGCCGCATCCAGCGCCTGTTCCAGCTCGCCGGTGCGCACGTGCAGTTCGGCTTGCTGGCGTTGCTGTTCGGTGAGGGTCGCGGCCAGGGGGGCCAGCTGCGCATCGAGCATCTGCTGGCGGTGGAACTGGTGGCGCTGTGGCGCCAGGCGCTCCAGGCGTTGCAGGTCGAGGCGCTGTTCGGCCAGTTGTTGCCAGTTGTGCTCGGCAGCCTGCAGGGCCGTGCCGGCTTCGGCGTGTTGGGCCTGCAGCTGGCGCTGTTCATCGAGCCACTTGCGTTGCTGTTCCAGCTGGCGCTCGCCAGCCTGGTCGGCCTTGAACTGCTGCTGCGCCTGTTCCAGGCGCTGGTCGAGTTCCGCGCGGGCTTCGGCGGCCATCGGCAGCAGGTGGCTGGCACGGTCATTGAGCGTTTTGTGCGCCTCGGCGGTTTCCCGTGCCTTGCTGAAGGCGCGCTGGCCGAGGCGGGTGTAGATGGCGGTGTTGGTGAGCTTTTCCAGCAGCTCGCTGCGCTCTTTGTCGTCGGCCTTGAGGAAAGCGCCGAATTCGCTTTGCGCCAGCATCACCGCGCGGGTGAACTGCTCGAAGTTCAGGCCCAGGCGGGCTTCGATCAGTTGCTTGTATTCGTTCTTGCCGCTGCCCAGCAGCTGTTCGCTGTCCAGGTCGTAGAGGCTCTGGCGGCTGTTCTGCAGCTTGCCGCTGGCCTTGTCGCGGGCGCGGTTGGCTTCCCAGCGCGCACGGTAGCGGTGGCCGTCGATGCCGACGAAGTCGACTTCGGCAAAGCCGCTGCCGGTGCCACGGCGCAGCAGGTTGCGCGGGTCGCAGGTGAGGAGGTCGCCGTCGGCGTCGGGCACCTTGGCTTCGCGGCCGATGTCATTGAGCCGCGGCACCGTACCGAACAGGGCCAGGCACAGGGCGTCGAGCAAGGTGCTCTTGCCGGCCCCGGTGGGCCCGGTGATGGCGAACAGGCCGGCACTGGCCAGGGGTTCGGCGGTGAAGTCGATGTCGACCGGGCCGGCCAGCGATGCCAGGTTCTTCAGGCGGATGGCGAGAATCTTCATGGCTGTTCCTCTTCCAGCTGAACGTCCTGCAGCAGCAGGGCGAAGTCGGCCAGGGCCTGCTCGTCGACCGGGTTGCCATAGGCCTGCTCCCAGGCGCGGCTGAACAGATCCTGCGGGGTCATCTGTGACAGCTCGACGAAGGCCAGGTCATCGTCGTCCTGACCGCCACTGCCGGCATATTCGGCGCTGATGCGCACCAGCCGCACCGCCTTGCCGTGCAGGGCACCCTCGATCTGCTGGCGCAGGTCCGGTTGCGGCTCGTCCAGTTGCACGCGCACTTCCAGCCAGGGTTGCCGGTTGGGGTCTTCCAGCAGGTCAATGACCGGCAGCTCGGCAAGTGCGGTGAGCAGCTCGCCCAACGGCGCAGGCCCCAGGCGTTGCAGGGCCACGGCGCGTGGCACAGGGCGTGGTTCGACGCTGAGCAGTTCGCTGCCCTGCAGTTCGACTTCCAGCACCTGGTGCGGGTAGTTGATTTCGGCGAAGGACAGCGGGATCGGCGAGCCGCTGTAGCGGATACGGGCTTCGCGGTTGACCTTCTGCGGCTTGTGCAAGTGGCCCAGGGCAACGTAGCTGATGTCCTTGTCGAACAACTTGGCCGGCAAGGCTTCGGCGTTGCCGATGATCAGGCTGCGCTCGGAGTCCTCGGACACCGCGCCCCCGGCCATGTGCGCATGGCTGATGGCGATCAGCGCCTGGTCCTTCTTGCGCTTCTTCTGCGCGGCGGCGATCAGTTGCTGGTGCACCTGGGTGATGCCCTGCAGGTAGTCGTCGCCCAACTGCGGGCCGGTGACTTCGGCCGGGCGCAGGAAGGGCAGGGCCAGGCACCAGGCGGCGACCTTGCCACGGCCATTGGTCAGCGGGATCAGCAGGCGCTCGGCATCCAGCTGGCCTTCGTCGAGCCAGTGCACCCGGCCCAGCGCATGGGTGCGCAGGCGACGCATGAGTGCGGCGGGCAGCTCGATGCGCGAGCCGGAGTCGTGGTTGCCGGCGATCATCACGATGTCCAGTTTCGGCTGCTGCTCGTGGGCCTGGACGATGAAGTCGTAGAGCCGCTCCTGGGCTTTGACCGGTGGGTTGACCGTGTCGAAGATATCGCCCGCGATCAGCAGCGCATCAGGCTGGCGCAGGTGCAGCTGGCCGAGCAGCCAGTCGAGGAAGCAGGCGTGTTCGAAGTCGCGTTCCTGGCCGTGCAGGCTTTGGCCCAGGTGCCAGTCGGAGGTGTGAAACAGACGCATGGATGACCTGTTGGTGTCGAGTCGGCAAGCCGGGGCTTGGCGTGAATGATGGGCGTTGCGCAGCCGGGTATGGTAACCCAAGCCAGGGCGGTAGGGCAGGTAAGTGCATGCGCCGGCAATCGGCGTTGCTGGGCTGGAGCGGCCTTGGGCACGTTGCGGTTTGCGTCCTACGAATGTGCTTTCGCATTGAACATTTCGTCTATTGACGGTCTATTTCCTGTGTCCTAGTTTCCGATTTTCGAACCTCAAGGAAGCAACAATGCTCAAGGATCTGTCTGAGCGGCTGTACCCAACGTGTTCATCAACAGCCCCAAGGCTACCCGCGTTGAAAAAAGCATTGGCGCCTGCGACAAGCACCCAGGGCCGGTGCTTTCGGCGGTATCGCGCCGTTGCTCAAGACCCTCTCTGAGTCAAGCCTGAAAGCCTTCATGCACTGTGCGATGCAGTTCACAGCTGGCGTAATCGCACTTCGCACTAGGCCCTGGCGAAGCATTAAGCTGCTTTCGGTGTGTGCTGCCAGTAAACGGAGATTTTTCAATGGACCTGACCTTCGGAACCGCCCTCAGCCAGAGTGGCCGTCTCCTGCAACTCACCACACCCTTGGGCGAGCATCAGTTGCACGCCCAGCGCGTCCACGGCGTCGAGCGCCTTGGCCGTGTGCCCCGTTACACCCTCGATGTGCTGGTGCAGGACACTGAATACGATCCCGAACAGCTCATCGGCGAGCCCGTCAGCCTCGCCATACTCTGCGACGACGGCAGCTGTGCCCAGCGCCACGGTCTGGTCGAAAGCGTGCGCTATCTGGGCAGCGACGGCGGCTTGCATGACTGGCAACTGGTCTTCGCGCCCTGGTTCAGCCTCCTCGAATACCGCACCGATTGCCGCATCTGGCAGGACAAGGCCCTGCCCGCCATTTTCGAAGCAGTCTTTACCCTGTACGCACAGGCCAAGGGCAACTTCCGTCTGGACCTGCGCCGCGAATACCCCCCGTTGTCCTATGTCACCCAGTTCAACGAGAGCGATGCCCAGTTCGTGCAGCGCTGGTGCGAACAGGAAGGTATTTTCTGGTACGTCGAGCACACGGCCGACAAGCACTGCATCGTCTTTACCGACACCGTCGATACCTTGCCCGCCCTGGCACCGCAATGCGTGCGTTTCCATACCCAGAGTGCCACTGAAAAGCAGGACGGCATCACCCAGTGGAGCAGCGGTTCACAGTTGCTCAGCGGCAAGCTGAACTGGCGCAGCGTCGATTACCTGGTCCACGGCCAGCCCCGGGAAACCGTGATGCCGGCCCTGCAGGCCGCTTCTGCGCCGCAGGCGCTGGAGCGTTACGAATATCAGGGGCAGTACGGTTGGCAGAAGCAGGACCGGGGCGACTGGCTCAGCCGGGTGCAGATCGAGCAGCGCGAGTCCCAGGCCCGGCGTGTGCAGGGTCAGGGTGGCGTGCGCCAGATGCAGGCCGGACGCTGGTTCGAGCTGACCGACCACCCGCTCTATGCCCGCAAGGCGGCCGAGGAGCGTCAGTTCCTGCTGATCGAGGTGCAGTTCTTTGCCCAGAGCAACCTGCCCATGGCCCGCGAGCGGCGCGAGGCGCCGGGTAGCCTGGCCCCGCTGTTCAAGGCGGTGCGCCCTGAGCCTTCCGCCTTGGCGGACGTGGCCGACACGCTGGGCGTCAACAGCCACGGCTTCTTTCTCAACCGTTTCGAAGGCCAGTTGCGCAGCGTGCCGTTTCGCAGTCCCGCCGAGCATGCCAAACCCGCCCACCCCGGGCCGCAGACCGCCGTGGTGGTCACCCCCAGCGGCCACGAAGTGTTCACCGACAGCCTCAACC
>Ga0247821_10001129_pt1 | contig 14824 bp, 14 predicted proteins | sample 13C_Glycerol_Day_FD_192481 | JGI IMG/M metagenome (GOLD analysis project Ga0247821, IMG submission 192481) | Soil microbial communities from agricultural site in Penn Yan, New York, United States - 13C_Glycerol_Day14 | ecosystem: Environmental > Terrestrial > Soil > Agricultural land | place... | reverse complement strand
GTCCAGCACCTCCGGCTGCGGGCCCGGGTCGCCTACCTCTCGCTGGGCACGGTGTTCACGGCGGATCCTCAACTGCTCAGGACGATCGCGACCGCGCTCGCGCCGCTGGCTGACACCGTCGTCGTCGCGACCGGGCAGACCGATCCGTCGGCGCTCGGACCGTTGCCTGCGCACGTCGTCGTTCGTCGGTCCGTGCCGCAGCCGGAGGTGCTGGCCCAGGCGTCGCTGTTCGTCACGCACGGCGGCATGAACGGCGTCAACGAGGCGATGTACGCCGGAGTGCCGATGCTGCTGGTTCCGCAGGGCGCCGACCAGCCGTTGGTGGCCGGCCGGGTCGTGGAGCTGGGCGCGGGGCTGACGATCCGGAACGAGGACATCACCGAGGACGCCGTACGGACGCTCGCGGGGAGACTTCTCGACGAGCCCGGGTTTCGCGAGGCGGCGCTCGTACTGCAGGCCGCCGAGCGGGGCGCGGGCGGGTTCAGCCGGGCCGCCGACGAGCTCGAACGGTATCTGAACGCAGTCCGGCGCGGCGGTCTCGCAACGCCGGTCGATCCCTCGCGGCGAGCGTGACCGATGTCGCCGGTCCTGGTGTTGCTCCTGATCGCGGGGTTGTCCGAGGCGACCGGACGGATACTGCCGCTGGTGTCCCGCCGCCCCGGGATGTCCCGGCCCGTGGTCGTCGGGCTGCTGTTGACCGGCACGCTGATCGAGAGCGCCGTGATCGCCCTCTGGCCGCCGACCGCCTGGGCACTTGCCGAAGTGCTGCAGACCGATCCGCTGTCCGGCAGCCTGGTGTGGACACCGAGCCTCATCGCACCACTGGTGCTCGCGGGGATCCTGGCCTTTCCGTGGCTCGGCCCGGCGCTTCACCTGCTGCTTCTGGCCGCGGTGGCTGCCACTCTGGCCGGACCGTTGGCAGACGCCAGCGGCCTGAGTTGGGTTGCGGCTGCGTGTTGCTTGGCCGTCGCCGGTATCGGCCTGGCGACGGCTGTTGACCTGTTTCGACGACTCGTCGCGAGAGTTCTGGCGATCCGGGGAGGGGAGTCGCTCGCATGAACAGCCTGGTGTTGTTGCTCGGTGGGATCGGGCTGGTCCTGATCGTCGAGGGCGTGCTGGCCCGGTACGAGTTGCTCGCGTACAGCGTCGGCTGGCGGGTCTCGACGACGGAGTTGCCGGAAGGTCTGCCGTATGCGCGCGGCGCCGCGCCCGATCGGCCGCCGGCGGCGTACCTGGTCTATCTGGACGGCATCGGGAAGCGTCAGTTCCGTGACACCCGGGACGGCGGCCAGTTGGTCCAGGCCGTGATCGCGGGGGCTCCGGAATTGCGCGTGCTCGGCCAGGTGCAGCCGTACTCACCGTTGGCCGCGCCGCTCGCGGACCGGCCGGTGTGGGCGTGGCTGCGTCGTCGGGCGGGTCTCCTGCTTTTCCTGCACAACGTGATGCAGACCTTCGTGGCGGCCGACCGGCGGTACCGTCCGCTGTACAACCGGGCTGTCGGCCAGCAGATCGTCGTACAGCTGCGGCTGGCCGGATACCGGGAGCGCAGCAACATCCCGGTGGTGCTGCTCAGCTACAGCGGAGGCGCCCAGGTGTCCACCGGCGCGGTCGACGAGATCCACCGCGTGCTGGGGGCGCGTGTGCTGGTGATCATGCTCGGCGGTTTCCACAACGGCGCCAACGACCTGTCGCGCGTCGAGCACGTGTACCAACTGACCAGCTCGAAGGATCGCATCGAACGGGTCGGGACGTGGATCTTCCCGCAGCGCTGGCGGCTGGTCCGCGGCAGTGGCTGGAACCGCGCGGTGCGGGCCGGAAAGGTCACGGTCCGCGGGCTCGAGCCGGCGACGCACGTCGGCCCGCGCAGCTACATCAGCCCGACGGCCACGCTGCCCGACGGGCGGAGCCACCTCGATCGAACCGCCGACACGGTGATCGACCTCGTCCGGGAGTACTGCGCCGCACATCTACAGCCTGGCGTCACGGAGGCGTGAGAGCTCGATCGCGTTGCGCAGCGCGGACAGGATGTACTGCGGCACCTGGAGACCTGCGTGCCGGGCCCAGAGCAGTTCGCGTTCCACCAGGCTGACCTGCCGAGCGACCTCCAACAGGTCGCGGTCGAGGCCGAGCGCACGAGCCACCTCGCCGAAGTCGGCCAGCTGCCGGCGGTTGTTCACGCCGACCGGCTTGAACGATCGCCGGCGCAGGATCCGGGCGAGGTGGAGCTGCCAGTCGCGCAGCCCTTCCGCACCGACGAGAGCCTCGGCCGACAGCCGGTAGAACGCGAAATGCCCCGGCTCCTGGCGCTTGATCGGCGCGACGACGGTCTCGGCGATCGCGTGCTCGCCCATCCGCCGGAGGCCGTCGACGAGTCGCGAGTAAGCCACGACAGCTGAGCGCTCGGTGGCAGCACCGGTCAGGTAGTAGAGCAGCCGGACGACGCCGAGCATGCCGGGCAGGTGGGACAACAGACCTACGAGCTGGATCCTGGCGCTCACGGTGACGTCGACGGTCACCGAAGCGAGTCCGCAGCGTTGCTGGACCGCGTCCAGCAGAACGCCGTGCTGAAGCTCCTGTGGTGACCAGACGTCCTCGTAGAAGAACCTGTCCGTGTCGGTGGCGTCGGGCATCAGGGCCCGGAGCTCGAGTACGTTGCGCTCCACGTCGAGCTCGACCCGGGAGAGGTAGTGGAACACCGCGCCGTACCGCTGCCGGACCAGGTCCGGACGGCGGATCGTCAGATCCGCGGCGCCGAGGGACAGCGGTGGATGCTGCTCGGCGAACTGTTCGACGAAGCGGCGAAGGCCCTGCGGACTCACTCTGCGAGGCATGGCGCTGTCGTCCGTGCACTCAGCAGGTCTTCGAGACCTGTGAGGTTGCCGCCCCGGGTCGCGTCGAGGAACGTGCGCAGGAAGCGGCGGTGATGGGCCGGGTTCACGACCGCGGACCGGTCGGTGGCGAGGTGCCGCCGGGCACGGCACACCAGTTGGCGGCTGTAGACCGGACTGACGTGCAGGAGCGCGCCGATCCGGTCATACGGATAGTCGAACAACTCCCGGAGGACGTACGCCGCGCATTCGTCGGCGGTGAGCCGGGTCAGGACCAGCGCGACAGCCTCCTCAAGAGCTTCGCCCTGTTCGATCCTGGTCGCGGGATTCGCGTTCGGATCCGCGACCTCGGGGGCCGACGGGCCGTACGTCTCGTGCCGTCGCCGGGCCGACCGCCGGACGTTGATGGCTCTGCGGGTCGTCATGGTCACCAGCAGAGCCCGCGCGTTGCAGACGGTCGTCCGGTCGGTCTGCTGCCAGCGAAGCCAGACCTCCTGAACGACGTCCTCGGCCTCGGTGCCGCTGCGCAGGATCCTGGACGCGATCGCGGTCAGTCGCCGGCGTTCGCCCAGGAACACGGCGAGGGCTTCGGCGAGGCCGGACTCGGCCACACCGTCGAAGACCGCGTGCGGGCGCCGCCTGTCCTGCTCGACTCCGAGGCTCATGGTCCTGGCCCTCCTCACGTCCTGGGCGCTCTGCCCTGATGCCCCACTCATTACGGTCCCGTCGCCACCACTGGTTGCGGGCCCCCGAGCGCTCGTGGCGGACCACGTGGGCTTGTCCACCACGTGCCTGGCGCGACCACGCGCCTCGTAGCCGTATCGGCCCGGAGGCGATTGCCGGTACTCTCGATCGGTGGCACCTGGCCCCCAGGGCGCCGGACTGATCGGGCGGCGAAACGAGTGTCGAGCCCTTGATGACCTCTTGCGAGGCGCCAGGGTGGGGCGGAGTGCGGCCCTCGTCCTGCGCGGGGAAGCGGGGATCGGCAAGACTGCCCTGCTGAAGTACGTCCTCGAGCGGTCGGACGGATGCCGCCTGGTGCGAGCGGCCGGGATCCAGTCGGACATGGAACTGTCGTACGCCGGTCTGCACCAGCTCTGCGCTCCGCTTCTGGCCGGTCTCGATCACCTTCCGGAGCCGCAGCGCGACGCGCTCGGCGCGGCGTTCGGCCTCCGAACGGGGATCGCGCCGGACCGGTTCCTCGTTGGCCTCGCCGCCCTCGGGTTGCTCGCGCACGCCGCAGCTGAGCAGCCGCTGCTCTGTCTCGTCGACGACGCGCAGTGGCTGGACCAGGCGTCGGCGTTGACGTTGGGCTTCGTCGGCCGCCGACTGCTGGCGGAGTCCGTCGTACTGCTGCTGGCCGTCCGTGAACCTGCTCCGCATCAGTCGCTGGCCGGGCTTCCCGACCTGCCGGTCCCGGGGCTGCGCGACCGGGACGCCCGGCGGCAGCTCGACTCCGCCGTCACCGGTCCGCTCGATCCGCGGATCCTCGACCGCATCGTGGCCGAGGCCGGCGGCAACCCGCTGGCCCTGCTCGAACTGCCGCACAGCTGGACGGAGGCGGGCGTGGCCGGCGGCGTCGCGGCGGCGGAGGCGCCGCTGCTGGAGAGCCAGATCGAGCGGGAGTTCGTCCGCCGGATCCAGTCGCTCCCGGCCGGGGCCCGATCGCTGATGGTCGTCGCCGCCGTCGAGCCGGTCGGCGACGCCGGGCTGTTGCACCGGGCGGCCGAGCGTCTGGGGATCGACGTCGGTCCCGCCGTCGCGAGCGCGTCGGAGCTGCTGGACGTGAGCACCGACGTCCGGTTCCGGCATCCGCTGGTCCGCTCCGCGACGTACCGGGCCGCATCCGGGACGGATCGCCGGGCGGTGCATCGCGCGCTGGCGGACTCGATCGATCCGGAGGTGGATCCCGATCGCCGGGCCTGGCATCGCGCGCAGGCCGCGCAAGGCCCGGACGAAGACGTGGCGGCGGAGCTCGAGCGCTCGGCCGTCCGCGCTCAGGCCCGTGGCGGCGCCGCGGCGGTGGCCGCCTTCCTGGAGCGCGCGTCCGAGCTCACCGGCGATCCCGGCCGCCGCTCGACCCGCGCGCTGGACGCCGCGTACGCGAAGTTCCAGGCGGGAGCGTTCGAACCGGCGACGAATCTCCTGGCGACCGCGAGTGCCGACCCGCCCGACGAACTGGCACGCGCCCGCATCGACGTCCTGCGGGGCGGTCTCGCGTTCGCACAGGGCCGGGGCCTGGACGCTCCTGCTCCGCTGCTCCGCGCGGCACGCCGGCTCGAGAAACTCGACGGCGCACTGGCTCGTGAGACCTACCTGGAAGCCCTTTCGGCAGTGATCTTCAACGGCCACCTCGCGAGGAGTCCGGGATGGCTCGAGGTCGGAGCGGCGGCGCGTGATGCGCCGCCGTCGCCGTCGCCACGGGCCACCGACGAGCTCCTCGATGCGCTGGCGGTCCGTCTGACCGAAGGCTTCACCGCCTCGGTGCCGACGATCGAGAGGGCGCTCACGGCGTTCTCGGCCGATGACCTTCCGGTGCAGGAGTCGCTCCGTTGGCTGCTGTTGGCGGGAGTGATCGCGGCGGACCTGTGGGATCTCGAACGGTGGCAGACGGTCACGACACGCCACGTGGAACTCACCCGCCGGACGGGGGCGCTCAGCGGGCTTCCGCTGGCTCTCGACTCGTCGGCTGTCGTGCTGGTCTTCGCCGGTGAGCTGACAGCAGCCGCCGCGGTGGTCGAGGAGGTGCGAACGGTGAGTACGGCGACCGGCACCGTCCAACCGCCCTTCGGAGCGCTGGCCCTGGCCGCGGCGCGTGGTCAGGAGAGAGACGCCCGCGTGCTGATCGATGGGACGGTGAAGGAAGGAACGCTCCACGGTCAGGGACTCGGCGTCACGGTTGCGAACTGCCACCACGCGGTCCTCTGCAACGGCCTGGCCCGGTACGACGAGGCGATGAGCGCGGCGGCCAGGGCAGCCAGGTACCAGGAGGAATTCGGTGCGCCGCGATGGGCACTCGCCGAGCTGATCGAGGCGGCCGTCCGCAGCGGTTCACCCCAGGCGGCGTACAACTCTCTGGACCAACTCTCGGAGACAGCTCAGGCCAGCGGCACGGACTGGGCGCTCGGTGCCGAGGCGTGCGCACGCGCTCTGCTGAGCGAAGGGATGGCTGCCGAGGACCAGTACCGGGAGGCGATCGAGCGACTCGCCCGGACCCGCGTCCGCCTGAACCTGGCCCGGGCGCATCTCCTGTACGGCGAGTGGCTGCGGCGGGCGGACCGCGGCGCGGACGCGCGGGCGCAGCTCACGACGGCCCACGACATGCTCAGCCAGTTCGGCGCCGACGCGTTCGCCGAGCGCGCGCGCCGCGAACTGCAGGCGACCGGCGCGACCATCCGCGAGCCCACCGTCGCGCGGCGGACCGCACTCACCGCTCAGGAGTCCCAGATCGCCCGCTTGGCCGGCGACGGCCTCACGAATCACGAGATCGCCGCACGGCTGTTCCTCAGCCCGCACACCATCGACTGGCACCTGCGCAAGGTCTTCTCGAAACTCGGTATCGCTTCCCGAAGAGAGATCGCGACCAGGCTGGCCGAGGGCGCGGCGACCTCTGCCTAGGGCAAGTCGGTGGGCATTGGCGGCGCTAGCATGCAGCGATGCTGACGTGGGGCGACGACGACATCCTCGACCAAGAAGGCCGGACAGTAGTGGTCACCGGCGCGAACTCGGGTCTGGGGTTGCGCGCGGCGACTGTGCTCGCGGCCAAGGGAGCCCGGGTGATCCTCGCCTGCCGGTCCCGCGAGCGCGGTGAGCGCGCCGCGGCGGCGGTCGGCGGCGAGCTGGTGCTGTCGGACCTCGCGGACCTGGACTCGGTGCGAACGGCCGCCGCGGAGATCCGGGACCGTACCGGAGAGCGCGTCGACCTGCTGATCAACAACGCGGGCATCCCGGCGGGCCGGCTCCGGCGTACCGCCCAGGGACACGAATCGATCTTCGCCACCAACTACCTGGGCCACGCCGCGCTGACCTGGCTGCTGATGCCCGCACTCCGCGCCGGGAAGTCGGCCCGCGTCCTGACCGTGTCCAGCATCGCCCAGCGCGGCAAGGGTTTCGACGTCGAGGACCCCGACTTCGAGCACCGGCGGTACCGGATGGCGCACGCGTACTCGCAGTCCAAGCTGGCCGGGCTGATGTTCGCACTGGAGCTCCAGAAGCGTCTGGACGCCGAGGGTTCCCCGGTGCTCAGCGTCGCCGCGCACCCCGGATTCACCGGCACGGAGATGGGCGCCGCCGGCGCCCGCAACCAGGGCCTCGGCGCGTTCGCGCGACCGTTGAATGCACTGACGAAGGCTCTGTCCCAGTCCGTACCCGAGGGCACATTGCCCTTGCTGTACGCCGCGACCGCACCCGATGTCCGGGGCGGTGACTACTACGGCCCACGGAAGTTCGGCGAGTTCTTCCGCGGCGTCGGCCCGGCCCGCATCGACCCACGAGCCCAGGACGAGAACCTCCGAGCCCGCCTCTGGGACCGCACCGCCGAACTGACCGGCGTACGGCCGGACCCCGCCTGACCTCAGGTGACCTCCAAGGCGAGCTGGTGGATCACGTGGTGGTGCACCTCGGCCGACGGTTCGGTGGCAACCGTGGCGAGGTGACCAGGTTTGGGTGTCCAGCGGCGCAGGTGCAGCTGCCGATGCCCCGGCACCGAAGCCGTCCGGGTGTCGCTGTCTGGATGCGCGCTGATCGCGACCGCCCGCGGATCGATCCGTAGGCCGGAGCCGACGGCCTTGAGCGCGGCTTCCTTCGCAGTCCAATGGTCGAAGAAGGCGTCCCGGAGTTGGTCGTCGGAGAGCTCTGCCGAGCGCAGGACGGTAGCGTCGTCAGGATGCAGGATCCGTGCTGCGAGCTGCGCGGGGTCGATGCGTGCACCGACCTGCTCGACGTCGAGGCCGACCCGATCGCGCAGCGACAATGCGACTCCGACCATGTCGCCCGAATGAGTGACCGAGATCCGGAGGTCCGACCCGCGCACGGACGGCCGCCCGTGGTGGCGATCGCAGCTCGGGCAGCGGCGATCGACAGTGAGCTGCGAGCCCGGGATCCCCAGTCGCCGGCCCGCGAGCTGGCGGACCATGACCGCTCCGAACAGGTAGCGCTTCGCGTCCGCGGCGTGCCGGAAGCTCCCCAACCGGACCATCTCGTTCGCGTCGAGCAGGCAGGTCATCGACAGCGCGCACGCGTCCGACTGGTCGTGTACGTCGAGCCAGTGAACGTCGACCCGGCCGTCGCCTCGGCAGCGGTTGAGCGCGGTACCCGCATCGGACGACACCGCCATAACGTAAACGGGTGTCCATCCGTTTGCATTGGTTCATCCCGTCCCATGGAGACGGGCGCGAAGTCGCCCGTCCCTCGGCCGCCGGCGCGAACGGGCAGGGCCCGGCCGGTCACCAGCGACGCGATCCGGACATCCGCTACCTGGTGGATGTGGCCCGGGCCGCCGACCAGGTGGGCTTCGACGGCGCGCTCATTCCGTTCGGCCTGTTCTGTGAGGATCCCTGGCTGGTCGCCGCCGCAGTGAGCCAGGCGACCGAGCGCCTGGGACTGATGGTCGCGTTCCGGACCGGGCTGGTCAGCCCGACGTTGCTGGCGCAGATGGCCGCGACGCTGCAGCGGATGTCCGGCGGACGGCTGCTGCTGAACGTGGTCGCCGGCGGTGACCTCGAAGAGCAACGCCGGTACGGCGACCATCTGCTGCACGACGAGCGGTACGACCGGGCCGACGAGGCGCTGCACGTGATGACCGGAGCGTGGACCGGCAAGGTCGACGTTCGCGGACGGTACGTGAACGCCGTGGGAGCCACCGTGGTGCGTCCGCCCGATCCGCTGCCGAGGATCTACGTCGGCGGTTCGTCTCCGAGTGCGCACCGTCTGGCGCTGCGCTACGCCGACGTACTGCTGTCCTGGGCCGAGCGGCCGGAGGATCATCGAGCCGTCGTGGACCAGGTCGCGGCATACGGCGGGGACCGGACGATCTCGTTCGGAACCCGGTTCCATGTCATCACCCGGGACCGGTCCGAGGACGCGTGGACCGAGACACGACGAATCATGGAGACCGTGGACCCTGCTCTCGTCGAGCGGACCCAGCAGCGTCTCGCCGGCAGCGACTCCCACGGCCAGCGCCGCAATCTCGCGCTGCACAACGGCGACCTGCGCAACTTGGAGGTCTACCCGAACGTGTGGGCAGGCCACGGCCTGACCAGACAGGGCTCGGGCCTCACGCTCGTCGGTTCCCACGCCGAGGTCGCCGACCGCATCGAGGAGTACCACCGCTGCGGGGTGAACGAGTTCATCCTCTCGGGTCAGCCGCACCTCGAAGAGGTCTATTGGTTCGCGGAGGGCGTGATGCCGATCCTCAGAGCGCGCGGCCTGCTCGGTTCCACAGCCCACGACGTCGCCCTGGAGGTGAGTGCCGGATGACTCTCCCACGACAGGAGCCACCGGCGTACGACGCACTGGCGGATCCGCGGACCTACGTGAACGGTCCGCCGTGGGCCCTGTTCGCGAGACTGCGCCGGGAGACGCCGGTGGCCTGGATCGAGGAGCCCGTGGTCATCCGCCGCTCCGGCGGTCTGGAGCGGGCGACCCGCGGGCCCGGGTTCTGGGCCGTGACCTCGCACGCGTTGGTCGACATGGTCTCGCGACAGCCCGACCTGTTCTCGTCGGCCGAACGCGGTCCGTTCCTGCCCGAGCCGCAGTCGCGGTCCGACCTCGAACGGATGCGCCGCATGCTGGTCGGGATGGACGCGCCGGAGCATCGCACCTACCGGCAGCGCGTGACGCAGGTGCTCGACAGCCAGGCGGTCCGGGCCATGAAGGAGTCCATCGACGGCCACGCACAGGCCGTCGTACGGCGTGCCGTAGAGGCGGGCCGTTTCGAGGCGATCGGCGACGTCGCGGCGGATCTGCCGCTGCTGGTGCTGGCCGACCTGCTCGGCATCCCGCACAGTGACCGCACGCTGTTCATGGAGTGGAGCAACGCGCTGGTCGGATTCGACGATCCGGCGTTCGGCGGCGGTGACGTCCGCGTGTTCCGGCAGGCCATCGCGGACGCCTTCGGGTACGCGGCCGGGATCCGCGCGGACCGGCTGCGGACACCGTGTGACGATCTGGTCAGCAAGCTGGTCGTGTCGGAGGCCGACGGGCGCCGGCTGACGGAGCTCGAGTTCAGCCACCTGTGGCTGCTGCTGATCGTGGCCGGCAACGAGACCACGCGGCACCTGATCTCCGCCGGACTCGAATTGGTGGCGACCCAGCCGGGCCTGGCCGCCGAGCTCGCCGCCGACGAGCAGCTGCTGCCGACGTTCGTGGACGAGCTGCTGCGCTGGTCGACCCCGATCATGCAGTTCCGCCGGACCGTGACCAGCGACACGGTGCTCGGCACCCAGCGCCTACGGACCGGCGACAAGGTGGTGCTGTACTACGTCTCGGCGAACCGGGACGAGACCGTGTTCACGCAGCCGGAGCGATTCGATCCGCGGCGGTCGCCCAACCCGCATCTCGCCTTCGGTGTCGGGCCGCACTTCTGCCTCGGCTGGCACGTCGCCCGCGCTGAGGCGATCGCACTCTTCGGCGCATTTCGCCAGTGGTTGCCGCAGGTGCGGCTGGAGGCCGATCCGGTGCGTCTCGAGTCGAATTTCATGAACGGAATACGAGAGCTCCGGATGGTGCTCGCAGCTAATTAATGCAGCTCTCAATTACGAGCGTTTCGGGTGCATCAATCCGCCCCGCTGCCGGCGAAATTGCCGCAGCGGGGCTGCTGTCCGATCACGGGCGACAGGTCGCCGCGATCCCAAGTCTAGCGGTGATCTGGACGCTTCGCGGTCGTGGCGTGGCGGATTGCAACAACCTGCAGATTCGTTGCGCTGCGTAGTTGCCGATCGGCAGGCTGGGCGATGTTCAACTGCGGGTACCCAGCGGTTGAACGCGTTCTGCCTATTCTCCGGAGGGGTTCATTGCGCGTCCAAACATAGACATTATCCGCTCGTTTACAGGGGGATACATGGTTGAATATGGACAGGAGTATCACGGGACAGCGCCCACAGGCCCGGAAGTACCGAACCTGGCACCAGCTCAGCTCGTCCCGCGAGAGCTCCCCCTGCAGGAAATCTCGGTCGCCGACTCGCCGCGGTTGCGCGGCGTCGACGCCGACCACGTCCGGTTCCTCGCCGAGATCGGCGGCTGTCTGCCGCCGATCGTCGTGCACGAGGAGACGCGGCGAGTCATCGACGGCGCCCATCGCGTCGAGGCCGCGCGGCTGCGCGGCGACACCACGATCAGCGCCCTGATGTTCCAGGGCAGCGAGCAGGCCGCCTTCGTCCTGGCGGTCGAGGCCAACAACAGTCACGGTCTGCCGTTGTCGCTGGCCGACCGGCGCGCCGCGGCGGCCCGGATCTTCAGTGCGTATCCGCAGTGGTCGGATCGCCGGCTGGCGTCGGTGTGCGGTCTGTCCGCGTCGACGATCGCGCAGCTACGCCGCCGGCTGCGGGTCGACGACGCCGGCGCCGAGCCCCGGATCGGGCGGGACGGGAAGATCCGCCCGACCGACAGCGGCGTACGGCGCCTGCGGGCCAGCGAACTGTTCAAGGCGGACCCGGACGCGACGCTGCGTGAGGTGGCCGCCAAGGCCGGCATCTCGGTCGGCACCGCACGGGACGTCAAGGAGCGGCTTCGGCAGGGCGCACATCCGGTGCCGCGGTCGTTTCGGGCGTCGTTGCCCGGCGAGCCGGATCTGGACGCGCCCGATCTCGTCCGCGAGGAGGAGCCGACGCCCACGGTCATCGACGGCTGCGAACGCGGCCGTCTGCTCGAGACGCTGTGCAACGACCCGTCGGTGCGCTTCACCGACTCGGGCCGCCACCTGCTGCACTGGCTGCGCGGGCGGGCCTCGGGGGTGGACGGCTGGGACCAGGCGCTGGACGGTCTGGAGCCGCACTGCGACTTCGTGCTCGCGAAGCTGGCCAGAACGGTGTCCAACGAATGGTCCCTGCTGGCGACGGTCGTCGAGGAGCGCGCCCGGAACCGCGTCGACGAGCTGCCCGACGAAAGGTCCCACCATGGAAATCGGCAATCTTCGGCTGCCGGCCCACGTGCTGGTCACGGGCATCAGTCGTGGAATCGGCCGCGCAGTCGCACTTGACCTCGCGCGCCGCGGTGTCGCGGTGAGCGGCTGCTATGCGAGCAACAGTCGCGCGGCCGGCGATCTGGGCGCGGAGCTCGACGCGCTGGGCGCCCGGTCGGCGCTGGCGGCCTGCGACGTGTCCCGGCTGGCTGACACCGACGAGTTCGTGGCGGAGGCGGAGCGCCGGCTCGGCCCGATCGAGGGCGTCGTCAACAATGCCGGGATCACCCGTGACGGACTCGCGGTCACGATGTCGCCCGAGCGCTGGTCCGAGGTCATCGACACCAATCTGACCGGGACCTGGAACGTCTGCCGGTCGACGACGTACCGCATGCTCAAACGCCGGAGCGGGTCGGTCGTCAACGTGTCGTCGACGGCCGGTGTGTACGGGAACAAAGGCCAGACGAACTATTCGGCCGCGAAGGCCGGGATCATCGGTCTGACCAAGGCCCTCGCGAAGGAGGTCGCGCCGTACGGCGTGCGCGTCAACGCGGTGGCCCCGGGTTTCATCGAGACCGACATGACCGCCGGGCTGTCGGAGCGGCAGCGGGAGCGAGCCCTGACGTCGATCCCGCTGGCCAGATTCGGCGGCGTCGACGACGTCAGCGAGTTGATCGCCTTCCTGTTGTCGTCCGGCGCCGGATACATCACTGCACAGGTGATCCAAGTCGACGGAGGGATGGTCCTGTGACGACCACCGCAGCTCGGAGTCCACGACTCGGGCACGCGTCGCCGCTCACCGAGATGCCGATGTCCGACCCGTCGTACGCGAACGATGCGGTCGTCCGGCTGGTGGAGATTCCGGCCGGGGGCGCGTACCAGGACAGCCACTTTCCCGAGCATCCGATCTTCCCGGGCGTCTTCCTCGCCGAGTTGTGCTGCCGTCTCGCCCTCGACCTCGTGGACCATGCGCCGGCCGTGTGGGCCGTCACGCAGGTCCGCGCGCTGCGTCTCGTGGCGCCGGTCCATCCGGGGGAGACGCTCGAGGTCCGGACGGTCCGAGACGCTCAGGCCGGTCCCGCCCGGAACTCGGTCGATGTCTGGTCGACGTTCAGCCGTGACGGCACCGTCGTCGGGACGGCGTACGTGACACTGGAGCCGCAGCCATGAGCGCCGTCCGCTCGACAGCGCCGGCGGTGTTGCCGCAGTTGCTGCCGCACGGCGCCGGCATGCTGCTGGTGGACCGCGTCGAGTCCCTGACCCCCGGGCGTTGCCTGGTGGCGGCGCACACGGTTCGCGCCGACGAACCCTGCTTCGCCGCGGGCGCGGACGACGGCCGGCTCCGGTACCCGCCGACGCTCCTGCTCGAGTCGATGGGTCAAGCGGCCGCGCTGCTGTGGATGGCGAGCACGGCGTACCAACACGAGCAGGTGCCGATGCTGGCGACGGTCCGAGGCTTCCGGCTGCTCGGGCCGGTGTTCGCCGGCGACGTCGTCCGGCATCGCGTGCGGCTGGAGCACTGCGGACAGCAGTCCGCGATGGCCTCCGCGACGACCGAGGTCGACGGCGTCCGGGTCGCCGAGGTCGAGTCGCTCCTGGCCGTCGGGCGAAGACCTGCCGAACTGCCTGCCGCCTCCGCGGCGCCAGGCGAAGTCGCGTCACCACCGACAAAGGAGAAGCGAGCATGACCGACGTGTCCACCACCCATTACGAAGACCTGCGCGAGCTCGTGGCCGATGTGCTCGAGGTCGAACCCGACGAGCTCACCGGCGACGGCAGCTTCATCGAGGAGTACGAGGCCGACTCCCTGCGGGCGATCGAGATGCTGGCCCGGATCGAGAAGAAGTACCGCATCGAGATCCCGCAGTCCGAGCTCGAGAAGATGGAGAACCTCGACGCCGTGTACGCCGTCACGGCCGGCTACGCCGGATGGTCCGAGTAGTCGGGACGCGCCATGCGACGGGTCTTCATCACCGGCATCGGACCGGTGTCCAACATCGGCACCGGAGTGTCGGCCTTCACCGAGGGGCTGCGCTCCGGGCGCTCCGGCGTGTCGACCATCTCCAGCTTCGACCTGTCGGGCTTCCCGCGCCGCCTCGGCGGCGAGGTCAAGGACTTCGCGCCGGACGGCCTGATCCGCAACCTCGACCCGGACCGGTGGGGTCGCTCCAGCCTGCTGGCGGCGGCCGCGGCCCGGCTGGCCGTCGAGGACGGCGGGCTCGACGAGCAGGTGCTGACCGAGCGTCGCAGCGGCGTCGTCATCGGAACGACCAGCGGTGAGTCCCGGGTCGTCGACGAGATCGGCGAGCGCGTCGCCAGGGCCGGTCACGAGCGGATGCCGCGGGAGGCGGTGCGCAAGCTTCCCGCGGCCAGGCTGAGCGCGGCGGTCAGCGAGGAGTTCGGGCTGTACGGCGAGTCGGTGACGATCGCGACCGCCTGCGCGGCCGGCAACTACGCGCTCGGTTACGCCTTCGACGCGGTGGCCGGCGGCCGGGCCGAGTTCATGCTGGCCGGCGGGGCCGACTCGGTGTGCCGCTGGGCGCATGCGGGTTTCGTCCGCCTGGGCGCCGTGGCTGAGCAGGCGTGCGCACCGTTCGACCGGGACCGGTCGGGCATCGTCACCGCCGAGGGCGGAGCGATGCTGCTGCTCGAGTCCGCGGCGAGTGCCGAGGCTCGCGGGGCGCGGGTGTACGCCGAGATCCTCGGCTACGGGCTGAACTGCGACGCGAACCACATGGTCGCGCCGAACGCGGAGAGCATCGCCCGGTGCATGCGCCTCGCGCACCGGCGAGCGGGGATCCGGGCCGAGGAGATCGAGTACGTCTGCACCCACGGGACCGGCACACCGGCGAACGACCGGACCGAGGTCGCGGCCCTG
>Ga0247821_10001127_pt1 | contig 14831 bp, 12 predicted proteins | sample 13C_Glycerol_Day_FD_192481 | JGI IMG/M metagenome (GOLD analysis project Ga0247821, IMG submission 192481) | Soil microbial communities from agricultural site in Penn Yan, New York, United States - 13C_Glycerol_Day14 | ecosystem: Environmental > Terrestrial > Soil > Agricultural land | place... | reverse complement strand
GGCCTGAGCGAGTCGGCGACGTCGCACGCTGCAGGCATCCGGCTGCACATCTGCAGAACTCTTCATATATTCACGGTAGAGCACCGACCCCCGCCCCGGCAACACCGGCCCGGGGTCGGGACCCGCCATCGCTCACTCGTAGCGCAGTGCGGCCGCGGGATAGGTGCGGGAGGCCTTCACACTGGGCAGCCAGGTGGTCAGGATCGTCGAGATCACCACGACGACGAGGATGATCCCGAGCGCGGTCCACGGCGGTTTCAGGGTCAGGTTCTCCATGCCCGGCTGGTCGGCGGCGTCGGAGATGACGTTGGCCGCGACCACCAGCCCGAGCACGGCCCCGACGACCACTCCGGTCAGCGTGATGAACAGCGACTCGACCAGGAACGTCATCTGAACCATCCGGGCCTGGAAGCCGATCGCCCGCAGTACGCCGATCTGCTGGCGCCGTTCGACCACCGAGCGGGCGCTGATCACGCCCAGCGCGGCGACGCCGATCACCAGCCCGAGGCCCAGGAATCCCAGGATCAGGTACTGGAAGGTCAGGCTCGCGCCGACCGCGTCCCGCTGCGCCTCCCGCTGCGCCGTGGCCTGCATCCCGTTGTCCAGGAACGCCGACTCCAGCTGCTGCGCCACGACCTCGGGGTCGGTGCCCGGAGCGGTCCGGAAGTACCAGACGCTCGGTGCCGCCGCCGCGCCCAGCGGCGCCACTGTCCGCTGCGCCGTCGAGATGCCGACCATGGCGAACGGCACCGTGTCGGCCAGGACGCCGATGACCGTGAGCCGGAGGGTCTTGCCGGACTGGATGTCGCGGACCTCGATCGGCACGGGCCGGAAGCTGCCGTCCTCGAGGTGGAATCCCGTCAGCCCGAAGTCCGACACCTTCGGCGTACCGAAGTTGTCCAGGCGCGGAACGGAGTACGCGTCCACGACGGCGAGGCCGGGCTCGGCGGCCACCGCGTCCCAGACCTCACGATCGGAGCCGTATCCCGCGGCCCGGATCGCGAAGCCGTACGTGGTGGACCGGGTGAACTCGTCGTCGAGTCCCCTGAGGACGTAGCCGGGGAACCCGCTCTGCCCGGCCTGACGGGCCTGCACGGGCAGGTACGACTGGCCGGCGACGGCGGTGATGCCGGACCGGTCGATCCCCGGCGCGGTGGCCAGCGCCTGGTTCATGTCCGTGATCGGGGTGAGCGGTGAGGTCTGCGCAGTGACGTCGTACCCGCCGCCGAACGTCTCCTCGTCGTTGTACGCCGCAACGAACGAGCCGGACGTGGCCGACCCGACGACCAGCGTGAACACGACCAGCATGAACAGCCCGATCGTCGCGCCGGTGCGGAACCGGGTTCGCAGCGGCTGGGCGATCGCCGTCCGGACCACCGGCGCGGCGTGCCGGGACCGGCCGAACGCCCACATCAGCGCAGACTGCACAGCGGTCGCGTTGTAGATGACGACCATGGTCGCGCCGGCCACCAGCAGCAGCCCGGCCAGGACGAACACCGAGAACCCCATCCGCAGGCCCGGCACGAGTTTCTCGTAGATCCAGAACGGCAGCAGGTTCCACACCAGGACGCCAAGACCCGCGACGGTGTACGTCAGCCGTTCGCTGCCGCCGAACAGTCGGATCAGCGGGACCAGGGCGAAGATCACCAGGGTGCCGCCGGCGAGCAGCAGTTCCGCGCTCTTGCCGCGGTACGCCAGCGCGATGAACGCGGCACCGAGCAGAAGCGTCCAGGCGATGTGGGCACCCCAGGACCTCCGCCGGCGACGCCGCGGCGGCTGCGGGAGGTTGCGGACCGCGGTGACGATGTTGAGCCGGCTGACCCGCCACGAAGCGATCAGCACCACCGCGAGCGTGAGCAGCACCCCGAGCGCGAACGAGACGACCAGGCTGGTCGCCGTCAGGCGGTAGCGGATCGTCACCATGCCAGGGCCTGACAGCGCTCCGGAGATCGCCCGGACCATGCCCACCGACAGGGCGAGACCCAGCACGGCACCGACGACGGCGGCCAGGACGTCGTACGCGACGCCCTCGAACACGAACATCTGCACCAGCTGGCGGCGCTGGGTGCCGATCGCCCGCGCCGTGCCCATCTCACCGCGGCGCTCCGCGGCGAGCATGACGAAGACCAGGAAGATCAGCAGTACGCCGGCCGAGACGGTGAACGTGCCCATCGTCGAGAACATCGACAGGAAACTCGCGCCCTGCTCGTCGGCCTGGTCGAGGCCGTCGCGCTTCACCGGGTCGACGAACAGACCGAGTGCGGACGTCGTGGGCCGCAGCGCGGTGACGACCTCGTCGGTGCGATCCGCGCCGCCGACCTCGTCGCCGTCGTTCGACACCACGACCTGCTGGACCGCGGAACCGACGCCGAGCAGCTGCTGCGCCGACCGCAACGGCATCAGCACGGCACCGCCGTCGGTGCCGGCGCCGTCGTGGTCGACCACCCGGGCGACGGTCAGCCGCTGCTGACGCCCGCCCGCGAACACCACGAGCTCGTCGCCGGCCGCCGCCGAGAGGTCGTCGGCCGCTTCGGCGTTCAGGAAGGCCTGCCCGGCCGCGAGCTCGTCCAGCCGCACGCTCTCACCCGAGGTCGTGCGGATCCGCGCGAACGCCGACGCCGGGTCGGTCGCGAACAGCGTCACGCTCGGCTCGCTCGTGCGGCTGCGGGTGTTCTGGACGGCAATCGACTCGCTGATCGCCGGCGCGACCGCGTCGACGGCCGGCACCTGCCGGGCGGCGGCGACCACGCGAGCCGCCTCGGTCGCGGACAGGAAGCGGGCGCCCGCGCCGCGGCCGAGCGTCGTGATGTCCGGTTCGTCGGTGGAGCGCGCCGAGATGATCTCGTCGGTCTGGCCGTACGTCGTGATCACCGAGGTCCGGACCGTGTGCGAGATGATGTCGCCGAAGCCGAGCGCTGAGGCGATGATCATCGTCCCGAGCATCAGGCCGCCGACAATGATGGCGGTCCGGCCGCGGCGCCGGGCCATGTTGCGGACACCCAGTTTGAACAGCACCCGGTTCCGCACCGCCAGTGCGGCCACCACGGCCAGCGTGACGACCACCAGCAGGCCGAGTACGACGGCCAGTGCCCTGACCGGAATTCCGAACAGCTCGGTCATGGCCGGCACCCCCTCAGTTCGCGGCGGGGGCGGTGGCTTCCATGGACGGCAGCTCGGCCAGCGCGATCTGGTAGCGCTCACGTCCCGGCGGAGACCGGAAGATTGTCGTGTAGCGCTCCAGGGTCTCGGCGTAGAAGCCTCGCGAGCCGGCAGCGTCAGCCGCCTCCGGCGTCTCCCAGAAACTGATGATCGCGCCCAGGCCCTCCGGCGTGGCCATCACCAGCACACCCGCGTACCCGGGCTGCTCGTGCAGCTCCGGGAGCACCTCGGCCCGGAACCGCTCGACCGCCGACGCGGTGTCGATCCGGACGGTGTCGATCTCAAGCAACGTGAGACGCGTGAACATGGCTGGGCTCCCTCCGTTCGTTCACGACCTGCTCGTCGACCACCCGGCCGTCGAGCATCCTGATGATCCGGTCGGTCCGCCGGCCGACGGCGATGTCGTGGGTCACGATCAGGAAGGTCAGGCCCCGCTCCCGGTTCAGCCGCCGCATCAGCGACGTGATGTCCTCCGCAGACTCGCTGTCCAGGTCGCCGGTCGGTTCGTCGGCCCAGACGATCGCGGGCTCGTTGACGAGGGCCCGGGCGATGGTGACCCGCTGCCGCTCGCCACCCGACAGTTCGTCCGGGACGTGCGTGGCGCGGTCGGCCAGGCCGACCAGCTCGAGCGCTTCGATCGCGCGCTCGCGGGCGGCCTTCGGCGCCCGCCCGGCGAGCAGCAGCGACAGTTCGACGTTCTCCACCGCCGACAGCACCGGCATCAGGTTGTAGAACTGGAAGACGAACCCCATCCGCTCGGCCCGGTACCGGGTACGCGCCCGGTCCGGCAGCTCGGTGAGATCGACGCCTTCGATCAGGATCCGGCCGCCGTCGATCTCGTCCAGCCCGGACAGGCAATTCAGCAGGGTGGTCTTGCCGCAGCCGCTCGGGCCCATCACGGCGGCCATCTCGCCGCGCCGCAACTCCAGGTCGATGCCCTGGAGCGCGGCGACCCGGACCTGCCCGGTGTCGTACGTCTTCCGGACGGCGGTGGCAGACACGATGACGTCGCTCGTGGTTTGCTCGGTACCCGACGGCCGACCGGCCCGGCGTTTCAGCATGGTGGTCCTCCTCACGGGCGCGGGCGGGAACGAGGGTTCGTTCCTTCCAGCCTTGGAGCCTCGGCACGCACCGGTCAGGGACGAACGTCCCGCGTACGACCCGACGAAGGTCCGTTCAGGACCATCCGGGCCCGCTCGCGGCGGGCCCGGACGGTGATCAGGCCAGCGACACCAGGTCGAGGTAGTCGTCGGACCAGAGATCCTCGGTGGCGTCGGGGAGGATCAGGACGCGGTCGGGGCGGAGGGCCTCGATCGCGCCCTCGTCGTGGGTGACCATCACGATCGCGCCCGGGTAGCTGCCGACCGCGCCGAGGACCTCGTCCCGGGAGGCCGGGTCGAGGTTGTTCGTCGGCTCGTCCAGCAGCAGCACGTTCGCGCTCGAGTGGACCAGGCCGGCCAGCGCCAGCCGGGTCTTCTCGCCGCCGGACAGGACGCCGGCCGGCTTGTCCACGTCGTCACCGCTGAACAGGAACGAGCCGAGCACGTTACGCACCTCGCCGTCGGTCAGCCCGGGCGCGACGGTCGCCAGGTTCTGCCGGACGGTGCCGGCCAGGTCCAGCGTGTCGTGCTCCTGCGCGAAGTACCCGAGCCGCAGCCCGTGACCTGGTACGACGCGGCCGGCGTCCGGCTGTTCGCGGCCCGCGAGGAGCCGGAGCAGCGTGGTCTTGCCCGCACCGTTCAGCCCGAGGATGACGACCCGGCTCCCCCGGTCCACGGCCAGATCCACACCGTCCAGGACCTGCAGGGCGCCGTACGACTTCTTCAGGCCGACCGCGGACAACGGCGTCCGGCCCGACGGCGCCGGGGCCGGGAGACGGATCTTGGCGACCCGTGCGGCCCGGCGTACCGGTTCGAGGCCGCCGAGCAGCTTGTCCGCGCGGCGGGCCATGTTCCGCGCCGCGACCGCCGTGTTCGCACCGGCCTGCATCTTCGCCGCCTGGGCGTGCAGGACCGCGGCCTTGCGCTCGGCGACCGCACGCTCGCGCTGCCGTCGCCGCTCGTCCACGTCCAGCTGCTCGAGGTACTTCGTCCAGCCGGTGTTGTGGATGTCGACCGTCAGCCGCTGCGGGTCCAGGTGGAAGACCCGGTTGACCGTTGCCTTGAGCAACTCACGGTCGTGGCTGATGACGATCAGGCCGCCCGGGTAGGCCAGCAGGAACTGCCGCAGCCACAGCACCGAGTCGGCGTCGAGGTGGTTGGTCGGCTCGTCGAGCAGCAGTACGTCGTGCTGCGCGAACAGGATCCGCGCCAGCTCGACACGACGGCGCTGACCGCCCGACAGTTCACCGATCGGCTGCTCGAGGGCACGGTTGGGCAGACCGACGCCGGCCGCCAGCCGGGCCGCTTCGGCTTCGGCCGCGTATCCGCCGCCGGCCTGGAACGCCGCTTCGGCACGCGCGTACGCCGCCATCGCCCGCTCCTGGGCCGCGCCGGTCGCCGTACTCATCGCAGCCTCGGCCGCGCGGAGCTCCCGGACCGCTACGTCCAGGCCGCGCGCGGACAGGATGCGTGCCGTGACGGTGATGGCGGGATCGGCCGCGCGCGGGTCCTGCGGCAGGTAGCCGATCGACCCGGTCACGGCGATCTGTCCCGTTGCCGGACGGGCCTCGCCGGCCAGCGTCTTCATCAGCGTGGTCTTGCCGGCGCCGTTGCGGCCGACGAGTCCGACGCGGTCGCCCGCGCCGACAGTGAACGACAGCTCGGCCAGCAGCACCTGTGCACCGACCCGAATATCTACACCGCGAACGGTGATCATGATGGTTACTCTCCGTGTTAGCTAGTGGACGCACCTCACCTGCAGAAGCGGGTGCGCCAGCTAGACACAGAGGCAAGTAGCCATGCGCCCACGGTAACCGGGGCGGGCAAGAGCCGTCAGCTGATTTTCGCGGGCAGCTCGACGACGAAGCGGGCGCCGCCGCCCGGACGGTCGGTGACCTGGATGGTGCCGTGGTGCCACTCGACGTGCCGGGCGACGATCGCCAGGCCGAGTCCCACGCCGCGGCCGCGGCTCGACATCTCGCCGCGACCGAACCGCTCGAAGATCCGGGTCCGGTCCTCCACGGCGATCCCCGGCCCGGCGTCGTCGACGGTGATCACGACCCCCAGGCCGCCCGCCGCGACCCCGACGCCCTTGCAGCCGCCAGCGTGGTCCTCGGCGTTCTCGACCAGGTTCGCGATCACGCGCTCCAGCCGGCGTTTGTCGGCCTGCAGGGTGAGTCCCTCGGCCTCCGGCTCGACGTCCGTCACCTCGCGTCCGGCCGCCGCGTCGGCCGCGGCCCGGACCAGGTCCGCGATCCGCACGATCTCACGGCTCCCCCGGTCGCCCCCGTCGTCGCGGGAGATCTCCAGCAGGTCGATCACCAGCCGCCGGAACCGGTCCAGGTCGTCGCCGAGCAGTTCCACCGGCTCCCGGACGGCGGCCGGCAGCTCGGCCCGGTGGTTCTGGATCAGCTGCATCGAGTTGAGCATCGTCATCAACGGTGTCCGCAGCTCGTGGCTCACGTCGCCGGCGAACCGGGCGTCGGCCGCCACCCGGCGTTCCAGCGCCGCCGCGGTCTGGTTGAACGACCGCGCCAGACCGCCCAGGTCCTTGTCGTTCTCGGCCTGCAACCGCGCGTCCAGCTTGCCGCGCGCGACATGGTCCGCGACCCGGGTCAGCTCCGCCAGCGGCCGCAGGGCGAGCGTGCTGGCCAGCCGCCCGACCGCGAGCCCGAGCAGGGCGGTCGCGATCGCCGCCGCGATCAGCGTGATCTTCATCCGCTGCAGCGTCGCGTCCAGGCTGTTCAGCGGATGCCACTCGAAGAACGCGTCGCCCTGCCGCCCGATCGGTACGCCGACCGCGAGCACCGGCTGGCCGCCCACGTCGATCCGGCGCTGCACGACGTTGCCGCCGATCGCGTCCTGGATCATGTCCGGCGGCAGGTCGGACGGCTTCCCGGTCAACGAGTACCAGTGGTCCTCGAGGTACAGCATCGACGCCGCCGCGTCGGTGGCCGGCAAGCTGTTCATCAGCTCCGTCACCGAAACGCCTTTCTGCAGCGTCGGGCTGTCGCACTCGACCCGCTCGTGGCTGGGCCGGCACGGCTCGGGCGGGCCGAACAGTCCGTACCGCAACGCCGCCGCGTTGTCGACGGTGATCGTCTCGGCCGCCGCCTCCCGCTGCTGGACGAGGTAGTCCGAGACCACGCTCCAGGTCACTACCGACAGCACCGTCGACAGACCGAGCGCCAGCAGCCCGTACGCCAGCATCACGCGCCCCCGCAGGCTGAACCGTCCCAGCAAGGTCAGCTCACCAGTCGGTAGCCCAGACCGCGGGCGGTGACGAGGTGCTTCGGGCTGGCCGGATCGCGCTCGATCTTCAGGCGCAGCCGCCGGATGTGGACGTCGACGATCCGGCTGTCCCCGAAGTACCCGTAGCCCCAGACCTTCGAGAGCAGCTGCTCGCGGCTGAGCACCTTGCCCTCGGCGCCGGCGAGCTCGGCGAGCAGCTTGAACTCGGTCCGGGTCAGCGGCAGCACCGCGCCGTCCCGCGTCACCTCGGCGCCCGGTACGTCGATCCGTAGGTCACCGATCTCGAGCAGGTCGGCCTGCCGCGCGTTGGCCGGCTCGACCCGGCGCAGCAGCGCCCGGATCCGGGCCGACAGCTCCTTCGCGACGAGCGGTTTCGTCACGTAGTCGTCGGCGCCCGCCTCCAGCCCGGCGACCACGTCGTGACTGTCGGTCCGTGCGGTCACCATGATCACCGGTACGTCGCTGGCGCGCCGGATCTCCCGGCACACCGTGAACCCGTCGCGGTCCGGCAGCATCAGATCCAGCAGCACCACGTCCGGGGGTTCCCGGCGCAGGGCGGCCAGAGCGTCGTACCCGTTGGCCGCTTCCGCGACCTGGTACCCCTCGTCCTCCAGGGCGAGCCGCAGGACCCGCCGGATCCGCGGTTCGTCGTCGACCAGCAGCAAGCTGTGTGCCACGCGACCAGTGTCGCTCACCACCGGTCCGGACGCCGATTACAGCTGTCATGAATCCGTCATGTTCGCGCCGGGCCCGGTTGACGTCCTCATGACGGTTGCGTGACCCCGGATCCGGGCGGGTCCGGGCGGCCTAGCTTCGGCGCTATCGAGTCCCGGAGGAGGACCAATGGCCAGAAGACGGCTGGCGGCAGCATCCCTTGCCGCCGCGGCGAGCCTGATCGCGCTCGCCGCCTGCAGCAACGGCGGCGGAACGGCGTCCGGATCCGGAGGCGGATCCGCCGGCACACCGGTCAACGGCGGCACCCTGAACATGCTCGGGGCGGGTGACGTCGACTACATGGACCCCAACGTCAGCTACTACTCCGTCGGGTACCTGAACCTGCGGATGTGGAGCCGTCAGCTGTTCACCTACCCGGCCGATCCGAACGGCAAGAACACCGCGCCGGTCGCCGATCTGGCCACCGACATCCCGACCCAGGCGAACGGCGGAATCAGCGCGGACGGCAAGACGTACACGATCAAGATCCGCCCCGGGGCGAAGTGGAACACCTCGCCGGCCCGCCCGGTGACCGCGGCGGACATGGTCCTGGGCGTGAAGCGCACCGCCAACCCGCAGCAGCCGTTCGGCGGGATCCCGGACTTCGCCACGCTGATCGTCGGGTACAAGGCGTTCGCCGACGGGTTCGCGAAGGCGCCGAAGACGGTCGCGGGGATCAAGGAGTACATCGACAAGACCCCGCTGCCGGGCGTCGAGGCCAAGGACGCGTCCACGGTCGTCTTCCACCTGACCCAGCGCGCGACGTACTTCGTCGACATGCTCACCCTGCCGGCCTTCTCGCCGGCGCCGGTCGAGTCGCTCAACTACCTTCCGGCCAGCACCGAGCTCGGCAACCACTTCCCGTCCGACGGCCCGTACAAGGTCGACGCGTGGGTGCCGACCAAGTCGATCACGTACTCCCGCAACCCCGCCTGGGACGCGGCGTCCGACCCGGTCCGCAAGGCGTACGTCGACAAGATCGTGGTGAACGAAACCGTCACGCAGGACTCGGTCCAGCAGCAGCTGCAGACCGGTACGCCGTCGGCCGACATGGAGTTCGACGTCGCGCCGCCGCCGTCCCAGCTGCCCGCGCTGCAGGCCAAGAAGGACCCGAACCTGACCATCGGCGACACCGCGGGCTCGAACCCGTACGTCATCTACAACACGGTCTCGCCGAACAACAACAAGGCGCTGCAGAACCCGAAGGTGCGGCAGGCGATCAGCTACGCGATCAACCGCGACCACATCCTGCAGGTGCTCGGCGGCAAGACGCTGAACCCGCCGCTGACCCACGTGCTGCCCGACGTCATCGTCGGCTCGAAGCAGATCGACCCGTACCAGTACAACCCGGACAAAGCCAAGCAACTGCTCGCCGAGGCCGGCTACCCGCACCTCACGCTGAAGTTCCTGTACCGCAACGCGACCGAGGGCAGCAGCAAGACCTTCCAGACGGTCCAGCAGGACCTGACCAAGGCCGGTATCACGGTGGTCGGCGTACCGTCGCCGAACGCGGACTTCTACGTGAAGTACCTGCAGGTGCCGGATGTCGCGCGGCGCGGTGTCTGGGACGTCTCGCTGGCCGGCTGGGGCGCCGACTGGTACGGGAACGCGGCGCTGTCGTTCTTCAACCCGCTGTTCTCCGGTCCGCCGTCGTACCCGCCGGTGGGCTCCAACTTCGGGCTCTACAACGACCCGGAGACCAACAGCCTGATCCAGCAGGCGGCGACCGCGGAGACCCAGGACCAGGCCGCCGACCTGTGGGCCAAGGCCGACGCCCGGGTGATGGACCAGGCGGCCTTCTACCCGCTCACCAACGGCAAGCAGGCGAACTACCACGCCGCGCAGGTCCACAACGCCGTCTACGTCCCGTCGATGCAGAACTACGACCCGACCAACGTATGGCTGTCCAAAGACAAGCAGGGCGGCTGAAAACCTCATGGCTCTGCTTGAAGTAAGGGACCTTCGGGTCTCCTTCGACACCCCGGACGGCACCGTCCGTGCCGTCCGGGGGTTGTCGTTCGACGTGGAAGCCGGGCAGACGCTCGCCGTGGTCGGCGAGTCCGGGTCCGGCAAGAGCGTCGCCACCCAGACCATCACCGGCCTCACCCGCGGCGCGACCGTCTCCGGTACGGCGTACTTCGACGGCACCGACCTGATCACCGCGGACCAGGCCACGCTCCGGCGGCTCCGGGGCGCCCGGATCGGGATGATCTTCCAGGACCCGCTGTCCAGCCTGCACCCGCAGTACCGGATCGGCTGGCAGATCGTGGAGATGATCCGCGCGCACGACCTGGAGATCAGCAAGCAGGCGGCCCGGAAACGGGCCGCCGAACTGCTCACCCTGGTCGGCATCCCGCGGGCGGCGGAGCGGATCGACGACTACCCGCACCAGTTCTCCGGCGGGATGCGGCAGCGGGTGATGATCGCGATGGCGATGGCGCTCGACCCGGCGCTGCTGATCGCCGACGAGCCGACCACGGCGCTGGACGTGACCGTGCAGGCGCAGGTGCTGAACGTGATGCGCCGGCTGCAGGAGCAGTTCGGTACGGCGATCATCCTGATCACCCACGACCTCGGCGTGGTCGCGGAGATGGCCGACGACGTGGTGGTGATGTACGCCGGCGCGGTGATGGAACGCGCGCCGCGCCGGGACATCTTCTACCGCAACCACCACCCGTACACGCAGGGCCTGCTGGCGTCACTGCCCGCCCGCAGCGGGGACCGGCTGACGCCGATCGCGGGCGCACCGCCCAGCCTGATCAGCCTGCCGAAGGGCTGCCCGTTCGCGGCCCGCTGCCCGCACGTGTTCGACAAGTGCTCGGAACCGCCGCCGCTGACCGACGTGGGCGGCGACCCGCGTCACCAGTCCGCGTGCTGGCTCCCCCACAACGTGAACGAGGCGGTCGCGTCATGAACGAAGTGCTGCTGAAGGTCGACGACGTCCGGAAGGAGTTCCCGACGTCCTCCAAGGAGGTGGTGCAGGCAGTCGCCGGTGTCTCGCTGGAGGTGCGCAAGGGCGAGACCCTCGGTCTGGTCGGTGAAACGGGCTGCGGGAAGTCCTCGCTGGCCCGCTGCATGGCCCACCTGTACGACGTGACGTCGGGCTCGGTGTGGTTCGAGGGCAGGGACATCACCAAGCTCTCGCGCAAGGCGATGCGGCCGCTGCGCCGCGACGTCCAGGTGATCTTCCAGGACCCGTACGGCTCGCTGAACCCGCGCCGCCGGGTCGGCTCGATCATCGGCGACCCGTTCAGCATCCACAACATTGCCTCCGGCAACGAACGGAAGAAGAAGGTGCAGGAGCTGATGGAGCTGGTCGGGCTGAACCCCGAGCACTACAACAGGTTCCCGGCCGAGTTCTCCGGCGGTCAGCGGCAGCGGATCGGCGTCGCGCGGGCGCTGGCGCTGCGGCCGAAGCTGGTGATCTGCGACGAGCCGGTATCGGCGCTCGACGTGTCGATCCAGGCGCAGATCATCAACCTGCTGTCGGATCTGCAGCAGGAGTTCGACCTCACCTACGTGTTCATCTCGCACGACCTGTCGGTGGTCCGGCACGTGAGCGACCGGATCGCGGTCATGTACCTGGGCAAGATCGTCGAGCTGGCGCCGACCGGCGAGCTGTTCGGGCAGACCCGCCATCCGTACACCAGGGCGTTGCTGTCGGCCCTGCCGGTCGCAGACCCGGACACCGCCGACAGCCGCGAGCAGATCATCCTCGGCGGCGACATCCCGTCGGCGACGAACCCGCCGGCCGGGTGCCGGTTCCATACCCGCTGCCCGAAGGCGCGGCTGGACTGCGCGGCCGAGGAGCCGGTGCTGGAACCCGTCCTGGACGACCGGCCCGAGCACCGCACCGCGTGTTTCTACCCGTTGACGGTGGGCGAGGACCTGTCCACCGCCGTACCGGACCTGAGGGCATCGTGACCGCCGCCATCGAGATGGTCGACGTCATCGACGAACCCCAGGTGATCGAGGGGCGGAGCCCGTTCGCGCTCGCGTTGCGCCGGTTGCGCAAGGACAAGGTGGCGATGATCTCGCTCGCCGTGATCGTGCTGATCGTGCTGATGGCGATCTTCGCACCGGTGTTCGCGGCCGTGACCGGGCATCCGCCGAACGAGCAGTACCGCGACATCGGGCTGACCCCGGACGGCCTGCCGCGCGGGCCGAACGGCACGTTCTGGCTGGGCACCGACGACCTCGGCCGGGACATCTTGGTGCGGATCGCGTACGGCGCCCGGATCTCGCTGCTCGTCGGCGTGATCGCGACCGTCATCACGGTCGTCATCGGCGTCGTACTCGGACTGGCGGCGGGCTTCCTCGGCGGGATCACCGACACGCTCCTGGCCCGGCTGATCGACGTGGTGCTGTCCGTACCGTTCCTGCTGGTGGCGATCGCGCTGGTGTCGGTGACCGGGCCGAGCCTGACCGTCACGGTGCTGGTGATCGGCTGCTTCAGCTGGGCGTCGGTCGCCCGGATCGTCCGCGGCCAGGTGCTGTCGCTGCGCGAACGGGAGTTCGTCGAAGCGGCCCGCTCGCTCGGCGCCGGCGACAGCCGGATCATGTTCGTCGACATCCTGCCGAACGTGATCGCGCCGGTGATCGTCTACACGACGCTGCTGATCCCGGTGGTGATCGTGACCCAGGCGACGTTGTCGTTCCTCGGGCTCGGCCTGCCGCCGCCGACGGCCGACTGGGGCGGGATGATCAGCGAGTCGCAGAACTACTACACGACCGCCTGGTGGTTCATCCTGTTCCCCGGTCTGGCGCTGCTGATCACCACGCTCGCCTTCAACCTGTTCGGCGACGGGGTCCGGGACGCCTTCGACCCGCGCGCAGATCGGACCTGACATGGCCATGTTCCTGATTCGCCGCCTCGGCCACGGGATCCTGGTCCTCTGGCTGATCAGCATCGCGGTGTTCGCCCTGTTCTTCGTTGCTCCGAGCAACGTGGCGCAGACGCTCGCGGGCCGGCAGGCCACGCCGGAGACGATCGCGCTGATCAAGCACCGGCTCGGTCTCGACCTGCCGGTCTGGAAGCAGTACCTGGACTTCCTCGGCAACGCGGTGCGGGGCAATCTCGGGTACGACTACTACCACCAGGTGCCGGTGACGCACATCATCGGGCAGGCACTGCCGATCACGGTGTCACTGGCGCTCGGCGCCGCCGTACTGTGGCTGGCTCTGGGCATCTTCAACGGCGTGATCTCGGCAACCCATCCGCGCTCGCTGGCGGATCGCGGGCTGACCTTGTTCTCGTTGTTCTTCTACTCGTTCCCGTCGTTCCTGCTCGGTCTGCTGCTGCTGTACTTCCTGTACTTCCGGCTCACGCTCAGCGGCTTCAGCTGGTTCCCGGCAGGCGGGTACTCGCCGATCACCGGCGGGATCGGGCCCTGGTTCCAGCACCTGCTGCTGCCCTGGGTCGCGCTCGCCCTGTTGCTGGCGGCAACGTATACCCGGCTGACCCGCGGCTCGATGCTGGACGTGCTCGGCGAGGACTACATCCGGACCGCGCGGTCGAAGGGGATCCGGGAGAGCCGGGTGGTCGTCCGGCACGGTCTGCGCAGCGCGCTGACGCCGGTGGTCACGCAGTTCGGCATCGATCTCGGGCAACTGATCGGCGGCGTGGTCGTCATCGAGACCGTGTTCAGCCTGCCGGGACTGGGGCAGACCGCGGTCGTCGCCATCAACCAGCAGGACCTGCCGGTGATCATCGGCATCGTCCTGTTCGCCTCGGCCGCGGTGGTGGTCGCCAACCTCCTGGTGGACATTGCGTACGCCGTACTGGACCCGCGCGTCCGGCTGCACTGACGCCCGGGCGGCGGCCCCGGAGGGCAGGAGGTGTGATCCGTCGTGACCCGCCGGAACGGGTCAGGACGGGCCTCCTGCCCTCCGGCCTGCCGTGACCTTCGGCCGGGCCGGAAGGTCTTCGGCCTCTGCCCGGCGACGAGCCGTGGACGGACGGTGGTGGTGACAGGACCCCCGCCCGTGTGCGGGCGCCGGTCGTCAGGTACCCGGCCTGTGGCCGGATTGGAGGCTCACCATGGGTGCAGCCATTGCATTGCCGCTGCTCACGATCGCTCTGATCTCGCTCGTTCTCGCGCTCTGGACGCTGTACGCCGTCGGGGTGGAAGCGGTCAGCTTCGCCAAGTTCACGCGGCGCCACGGGTCGGGCGAGACCGCGGCGCACTACGAACCCGGAGACCACGAGCACGTCTCGACGAAACCGCCGGAGGGATACGGGAAGAGCTGACTCCTTCGGTACCTTGTCGGCGTGATCGCTGTTTACGGTGCGGGTGGCATCGGGTGCTACGTCGGCGGGCGGCTGGCCGCGACCGGTACGCCCGTGACGTTCGTCGGCCGGCCGCGGATGGCCGCTGAGCTGGCCACGAACGGGCTACGACTGACCGACTACCTGGGGGCGGACCTCCGGGTCCAGGACGTGCGGTTCGAGACGACGCCGTCCGGTGCGGCGGGCGCGGATCTGGTGCTGATGACGGTGAAGTCCGCCGCGACCGAAGGCGCCGCTGCCGAGCTCGCCGGCGTCTTGAAGCCGGGTGCGGTCGTGGTGAGCTTCCAGAACGGCATCCGGAACGGCGAGCTCGGCAG
>Ga0247821_10001126_pt1 | contig 14836 bp, 13 predicted proteins | sample 13C_Glycerol_Day_FD_192481 | JGI IMG/M metagenome (GOLD analysis project Ga0247821, IMG submission 192481) | Soil microbial communities from agricultural site in Penn Yan, New York, United States - 13C_Glycerol_Day14 | ecosystem: Environmental > Terrestrial > Soil > Agricultural land | place... | reverse complement strand
TTGCGATGACGAGGAAGACAACATGGCGACCCTGTGCTGCCACAGCGACAAGGGTCAGATGTTCCTGCTGACCCGCTACCCGGACGAAGACACCGTCGACCTGACCCTGGATGACGAGCCGTCGACACTGGACGGGTTGAAAGTGACCCTGAGCGCCAAGCGCCTGCTGATCGAAGTGGCGGCCGGCGACCGCGATGCACTGAAGGGCGATGAGGTGCTGGAGATCAACCTGACCAGCGAGTTGAGTGACATGGATGAAGTGAAGGAAACCCTGGAGAACATCCTGGCCGGGACTGGTACCTTCGTCTGCGAGCTGTAACGAACTGAATACCGGCGCTGCCCCTGTGGGAGCGGGCATGCCCGCGAACACCGGCACAGCCGGTGCCATTCATCGCGCCGCCTGTTTCGCGGGCTTGCCCGCTCCCACAGTGATCGCGCCAGCTTTCAGGTTTTGTGCAAGGCAGTTCCCCCCCACAACGATCATGCCAGCGCTTGCTGCATCTCCCGGGCCTGCACCCGCAACGCCTGGCAAAACGGCTCCACCGCTGCCGAAGCCGGCCGATGGTCCGGCCTTATCAGCATCACCTGGTACGGCACCGACACCCGCAACCGCCGAATCGGCAACCCGCCCTGCGCCGCCTCCAGCCCACTCAGCGGGTTGATGATCGCCACCCCCAGGCCCTGCCGGACCATGGCGCACACCGAGGCAGCACTGGTGGTCTCGATGACCGTGCGGCGGTTCACCCCCGCCGCACGGAAGTGCTGGTCCAGGCGCTGCCGGTAGGTGTCGAGGCTGGCCAGGTTGATGAAGTCGACCTCGTGAAAATCGCTCAATTCCAGCTCGGCCCGGGCCTGCAGCGGATGCCCCTCGGGCAGCACGCACACCATGTTGGCGCTGAACAGCAATTCGCCGTAGGCGCCACGCGGTATCTGCTCGACCTCGGTCAGGCCCAGGTCATGCTGCTGGGCCACCAGTGACTCCTCCAGCAAAGGCGACTCCTGCGCCAGGATACTCACGCTCACGCCCCGGTGCTGCTGGTGAAAGCGCTGGCAAGCCTTGGGTAGCAAGGTCTGGGAAAACAGCGGCAGGCAGGTTATGGCCAGCCGACCCTGTTCGAAATTGCGGATGGCCTGGGCAAAGCGGTCGATGCGCTCCAGCCCTACGTAGGCCCGCTCAACCTCCTCGATCAGCAGCAACGCCTGGGCGGTCGCCACCAGGCGCCCACCCTCGCGCTCGAACAGGTTCAGCCCGGTTACCTGCTCCAGCCGCGCCAGTTCGCGGCTGACAGTGGGCTGCGAGGTGAACAGCAGGCGCGCCGCACCAGTGACACTGCCAGCGGCCATGATGGCGCGGAACACTTCAATATGGCGGACGGACAGTTTCATGGCAAAACCCGGTAAGTCGGCAATGGCCATATCAGATATGAATGACCGACAGAAAAATAGCTATTTTTCTGAATTCATGCTTTGGCTCATCCTCGTGGCCTTCCTTATATGAGTAACGCCACCATGACTGCACCCTTCACTCTTCTGGCCGACGCAGTTCGCCAGCACGGCTCGCCGCTGTGGGCCTACGACGCCGGCACCATCGCCGAACGGGTCGAACAGCTGAAGGTGTTCGACACCGTGCGCTTCGCCCAGAAGGCCAACCCCAACCTGCATGTGCTGCGCCTGATGCGCGCCCACGGTCTGGTGCTGGATGCGGTGTCGCTGGGCGAAATGGAACGGGCTTTTGCCGCGGGTGCAAGCGTGGATGGCGACCCTGCCGGCGTGGTGCTGACCTGCGATGCGCTGGACCGGCCGACCCTGGAGCGGGTGGTGGCCTCGAAGATCGAAGTCAACGCCGGCTCCATCGACATGCTGCGCCAACTGGGTGAACGCTCTCCTGGCCACCGCGTGTGGATCCGCATCAACCCCGGCTTCGGCCACGGCCACAGCCGCAAGACCAACACCGGTGGCGAGAACAGCAAGCACGGCATCTGGCACGAAGAGCTGGGCGAAGCGCTGGCCTGCGTTAAAACCCATGGCCTGCACCTGGTGGGCGTGCACATGCACATTGGCTCCGGGGTGGATTACCAGCACCTGGAGCAAGTGGCCCGCTCGATGATCGAGCTGATCGGCCGCCTGGGCGTGGACATCGAGGCGTTCTCCATTGGTGGCGGGCTTTCCACCCCGTACCGCAGCAGCGACAAGCCGGTCGACCTGCAACGCTACGCCCGGACCTGGGCCGTGGCACGCAAGGAAATCGAAGCGATGCTGGGCCACCCCGTGCGCATGGAGATCGAGCCAGGGCGCTTCCTGGTGGCGGAATCGGGTTACCTGGTGGCCGAGGTGCGCGCCGTGAAGCAGGTGGGCCGCAATACCTTCGTCATGATCGATGCCGGCTTCAACGACCTGATGCGCCCGGCGATGTACGGGGCCTACCACCGCATGACCCTGCTCGACGCCAACGGCCAGCCGGTGGAGCGCCCACGGCAGCCGACCGTGGTGGCCGGGCCGCTGTGCGAGTCAGGCGATGTATTTACCCAGGATGACCAGGAACTGACCCCGCATGACCTGCCCCTGGCGCAGGTGGGTGACCTGCTGGTGATCCACGACGCCGGGGCCTATGGCGCGTCGATGTCGTCGAACTACAACAGCCGGCCTTTGCTGCCGGAGTTCCTGATCGAGGATGGGGCGCTACGGATGATTCGCCGCAGGCAGACGGTGCAAGACCTGCTGGGTCTGGAGGCGGGCTTCTGAGATCGCGGGTAAACCCGCTCCCACAGGTACGGCGCCGGGCTCGAGGGCAGTGCCGTGCTTGTGGGAGCGGGTTTACCCGCGAAAGGGCCGGCCCGGCCGACACATCAACTGATGTCCTGCCCCACCGTCCATTGCCCCGCCCCACACAATCCGGGTACCCTTTTTCTTCATCCCGCACTCCCCAGGCCATACACCGCCCAGGCATGACTCCATGATCATTCGCCAAAGCATCGCTGCAGACCACCCGCAGCTGCTCGACATCTGGCTGCGCGCCGTGCGCGCCACCCATCACTTTCTGCAAGCGTCCGACATCGAGGCGCTGCTGCCGCAATTGCGCGACGTCTACCTCCCGGCCGTCGAACTCTGGGTTGCGGTAGACACCGATGACCGCCCGCTGGGGTTCATCGGCTTCAATGAAAACCACGTGGAGATGCTCTTCGTCGACCCCGAACGCCACGGCCAGGGCATAGGCCGCGCGCTGCTGGATTTCGGCCGTCAGTCGCGCAGCACGATGAGCGTCGATGTCAACGAGCAAAACCCGCAGGCAGTGGGGTTCTATCGGCACTACGGTTTCATCCAGACCGGCCGCTCAGCGCTGGACGGCGAAGGCCGGCCGTTCCCGTTGTTGCATATGAGCCTGCCCGCCCAGGCCTGATTTCCGGTGCCGCTTTGCGCCCCTGGCGCTGCTACAAATTCGCGAGACAGACCAACGGCATGAACCCGACGCGCTATACCACCGTGGCAAAGGACTTGATGGAGGGCATCGCCAGCGGCCGCTACCCGGTGGGCAGCCTGCTGCCGACCGAGTTCGAGCTGTGCGACCTTTACGATGTAAGCCGGCACACGGTGCGCGCGGCGATCAACCAGTTGCTCAACCAAGGGCTGGTATCGCGGCGCAAGCGCGTGGGCACCCGGGTGGAGGCCAGCAGCCCGCGCGGTGGCTACTCGCAGTCACTGGCCAGCGTGGCGGACCTGGCACACCTAGCGGAAACCCAGCAACGGGAAATCCAGGACGTGCGCCACTTCGTCGCCGACCTGAGCGAGGCGGCGCGGCTGGGGCTGGTACCGGGCGAGCATTACTTCTGCGTGTCGAGCGTCCGCGTCGACCGTGTCCACAACGCGGCGCCGCTGTGCTGGACCGATGTGTACGCGCAGCGCGACTATGCCGCGGTCATAGATTTGGCCCGCGAGCACCCCGACCAGCTGATTGCAGGGCTGATCGAGCAGCACTATGGCCGGGCGATCGCAGTGGTCGACCAGCAGGTGCGGGCAGTGTTGCTGACCGCGGAAATGGCCCGGGTGCTGAAGGCCGAGGCAGGCTCACCGGGGCTGAAGATCATTCGCCATTACCGCGAGGAAAACGGCGACCTGATGGCGGTTTCCGAGACGGTGCACCCGGATGACCGCTTTACCCTGGTTACCCAGATACGCCGCGATCGGTCGCCGCCCTGATCGGGCAATCGGGGCCGCTATGCGGCCCATCGCCGGCAAGCCAGCTCCCGCAGCGTTCGCGCATGGTTTGAGGTCAATGCGGTCGCGGTGGGAGCGCCGGGCGTGCTCCGGGGGAAAGCGGTTGCGAAGAAGATCGGGCGGGACTATAAGAGCTCAACTTAACTTGAGGTCAGCAGGCATGACAGCGGACAACACACGGATGCTAACGGTAGGTGAAGTGGCCAAACGCAGCGGCGTGGCGGTGTCTGCACTGCACTTCTACGAGACCAAGGGGCTTATCGCCAGCATCCGTACGGCGGGTAACCAGCGCCGTTATCCTTCGCTGGTGTTGCGTACGCTGGCCATCATCAAGGTGGCGCAACGCACGGGTATTCCGCTTGAGGAAATCAGGCAGGCCTTCAGCCGCTACGCGCCCAACAGCAAACTCACGGCAGCGCAATGGGGCGAGATGTCGACCGCCTGGCGCGAAGACCTGAACGCCCGCATTCGCACCCTGGAAGCGTTGCGCGACAGCCTGGACAACTGCATTGGTTGCGGCTGCCTGTCGCTGGAAGAATGCCCGCTGCGCAACCCCGAGGATGTGCTGGGCAAGGAAGGTACCGGGGCGCGGATTCTGGAAAAGAAGGCCCGATAAGGCTGCGCTGGCGGGTAGAAGACTGAATTCGCAAGCGGTCGGCTCCCACAGGGTCCCTGCTAATTCAATGAGCCTTGTGCAGTTCCATGAGATCGCGCCCCCATGGTTCAGTCGCTTTTGCCCAGCACATACCGGTCAAAATGCTCGATGTGCTCGTCCAGGTTGTCCTCGAGCATCATCCGGTATTGCTCGCAGAAATACTTCAACAGCTCCTCCCGCGCGGCAGCCAGTTCGGCACTGGTCTTGAAACTGCGGGCACTCATCCAGGCATTGAAGCGCGAGGCGCCGAAGGTCAGTGAGGCACTGACCTTGCCCAGGTCTTCCATTTTCTCGATCTGCTGGTTCGCCAGTTCGATATGCGCATCCGCGCGGTCGTAAAAAGCCTGATCGGTAGCTTGTGTCATTGCGGTTTACCTTGTTGCAGCATTCAAGTTGAGTACCCGCGAAAAATTGTACCGCGTACACATGAACCTGTATTGAGCCGCACAGTCTTAGCCGAGCCCTCAAATCGGCCTTGCCGTCGTTATCCAACAGAGCCATTCACCCCATGCGCCAAGCAGTCCGTCGCTCCCCCTTTGTCTCGCTCTGCTTCATCCCTTTTTTCCACCTGTTCGCCAACCCCGCCCATGCCAGCGGGGAAAGGCAACTGGTGGCAGCCATCAACGACTATCGCACCCAGCCACAACGCTGCGAGCGGCGCATTGTCCGGGGCTCGACGCCGCTGGTGCTGAAACCGGAACTGGCATTGCCGGTCGGCTACGACGGGGGTTTGCGAGAAGGATTGAAGGCTGCGGGTTATCAGGCGGTGAAGGTGCGGGCCATCCGCCTGGTCGGCGCGCAAGATGCCGAGGAGGCCTTTGACATGCTCCGCAGCGACTACTGCGCAGCCCTGCTCGATAGCCAATATGCCGATATCGGTGTGAGTCGCTCACGCAACGAATGGCGGGTGCTGCTGGCTCGGCCCCTGCTCGATGCCCAGCTTGGCGATAGGCGATCGGCAAGCAACGCGCTGCTGGCACAGGTGAACGCTGCACGGGCGAAGCCGCGCCTGTGTGGTCGCAAGCGCTTTGCCGCTGCACGCCCGTTGACCTGGAACACCGCCCTGGGAACGGCGGCGCAGCGCCACAGCCAGGCGATGGCCAACGACAATTTCTTCGCGCACCGCGACCTCGACGGTGATCTACCCGCGGATCGGGCATGGGATGCCGGCTACCGTGGGCGACAGATCGGCGAGAACATTGCCGCAGGCCAGGGGTCACCGAGCAAGGCGATGGCAGGCTGGCTGGCCAGCCCCGGGCATTGCGCCAACCTGATGAACCCGGTGTTTACCCAGGTAGGTGCGGCCTTTGCCGAGAACTCGCGTAGCGATAACGGCGTTTACTGGACGATGCTGTTCGGCGCGCCTTGAAGGGCACGTGCCAGCCCTCTGACCAGGGCTGGCCTGCCAATCGTTGCCCTGCACCACCTCTGACAACCCCGCCATACCTTCCCCCGCGCAGTCTCAGATGGCTGGCGCTGATGATGACACATCGCTTGCATATGACACTTTGTGTCATTAATATCGCATTTGTGTCCTGACGGCGTTCCTCGCCGATCAGCAATCCATCGCCCCTCCCCATGCAGGTACCGCCCATGACGACCACCATGCAGACCCCCAAGGACCAACTGGTCAAACTCGCCCAGCAGCAAATGCTGACGGCGCTGGCCGACAACACCTACACCCCTCGACAAAAACTCGCCCTCACCTGCCGCATCCTGTTCGACGGTGGCCACGACTCCGGCCTGGCCGGGCAGATCACCGCCCGCGCCGAGCAGCCTGGCACCTACTACACGCAACAACTCGGTCTGGGCTTCGACGAGATCGCCGCTTCCAACCTGCTGGTGGTCGACGAAGACCTCAACGTGTTGCAAGGCCGCGGCATGGCCAACCCGGCCAACCGCTTCCACAGCTGGCTGTATCGCGCACGCCCCGACGTCAACTGCATCATCCACACCCACCCGCTGCACAGCGCCGCCCTGTCGATGCTGGAAGTGCCACTGGCCATCTCGCACATGGACCTGTGCCCGCTGTTCGACGACTGCGCATTCCTCAAGGAATGGCCCGGCGTACCGGTGGGCAACGAAGAAGGTGAAATCATTTCCAGGGCGATCGGCGACAAGCGCGCGATCCTGCTTTCCCACCACGGCCTGCTGATCGCCGGCCGCTCGATCGAGGAAGCCTGCGTGCTCGCCCTGCTGTTCGAGCGCGCAGCGAAGATGCAGCTGCTGGCCATGGGCGCCGGTGACATCCGCCCCATCCCGGATGCCCTGGGCAAGGAAGCCCACGACTGGATCTCCACCCCCAAACGTCATGGCGCCGCGTTCAGCTACTACGCACGCCGTGCCTTGCGTGCCCATGGCGACTGCCTGGGCTGATCGAAGCTGTACCCTTTCCTTAACAACGGCAGAGGTGCCTGGTTATGTCTACACCTGTAATTCGCGGCGTTATCGGCTACACCATCACTCCCTTCACGCCAGACGGCACGCTCGACCTGGATGCCTTGGGCACGTCCATCGACCGCCTGATCGCCGACGGCGTACACGCCATCGCACCGCTGGGCAGCACAGGCGAAGGCGCCTACCTGTCCGACAGTGAATGGGAAACGGTGGTGCGCTTCAGCCAGGCGCGCATTGCCGGCCGCGTGCCCAGCGTGGTCAGCGTCTCCGACCTGACCACCGCACGTACCGTGCAGCGCGCCCGCCTGGCACAGGCATGCGGCGCCACCGCGGTGATGGTGCTGCCCATCTCCTACTGGAAGCTCACCGAAGCCGAAGTGGTCGCCCACTACAAGGCGGTGGGTGCGGCCATCGACATTCCGGTCATGCTCTACAACAACCCCGGCACCAGCGGCACCGACCTGTCGGTGGAGCTGATCCTGCGCATCCTCAACGAAGTGCCGAATGTGACCATGGTCAAGGAAAGCACTGGTGACATCCAGCGCATGCACCGCCTGTTCAAGGCCACCGATGGCCAGGTGGCCTTCTACAACGGTTGCAACCCGCTCACCCTGGAAGCCCTGGTGGCCGGCGCCACCGGCTGGTGCACCGCCGCACCCAACCTGATCCCGGCGCTGAACCTGGCGCTTTGGGACGCGGTGCAGCAAGGCGACCTGGCCGAAGCCCGCGCGCTGTTCTACCGCCAGTACGAACTGCTGGAGTACATCACCCGCCGTGGTCTGCCCACCACCATCAAGGCCGGTTTGAAAATGCTCGGCCAGGATGTCGGCGCGCCACGCCTGCCCCTGCAGCCGCTGGATGCGCAAGGCAGCGACTATCTGAAGAGCCTGCTGGTAGAGCTGGCCAACTGACCGCGACAACGGCCCCGGCGGCGTCCTGCTGCCGGGCCTCAGCGCAACAGCTTTGCGCCCCCTTGGCTGGCCTCGACCTGGCGCAATACCTTCGCCAGTTTCGCCACGGCCATCGCCAGCTCGCCCGGGGTATGCGCCGCAAACCCCATCAACACTCCCGCCTCCCCCCTCGACGACGCATACAGGGCACTGAGCCCCAACAGGTCTATGCCTGCCGCCTGCGCCGCCTTGACCACGAGTTCTTCAGGCATCGGCCTGGTGAAAACACAGGGCATCTGCATGCCGCCCGCCGGCACGCGCGCGACAAGAAAATCGGACAGCTGCGCCTGCACCAGCGCCGCCAGTGCATCGCGGCGCTCGGCATAGATTGTCCGCATCAAGCGCACATGGGCACCGAAGTGCCCACCTTCGATGAACCTGGCCAGGGTCAGTTGTGCCAGCGAAGCCGTATGCCCGTCCTGCAACGTCCGCGCTGCGGTCATCGGCCCGACCAGTTGCGGCGGCAAGACCATGTAGGCAATGCGCAAGCCGGCGAACAGGGATTTGGTGAACGTGCCGATATAAACCGTCCGGTCGTGGGCATCCAGGCCTTGCACGCACGCGGTGGGTTTGCCGGCATAGTGAAACTCGCTGTCGTAGTCGTCCTCGATGATCCAGGCGCGTTGTTGCCGTGCCCACTCGATCACCGCCAGACGCCGGTCCAGGGACAGGGTCACGCCAGTAGGGAACTGGTGCGACGGGGTCAGGAAAACAGCCCTGGCATGGGGGGCCAACCGTGGGATCTGCTCGACCTGCATGCCGTCGGGGTCCACGGCCACGGCAATGCAATGCAGGCCAGCAGCAACCAGCGCCTTCCTGGCGCCATGGTACGCCGGGTCTTCGATAACCACCTGGTCACCCGCATCGGCCAGTACGTGGGCACACAGGCTGAACGCCTGCTGCGAACTGGTGAGGATCAGCACGCGATCGGCCGTGGCCTGTGCGCCACGCTCGAGATTGACGTAATCGGCAATCGCCCGCCGCAGTGGCTCGGTGCCTTGCGCGGCGCTGTGCAGCAGCGCCTGGGTGCCATGTTCCCTGAACACCTGCCGCTGCAGCTTTTCCCAGGTCTGCAAGGGGAAGTTGCGCGTTTCTGCCACCCCCGGCGCAAACGGCCGAGGGACGAAGAAATTGTGCACCCCGCCCTCCTGGCACAGCGCCTGGCCCCGGCGGCTGAGCGCTGGCGGCTCGACCGGGGCTTTCACCCTTCGGCCCCGGGCGCGCGCCGGCAGGTGCTGCGTACGGGGTGAGACGAAGCTACCACTACCCACCCGGCGCTCGATGAAGCCTTCGGCGTGCAACTGGCCATAAGCGGCCTCGACCGTGTCCCGCGACACAGCCAGCGAGGTCGCCAGTGCACGCGAGGCGGGCAAGGCCTTACCCACGGGCAATGCCCCTTCGAGAATCAGCTGGCGTATCGCCCGCTGGATCCGCACGTGCAAAGGCAGCGACGCGCGCGCCGGGTCGCCGATCCAGGCTTTCACCGACTCCAGTTGTGCATGCTTGAACATTGGTATGGCCATGTATCGAAAAGTGGCTGGGCTATACCTGCCATTCTAACGCTATAAAAACCAGGCTTTCCAACCCCTATGCGCCAGAACGCCCGAGGCCCCGATGAACACGCCCGCACACACCGCACCAACCCCGCTCCGGCTGACAGACATCCTTCACCCCGTGGTGGCGGGGATCGTTTCGGTCATCGTCAATTACGGCGGCACCTTCATCCTGGTGTTCCAGGCCGCCAAACTGGCCGGGCTGAGCCCGGAGCTGACTTCATCATGGGTCTGGGCCGTATCGATCGGCGTTGGCTTCAGTGGCCTGGCCCTGTCCTGGTACAGCCGCGAGCCGGTGATCACCGCCTGGTCCACGCCGGCCGCTGCGTTCCTGGTCACGGCGCTGGCCAGCGTGCCCTACAGCGAGGCCATCGGCGCCTACCTGCTGTCGGCCGCCGGCTTCGTGATCCTGGGGCTGACCGGTTACTTCGAACGCCTGGTGCGGGTCATTCCCGGCGGGATTGCCGCCGGGCTGCTGGCGGGTATCCTGTTGCAGTTCGGCATCGGTGCATTCGGAGGCCTGTCGGTCGACCCCGCGCTGGCCGGGCTACTGATCGCGGCCTATGTGACATTCAAACGCTTCACCGCCCGCTATGCCGTGGTAGGCATTCTGCTGCTGGGCCTGGGCTACCTGCTGCTCCAGGGCCAGGTGGACCTGACAGCGCTCAGGCTGGAGTTCGCCACGCCGTTGTTCACCGCGCCCACCTTTTCCCTCAACGCCGCCCTGAGCGTGGCCCTGCCGTTGTTCCTGATCACCCTTACCGGTCAGTACATGCCAGGCATGCTGGTGCTGCGCAACGATGGCTTCAAGACCAGCGCCAACCCGATCGTGGCAGTCACTGGCCTGGGCTCGTTGCTGATGGCACCGTTCGGGTCGCACGCTTTCAACATCGCGGCCATCACCGCCGCCATCTGTACTGGCAAGGAGGCCCACGAAGACCCGGACAAACGCTGGGTCGCGGGTATCGCTGCCGGTGTCTGCTACATCCTCGTGGGGGTGTTCGGCGTCACCCTGGCCAGTGTGTTCATGGCCCTGCCGGCCACCTTCATCACCACTTTGGCCGGCCTTGCCCTGCTGGGCACCATCGGCACCAGCCTGGCCAGCGCAATGGTCGATGCCCGTTCGCGCGAAGCGGCACTGATCACTTTCCTGGCGGCGGCGGCCAACATCAGCCTGTTTGGCATAGGCGGCGCGTTCTGGGGGCTGGTCATAGGCTTGCTGGCCTATGCCGTACTGAACGGCCGACTCCCCGGTTTCAGCCACTCTCCCCGGTAAGCGGGCTTTCCAACACCCTGCCGTGCGCCAGGTGCGCACGCCCTGCAACAGGTATCGACATGCCCAAAGCTGGCCCCAAGCTTCTAACCCAAATTGCTGCCGTGCATTTCGTCAGCCATGTGCACATCATGCTGATCCCGGCGCTGCTACCCGTGCTCCCCGGCTTGCTGGGGGTAGGGTTCGTCGAACTCGGCGTGGCCCTGGCCGTGTTCAACATCGTCTCCGCCCTGGTGCAGGCGCCGCTGGGCTATGCCGTCGACCATTACGGTGCGCGCAAGGTGCTCAAGGCAGGCTTGCTGCTGGGCAGCCTCAGCTTCCTGCTGGTTGCTGTCAGCCCCGGCTATACGCTGCTGTTGGTGGCGATGGCCATGGCCGGTCTGGCCAATGGCGTGTACCACCCGGCCGACTATGCGCTGCTGGCCAACGGCATCGAACAAGGCCGCCTGGGGCGGTCGTTCTCGATCCATACCTTTGCCGGCTTCCTCGGCTCGGCGGTAACGCCAGCAATGTTTCTTGGCATTGCTGCCGTGTCGGGCGCGCAGGCAGCCCTGGCGGCAGGCGCCGCAGCGGGGCTTGCCGCCTGGCTGTTGATATCGGTGCCAGGCAGTGGCGTCTATCAGGTCGCCAGGCCTGGAATCACAGGTAGCGCTAGCCCCCCAGCAGCTCGTGTGCGACTGTTCACGCCCATGCTCGGGGTGCTGACTGTGCTGTTCATGTTGCTCAACCTGAGCACCAGTGCCATCGAAAAGTTCTCCGTGGCCGCGCTCGTCCAGGGCCAAGGTCTGAACCTGGCCTGGGCCAACACGGCGCTCACGGCGTTTCTGCTCAGCAGTGCCGTGGGTGTGCTATGCGGTGGAGCCTTGGCTGACCGGACCCGTCGTCATGGCCTGGTGGCGGCATTGGCCTTTGCCCTGGCCGCGGCGTTGGCGGCGCTGGTGGCCCTGGGGCTGCTGCGGGGCTGGGGGTTGGTAGTGGTGCTGGGCGCCATTGGCTTGCTGACCGGGGTCATCGCCCCGTCGCGGGACATGCTGGTCAAGGCGGCGGCGCCACGCGGGGCCGAGGGCAAAGCCTTCGGGCTGGTCTCGACCGGCTTCAGCATCGGCGGCGCACTTGGGCCGGTGGCCTTTGGCTGGATGCTCGACCAGCAACTGCCCAACGGGGTGTTCGTGGCGTCGATCGTGTTCATGCTGCTGACGGTGCTGCTGACCCTGGCACAGGAAGCGTATTCGGCCAGGAAACGTCGACACCCTGCATGAACCCTGGGGCTGCGTTGCAGCCCTATCGCCGGCAAGCCGGCTGCCACCTCGATCGCACTGCCTTCAAGGCCTGGGACCGGCGCAAATCCCTGTGGGAGCGGGCGTGTCGAGGCGTCGAACCGCCGCGAACACCGGCAAAGCCGGTGCCATACACTGCGTCGTCTGCTTCGCGGGCACGCCCGCTCCCACAAGGGAAGGTGACATACTCTCGAACATTGTTCCCTGTGCGACAGCGCAGCCCAAAGGGCTGGGCAATCTCCCACAAGGATTGCGCACGCTTCGAGATTTTGAACAAGACCGTTGCTCCACCTCGACCGCAATGATCGCAACCCACACGCTATCCCTGTGGGAGCCGGCTTGCCGGCGATCAGGCCGGTACAGGCTGATCAAGCTGCCGGGTTCGCGTGCGCCACCCGCCCTCCTGCCGCCGGCCGATTGACGAACAGCACATCCAGCACACTGTTGTGCAACCCCTTCAACGCATTCCAGTTCGCCGACGCATGCACGTACCTGTCGCGCAACAATTGCTGTTCATCCTCGGTCAACCCAGGCTGTTCGTATTCACCCAAGGCAAACCCATGCAACTTGCGGCTGATGCCCAGCAGCTCATCCGGCAGCCGATGCTCAGCCTGCCCGCCCAATGGCGCAAACGGCACCCCCGCCCGCACCGCCAGCTCGCGCATGATGCTCAGGTACACCCGGGAAAGCTGCCCCGCCACTTCCCGTTCGCGGTACACCGCCGCGTACACCTGCTTTTGCGCCTCACTCGACCGGCCACCGGCAATCGGAACCTCCCAGGCCAGCACCCGTGGCCTGGGCGCGCCCATTTCGCCAAATGACGACGCCAGCAACGCACTGACTGAGGCATGCACACGAGTGTGCTCGGCGCGCATATCCAGCGGCACCCGCTGAGACTGCGGTTTGCACAGCAGCACCTGCTCCTGCGTGGTATCCGGGTAACCACCACCAATGTTCGAGTGCACGCCCGGCAACACGATGTCATGGTCGCTGCGCACCAGCGGGAAGTTGTGCCGCTGTTCGTCCCCCGCCACCAACTGCACCACTTGCCGGGCAATGTCCGCGCCCAGGCCCAGACGCAAGCCACCATTGCGGTCATCGGCGGGGTCAAGGTCTCCCTGCAGTGGCGCGATGATCGCCGCCACCGTGTCGAACAGGCCGATGAAGTTGATCCCGATTTCGCAGGGCACAGCCAAGCGCTCGTCGCCGCCATCGTGCAGGAGGTTGGCCAGATGCCGCACCGCCGCCGCGCCGCGACTGAAACCGAACAGGTCGAACTCGACCCGCTCGACCCTTGCCTGCGGATGCGCCTGGCGCCAGTCCTGCAATTGCCCGGCAATCCCCGCCAAGGCCTCGGCGACCCTCGCCTCGGCCCCCAGACGCCCACTCCCGGTGGCCGAGGCATAGGCATTATCCGCCTCCCCCGCCAGGGTGCCCACGCCCTCGACATAGCGTTTCAGAAACACCATGGTCTCATCAGCCGTGCCCCCCTGCGCCGGATACAGCGCATGCAACAGGGCCACATTGCTCAAGGCGTTGCCATAACTGGCACCCTTGCCCCCCGGAGCATCCGCCGGCATCACATTGCTCAGGTTGTTGCCGGTCCCATCAAAGAACACGCCAAAACGCAGGGTGACCGGCGTAATACGTGCTGTGCTGCCGCTGTTCAAGTCCATCCTCGTGCCTCCTGCTTGCGCAAAAACACAAGCAGGCGCCAACACGCCGCAGCGGAACATCAGTCAATGGCCAGTCATATGCAGGACATTTCCGGACCTGCTGGCCCCGGGCAAGGATAAATTTCCCTACCGCCATTGGTCGCCACCCCCCCGGATGGATTAAAGTATCACCCCTTGCCAGGGCAGTTGCCTCCAGCCGCCTGCGGCCCCACACCAGGAACCGTCACCGATGGAACACCGTGAAGCGCTGATCGCGCTGCGCACCTTTCTTTCTTCCCAGATCCTAGGCCAGGAGAAACTGGTCGAGCGGCTGTTGATCGTGCTCCTGGCCGACGGCCACATGCTGGTCGAAGGTGCGCCGGGCCTGGCCAAGACCAAGGCCATCAAAGAGCTCGCCGAAGGTATCGAGGCGCAGTTCCATCGCATCCAGTTCACCCCCGACCTGCTCCCGGCCGACATTACCGGCACCGAAATCTACCGCCCGGAGACCGGCAGCTTCGTGTTCCAGCAGGGGCCGATCTTCCACAACCTGGTGCTGGCCGACGAAATCAACCGCGCCCCGGCCAAGGTGCAGTCCGCGCTGCTCGAAGCCATGGCCGAACGCCAGGTCAGCGTGGGTCGCAGCACCTACGACCTGTCGCCGCTGTTCCTGGTCATGGCCACACAGAACCCGATCGAGCAGGAAGGCACCTACCCGCTGCCCGAAGCCCAGCTCGACCGCTTCCTGATGCACGTGAAAATCGGCTTCCCCGACGCTGCGGTAGAGCGGCGCATCCTGTTGCAGGCCCGTGGTGAAGCCCTGGGCGGCGAGACCAAGCCCGAGCGCCGGGTCAGCCAGCAGGC
>Ga0247821_10001124_pt1 | contig 14848 bp, 10 predicted proteins | sample 13C_Glycerol_Day_FD_192481 | JGI IMG/M metagenome (GOLD analysis project Ga0247821, IMG submission 192481) | Soil microbial communities from agricultural site in Penn Yan, New York, United States - 13C_Glycerol_Day14 | ecosystem: Environmental > Terrestrial > Soil > Agricultural land | place... | reverse complement strand
GGAAGCGCCATGGGGACGAGCGGACGACGGGACGCGGAGCGGCCGCTCTGCCTGGTGACCGGGGCGTCCGGGTACATCGGCGGGCGTCTGGTGCCGGAGCTGCTGGAAGCCGGTCACCGTGTCCGCTGCCTGGTCCGCACCCCCGCCAAGCTGCGCGACCAGCCCTGGGCGGCGGACGTCGAGCGGGTACGGGGGGACGTCACGGACGCGCGCTCGGTCGCCGAGGCGATGCGGGGCGTCGACGTCGCCTACTACCTGGTGCACGCCCTGGGGACCGGTGCGGACTTCGAGGACACCGACCGCCGCGCGGCGCACGTCTTCGCCGAGCAGGCGCACGCGGCGGGCGTCCGCAGGATCGTCTACCTGGGCGGCCTCACCCCGCGCGACGTCCCCGAGCACGAGCTCTCCCCGCACCTGCGCTCCCGCGCGGAGGTCGGCCGCATCTTCCTGGACTCCCCGGTGCCCGCGACCGTGCTGCGGGCCGCGGTCGTCATCGGCTCGGGCTCGGCCTCCTTCGAGATGCTGCGCTATCTGACCGAGCGGCTGCCGGTCATGGTGACACCCAGTTGGGTGCACACCCGCACACAGCCCATCGGGGTCCGCGACGTGTTGCGCTACCTGGTCGGCTCCGCCACCATGCCGGACGACGTCGACCGGCCCTTCGACATCGGCGGCCCCGACGTCCTCACCTACCAGGAGATGATGCGCCGCTACGCCACCGTGGCGGGCCTGCGGCGGCGGGTCATCGTGCCGGTGCCGGTGCTCACCCCGAGGCTGTCCAGTCACTGGGTCGGCCTGGTGACCCCGGTCCCGGCCTCCATCGCCCGGCCCCTGACGGAGTCCCTGCGCCACGAGGTCGTCTGCCGCGAGCACGACATCGCCCGGTACGTCCCCGACCCGCCGGGGCACCCCCTGCCGTTCGACGACGCCCTTGCCCTGGCGCTGCGGAGGGTCCGTGAGGCCCAGGTGTCCACTCGCTGGTCGTCCGCGTCCGTCCCGGGTGCCCCCAGCGATCCCCTCCCCACCGACCCCGACTGGGCCGGCGGCAGCCTCTACCAGGACGAGCGGCAGCGTCCCGTCGACGCGTCCCCGGAGGCCCTGTGGAAGGTGATCGAGGGGATCGGCGGAGACAACGGCTGGTACTCCTTCCCGCTGGCCTGGGCGGTGCGCGGCTGGCTGGACCGGTTCGCCGGGGGTGTCGGCCTGCGCCGCGGACGGCGGGACGCGGAGCGCCTGCGCGTCGGCGACTCGCTGGACTTCTGGCGCGTCGAGGAGATCGAACCGGTGCGTCTGCTGCGGCTGCGGGCGGAGATGCGGCTGCCGGGACTGGCGTGGCTGGAGATGCGCGTCGAGACGGACGCCGAGGGCCGCACCCTTTACCGGCAGCGCGCCCTGTTCCACCCGCGCGGACTGTTCGGCCACGCCTACTGGTGGTCCGTCTCGCCCTTCCACGCGGTCGTCTTCGGCGGGATGGCCCGCAACATCACCCAGGCGGCCGCCAAGGGCATGACCGCTCGCGGGAGCGACCGGCGCGCCAGGCGCCTCCGCGGCCGCCGCGATCCGCGAGGCGTCCGGCCGTAGCCCCCGTTCCCGCAGCACCGCACCAGGAGTGATGCCATGACCGTCGCGGTCGTCCTGTTCACCTCGGACCTGCGCCTGCACGACCATCCGCCGCTGCACGCCGCGCTGCGGGCGGCGGACGAGGTCGTGCCGCTGTTCGTGCTGGACCCCGGGATCCACGCGGCCGGTTTCGACGCTCCCAACCGGCGCGCCTTCCTCGCCGACTGCCTGCGTGACCTGGACGCCTCGCTGCGCCGGCGCGGCGGCCGGCTCGTGGTCCGCGCGGGGCCGGTCGCCGGGGAGGTCTGCGCGGTCGCCGCCGAGTGCGGGGCGGCGGAGGTGCACATGGCCGCGGGCGTCACCGCGTACGCCCACCGCCGTGAGGAGCGGCTGCGCGAGCGGCTCGGCGACGGCGGTGTGGCGCTGCGGGTGCACGACACGGTGGTCACCGCCGTCGCGCCGGGTGCGGTGACACCGTCGGGTTCCGACCACTTCGCCGTGTTCACCCCCTACTTCCGCCGCTGGGACCGGGAGCGGCTGAGGAAGCCCCTGCCCGCGCCGCGCGCCGTGCGGGTGCCCGACGGAGTGCGCGGCCGGCCGGTGCCGGAGCGCGCGGACGTGTCCGGCACCTCTCCCGGCGTCCCGCCCGGAGGGGAGAAGGCCGGGCGGGACCGGTTCTCGCGCTGGCTGGGCGACGGGCTGTCCCGGTACGAGGACCTGCACGACGACCTGGCCGGTGACGCGACGTCACGGCTGTCGCCGTACCTCCACTTCGGGGCGCTGTCACCGGTCGAACTCGTGCACCGCGCCCGGGGGCACGGCGGGCCCGGCGGGGACGCGTTCGTGCGCCAGCTGTGCTGGCGGGACTTCCACCACCAGGTGCTGGCCGCCCGGCCCGAGGCGTCGGCCGGGGACTACCGCACGCGCCACGACCACTGGCGTGGCGAGGAGGACGCCGCCGACGACATCGCCGCGTGGCGGGAGGGGCGTACGGGATATCCGGTCGTCGACGCGGCCATGCGCCAGCTGCGCCACGAGGGCTGGATGCACAACCGCGCGCGGCTGCTGGTGGCGAGCTTCCTCACCAAGACGCTGTACGTGGACTGGCGGATCGGCGCGCGGCACTTCCTGGACCTGCTGGTGGACGGCGACGTGGTCAACAACCAGCTCAACTGGCAGTGGGTCGCCGGCACCGGCACCGACACCCGCCCCCATCGCGTCCTCAACCCCCTCGTCCAGGCGAAGCGGTTCGACCCCGAGGGCGCCTACGTGCGCCGCTGGGTCCCCGAACTCGCGGACGTGGACGGCAGAGCGGTCCACGAGCCCTGGCGGCTCCCGGAGGACCGGCGGGCCGGACTCGGCTACCCCGCCCCGCTCATCGACCTCGCCGACGGGCTCGCGCGCTTCAAGCACGCCCGCGGCCGCGACTGAGGAGGCACCCGTCGTGCACTGGCTCTTCGGCGACCAGCTCGGCCCCCACTTCGCCGGCCCGGGCGAGGACGGTCCCGCCCGCGACGCGCCGCTGCTCATGGTCGAGGCCCGCTCGGTCTTCCGGCGGCGCCGCTTCCACCGGGCCAAGGCCCATCTGGTGCTGTCCGCGATGCGCCACCGCGCGGCGGAACTCGGCGACCGCGTGACCTATGTGCGCGCCGGCACCTACCGGGAGGGACTGGAGCGGGCGGCACGGGGACGCCCGGTCACGGTCCACCACCCCACCTCGCGCCGCGCCCTGCGCCTGGTGCGCGGCCTGCCCGGGGTGACGGTGGGCCCCGCGCGCGGCTTCCTGGTGCCCATGGCCGACTTCGCCGGCTGGGCGGACGGACACGGCGGACGGCGCCTGCGGCAGGAGGACTTCTACCACTGGGTCCGTCGCGGACACGGCCTGCTCATGGACGGCGGCGAGCCGGCCGGGGGCCGGTGGAACCTCGACCACGACAACCGCGAGCCCCCTCCCCGCGACACCGCCGCCCTCGAGGTCGGCCGTCCCTACCGCCCGCGCGAGGACGACATCGACGACGAGGTGCGGCACGACCTCGACCGCTGGGAGCGGGACGGGGACGTCTCCTTCGTCGGGCGGGACGGGCCCCGGCTGTTCCCCGCGACCCGCGCGGAGGCGCGGCGGGCCCTGCGGCGCTTCGTCACGCACCGGCTCGCGACGTTCGGGCCGTACGAGGACGCCATGCTCGCCGGCGACCCGGTGATGAGCCACAGCCTGCTCTCCTCCTCGCTGAACCTCGGTCTGCTCGACCCCGCCGAGTGCGTCGGGGAGGCCGAGAAGGCCTGGCGCGCGGGCCGGGCGCCGCTGAACAGCGTGGAGGGCTTCGTACGGCAGATCGCCGGCTGGCGCGAGTACGTCTGGCAGCTGTACTGGTACTTCGGCGAGGACTACCGGGACTCCAACGCGCTCGGTCACACCGCCCCGCTGCCCGACTGGTGGAACGACCTGGACGCGGACGCCGTCCGGGCCAACTGTCTGCGCACCGTCCTGGCCCAGGTGCGCGACACGGGGTGGACCCACCACATCCCCCGGCTGATGATCCTCGGCAGCCACGCGCTGCAGCGGGGCTGGGACCCCGCCGCCGTCACGGACTGGTTCCACCGCTGCTTCGTCGACGGCTACGACTGGGTGATGCTCCCCAACGTCGTCGGCATGTCCCAGTACGCCGACGGCGGCCGGATGACGACCAAGCCGTACACCTCGGGCGGCGCCTACGTGCACCGGATGAGCGATCTGTGCGGTCCCTGCGACTACCGGCCGGGCGACCGGACCGGCGCACACGCCTGCCCGTACACCGCCGGCTACTGGGCCTTCCTGGACCGGCACCGGGACCGGCTGGCGGGCAATCAGCGCGTCGCCCGGCCGGTACGGCAGCTCGACCGGCTCGCCGACCTCGCGGAGGTGCGCGAGCAGGAACGGGAACGGGGTGACGCACCGCCATGAGGCCGCCGCTGGGCCACAGGAGTGAAACCGCCGGGGAGGGACGCCCGCGGCGGAAAGAGATCAACGCATCCGTATCAGGGCACTCGGCGGAAGCACTGATGTGCAGATGACCGAGAGTGAGAAGGGGCCGCGCATGCCTGGACTGCCGCCGATGACGGGCGCACCCGCGGGACTCGCCGACGACCCGCTCACGGCGTCGGCCGCCACCAGAGGTGCCGAGGCCGCCCTGGAGGAGGTCCTGGAGGCGGGACTGCGCCGGGCCCGTGCCGTCGATCCGCTCTTCGCCCGTGATCTCGCCGACCGGGTGGGCGCGCTGGTCTCACGGGGCGGGAAGCGGCTGCGCGCGGCCTTCGCGTTCTGCGGCTGGCGGGCGGCGGGCGGCTCGGGCGACGCCACCGCGGTCCTGCGCACGGGTGCCGCCCTCGAACTGCTCCAGGCGTGCGCCCTCGTGCACGACGACGTGATGGACGGATCGCTGCGGCGCCGGGGAGGCCCGGCCCTGCACGTGGAACTGGCGCGCGGCCACTGGGCGGCTGGCATGCACGGGTCCGCCGAGACCTTCGGCACCTCCTCCGCGGTGCTCGCCGGCGACCTGGCCCTCGCGTGGGCGGACGACCTGCTGACGGAGACGGCGCTCGGCACGCCGCACGGCGGGCGACTGCACGAGGAGTGGCGGGCGATGCGCACCGAGATGGTCGCCGGGCAGTACCGCGACCTGCACGCCCAGGCCGCCCGTTCGTCGGGGGTCGACGAGGCGCTGGACATCGCCACCCTGAAGAGCGCCCTGTACACCGTCGCCCGCCCCCTCGCCCTGGGCGGCTCGCTGGCCGGAGCCGGTGACCGGACGCTGGACGCGCTGCGGGCGGCCGGACGGTGCGCCGGTCTGGCGTTCCAGCTCCGCGACGACCTCCTCGGGGCCTTCGGCGACCCCGCGCTGACCGGCAAGCCGGCCGGCGACGACCTGCGGTCGCGCAAGCTCACCTACCTGCTGGCCGTCGCCCTGCGGCTCGCCGACGCGGCCGGGGACCACCAGGCCGCCGCCACCCTCGCACCGGACGCGGACTCCCGGTCGGACCGCGCCGTCGAACGGATGCGGACGGCGATGGAACGCACCGGCGCCAGGGAGGTGGTGGAGGCGAAGATCGTGGAGCTGACGGCGATGAGCCTCCGGCACTTCGAGGGCACGGGAGCCCCGCCCGCCGTGCGGCGCGAGTTCGCCGCGCTCGTCGAACGCGCGTCGGGCGTCGCTCCGCGCCGTGCCGAGGAGGTCGCGTGAAGGGGGTTCCGGGGCGCACCGACCACGTGGTCGTGGTGGGCGCCGGTCTGTCCGGGCTGGCCTGTGCGCTGCACCTGCTGGGCGCGGGCCGCCGGGTCACGCTCGTCGAACGGGACGGCGGTCCGGGCGGCCGGGCCGGCCGGGTGGACATGGGCGGCTACCAGGTGGACACCGGACCCACGGTGCTGACCATGCCGGACCTGGCCGACGAGGCGTTCGCGGCGGTCGGCGACAGCCTGTACCGCCGCGTGGAACTGACGGCCCTGCATCCGGCGTACCGGGCGGGCTTCGCGGACGGGTCCTCCCTCGACGTGCACACCGACGGCGAGGCGATGGAGGAGGAGGTGCGGCGCTTCGCCGGACCGGCGGAGGCGGCCGGGTACCGCGGGCTGCGGGAGTGGCTGGAGCGGCTGTACCGGGCGCAGATGCGCCGGTTCATCGACACCAACTTCGACTCCCCGTTCCAGCTGCTCCACCCGGACCTGGCCCGTCTGGCGGCGCTCGGCGGCTTCGGGCGGCTGGACGGCCGGATCGGCCGTTTCCTCTCCGACGACCGTCTGCGCAGGGTCTTCTCCTTCCAGGCCCTGTACGCCGGTGTGGCCCCGGCCCGGGCGCTCGCGGCGTACGCGGTCATCGCGTACATGGACACCGTGGCCGGCGTCTGGTTCCCGAAGGGCGGCATGCACGCGCTCCCCCGGGCGATGGCCGACGCGGCGGCGGAGGCCGGCGCCGAGCTGCGCTGGTCGGCCGAGGTGAGCACGCTGGAGCGCTCGGCCGGCCGGGTGCGGGCCGTCCGCCTGGCCTCGGGTGAGCGGATCCCGTGCGACGCGGTGGTGCTGACCTGCGAACTGCCCACGGCCTACCGGCTGCTGGGGCGCCGGCCCCGGCGCCCGGCACGGCTCCGGCACTCGCCGTCCGCGGTGGTCCTGCACGCCGGGACCGACCGGACCTGGCCTCAGCTGGCCCATCACACGATCTCCTTCGGCGCCGCCTGGGAGCGCACCTTCGACGAGCTGACCCGCACCGGCGAGCTGATGAGCGACCCGTCGTTGCTGATCACCCGTCCGACCACCCACGACCCCGGCCTGGCGCCTCCCGGCGGCCACCTCCACTACGTCCTGGCCCCGTGTCCCAACACGGCGGTCGGCCCGGACGCCGCCGCCTGGCGGGACCTCGGCCCCCGCTACCGGGACAGTCTGGTGGCCGAGCTGGAGCGCCGGGGTCTGGACGGCTTCGGGGACAGCGTGCGGGAGGAGCTGCTGGTGACCCCGCTGGACTGGACGGCACAGGGCCATGCGGCGGGCAGCCCCTTCTCGGTGTCCCACACCTTCGCCCAGACCGGGCCCTTCCGGCCGCGCAACCTCGTGCGGGGGGTGGAGAACGTGGTCCTGGCTGGCTGCGGGACCACTCCGGGCGTCGGCGTGCCGACGGTGCTCATCAGCGGCAAGCTCGCCGCCGCCCGCGTCACCGGCGGGGCCGGCCGCCGGGCCGTGCGCCCCGGTGCTCCCCCGGCGGCCGTTCCCGTCACCGCGACTCCTACCCCTGCAGGTGCTGATGACCCGTCGTGAACTGGACGCGGCCGGGATCACCGATCCCGTGCTGCGCGCCGACTACGCCCAGTGCCGGCGGCTCAACGCCCGCCACGGCAAGACCTACTTCCTCGCCACCCGTCTGCTGCCGCTGGAACACCGCTCGGCGGTGCACGCCCTGTACGGCTTCGCCCGCTGGGCGGACGACATCGTGGACGACCTCGACCCGCACCGGACACCCGGGGAACGCGACCGGCTGCTGAGCCGTCTGGAGTCCGACCTGGCGAACGGGCTGCCGGCCGGCGGCGGGGACGAGCCCGTGGTCCGGGCCGTCGCCGACACCGCCGCCCGCTACGGCATCGAGCACGCGCTCTTCGCCGACTTCCTGTCCTCGATGCGTGCCGACCTGACGGTCACGGACTATCCGACCTACGCCGACCTGCAGGGCTATGTGCACGGTTCGGCCGCGGTGATCGGCCTGCAGATGCTGCCGGTGCTGGGCACGGTCGTGCCCCGCGAGGAGGCGGCGCCCTACGCGGCGGCCCTCGGGGTGGCGTTCCAGCTCACCAACTTCCTGCGGGACGTGGGCGAGGACCTGGACCGCGGCCGCGTCTATCTGCCCGGGGACCTGCTCGCCGAGCACGGAGTGGACCGGCCGCTGCTGGAGTGGAGCCGGCGCACCGGGCGCTCCGACCCGCGGATCCGCGCGGCCTTCGTCGCGGCGGAAGCCATGACGCGGGGCATGTACCGGGCGGCGGAACCGGGCATCGGCATGCTCGATCCGCGGGTGCGCCCGTGCATCCGCACCGCGTTCGTCCTGTACGGCGGCATCCTCGACGCGATCGCGGCGGAGGACTACACCGTGCTGCACCGCCGTGCGGTGGTGTCCCGGTGGCGGCGCGCGGCCACGGCCGCGGGCGGTGTGCTGGGGGTGGCCCGCGCGCGGTGGGCGGCCCGCGGCCCACGGCGGACGGCCGCGGCGGACGGCGGGGTGACACGGTGGAAGGAACCGGTGCGGTGAGCGGACGAGGGAACAGGGCACGCTGGACGCCGCCGTTGCGGCGCCGGAGCCGCGGCCCGGGCTGGGCCACGCAGCCGCCGACCTGGCGCCGGGCGCGTCCGGCGCTCATCGCCGACGCGCTGAAGCGCGCGTCCGCCCGCCCTTCCGGCAACTGGTTCGTGGCGGGTGCCTCCCGCACCATGCGCGCCCCGGACCGTCCGTACGGCCGGACGGTCGGGGGCGTGGAGGTCGTGCTGTGGCGCTCCGCGGACGGGGGGCTGCACGCGGGTGCGGGCATGTGCCCGCATCTGGGTGCTCCGCTGCGGGACAGCCGGGTGGTGTGCGGCACGCTGGTGTGCCACTGGCACGGACTGGCCCTGGACGGTGCGCCGTTCGCCGGGTGGCAGCCGTTCCCGGTGCACGACGACGGCGTGCTGGTCTGGGTGCGGCTGGACGAGGTGGGCGGCGAGGAGCCGACCGAGCGTCCCGTCGTACCCGAGCGGCCCGCGCCGGACAGCGGGGTGGACGCCGTGTTCACGGCGGTGGGCCGGTGCGAACCCCAGGACGTCGTGGCCAACCGGCTCGATCCGTGGCACGGCTCGTGGTTCCACCCCTATTCGTTCGTCGACCTGTCGGTGGTCCGGGAACCCCTCGGGGACGAGGACGACGCCTTCGTCGTGGACGTGTCCTTCCGGGTGGCGGGGCGTCTGGTGGTGCCGGTGCGGGCCGAGTTCACCGCGCCCGGGCCGCGCACGGTCCTCATGCGCATCACCGACGGCGAAGGGGCCACCTCCGTGGTGGAGACCCACGCGACGCCGCTGACCGGTGCCGGCGACGAACGGCCCCGGACGGCCGTGGTCGAGGCGGTCGTCGCCGCCTCGGACCGGCGCGGCTTCGCGCTGGCCAGGGCCGCCGCGCCCGTACTGCGTCCCCTGATGCGGCGTACGGCCGGACGTCTGTGGCGCGACGACCTGGCGTACGCGGAACGCCGCTGGGCGCTGCGCAGCACCGGACGGTTTCCCGGGTGACGCGTGCCGGGGGCCTTCGGGCCCCCGGCACGCCGCGGTCACCGGCGGACCGTGGTCCGGGGGGCCGGGCGGCGTTCCGCGAGACCGCCGAGCGCCCGCAGCACGGGCGAACGGCCGGCCCGGGGGACCGTCCACAGCACCTGTCCCCGTACGCCCCAGCCGCCGAGGAGGGCGTTGGCCGCGAGGAAACCGGTGGTGGCGGCCCGTTCCATGAGGGCGACCGGCAGATCGCAGCGGATCGCGTCACCCGCCAGGGTCAGCCACGGGTGAGGACCGCGCACGGTGGGGCGCCGGCGGTGCGAACCGACCGGGAAGAGCGGGCAGTCCGAGCGCCACTCGTGCCGGGCGTCGACCACCCGCGCCCCGCCGGTCTCCGGGTACACCTGGCGCAGCCGGTCGGCGAGCATGTCCTGCACGTCCTTCGGTTCCGCCGCGGGATCCACGGCGTAGGCGTGCAGTTCCACCACCGAGCCGCCGTTGCGGGCGGCCCAGCGGGCGGCCTCGCCCTCGTACCGCTCCAGGACGCTGATGTTGTCCAGTCCGCCGTAGCCGCTGGTCCCGAGGAAGCCGGGGCGGTCGGGGCGGACCGGACGGTCCAGCCAGAGCCGGGAGACGAGGAACGGCGGGGCGGTGCGCAGGGCCGCGACGTCGTCGCGCCAGGCGGGCGTGCCCAGACCGGGTGACGCCTCGACGATCCGGCGCAGTCCCCCGGGGTCCAGGGCGAGCACCACGGCCTGGTGGCGGTCGGCGCCGGTGCCGGTGCGCACCTCCGCTCCCCCGCCGTCGCGGGGTACGACGTCGTGCACGGGGGTCCCGGTGCGGATGTCGGCCCCGAGACGCCCGAGGTAGTCGCCGAGCGGTTCCCAGAGGGCCTGGGGGAAGGGCTCGGACGGCACGTCGAAGAGCAGGCCCTCGGCCGATCCGAGGAAGTAGATGTGGAACATCAGCAGCAGTTCGGCGGCGGACAGTTCCCGCGGGTCGGCGAAGAAGCTGCGCGAGAACACCTCGAACGCCAGGTGGTGCGCGGCTTCCGGGAAGCGCACGCGTTCCAGGAAATCGGTGGCGGTGACGTCGTCGAAGCGCTCGTACACCTCGGGCACGCGCACGTCGAGGAGCGGAAGCGCCGCCCGGGCGTCCATGGCCGCGAGGTCGCGCCAGCCGAAGGTGGGGCTCATGGCGACGAATCCGAGCGCGCTGAACGGCGGGGTCCTGGGGACGCGGGCGAAGCTGTCGGTCAGGCCGCCGCTGTGCCGCAGGGGGTAGTCGGGCAGCGGGGTGAGCCGGGCGAGCGCGGGGTCGGTGCGGCGAAGCAGACCGCGAAGGTTGTAGTACTGGCGGAAGAAGGCGTGGAACCCGCGGGTCATGGTCACCGGCGAGCCGTCCGCGAGCGTGGTGGGACGGCCGGCGAGCCGGCCGCCGAGGGAGTCCTCCCGCTCGTAGAGGGTGACGCGGGCGCCGCGTTCGGCCAGCAGGGTGGCCGCGGCGAGACCGGCGATGCCGCCGCCGATCACGCCGACGGACGGTGCGTCCCCGCGCGGGAAGCGGTTCCTGCCGGGCGGGGGCGTCAGGATCTCGGCCCTGCGGTCGCGGCCCCGCCGGGCGGCGCCTGTACGGCGGTCGGTCACCGGTTCTGCTCCTTCGGCGTGGGCGAGCCGTTGCGGGCGAGGAAGGTGTGCACGATGCCCGTCTGCCATCCGGCGACGGGGGCGACCCGCACCCCGGTGAAACCGGCCCGGGCGAGCCGGCCGGCGAAGGCGGGCGCGGTGTCGAAGTCGCGGACGCTGTGCCAGAGGTGGCGGTACAGGGCGCGGTCGCCGGTGAGCGTGCCCGCCGGGACGACGAACCCGCGGCACACGGCCGTCCACAGGGCCCGGTGCGCCCGCGAGCCGCTGAGGCTGTACTCGTGGGCGGCGAGACGTCCGCCCGGCCGCAGCAGGGCCCGGACGCTCCTGAGGAGCGTGTCCGGGTCGGTGACGTTCCGGAACAGGTAGGCGGCGAAGACCGCGTCGAAGGGCTCCTCGCCGGCGGCGGTGATCTCCTCGGCGGTCAGGTGCAGGAAGCTCACGCGTGCGGGCCACGGCTTGGCGAGTGCGCGGCGCAGCATGCCCGCCGACGCGTCCACCGCCGTGATCCGGGCCTGGGGGGCTGCCCTGAGCAGGGCCGCGGTCGAGGCGCCGGTGCCGCAGCCGAGGTCGAGGACGTGCAGTCCGGCGCCGTCGCCGGGGAGCCGGAGGCGGCGGGCCGAGCGCAGCAGGCCCCCGTGGTGTCCCGGGTTGAGGGAGGTGAGGCTGTCGTAGGTGTGCGAGGCGTGGTCGAAGGCGCGCGCCAGGTCGTGGTCGCGCAGCAGACTCATCGGTGGCTCTCTCCGTTTCGTGCGATGGGCCGGGAGCGGCGTGGCAGGAACGGCAGTTCCACCGCCGTGCGGAGCATCGGCCGGACGGGCGTGCGCAGCCCGATGCCCCATTCCTCCGCCGGTGAGGTGGCGCCGTCGAGGAAGCGCAGCAAGCGCTCGGGCGGGACCCGGCGGAACAGGCCGGTGAAGAAGTCCGGTCCGTCGATCCGCCCGGTGTCCAGCGCGCGCAGCAGTACCGCGTCCATGGCCAGCGCGCGCCGCCCGTGGGGCGCGGGGACCGTCCCCCGTCCGTCGCGCAGGGCGGCGGCGATGGCCATGCTCTGGCGCTGGACCGCCGCGAAGGTGTAGCCGGTGGCCGGTCGGGTCGCGCCGCCGGCGGTGCCGATCCGGTAGACGGCCTTCCCGGACCGGCGGGGGAAGCGGGCGTCGGTCATGGGGATGACGCCCTGCTCCGTGCGCTCCACGGTGAACGCGCCGAGCCCGAGGACGCCGCGGCAGTAGTGGCCGAGCGCCGCCTCGTAGGCGTCGGTGGTCAGCGGGGCGCGGGAGAACTCGGTGTACTCCACCAGCGCCCGGTCCGGGGCCAGCGGCAGGACGTAGCCGAAGGCGAGTCCGTGCGCGGGCTGCGGCACCCGGAAGTCCATCAGGTCGGCGACCGCGGGATCGAACCGTTCGGCGTCGGTGCGCACGAACCAGCCGCGGAAGTGCTGGAGCATCTGCGTGCGGGCCGGCGGCAGTTCGCGCGGCGGCCGGGAGTCGAAGACGCGCCGTGCGCGCAGGGTGAGGGCCCGGCCGGTGGGGAGCGTGCACCGGACCAGCGCGCCTCCGGGCACGTCGTGCACCGTGTCCGCCGTCGCGCGCAGCAGCCGTCCGTGCGGTGAACGGGCCAGCAGCGAGTGGACCTGCCGTTCGAACGAGGTGGAGCGCACCATGCGGTAGGTGAACGGTGCCGGGTCGACGGTGACCGCCCGGCCGTCGGCGCCGTGCACGCGCAGCACGGACCAGGACGCGCTGACGGCGCCGTCGAGGTCTCCGCCGTCCCGGTCCCAGTAGCACCAGGTCCGCTCCGCCGGGCGCAGCGGGCCGTCCGGCGGCTCGACGACGGTCACGGTGGCCGCGCCCGTCCCGGTCAGGCGGTGCGCGAGGCTGAGGCCGGCCGCGCCCCCGCCGAGGATGACCACGTCCGACGTCTCGGCCGGGCGCCGGGCGCCGGCTGCGCTCACTTCCACACTTCACTCCGGATCGGGGCGGGACGTCACATCGGGTCGCTCACTTCTTCCGGCCGCCGGGCCCGCGTGGATGCGGCCGGTCACGGCGGGTCCCGGGCGTCACCGCGGCCGTCCGAGGTCGGTGAGCGCCTCCCGGGCGGCACGCGTGCCCGAGGCCAGGGCGCCCTGCACCGATCCGGTCGCCCGGTGGTCTCCGCACACGTACCTGCCGGGTCCGCGGCGGGTCGTACGGCTCAGCGGCCAGGGCGGGAGCATCGCGGGCAGCGCGCCCTCGACGGTGCGGACGGCGATCCGGCTCCAGCCGCTCGTGTCGGTGCCGTACAGGTCGGCCAGCCGGCGGCGCACCCGGTCCGCCGTACCCGGCAGGTCCGTTCCCAGGACGGAGGTGGAGACCAGCGCGGTGCCGGGCGGCGCGTACGTGGGGGCGACCTCGCTGAGCACACAGGTGTTCAGGACCGCTCCGGTGCTGTCCACCATGAGGGTCGGTTCGGCCAGCGGCGTCCTGTCGGTCGCGTGGTAGTAGGTGGTGACCGTGCGTCCGTCCGGCACGGAGAGGCCCGGCAGCAGGCGGGCCGCGGTCGCCGCGTCCGTCGCGACCACGACGGTGGACGCCGGCACCTCGGCGCCGTCCTCCAGGACCACGCCCGAGCCGCTGACCTCGGCGACGGGCGTCCCGAGGCGCAGGACGCCGTCGGGCAGTCCTCCGGCGAGTTGGGCCGGCACCGCTCCGATGCCGTCGGCGGGCAGGCACAGGGTTCCGCGGACCATGCTCCGCCAGACGAGGTGGAAGAAGCGCGCGGAGGTCTCCAGTCGGTCCTCCAGGAACACTCCGGACAGGAACGGCCGCAGTACCTGTGCGATCACCTCGTCCGACAGGAACGCGCGGGACAGGGCCGAGGAGGTCGAGCGGTCCGCGCGGCGCCTCAGGACGTCCACCGGCAGCACCGCGTCGCGGGCGGTGAGCGCCGCGAGCGCGGCCAGGTCGCGGGCGGACAGGACCTTCCCCGGCAGCAGCTCGCGCGCCGCGCCCGGACTCCGGGTGGGATCGACGAGGCGCACCGGGCCGTCCTGGGTGTGGGCGACGACGCCCGGAGTGAACGGCCGCAGCCGCAGGCTCTTCAGGTCCAGGCGCCGTTTCACCTGCGGATAGGAGGTGTTGAACACCTGGAAGCCGCGGTCCAGGAGGAAGCCGTCCCGCCGGTCCGTGCGCATCCGGCCCCCGACCCCGTCGGACGCCTCCAGCAGGGCCACCCGCAGTCCGGCACGGCACAGGTCCAGTGCGCAGGCCAGGCCGGCCAGCCCCGCCCCTACGACGACGGCGTCCGGTGCCCCGCGGTGTTCGTCGGTCATGGCTCTCCTCGCTCGGCGCCGGGTCCGTGCGGGGAGCCGGCGGGGCTCGTCGCCGGGCCCGCTCACCCGGCCGGTACCCGGATCACGCCGGGGCAGGCCCGTGTCCCGGCGCGGGCGGCCGGCACCGCCGGCCGGTCGCCGGTCCAGCGGACCACGTTCCCCGGGCCGATGCCAGGCGCCACGACCTGGCGCCCCGGACGTCGGCGCCTCACCCGGCGGCCACCGACTCCAGGACGGCGACCGCCTCGGCGAGCCCCGCGGGGCGCGCCAGTCCGGCCACCGCCCGCCCCGCCCAGCCCGGTCCGAGGGTCAGCACCACCGGCTTGCGGCGGGCGCCGCGCACGCCCCACTCCATGCCGGCCACGTGCTGGGCGAGCGGGCGGCTGGCGGTGGTGCGGGACTGCGCCCACAGTCCCACGGCGGCCGGCCCGGTCCGGCGTACCGCCGCGACGAGGGACTCGACGGGCAGGGCGCCGCCGAACATCCGCACCGGCACGCCCCGCTCCGTCAGCGCGGCGGACAGCACCTCCAGGGCGAGCGTGTGGTTCTCCCCCGGTACGCAGGCCAGCACCGTGGTGGCAC
>Ga0247821_10001123_pt1 | contig 14854 bp, 12 predicted proteins | sample 13C_Glycerol_Day_FD_192481 | JGI IMG/M metagenome (GOLD analysis project Ga0247821, IMG submission 192481) | Soil microbial communities from agricultural site in Penn Yan, New York, United States - 13C_Glycerol_Day14 | ecosystem: Environmental > Terrestrial > Soil > Agricultural land | place... | reverse complement strand
ATCGGGTCCAGCGTGCCGGCGTCCTGGTCGTCGGCCTGAATCGCGCGACCCGGCTGCTCGGCCACCTGCAGCTCGCCGACAAGTCCTACGACGCGACGATCCGGCTCGGCGCCACCACGACGACCGACGACGCCGAGGGCGAGATCCTCACCACCGCCGCGGTCGACGGCGTGACGGCGGAGGCGATCTCGACGGCCGTCGCGGCGTACCGCGGGGAGATCTCGCAGGTGCCGTCGAAGGTGTCCGCGATCAAGGTCGACGGGAAGCGGGCGTACGAGCGGGTGCGCGCGGGCGAGGAGGTCGCGCTCAAGGCGCGCGCCGTCACCATCTCGCGGTACGACGTGCTGGACGTCCGGGTCGCCCCGGACGGGATCGACGTCGACGTGTCGGTGGACTGTTCCAGCGGGACGTACATCCGCGCGCTCGCGCGGGACCTGGGCGCGGACCTCGGCGTCGGCGGTCACCTGACCGCGCTGCGGCGTACCCGGGTCGGCTCGTTCGGCCTGGCCGCCGCGCATTCGCTGGAGTCGCTGGCGAAGTCGTTCGACTGGCTGCCGATCGCGGACGTTGCCGCCGGCACCTTCCCGCGGTTCGACGCGGACGAGGCACAGTCGGCCGCGATCCGTACGGGCCGCCCGCTGCCGGGCCTCGACCTGGAGGCCGGTCAGACCGCGATGTTCGCCCCCGATGGCACGTTCCTCGCCCTGTACGAGCCGCACGGCCCGCTCGCCAAGCCGACGGCGGTCTTCGTCAGCTGATCCTCCTGGGTACCGGGAGGTATGAGCGGCGAGGAGCTGACGGCCGAGTTCGGCGTGGTGGCCGAGTGGACCGCTGACGTCGTCGACGAGCTCGGGCCGGAGTACGCGATCGTCGCGGGCTGCCGGGGGAGCGGGGACCCGGCGGTGCTCGACTGGCTGGCTCAGGCCTGTGGCGTGGGTCCCGAGACAGCGCTGGTCGATGTCGGCGCGGGAGTGGGCGGAGCGGCCGCCTGGGTCGCGGAGACGTACGGCGCCCGGGCGGCGCTGGTCGAGCCGATGGAGGCGGCCTGCCGCGCGGCGCGGCGGATGTTCGGGTGGGACGCGGTCCGGGCGCGCGGCGAGGCGCTGCCGTTCGGCGACGGGCGGTTCGACGTGGCCTGGTGCGTCGGGGTGCTGTGCACAGTGCACGAGAAGCTGGCGTTGCTGCACGAGATCGCGCGGGTGCTGCGGCCGGGCGGCTCGCTCGGGATGACCGTGCTCGTGGCGGATCCCGCGTTGCACAGCGCCGTACCGAAGGGGAACGAGTTCCCGGAGGCGGACGAGCTGCGGGACCTGATCGCCGGGGCCGGGTTGACCCTGCGGGCGCTGACCGAGGCGCCGAACGGAACGACGCCCACCGAGTGGGTCCTGAAGGCGGACCAGGTGGACGAGATGCTGCGCAAGCAGCACCGGAGCGACCGGGCCTGGCGCGAGTCCGAGGAGCAGGGCCGCAAGCTGTCCCACCTGCTCACCACCCGCCAGGTCACCACCCGTCTGCTGCATGCGACGAAATCTGTCGGTGCGGCAGGTTAGCGTGCGGTGGCATGAAATACGGGTTCGTGATGGCGTACGGCGATGCGCGGGATGCGGCCGAGCTGGCGGTGCTCGCCGAAGAGCACGGCTGGGACGGGTTCTTCGTATGGGAGTCGATCTGGGGCATCGACGCCTGGGTGATGCTCGGCGCCGCGGCGATGACGACGGAGCGGATCAGGCTGGGGACGATGCTCACGCCGCTGCCCCGCCGCAAGCCGTGGGACGTGGCGGGACAGACGTCGACGGTCGACAACCTGAGCGGCGGCCGGGTGATCCTCGCCGTCGGGTTGGGCGTGTCGGGCGACGAGCGGTTCTGGCTGTTCGAGGACGACCCGGGGCGCAAGGTCCGGGCGGAGCTGATGGACGAGTCGCTGGAGATGCTGCAGCACCTGTGGCGTGACCAGCCGTTCGAGTTCACCGGCCGGCACTACCGCTCGGCGAAGGTCGCCGCGCTGATGCCGCCCGCACCGCCGCCGCCGGTCCAGCAGCCGCGGATCCCGACCTGGGTGGTCGGGGCCTGGCCGCGGCCGAAGTCGATGCGCCGGGCCGCGCTCCAGGACGGCTGGCTGCCCAACTACGTCGTGGCGCCGGGCCAGGAGCGCGGCGAGTGGACACCGGCGCTCCTGGGGGAAGGCGTCGAGTGGATCCGCCGCGAGCGTGCCGGTCACGGCCTGAGCATGGACGGGTACGAGATCGTTGCCGAAGGCTCCACCTCCGCCGACGACCCGGATCCGGCCGCCACGGTCGGCCCGTGGGCCGCGGCGGGTGCGACCTGGTGGATCGACGCGGACTGGTCGTCGATGGACCCGGCCGAGGTCCGCGCGGCCGCCGAGCGTCGGCTCCAGGCCGGTCCGCCCCGCGTCGACTGACTCCGCACCGTACGCTGGACAGGTGCGTTCTCGTCCGACGTTGGAGTGGGCCCCGGGCCCGGAAGTGCTGGCGTTGGAGCCGGGCCGGACGGATGTCGGCCCGGTCGCGGACATCGTGGCCGCCGGGCGGGTCGTCGTCCTGAGCGGCGCCGGGATCTCGACCGAGTCGGGGATACCGGACTACCGGGGTGAGACCGGGAGCCTGCGCACGCACACCCCGATGACGTACGGCGACTTCACCGCGACCGAGGCCGCCCGGCAGCGGTACTGGGCGCGCAGCCATCTCGGCTGGCGCACCATCGCCCGCGCCGCGCCGAACGACGGCCACCGCGCCGTCGCCGCCCTCCAGGCCCGCGGGTACCTGAGCGGCATCATCACCCAGAACGTCGACGGCCTGCACCAGGCGGCCGGCGCCCGCGACGTCGTCGAGCTGCACGGCAACCTCGACCGCGTGATCTGCCTGGACTGCGGTACGACGTCGGCGCGCGAGGTCCTCGACCGCCGCCTCCGGGCGGCCAACCAGGCCTTCACGGCGGAGGCGACCCGGATCAACCCCGACGGCGACGTCGAGCTGCCCGAGGACGTCGTCCGCACGTTCAGCGTCGTCCCGTGCACGGTGTGCGGCGGCACCGTGAAACCCGACGTGGTCTTCTTCGGCGAGAACGTCCCGAAGAGCCGCGTCGAGCGCTGCTACCGGCTGATCGACGACGCGAACGCCGTCCTGGTTCTCGGTTCCTCGCTCACGGTGATGTCCGGGTTCCGCTTCGTCCGGCACGCCGCCAAGTCGGGTACGCCGGTGCTGATCATCAACCAGGGCCTGACCCGCGGTGACCCGTACGCGACCTGCAGGGTGAACCTGCCGCTCGGGAGGGCACTGGGGGACCTGCTGGAGGAAACCACCGGGCCGAGCCACGCGTGAGGTGGCCCGGCCCGTGGTCCGCGGTACGGATTGGAAAGGGTCAGCGTTGCGCGCTGGTCCGTACGCGGTTCGTGGAGGCCTCGAGGGCCTGAGGGGAGGCAGCGGCCTGCTTCGCCAGGGCACGGGCCTTGGCCGCCCAGGCGGACTGCTCGGCTGCGGTCACGACCGGCGCCTGGCCGGTCAGCGTCTTGTAGGTGAGAGAGGCCATCCCGGCCTCGCCTTCGTAGCGCGGGTGGTAGTTCAGCGCCCGCAGCAGGTTGATGTCCTTGCCCTGGATCCAGGCCTGCCCGTCCGGCGCGCACGCGTCGTGCCCGGTGGACGGCGTGAAGGTGTCGACGTACGTCGCTCCGCCGGCCGCGGCGGCACCGGCGACGGCCGCGTTCAGCGCCTGCTCGATCGAGTACAGGTACGCGTAGTCGCCGTCGGCGAACGGCAGGATCGACGGGCAGGTGCCGTGCTCCGGCGCGATCTTCGGGTACCCGATCAGCACAATCGTCGCCTGCGGCGCCCGGGCCCGGATGCCCTGGACGACGATCGCGATCCGGGTCTGCGTCTGGGTGATCTTCGCCCGCAGCGTGTCGACCCCGTCGACCGTGAAGTGCGCCTTGCAGGGAGCGCCGGCCGGGTCCGAGGCCCGCAGCCCGGGGCAGGTGCCGATGATGTCGCCGAAGACGCCGAAGTCGTTGCCGCCGATCCCGAGCGTCACCAGGTCGGTGTCCGGCGTCAGCGCGTCGAACTGGGGCGCCGCGGTGCCGAGGACCGTGCTCTGCGGCTGGGTCATGTTCGTGGTGTCGGCGCCGCCGCAGCTCACGTCGGTGAACCGCCACACGCCGAGCGCCGCCGCGAGCATCTTCGGGTAGTTGCTGTACGAGCGGGCGCAGCCGAGCGACAGCAGGTCGGCCAGCGGGACGAACGGGGCCGACGTGTACGAGTCGCCGAGCGCGACGTACTTCGTGAACCGCGGCGTCGCGGCGGACTGGGTGGCACCGGCCGCGGGCAGGCCGACGACCAGCGTGAGTGCCGCGCAAGCGGCGACCAGACGGCGTAGCTTCACGAGACCTCCCCAGCAGGGCCCAGCAGTGCGCCGCCCACCCTAAGTTGAGTCACTGCCCGATTACAAGGGGTGATCGTGGACCTGATGAAAGCGATCCTCCCGGGGCATGGAATCCTGCTCTCATGCGTGTCTGGCACGGATTGGACGAGGTGAGCCCGGACTTCGGGCCGTCGGTCGTCACCATCGGCAACTTCGACGGCGTGCACCGGGGTCACCAGGAGGTGCTCGCGCACGCCCGCGCGCGGGCGGCCGAGCTGGGCGGCCTGCCGGTGGTCGCGATGACCTTCGACCCGCACCCGATGCAGGTGCTCCGGCCCGACCGCGCGCCGCTGATGCTCACCGATCCGGCCCGGCGCGCCGAGCTGCTCGGCGAGGCGGGCGCGGACGCGGTGCTGATCCTCCCGTTCACCAAGGAGGTCTCGCACTGGACGCCGGAGGAGTTCATCGAGCGCACGCTGGTGACCGCGCTGCGCGCCAAGGCGATCGTGGTCGGTGAGAACTTCCGGTTCGGGCACAAGGCGGCCGGTCACGTCGACACGCTCCTCCAGGCAGGAGCGCAGTACGGCTTCCAGGTCGAGGGGCTGAGCCTCGCGGGCGTCCAGCAGCCGTGGTCGTCGACGTATGTGCGGCAGAAGCTCGCCGACGGCGACGTGGAGGCCGCGGCCGAGGCGCTCGGCCGCCCGCTGCGGGTCACCGGCGTCGTGGTCGAGGGCGACAAGCGCGGCCGTGAGCTCGGCTACCCGACCGCGAACATCCCGGCCGACCCGGGCGCCGCGGTCCCGCAGGACGGCGTGTACGCCGGGTGGCTGACCGTGCTCACGCCGGCGCCGGGCGCCCCGGCGTACCCGGATCCGCTGCCCGCGGCGATCAGCGTCGGCAGCAACCCGACCTTCGACGGCGTCGACCGGCGGGTGGAGTCGTACGTGCTCGACCGCGACGACTTGGAGCTGTACGGCGCAGGAGTCGCGATCGATTTCGTCGCCCGGCTGCGCGGCACCCAGATCCGTTTCGACAGCATCGACGAGCTGCTCGTCCAGATGAAGGCCGACGTCGACGGCGCGCGCCGCCTGCTCAGCACCGATCCGGGCTGATTAGGGGAGCAGTCCACGGACTGATACGCTGGCTGCTGCCGTCTGAACGGCCGCGGATCGAGAGTGCTCGGGTGGAGAATGCCCCGGTGCGCCGCGCAACGGAAATCGAGAGGATGCCTGTGTCAGCTGTTGACGCTGCTACGAAGAAGAAGATCATGGGCGAGTACGCCCTGACCGAGGGTGACACCGGTTCCCCCGAGGTCCAGGTCGCGCTGCTGACGCACCGGATCAGCCACCTGACCGAGCACCTGAAGGAGCACAAGCACGACCACCACAGCCGTCGTGGCCTGTTGCTGCTCGTCGGTCAGCGCCGCCGGCTGCTGAACTACCTGGCGAAGAAGGACATCAACCGCTACCGGTCCCTGATCGAGCGGCTCGGCCTCCGCCGATGACGTCGCGAGGAGCGGCCCCCCGAAACCTGGGTGGCCGCTCCTGGCGTATCCACGCCCCGGCGTGGCACAACTGAATACCGAACAGCAAGACGTACGAGGCGACGCGAAGCGCGTGGCGGGAGGACGACCGGTCCTCGGTAGTGGCTTTCGGGTGACACACAACAGGCACCCGCGGGCCTCGATCGAAGACCGGCACCCCGGAAGCTCGCGCCTCGCAGTCGTCACACTGTGAGAGAGGGGTATCCCGTGTCGGGATCCACACGCGCGCCCATGGAGGGCGCCGAATTCGCTGAGGCCGTGCTGGACAACGGCAGCTTCGGCACTCGCACCATCCGCTTCGAGACGGGCCGTCTGGCCCAGCAGGCCGCCGGCTCCGCCGCGGCGTACCTCGACGGCGACACGATGGTGCTCTCGGCCACCACGGCCAGCAAGAAGCCCAAGGACCAGTTCGACTTCTTCCCGCTGACGGTCGACGTCGAGGAGCGGATGTACGCCGCCGGGCGCATCCCGGGCTCGTTCTTCCGCCGCGAGGGCCGGCCCTCGGAAGAGGCCATCCTGACCTGCCGGCTGATCGACCGCCCGCTGCGGCCGTCCTTCGTGTCCGGCCTGCGTAACGAGATCCAGGTCGTCATCACGGTCCTGGCGCTGAACCCGGACAAGCTGTACGACGTGCTCGCGATCAACGCGGCCTCGATGTCGACGCAGCTGGCCGGCCTGCCGTTCTCCGGCCCGATCGGCGGCGTCCGCGTCGCGCTGATCGAGGGCCAGTGGGTGGCGTTCCCGACCCACACCGAGCTCGAGGACGCGGTCTTCGACATGGTGGTCGCCGGCCGGGTGACCGAGTCCGGTGACGTCGCGATCATGATGGTCGAGGCCGAGTCGACCCCGGGCACCTTCGAGAAGGTTGCCGGTGGCACCCAGGCGCCGACCGAGGAGATCGTCGCCGAGGGTCTGGAGGCCGCCAAGGGCTTCATCAAGACCCTGGTCGAGGCGCAGGCCGACCTGGCCGGGCGGGCCGCAAAGCCGACCGGCGAGTTCCCGGTCTTCCCGGACTACGCCGATGACGCGTTCGCCGCGGTCGAGGCCGCCGCGAGCGAGGAGCTGGCGCAGGCACTGACCATCGCCGGCAAGCACGAGCGTGAGGACGCCACCGACGCGGTCAAGGCCGCCACGGTGGACAAGCTCGCCGCCGACTTCGAGGGCCGCGAGAAGGAGCTGTCCGCGGCCTTCCGCTCGCTGACCAAGAAGCTGGTCCGGCAGCGGGTGCTGAAGGAGAAGGTCCGCATCGACGGCCGCGGCCTGACCGACATCCGGCCGCTGAAGGCCCAGGTCGGCGTGCTCCCGCGGGTGCACGGCTCGGCGCTGTTCGAGCGCGGCGAGACCCAGATCATGGGTGTCAGCACGCTGAACATGCTCCGGATGGAGCAGCAGCTGGACACGCTCTCCCCGGAGACCCGCAAGCGGTACATGCACAACTACAACTTCCCGCCGTACTCGACCGGTGAGACCGGCCGGGTGGGTTCGCCGAAGCGCCGCGAGATCGGTCACGGCGCGCTGGCCGAGCGGGCCCTGGTGCCGGTGCTGCCGTCCCGCGAGGACTTCCCGTACGCGATCCGCCAGGTCTCGGAGGCGCTCGGCTCCAACGGGTCCACCTCGATGGGCTCGGTCTGCGCCTCCACCCTGTCGCTGCTGAACGCCGGTGTGCCGCTGAAGGCCCCGGTCGCCGGTATCGCGATGGGCCTGATCTCCGGTGAGGTCGACGGCAAGGAGGAGTTCGTCGCGCTGACCGACATCCTCGGCGCCGAGGACGCGTTCGGCGACATGGACTTCAAGGTCGCGGGCACCAAGGACTTCGTCACCGCGCTGCAGCTGGACACCAAGCTGGACGGCATCCCGGCCAGCGTCCTCGCGGGCGCGCTGAAGCAGGCCAAGGACGCGCGGCTGACGATCCTGGACGTGATGGCCAAGGCCATCGACGCGCCGGGTGAGATGAGCGAGTTCGCGCCGCGGGTCATCTCGGTGAAGGTCCCGGTCGACAAGATCGGCGAGGTCATCGGCCCGAAGGGCAAGATGATCAACCAGATCACCGAGGACACCGGCGCCGACATCTCGATCGAGGACGACGGCACCGTCTACATCGGCGCGACCGACGGTCCGTCGGCCGAGGCGGCCCGGGCCGCGATCAACGCGATCGCGAACCCGACCATGCCGGAGAAGGGCGAGCGCTACCTGGGCACGGTCGTGAAGACGACCAACTTCGGTGCGTTCATCAGCCTGCTGCCGGGCAAGGACGGCCTGCTGCACATCTCGAAGCTGCGTCCGCTGGCCGGTGGCAAGCGCGTCGAGGCCGTCGAGGACGTGCTGTCGGTCGGGCAGAAGCTGCAGGTCGAGATCGCCGAGATCGACGACCGCGGCAAGCTCTCGCTGATCCCGGTCATCGAGGGCGAAGAGGGCGAGAAGAAGGCGGAGCCCGCCGCCGAGTGACTCGCGCAACCACCAGCACGCTGCTGAGCCCGGAGGCGGGCGGTCCGGTGAAACGGACCGTCCTGCCCTCCGGGCTTCGCGTGCTGTCCCAGTCCGTGCCGGGCTTCCGCTCGGTCACCTTCGGCCTGTGGGTCGGGGTCGGCTCCCGTGACGAGCCGGAGCAGCTGGCCGGCGCGACGCACTTCCTCGAACACCTGCTGTTCAAGGGCACCGAGCGCCGCGACGCGCTGGAGATCTCCGCCGCGATCGACGCGGTCGGCGGCGAGATGAACGCGTTCACCGGCAAGGAGTACACCTGCTACTACGCGCGGGTGCTGGACTCCGACCTGCCGCTCGCGGTCGACGTGGTCTGCGACATGATCACGTCCGCCACCCTCACCGGCGCGGACGTCGAGAGTGAGCGCGACGTCATCGACGAAGAGATCGCGATGCACGCCGACGAGACGTCGGACCACATCCACGACCTGTTCGCCGAGCAGCTGTGGGGCAGGTCCCCGCTCGGCCGCTCGATCACCGGTACGCCGGAATCGGTCGCCGGGCTGTCCCGCCGGCAGGTCGTGGGCTGGTACCGGCGCCGCTACAAGCCGTCCGACATCGTCGTCTCGGTGGCCGGCAACGTCGACCACGCCGACGTCGTCCGCCTGGTCCGCAAGGCGTTCGAGCGGCACTGGGTGACCGCCGAGGCCGAGCCCGCCGCCGTACGGCGCAGTTCCGCCCGGCGCGTCCCGACGTACGGCGGGGTGCGGGTGCACCACCGCGACGTCGAGCAGGCGCACCTGGTGCTCGGGATGCCCGGGCTGGTGCGCAGCGACGAGCGCCGCTACATCGCGGGCGTCCTGCACGGGATCGTCGGCGGCGGGATGTCGTCGCGGCTGTTCCAGGAGGTGCGGGAGAAGCGCGGCCTGGCGTACTCGGTGTTCACGTTCGGTTCGGCGTACGCCGACTCGGGCATGGTCGGCGTGTACGCCGGCTGCCTGCCGAAGAAGGCCCCCGAGGTCCTGGACGTGATCCGCGGCGAGCTCGAGTCGATTGCCCGCGGCAACATCACGCCCGACGAGCTGCTCCGCGGCAAGGGTCAGATGCGCGGCTCGGTGGTGATGGGCCTGGAGGACACCGGCGCGAAGATGACCCGGATCGCCAAGGCCGAGCTGGTCTACGGCGAACTCCACACCGTCGACGAGATCCTGCACCGGATCGACTCGGTCACCCTGGACGACGTCAGCCAACTCGCCGCCGACCTCTACAAGGGCGCTCCCGCCCTGACCGTCATGGGCCCCTTCCAGGAAGACACCACCGCTTTCACGCTCTGACCAGGCGTACCGGCAAGGACTGGTAGCCGCGCAGGACCAGACGATCACGACGGGCCGGTTCGCCGGCCGGTGTGATGCCGGCGAACCGTTCGCGCAGGCGACCGAACGCAATCGTGGCTTCGAGCCTGGCCAGGCTGTTGCCGAGGCAGATGTGCGCGCCAGCCCCGAAGCTCAATGGCTTGTTGCCGGTGCGCGACGGGTCGAACCTGTCGGGCTGCGGGAATCTCTGGGGGTCGCGGTTGGCCGCGCCGAGCAGGAGGACGAGGCCCGCGCCCGCAGGGATGGCGGTGCCGGAGATCTCTGCGTCGATGCGGGCGGTGCGGGTCGTGACCTGCACGGGCGAGTCGTAGCGCAGCACTTCCTCGACGAACGCTTCGTCCGGTACGAGGCTCGGCTCCCGGAGCAGGATCGCAAGGCCGTTGCCGAGCAGGTCCGTCGTGGTCTCGAAGCCCGCCACCAGCAACAGAATCAGGTTGGCGAGCAGTTCCTCGTCCGACAGCCGTCCGTCGCCTGCATCCCGGGCAGCGACCAGTGCGCTGACCAGCCCGTCGGCGCCGGGATCGCGGATCCGGCCGGCGAAGTACTCGCCCAACTCTCGCGCCGCCGCGTCGGCGGAGGCATCGGACGCATCGGTGAGCTCCAGCGCGGCCGTCAGGTCGGAGGCAAGCGGCCGGAAGCGATGCCGGTCGTCCGGCGGTACGCCGAGCAGCTCGCAGATGACCGTGACCGGGAGCTGGAACGCGAACCGGTCCATGAAATCGACCTCGGCCTGAAGGTCGTCGAGCAGATCGTCGAGCAGGACGTCGACCGCCGCCTCGATCGCCGGTCGCAGCGTGGCGACCCGGCGCGGCGTGAAGACCTGCGCGATCAGCGACCGCATCCGCCCGTGATCCGGCGGGTTCGCCCGCAGGATCGATCGCTGCATCAGCTGCAGCGCGGGCTGGTCCGAAGGCTCGGACGGGATCTCGAAGGCAGGATTCCGCAGTACCTCGTCGGTCGCGGCGTATCCCGCGACCAGGAACACGTCGTCGGTCACCGGCAGCACCGGGCCCAGGCGGTGCACCGCGGCGTACAGCGGGAAGGGATCGGCCCGGCCGGCGGGGGAGAGCAGCTCCTGGAGGATCTCGGTCGCGTTCATGCCCGCCGTCCGAGCAGGACGTAGCCGACGGCGTACAGCGTCGCGCCGGCGACCTCGAAGAGCTGGATCAGGCCGAACCGCGGACCGGACGTGAAGATGAAGAGGCCGCCGAGCGTGTAGGCGGTGGCTCCGGCGCCGAGCAATACACCTGCCACCCGCAGACCGTGCCGGGCCAGGATCCGCCCCAGCCAGACGTAGCCCAGCGGGAAGACGAGCAGCGCCGGGAACACGATCAGCGCGGCGGGGGTGTCGAGATCGGCCGGTTGGTGCACCACGCTCGGCGCGTACTCCGCGCGCACCGGGTTGTGCGAGCCGTCGAAGATGATCAGCGCGAACCAGAACAGGGTGCCGGCCAGGGCGGCGTACCAGGCGCGGAGGTCCCGGCGCCGGGCCAGCTGGTTGCCCAGCGCAATCATGCTCGCGAGGCAGACGATCTGCAGCCCGAGGCCGAGGGCCTGGATGTCGTGCGTGAGCCCGTAGCGCTCGCCGACCGCCGCGATGCTCCAGCCGTCGCGGGCGGGGTGGAGCACTGTCCCGAGCCAGAAGATCGGCCCGCCCGCGAACGCGGTGAGCCGAGCGGTGGTGCGCAGCTGGCGGCGCACGCCGGCCGGTGCCGGAAGGGTCTCGGTCATGGACGCCTCATTTCATTAGAGTGAGTCACTAGCGAACCATTAGAGCTATGCTCTAGTCAATTGCTATGCTGCTCTCCATGGCGCGACGAGCGGACAAGACCCAGGCGAACCGGCAGCGGATGCGGGAGGCGGCCCAGGCGCTGTTCGCCCGCCGCGGGTACGCCGCGACGTCGATGCAGGCGATCGCCGACGAGGCAGGGATGTCGGTGCAGTCGCTGTACTTCACGTTCGGCACCAAGCGGGCGCTGCTGAGCGAGCTCCTGGACGTCGCGGTCGCCGGCGACGACGAGCCGGTGCCGACGCTCGAGCGTCCCCGGGTGCGGGCCGCGCTCGACGATCCGGACCCGGAGGCTCAGTTGCGCGAGCAGGCCCGGCTGGCCCGCGAGATCTACGAACGGGTCGCGCCGGTACTTCAGGTCGTCGCGCACGCCGCGACCGCCGACCCCGAGATCCACGAGCTGTGGGAGACCAACAACGCCCAGCGGGCCGTGGTCATGGAGCGGTTCGTCACCGCGCTGGCCGCCAAGACCCCCCTGCGGGAGGACATCGCGACGGCGATCGACGTCACGCTCGCGTTGCTCAGTCCTGAGCTGTACCACTTCCTGACGGCACGCCGCGGCTGGGAGCCGGCCCGGTGGGAGGCGTGGACCGCGGACGCACTGGTGACACAGCTGCTGCCGGCCAGCTAGGTTGAAACCCGATACGTCACACGTGATCTGCCACTGGATCCCTGGATGCACGGGCTGGGCTCGCTTGCTGGGATGACACGCATTTGACGGCCGACGTGAGCGGCGCCGACCGGCGCGGCTCCGGCCTGCTCTGCGTGGAAGAGGATCGTCGTGCTCGAGGCGTTTCGTACTGCCCGTGAATCGGTTGCCGACGCCGTCCGGATCACTCCGGGATGGCTCGCGCTGTACTCGGTTCTCCAACTGCTCCTGGCGATCCTGCCGGGCGCACAGGTCGTACTGATCCGGGACCTGATCGAGGCGGACGACCCATGGGGGCCGTTGCTCGGACTGACCGTCGTGGTCGGGTCGATGTACCCGCTGACGCAGGTGTCGAACGGCGCCGGGCAGCGGATGATGCTGCGGTTGCGGCTGGCTCTGCGGGTCGAGCTGACCACAGCGGCGTCCCGGCTGAGCCCGAGCCGGCTGGCCGAGCCCGAGGTGGTGCGGGACCTGGAAGCCAGTCACACGGCGACCCACCCGATGAGCGATGTCGCCGGGAAGCCGGTCCAGGTGCTCAGCGCGGCGGCCACGTCGGTCGTGCTGTGCGTGGCGATCTCGTCGATCAACCTGCTGTCCGGGTTGCTGGTGCTCGCGGCGCTCTTTCCGACGGTCTTCGCGTTCACGCTGATCTCGCGGATGGAGGCGAAAGGCTGGCCGCAGGTGGGCGCGCACGAGCGAAAGGCGGCGTACGCGACCGAGCAGCTCATCCAGCATCGCCCGGGGACCGAGCTGGCTGTGCTCGGCTCCGGCTGGAAGGTTGCCGAGCTGGTCGCGGACGGCCGCGCGAAGGCGACCTGGGTCCTCGACCGGATGATCCGTACGGCGATGCTGCTCGAGCTGGCCGCGGCGCTGGCGACGGTTGTGCTGTTCGGCGGAGCGCTGATCGCGCTGGTGGTCGACGGAGCGAGTGGGGGAGCGGCGGTCGCCGCGGTGGCCGGGACGATCACCGGGCTGAACGCGATCCGCCAGTGCGGGTACGCGTTCGGCAGTATCGTCACCGCGGCGCCGCAGGCCGCGATCTACCGACGGTTCGTTCGGAGCATCCCGGACCGGCGGCGTCGCGCGGTGCTCCGGACCGTCGATTCCGTTGCCTTTGACAACGTCACGTTCGGCTACCCGGGCGCGGTCGAGCCGACGCTGCGCGACGTCTGTCTCGAGGCGCGCCGGGGCGAACTGGTCGCGCTCGTCGGTGTGAACGGCGCCGGCAAGTCGACGGCGATCAACCTGCTCGTCGGTGCGTTGCGCCCCGACCGTGGCCGGGTGCTGATCGACGGGGCGGATGCCGCCGCGCTGTCCGAGGACGAGCGGCTGGCGCACTTCGGCCTGCTGGTACAGGAGTTCGGGCGCTTCGAGTTCACCCTTCGGGACGCCGTCGGCCTCGGCGCGCCGCACACCGTCACCGATGAGGACGTCCGGGCGGCGTTGTCCGGGACCTTCGCCGCGGAGTGGCCGTTGGACACGCAACTCGGGCAGCAGTGGAGTGGCACCGGGATCTCCGGCGGCCAGTGGCAGCGGCTCGCGCTGGCCCGGATCCGGTTGCGTTCCGCCGGCGTGTGGATCCTCGACGAGCCGACGTCCGCGATCGACGCCGAGGCGGAGCGCGACATCTTCGCCGAGCTACGCCGTACCAGCGCCGGCCGGATCACGATCGTCGTGTCCCACCGCGCCTGGACGCTGCGAGAGATGGACCGCATCTACGTCATCGACGCCGGCACCGTGGTGCAGCAAGGCACCTACGACGACCTGATGAACCACCCCGACGGCCGCTTCGCCCGCCTCTTCGCGGCGCAGGGAGAGGTCGCGAGCACTCGGTGAACCTCTGAAATTGCCGTGGCTCACATCGCCTGACCGTAGTTGACTAGGGCCGGTGACCGGATTTCGGGGGTTCGTGTCTGTGGCCTGGCGGTCGGGGCGTGGGCTGTTCGTGGTGACGGTCGCGATGATCGCGGTGTCGGCGGCGGCGCCGATCGCGAGCGTGGTGGCGATCGGGCAGGTCGTCGCGGGAGTCGCCGACGCGGACGGTTCCCGGGCGACGACTTGGGCCGTCGTCGGCGCCGGATGCCTGTTGCTGCTGTGGATCGCGGGCACCTTGCAGCGTGCGTCCGCGACCGCGCTCGGGGAACAGGTCGACGCGGTGCTGCAGCACGACCTGATGCGGGCGGTGTCCGCGCCCGGCGGCGTACGGCACCTGGAGGACCCGGCGACGGCCGCGCTGGTGGAGGTCGGGCGCGACACGTTGCGCGCCGACTGGGCGCGCCCCGGCCGGCTGGCGAGCACGATCGGCGGCCTGGCCACCGGCCGGATCGTCTTGCTTGCCTCGGGCATCGTCCTCGCCGGTTTCCGGTGGTGGCTCGGCGTGGGCCTGCTGGTGGCCGGCGTCTGGGCGGCGTACGAGGACCGGGTCGCGTCCCGCACCGAGGCCGGGCATCACTACGGCGCGTCCGAGTCGGCGCGCCGGATGCGGTACTTCGACGATCTCGGCACCACACCGGCCGCCGCGAAGGAGATCCGCGTGTTCGGGTTGCCGGACTTCGTCGTGGCCCGGCACGGGGAGACCTGGACCGCGACGATGCGGCGCGTGCTGACCCCGGCCGGCCGGCGTCCGCTGATCGCGACCGCGGTGCTCGGCGTCGTCGTCCTGGGCGGCATCGTGCTCGTGGTCCGGGAGGCGGTGGCCGGCCGGGGTC
>Ga0247821_10001122_pt1 | contig 14858 bp, 13 predicted proteins | sample 13C_Glycerol_Day_FD_192481 | JGI IMG/M metagenome (GOLD analysis project Ga0247821, IMG submission 192481) | Soil microbial communities from agricultural site in Penn Yan, New York, United States - 13C_Glycerol_Day14 | ecosystem: Environmental > Terrestrial > Soil > Agricultural land | place... | reverse complement strand
GGTATAGGGGATGCTGATGGCGTCTTCGTTGCGTTCGATACCGAGCTCACGCTCCAGCTCCTGAGCACTGGCGCGCAGGTCGACGCCCAGCAGGCGTGGTGCCAGGCTGCCGACGAAGACGATCAGGCCGACGGTGCCGAACACATAAGTGATGGCATAGGCGACTGCCATGTGGCTGTTGAGGGTGGCCTTGGCCGCGTCGTCCAGGGGCAACTGGGCGATGGCGCTGCTGGCGGTGCCCATGATTGCCGTGTCGGTGAGCGCGCCGGCGCCAAGGCCTGCGGTAAAGCCTGCGTCGAAACCGTAGAAGGCGTTCATCGCCAGGATCACCGCCAGCGCCGTCGCGCACAGCACCACCGACAACAACACCAGCTTGAGCGTGCCGCGGTTGAGGCTGCCGAAGAACTCCGGGCCGCTCTTGAAACCGACCGCGTAGATGAACAGGGCAAAGAACACCGACTTGAGTTCGTGGGGCACCTGCAGGCCGACCTGGCCGATCAGCAGGCCCATCAGCAACGCCCCGGCCACCGAGCCGAGGTGGAAGCTGCCCAGCTTCACCCGGCCCAGCAGAATGCCCAGGGCAATGGCGAGAAACACCGCGATTTCCGGGTTGGCGCGCAACGCCTCCAGGGCCAGATCGACCATCGAACGCTCCTTCGGTTCTGACCTGGATGAGTATGCGCACAAACGCGGGGGTAGCCACGCGTGTCATGAAATGTTCAGGCAGGTGCCATGGGCAGGCAGCCGATACCCGGCCACGCCACTGCGCTCGGGGCGGCATTGGCCCGCGCCTGCTGCTACGGTGGTAGAGGACGACGGGCAAGTTTTCCGTTAGAATGCCGGCCGGGTGCTAGCTGCATGAAGCAGTGATGCAGGTTAAACAGCTACGCAGGTCGGGCCGCCTTGCGGGAGTCCTTGCGCCCATGCAAAAACATGTAATGCCCCGTGCCCAGCGAATCGCCCAGCGCGCATTCGCCACCCTGGAGCGCTTCCTTCATATCGAGGCGGTCAGCGGCATCGTCTTGTTGATCGCCGCCGTGACGGCGCTCATCTGGGCGAATTCGCCCGCCGCCGCCAGCTACGATGCCCTCTGGCATGCACCCGTGACCTTCGGTATCGGCTCGCTGGTGTTCTCCCAATCCCTGCACTTCTGGGTCAACGATGGCCTGATGACCATCTTCTTCCTGGTCGTCGGCATGGAAATTCGCCGCGAGATCCATGAAGGCGCGCTGTCCAGCCTGCGCCAGGCCACGTTGCCGATGGCGGCGGCGGTCGGCGGGGTGGCCGTGCCCGCGTTGCTTTACCTGGCGTTCAACCATGCGCCTGCCGAACAGCAAGGCTGGGCGGTACCCACTGCCACCGACATTGCCTTCGCGGTCGGGGTGCTGGCCCTGCTCGGCAAGTCGATCCCCTCGAACGTGCGGGTGTTCCTGCTGGCGCTGGCGATCATCGACGACATCATCGCCGTGCTGATCATTGCCATCTTCTACACCGGTGGCCTGGACTACAGCGGCTTCGCCGTTGCCGGGCTGGGCCTGTTGCTGGTGATCGGCCTGCAGAAGATCGGCGTCGGCTCGGCCTATGCCTATGTGGTCCCCGGTGCCATCGTCTGGCTGGGCGTGCTGATGACCGGCGCCCACCCGACCCTGGCCGGCGTGATCCTGGGCCTGATGACCCCGGTCAGGTCGATGCCCCTGGGCCAGCGCCCGGTGGACGCCATCAGCCACGTCACCAACGAACTGCTCGGCCGCGCCAAGGCGCCGGAGGGCGACAGCAGCAGACTGTTGGACCCGTTGAAGCAACTGCGCCTGGCCCAGCGCGAGCTGGTGCCGCCGGTAACCCGCGTGCAGGGCAGCCTGCACCCCTGGGTGGCCTACGGCATCATGCCGGTGTTCGCCCTGGCCAACGCCGGCGTGAGCCTGTCAGGGATCGACCTGTCTGCCAGCGGGCCTTACTGGGTCATGGTGGCCGTGGCGGTGGCGCTGGTCGCGGGCAAACCCTTGGGTATCGTCCTGGTCAGTTGGCTGATGGTGCGCCTGGGTTGGTGCGCGCTGCCGGCGGGGGTGACCTGGCGCAGCATCACCCTGATTGGGTTGTTGGCGGGTATTGGCTTCACCATGTCGATCTTTATCGCCAACCTGGCCTTCGTTGATCCAGGCGCGTTGGGCGCGGCCAAGCTGGGTGTGCTGTCGGGGTCGGTGATCGCTGCCGTGCTGGGCTTGGCGTGGGGCACCTGGAGCCTGCGCAAGGCAGCTCGGGCTGTGGGCGCCGAGGCGGGCTGAGCGCTAGGGGCTGCTGCGCAGCCCATCGCCGGCAAGCCGGCTCCCACAGGATTGTGCATGACCTGAGGTCGACGCGGTCCATGTGGGAGCCGGCTTGCCGGCGATGGCGGCCCCAATCACTCAGTGCGCCTGTTCCAGACGCCGCTTGCGGGGAGCAGGAACGTCCCCATGGCCGTCATCTTCCGCTAGCACCGGCACCTCGTTGCCATCGCAGTCGAACAGCTTGCCATCGCGGAAGAAATCACCGTCGTTCAGCCCGGCGATGTCGCGGTAGCGCAGCGTACGCTCACTGGCGGCGACGAACACCGACTGTTGGTCGGAGTTGCCGGCACGCAGGTGGTTGAACAGCAGGTTGAGCAGGATCGCCATGATCGCCGCCGAGCTGATGCCGGAGTGGAAAATGGTTTCGAACCACGCCGGGAAGTGGTGGTAGAAACCAGGCGCGGCAATCGGGATCATGCCGAAACCGATCGAGGTGGCGACGATGATCAGGTTCATGTTGTTGCGGTAGTCGACCTGGGCCAGGGTGCGGATACCACTGGCCGCGACCGTGCCGAACAGCACCACGCCGGCGCCGCCAAGCACCGCAGTGGGCACGGCGGCGATCAACCGGCCCATCACCGGCAACAGCCCCAGCGTCACCAGGATCAGCCCTGCACAGGCCACCACATAGCGACTCTTCACACCGGTCACCGCGACCAGGCCGACGTTCTGCGCGAAGGCGCTTTGGGTGAACGAGCCGAACAGTGGCGCCAGGGCGCTGGAGGCCATATCGGCGCGCAGGCCGTTGCCCAGGCGTTTGGAGTCGACCTTGGTGTCGATGATCTCGCCGACGGCGAGGATGTCGGCCGAGGTCTCGACCATGGTCACCACGATCACGATCAGCATCGACAGGATCGCCGCCACCTGGAACTGCGGCGCACCCAGCGGCAGCACCTGCGGCAGCGCGACGATCGAACCTTCCAGTACCTGTGAAAAGTCGGCCATGCCAAAGGCCAGGGCCACCAGCGTGCCGATTACCATGGCCAGCAGAATCGACAGCCGCGAAATGCTCGCGCTGCCGAGTTTGCTGAGCAGCAGCACGGTGGCCAGGGTGAACGCTGCCAGGGCGATGTTGGATGTACTGCCAAAATCCGCCGCCTGGCTGTTGCCGCCCATGGCCCAGCGCGCCGTCACCGGCATCAGGGTCAGGCCGATGGTGGTGATGACGATGCCCGTCACCAATGGCGGGAAGAACTGGGTGATGCGTGAGAACAGTGGGGTGATCAGCAGGCCGATGAGTGACGCGGCGATCACCGCCCCGAACACCACGGCAAGGCCGCCCTGACCGTCGTTGCCGAGGATCGCGATCATGGTCGCCACGCCCGCGAAGGACACGCCCTGGACCAGCGGCAACTGGCAGCCGAAGAAGGGAATGCCCAGCGTCTGCAGCAAAGTAGCCAGGCCACCGGCGAACAGCGACGCAGCGATCAGCAGGCCGACGTCAGCGGGGGCCAGGCCTGCGGCCTGGCCGATGATCAGCGGAACGGCAACGATGCCACCATACATCGTCAGCACATGCTGCAGCCCGTAGGCCAGGTTGGCGCCGACGCCGAGGTTCTCGTCTTCCGGACGAGGTGTAGCGGGAGAAGTCATGGTGAGTAGCTCGCTTTTGTTTTTTTTGATGCGTCTAACAGCACGGTCTCAGTCGCGGTGGGTGAAGCGGTGTAGAAAGGGGGCAGGCCGTTGCCTCAAGGCGACGGGCAACGGCCTGGGTGGATCACTCGCCTATCACCAGTTGGCGTGCCAGCTGGTTGTGGCGCTCCAGCACCCGTGGCAGGTCGACGGTGGTGATACGGCCGTCCTTGACCACCACGCGGCCGTTGATGACGCTGGTATCAACGTGGGTCGGGGTGCAGAACACCAGGGCCGCCAGCGGGTCGTGCAGGGCACCGGCATAGGCCACATGGTTCAGGTTGAAGGCGACCAGGTCGGCCACCATGCCCGGGGCGAGGGCGCCGATATCGTTACGGTTGAGCACCTTGGCACCGCCGAGGGTGGCGATTTCCAGGGCCTCGCGCGCGGTCATCGCGTCGGGGCCGAAGCCGACGCGCTGCAACAGCAGGGCCTGGCGCACTTCGCCGATCATGCTGGCGCCGTCGTTGGAGGCCGAACCGTCCACGCCCAGGCCCACCGGCACGCCGTGGTCGCGCATCTTGCGGATCGGCGCGATGCCCGAGGCCAGGCGCATGTTCGAGCACGGGCAGTGCGCCACCCCGGTACCGGTGCGGGCGAACAGTTCGATGCCGTGCTGGTCGAGCTGCACGCAGTGGGCGTGCCACACATCGTGGCCGACCCAGCCCAGGTCCTCGGCGTACTCGGCAGGGGTCATGCCGAATTTCTCGCGGCTGTAGGCGATGTCGTTGACGTTCTCGGCCAGGTGGGTGTGCATCGACACGCCGTACTGGCGTGCCAGTACGGCCGCTTCGCGCATCAGGTCGCGGCTGACCGAGAACGGCGAGCAGGGCGCCACCACCACGCGCAGCATCGAGCCATGGCTGGCGTCGTGGTAGTCCTCGATCAGGCGCTGGGATTCCTTGAGGATCGCGCTTTCCTTCTCCACCACCGAATCCGGTGGCAGGCCGCCTTGGCTTTGGCCCACGCTCATGCTGCCGCGCGCGGCATGGAAGCGCATGCCGATTTCCTCGGCGGCGTGGATGCTGTCGTCGAGCTTGCAGCCGTTGGGGTAGATGTACAGGTGGTCGCTGGAGGTGGTGCAGCCGGACAGGATCAGCTCGGCCATGGCGGTCTGGGTCGACACCGAGATCATTTCAGGGGTCAAACGGGCCCAGATCGGGTACAGGTTGGTCAGCCAGTTGAACAGCTCGCCGTCCTGCGCCGCCGGCACCACGCGGGTGAGGCTCTGGTACATGTGGTGGTGGGTGTTGACCAGGCCGGGGATGACCACTTTGCCGGTCATGTCGAGAATCTCGTCGGCGTGCTGGGGCAGTTCGTCGCTGGGGCCGACCTGCTTGATCAGGTTGTCCTCGATGTACAGGCCGCCGCGTTTGATCTCGCGGCGTTGGCCGTCCATCGTCACCAGCAGTTCGGCGTTCTTGATCAGTAATGTCTTGGGCATAGGTGTTCCACTCCCGCGTGGGGTTCGGGTTGCAATTCGAGGTTTGCAGACACCCGGTTTTCGATTAGAGCCAAACCCTAGAAACCAGGTGCTGAGTTTCCACAAGGTTCGTTAGAGCAGCAGCGCACGCGTCGACGCCGCCGGAGCACAGGGGCTCGGCGTGAGGCGGTGGGGGGTGTGCTGGGAAAACGGAACCGCGGCGAATGCAGTGATTCGCGCAGGGGGCTCGGAGGGGGCGAGCAGGTAGGGGTAATGCATGGCTTTAGCCTGTCGCAATACGCAGCGGCGATTACCGGTGTCGTAGGCGTCGGCTAATGTAACCAGAATTGTATTTTTTTGTATACGAAAAATTGGACCCTTGCTGGGTGGCTGCAGCGCCTGGGTCCCTGTGGGAGCCACTGCCTTGCGCTGCTTCAATGTCTGTGGTGTCTCTGTGGGAGCGGGCTTGTCCCGCGAAACAGGCAACGCGGAGGATGGCACCGGCTTCGCCGGTGTTCGCGGGACAAGCCCGCTCCCACAGGAATCGCGTCGGCTTTTGGAAGGCTTGCGACAAGTGCCCCTGGACCTACACCGCTTCGAGCTTGCGCGGCGCCATGAAGTACAACCACACCAGTGCAATGAAATACACCGTCGGGATCAGCGTGAACAGCACCGCATAATTGTTGTGGGTAAGGGTCAGCACGCTGCCGACGATCTGCGTCATGAACATCCCGCCAATGGCCGCGCACATGCTGCCAAAGCCGAACACGGTACTCACCAGGTGCTTGGGCGTGTAGTCCATCAGCAGGCTCCAGATGTTCGCCGTCCAGGCCTGGTGCGCGCCGACCGCCACGGCAATGGCCAGCACCGCCAGCCACAGGCCGCTGGCATGCGCGGCGAAGGTCACGCTGACGATGGTGCAGGCGAACAGCAGCATCGACACCAGCCGGGCACGGGTGGCGCGCATGCCGCGCCCGATCAGCCACGACGAGAGGATGCCACCGCCGATACTCCCGACGTCCGCCGTCAGCCAGATCAGGATCAGCGGGATGCCCATCTGGGTGACGCTGATCCCCAGGTTGTACTGCTGGTTGAGAAACGGGGGCAGCCAGTACAGGTAGAACCAGAACACCGGTGCGGTAATCGCGAACGCCACGGCAAAGGCCCAGGTGCCGCGCATGCGCAGGATATGGCTGAACGGCACACGCACCGCCTCAGGCTCGACCTCCTGCTGGATGTAGTCGAGCTCGCTCTGGCGCACGTGGGGGTGCTCCTCGGGGTTGAAGTACTTAAGGCCCCACAGCACCACCCAGGCCAGGCCCAGGCAGCCCATGGCGATAAAGGCCGCTTGCCAGCCCCAGGCGGCCAGGATCACCGGCAGCAGGGCCGGGGTGATCATGGCGCCGACGTTGGTGCCGGCGTTGAACAGCCCGGTGGCGATGGCCCGTTCACCGGCCGGGAACCACAGCCGCGTGGTCTTGACGCAGGCGGGGTAGTTGGCCGCCTCGGTCAGGCCGAGGATGAAGCGGCAGACCATGAAGCCTGCGGCCGAGGTGGCCAGCCCATGGGCACCGGTGGCCAGGCTCCAGAGCAGCACCGCGACGAAGAACGCGCGCTTCACGCCGACCTTGTCGATAAGCCGGCCCTGCAGCAGGAAGCCGATGGCGTAGCCCACCTGGAACCAGAAGTTGATGTTGGCGTAGTCCATCGACGTCCAGCTCATGTCCTTGGCCAGGATCGGCTGCATGATGCCGAGTGCGGCGCGGTCGATGTAGTTCAGGGTGGTGGCGAAGAACACCAGGGCGAGCATGCCCCAGCGCGTCTTGCCCACGGCGAACGCGCCGCGAATCTTGCTGCCGATGGAGCCCTGGGGCAGGGGCGGCAGGGTGGTGTCGATCTTCGAAGGCGTCATGTGCTTGTTTCTTGAAATTGTAAGGAGCGGCTGATAGCTGCGGCCAGGTTCAGGGCAGAAAGGCACGCAAGACAAGGGAATGGTGAGCAGCGCGGGCTGGACCGTCAATGCAAGGTTGCAGGCTACTGTTCGATAATCGAACACATGCAGCGGTCGTCGGGCAACATCGGGTAAATAGCGCGAGCAGGCCGCCTTCGTTGCCTGGCCGAGCTAGCCTGAAGAGCGTTACCTCGGCGACTCTTTCGGGATGTGACATGAAACGCTTCTGGCCCCAGTTGCTTGATCTGCGAGCACTTGTGCTGCTTTTTGTGCTGTTGTCGGTGCTCGCCACCGTGTGCAACAGCCTCATCGTCGCCTATCGCATCCAGCGCGATGCCCTGATCGATTCCACCCTCGAAGCCAACCGGGCCTACGCCGCCAAGGTCGCTTCAAGCATTGAAGCCTTCCTTCATTCGGCGCAGCGGCGCATGAAATACAGTGCCCTGATCCTGGCCGATCATTGGGATGATCCCGCGGCGCTGCGGGCAGAGGCCAATCGCCTGCGGGATCAGGACTTGGACCTCAACGCGGTTGCCATCGTCGGGGCCAGCGGCAGGGTGTTGCAAACGGCGCCGCAGGTGTTGCGCAGTGGCCATGACGCGACGCTGGACTCAGTGCTCATGGAGCAGACACTGCACGCGCGCAAGCCCATGGTCAGTTCGGCCTATATCTCCCGCTCCGGCCATCTGGTGCTGTTCATCTCGCAACCTGTCACCCGTGCCTCGGGCGAATTTATCGGGGTGATTGGCAGCTCCATCTATCTTGAGCAGCAGAGCGCCTTGCATACGCTGATCAGCAGCCACTTTCACCACGAGGGCACCTTGGTGTTCGTCGTCGATGGCAACCGGCGTGTGCTCTATCACCCGAACGAACGGCAAATCGGCGAGATCTTCACGCCCAGCCCGGCGGTGGACCAGGCGCTGCGGGGTGAGTACGGCGCCATGCAGATGGCAGACCACAACCAGGAGCAGATGCTGGCAGGCTTCGCGCCGGTGGCGGGCACCGGGCTGGCCGTCATCGCCGAGCAGCCTCGTGAGCGCACCCTGGCGCCCCTGGCCGAACTGATGGGGCAGACGCTGCTCGGCATGCTGCCGGCAGGCATCATCGGGTTGGGGCTGATTCTGGCGGGTACCAACCTGATCGTGCGGCCACTGCGCCAGCTGTCGATCACCGCCATGCAGCTGACCGCGCCCCAGGCCGAGTCGCAATTGCTCAACGTGCAAGCCTGGTACCGTGATGCAGCGGCGATCCGCCGAGCGCTGCTTAGCGGAGTCAAACTCCTGCAGCAAACCCTCGGCCGTCTCCACCATGAAGCGCAGAGCGATGCCTTGACCGGCCTGGCCAATCGCAGGGCGATGACCACCTTCCTCGACCTGTTGACCCAGACCGAACAGCCCTATGCCGTACTGGCCCTGGACATCGATCACTTCAAGCGGGTGAACGATGTGTTTGGCCACGACGTTGGCGACCTGGTGCTCAAGCACGTGGCCGATATCCTGAAGATCAACTCAAGGTCAAGCGACCTTGTGTGCCGGTCCGGGGGAGAGGAGTTCATCGTGATCATGCCCGATAGCCCCATCGCCATCGCCGAAACCATCGCGCAGCGGATCAGGGAAAACGTGGCGACCAGCCAGACACCCGCGGTGGGCAGGCTGACGCTTTCGGTAGGTGTGGCCTGCATGGACGATCAGACACCGACCGCCGATGCGGTGTTGAAGCTGGCCGATGAACGCCTCTATCGGGCCAAGCAGCAGGGGCGCAACAGGGTGGTTGCCTGCTGACAGGGGGTGGTGGGTACTCAGTAACGGGCACTTTTTCGGACACGTTGCAAAACATCGCCAATAGGTTGTATTGATCCAATAACTTAATTATCGAACACACATACAAGAACGAACGCTGTCAGCTGCCAATGTGAAATAAAAAAGTTATCGGCTCTAAAACTGAAGCGACATCGTAGTGATTTTCAATTTCAAATCCCCTGATGTTATCCGGGACTTGGTCACCGCCATTGGTCGTGACAAGCGCGCGAACTAACAACCTGATCTAGTCTTCAGGCAAGTTTGCCTGGAGTTTGATCCATGCCCACTGACCCAGCGCCAAAAAGCGAGCGCGGCAAGGAAACCCGCCTGTTCCTCTTTCTTGTCGCCTTCCTCTTTCCATTGCTATCGGTGGTTATCGTCGGTGGCTACGGTTTCATCATCTGGTTTTCGCAAATGCTGTTGGGGCCTCCCGGGCCGCCCAACTGATGACGCCTGTCTGACATCCACTGGAGCCTGCGCATGGATGAGCCCCTGCATATCGCAAGCCTTCTGGTCCACGCCCGCCCCGAGCTGTTTGCCGCGGTAAAAGCCAACCTGCGCTTGTTGCCAGGCCTGGAACTGCATCAGGAAAGTCCCGTTGGAAAACTGGTCGTGGTGCTTGAAGCCGAGCACGAAAACCAGATTCTTCAATGCATCGAACAGATCAGCAACATTCCAGGTGTACTCAATGCTGCGCTGGTCTATCACGAACTCCTCGACCCTGCAGGAGACATCGAATGAGCCTGACTCGCCGGGAATTCGCCAAGGTCCATGCCGCTGCCATTGCCGCCGCCGCTGCCGGCCTGCCGATATTCAGCAGCGCCAGTAACCTGGTGACCGAAGCGGACATGGTTACCCTGGACTGGAACAAGGCACCCTGTCGCTTCTGCGGCACCGGTTGCAGCGTCATGGTCGCGACGCGGGACAACCGCGTAGTCGCCACCCATGGCGATATCAAGGCCGAGGTCAACCGTGGCCTGAACTGCGTCAAGGGTTACTTCCTGTCGAAGATCATGTACGGCGTCGACCGCCTGACCCAGCCGCTGCTGCGCATGAAGAACGGTCAATACGACAAGCAGGGCGAGTTCCAGGCGATCAGCTGGGATCAGGCCTTCGACATCATGGCGCAGAAGTACAAGGAAGCCTTGAAGAACAAAGGCCCCGAATCCATCGGCATGTTCGGCTCGGGGCAATGGACGGTATGGGAAGGCTATGCCGCCAACAAGCTGATGAAGGGCGGCTTTCGCAGCAACAACATCGACCCCAATGCGCGCCACTGCATGGCATCGGCGGTGATGGGCTTCATGCGCACCTTTGGCGCGGACGAGCCGATGGGCTGCTACGACGACATCGAAGCCACCGATGCCTTCGTGCTCTGGGGCTCGAACATGGCCGAGATGCACCCGATCCTCTGGACCCGGGTCACCGATCGGCGCCTGAGCCAGCCACACGTCAAGGTGGCGGTGCTGTCCACCTTCGAGCATCGCAGCTTCGAGCTGGCCGACATCCCCATGGTGTTCAAGCCGCAAACCGATCTCTTGATCCTCAACTACATCGCCAACCACATCATCGAAAGCGGTGCGGTCAACCAGGACTTCATTGGCAAGCACACGCGCTTCGCCCAGGGCGCCGACGACATCGGCTACGGGCTGCGCCCCGACAATCCGCTGGAAACCCGCGCCAAGAACGCCGACAAGGCCAACACCTGGAGCGATATCTCGTTTGATCAGTTCGCGGCGTTCGTCAAACCCTACACCCTGGAGCGTGCCGCCAAGGAAAGCGGAGTCCCCGCCGAGCGGCTCAAGGCCCTGGCGGAACTGTATGCCGACCCCAAGCGCAAGGTCGTATCGTTCTGGACCATGGGCTTCAACCAGCACACCCGGGGGGTGTGGGCCAACAACCTGATCTACAACATCCACCTGCTCACGGGCAAGATCAGCGAACCGGGCAACAGTCCCTTCTCACTGACCGGGCAACCCTCGGCCTGCGGTACCGCACGCGAGGTCGGGACCTTCTCGCACCGCCTGCCTGCCGATATGGTCGTGACCAATCCCAAGCACCGGGCCACCGCTGAAGCCATCTGGAAGCTGCCGCCCGGCACGGTCCAGGAGAAAGTCGGCTTTCACGCCGTGCAACAGAGCCGCATGCTCAAGGACGGCGTCCTCAACGTCTATTGGACCCAGGCCAGCAACAACATGCATGCTGGCCCCAACATCATGCAAGAGGTGCTGCCTGGCTGGCGCAAGCCCGAGAACTTCGTGATCGTGTCCGACGTGTACCCCACCGTTTCTGCCCAGGCGGCCGACCTCATCCTGCCGAGCGCCATGTGGGTAGAGAAGGAGGGCGCCTACGGCAATGCCGAACGGCGTACCCAGTTCTGGCATCAACTGGTGAGTGCGCCGGGGGATGCCAAGTCGGATCTGTGGCAGCTGATGGAGTTCTCCAAGCGTTTCACCACCGATGAAGTCTGGCCTGCCGAACTGGTCGCGGCGTCCGACTACAAGGGCAAGACGCTGTACGAGGTGTTGTTCAAGAACGGCCAGGTCGACCAGTTCCCCGTCGAGCAACTGGAAGCCGGTTACAAGAATGACGAAGCCAAGGCCTTCGGCTTCTACGTGCAAAAAGGCCTGTTCGAGGAATACGCCCGCTTTGGCCGCGGCCACGGCCATGACCTGGCCGATTTCGACCGTTACCACAGCGAGCGCGGTCTGCGCTGGCCCGTTGTCGATGGCAAGGAAACCCGCTGGCGCTATCGTGAAGGGCTCGATCCCTATGTCGAGAAAGGCAGTGCTGTGCAGTTCTACGGCTACCCCGACAAGAAGGCGATCATTTTCGCCTTGCCCTATGAGCCGCCTGCCGAAGCACCGGATGCCGATTACCCGTTCTGGTTGAGCACCGGCCGGGTGCTGGAGCACTGGCACACCGGCACCATGACCCAACGCGTCGAAGAGCTGTACAAGGCCGTACCCGATGCGCTGGTGTACATGCACCCGGAAGATGCCAAGGCCATGCAGGCGCGCCGTGGCAGTGAAGTGAAGCTGATCAGCCGGCGTGGCGAAATCCGTGCGCGCATCGAGACTCGCGGTCGCAACAAGCCGCCACGCGGCTTGGTGTTCGTGCCGTTTTTCGATGCCAACAAACTGATCAACAAAGTCACCCTCGATGCCACCGACCCGATCTCCAAGCAGACCGACTACAAGAAGTGCGCGATCCGCATCGAGTTGATCAGCCTGGCCTGAGGAGGCCCATCATGCCTTTTCGAATGCTGCCCCTGTTCCTGCTGGCCGCGATTGGCCTGGCGCTGGCCGCCGAGGTCGATTATCCGCTCGATGCACCGGGGCCCGACGGGCGTCGACCCGGCGGTACCTTGACGCAAAGCATGCCGGCTCCGGCGATTGCCAACGACGAGAACCGCGACATCAAGCGTGAACGCAACTACCCCGACCAGCCGCCGACCATTCCCCATGCCATTCGCGGTTATCAGATCGACATGAATGGCAACAAGTGCCTGGCCTGTCACAGCCGGGCCAATAGCGCGAAGAGCCAGGCGACGGCCATCAGCATCACGCACTACATGGACCGCGATGGCCAGGCCCTGGCCGCTGTGTCGCCACGGCGTTACTTCTGCAACCAGTGCCATGTCGTGCAAAAGGAAGTGCAGCCGCTGGTGGGCAACAGCTTCGAGACCATCGACAAGATCCTGCAAGACGACGCCAACGCTGCGCGCAAACCCTGAGGAGGCGCCATGAAAACACTGATTGCCCTGCTCAAGGACTACTGGGGCATCCTGCGTCGTCCCAGTGTGTATTTCAGCCTGGGCTTTCTGACGCTTGGCGGATTCATCGCCGGGATCATTTTCTGGGGCGGCTTCAACACGGCACTCGAACTGACCAACACCGAGAAGTTCTGCACCTCGTGCCACGAGATGCGTGACAACGTGTTCGTCGAACTTCAGGAAACCATTCACTACACCAACCGCTCCGGTGTGCGCGCCAGTTGCCCGGACTGTCATGTGCCCCATGAATGGACGCACAAGATCGCGCGCAAGATGCAGGCCTCCAAGGAGGTCTGGGGCAAGCTCTTCGGCACCATCGATACCCGCGAAAAATTTGTCGCTCACCGCCGCGAACTGGCCGAGCACGAGTGGGCACGGCTCAAGGCCAACGACTCGCGCGAGTGCCGCAATTGTCACAACTTCCAGTTCATGGACTTCACCCGCCAGAGCAAACGGGCCGCCGCCATGCATTCGACCTCCCTGGCCAGCGGCGAGGCTACCTGTATCGACTGTCACAAGGGCATCGCGCACAAGCTGCCGGACATGACGGGGGTGAAGGGCTGGTAGTCACTCTGGTAGTCACCCCGCACCCTCACGACGCTGTCTGAAAGCGGGTTTGTCTCGCGAATATGGGCACCGGTCGTCTCCTATCCCGTCTTTATGGACAAAATTTCCCACTCCATGGGAATCCTGTTTCACCCTTTGAGAAACCCTGTGCACCATGTTCGCAAGGAGCACACATGAACTACACCAGCCCCACCGATCGCTTGTTGCAGATTCTGGTCGCCCTCGGGCAGGCCGATGAGGCGGTGGCGGCCAAGGAATTGAGTCTGCAACTGGCCCAACCCTTGAGCAGCACCTACCGGCACCTGAAGACCTTGCTGCGCTGGGGCCTTGCCGAAGACAACGGCTACGGTCGTTACCTGCCAGGGCCTGCCTGCTTGCAGTTGGCGAAAAAGTTCGACCGCCAGGCGCTGTTGGTATCGCAGGCGCTGCCGGAGCTCAAACGCCTGGCCGAGTTGAGTCGCGAGAGTGTCGCCTTGATGGTACCGAGCAATGGCCAGGCCATTTGCATCGAGATGATCGACAGTCCGCAGCCGCTGCGCTGCTGCTATCAGAAAGGCTTGGCCCAGCCCCTGCTGGTGGGCGCTTCGGCGCGGGTGCTGCTGGCGCACATGGAACCCGAGCGCAGTCAGACGTTCCTCCGCGAGCAGGGGGTGGATGCCGAAGGCATTGCCGAATACGAGCACAGTTTCATCGCCATTCGCGCCCAAGGGTTTGCGGTCAGCCTGAGCGAAATCGACGACGGCGTCTGGGGCGTCAGCGCACCGGTACTCGACAGCCGCAACCGGCTGCATGGCGCAATCAGCCTGATGGCCCCGGCCTTTCGTGCGCAAAAGAACAGCGAGCGGCTGACCCACTGGACCTGTGAGGTCGCTTTGCGCGTCGGTGCGCGGCTGGACTGAATCACACCTGGAGTTTCTGCATGACAGACAATCTTTCCTTGCCGGCGTGGCAGGGCCGTATCGACGCGGGCGAGGGCGCCTCGGCGCTACGCTGGCACCAATGGGTGCAGCCCTTCGCCGACCGTCAGGCACCCGGCACCGCCCTGGTGGGCCTGGCCTGCGATGAAGGCGTGAGCCGCAACCAGGGTCGCACGGGCGCACGTCTTGGGCCGCCCGTCCTGCGCAAGGCGCTGGCCAACCTGGCTTGGCGCGGCGAGCGTCCGGTCTATGACAGCGGTGATGTCGTCTGCGAAGGCACTGACCTTGAAGGCGCCCAATGGGCTTATGCCCAGCGTGTGGCGCTGCTGCTGGAGCAAGGGCATTTGCCCCTGGGCGTGGGCGGTGGGCATGAGATCGCCTACGCAAGCTTCCTGGGCCTGGCCCAGCACCTGCGGGGTCTGGAAGAACAACCGCGCATCGGCATTCTCAACTTCGATGCCCACTTCGAC
>Ga0247821_10001121_pt1 | contig 14861 bp, 15 predicted proteins | sample 13C_Glycerol_Day_FD_192481 | JGI IMG/M metagenome (GOLD analysis project Ga0247821, IMG submission 192481) | Soil microbial communities from agricultural site in Penn Yan, New York, United States - 13C_Glycerol_Day14 | ecosystem: Environmental > Terrestrial > Soil > Agricultural land | place... | reverse complement strand
CCACACGGTTCGCCTAGGAGGCGAACCGTCAGGCGACGACGCGGCGCGCGAAGGCGATCGCGCGATCGAAGAGCGCGTCGGTGGCCTCGTCGCTCGCGCCGCGCCAGAAATGGCCGGCACCCGGCTCGAGGTGGAACTCGACCTCGACGCCGTGGGCGTGCAGCGCCTCCGCGAGGAGTCCGCTCTGCGCCGGGGGCACGTCGGTGTCGTCGACGCCATGCGCGAGGTGGAACGGCGGGGCGCCCTCGACGACCTGCAGCGCGGGACTGGCGGCCGCGGCGGCATCCGGGACCGAGGCCACCGGCGCGCCGAGCCATTGGTCCTCACGGGACTCGCCGGGCGCATCCCGGCCGGCGGTGAAGCGCGCCATCTCGAACAGGTCGGACGGACCGTACCAGTCGATGACCCCCCGCACCGACGGATGCCCCTGCAGCCCCACGAGGGCCGCGAGCGTGCCGCCGGCCGAGCCGCCCCAGAGCACCACCCGGGATGCGTCGAGCCCGTGCGCGTCGGCGTGCTCGCCGATCCACGCCAGCGCGCCCTCGACGTCGTGCACCTGGGCGGGGAAGGCCGCCTCGCCGCTCAGCCGGTAGTCGGCGGCGACCACGGCGAACCCGGCGGCCGTGACGCGGCCGAACGATCGCTCCTCCGAGACGAGCGGCGTGAACTGCCCGCGTCGGCCGACGCGCCAGCCGCCGCCGTGCAGTTCGAGGACCACCGGTACGGGGCCCGCGGCATCCGGCAGGTGCAGGTCGAGCGTGACCGGCCGGAAGCCCGGGTACTCCGCGAACACGAGGTCGCGGAGCACCCGGGCGCCGGATGCGGGGGAGGCGTCGATCACTCGAACTTGAAGTCGGGCATGAACACCGTGCCGAACCTGCGACCGGCGGCGAGCATCTGCTCGATGGGCGTGATGTACGGCACCTCCGGGATGCCGACCACGTCGGGTGCGGGCGTGCCCATGTCGTGGAAGAAGCGCTCGAAGCCGCCGGTGTTCACGCCGAGCACCTTGGTCGGGGCCTCCATGCGGAAGGCGTGCACGGTGTTGGTGGGCACGAAGCCGAAGTCGCCGGTCTTGAGCGTGCGCTTGCCCTGGAAGCCCTGCTGGTCGTCCATCCACACGGTGATGGAGCCGTCGACGACGTAGAAGATCTCGTGCGCCGTCTGGTGCAGGTGCGGCGGGATCATGTCGCCCTTGGGTGCCTCGACCGTGAAGACGCCGTACTGGCCGTCGGTCTCGTCGCCGCTCAGCATGATCGTGAAGAGCTGGTCGAAGACGATCGACTTCTCGCCCTCGCCGTTGGCGAGGTAGAAGGGCTTCGGGGCTCCGGGCAGGATTCCTGCGAAGGGTAGGGACTGGTTATCGTTCGTGGACTGCGTTGTCGACACGCGCTGACCTCCTCGTAAGCGTTTGCGACAATCCTGCAGCGTTGTCGTGGCATCCGCCAGTTCGATCTGCCTAAGCATCGTTAGGCGCAGCCTAAGATGCGATCTAGGATCGGGTCATGGATGTCCCGATGCATGCGCTGCGGTACTTCTGCGTGCTCGCCGACGAGCTGCACTTCGGCAGGGCGGCGGCGCTGCTCAGCATCTCGGCGCCCTCGCTGAGCCAGCAGATCAGCCGCCTCGAGCGCACCGTCGGCGTGCGCCTCTTCGACCGCAACCCGCGCCGGGTCGCGCTGACGGATGCCGGGGCCGAACTCCTGCCGCTCGCCCGTCGGGTGCGCGACGACCACGACGCCGTGCTGCGATGGGCGGCGGCGCAGCGCGACGAGCGGGGACCGCTGCTGCGGATCGGGATGGTGGCAGCGGGCGCGGGACCGCTCACGACCGCGATCCTCACGAGCGCGGTGCAGCGCATGCCCGACGTGCGCATCGAGATGCGGCGCCTCGGCTTCTTCGACGTGCGTGAAGCGCTGAACGAGGGGCGGGTGGATGTCGCGATCGCTCCGGCGCCGATCGAGATCGACGACCGCATCGTCGCCCGCCCGCTCTACAGCGAGCCGCGCGTGCTGGTCGTGCCGTCCTCGCACCGGCTGGCCGACCGCGACGCGATCGACATCCGCGAGGTGTCCGACGAGGTGTTCGTGATCGCGTCGGGCGGTGCACCGGCGATCATCGACTGGTGGCTGGTCGACCCGCGACCCGACGGCTCGCATCCACGACGAGGGCCGGTGGCCGACGACTTCGAGGGCCTGCTCGAGCTCGTGGCTGCGGGCGTGGGCGTGAACATCGCATCGGCGGCCGCCGCCCAGCACTACCGCAGGGAGGGGGTGTCGTTCGTGCGCATCCGGGACATCGAGCCGGCGACGATCCTGCTGGTCTCCGCGGCTCGGCCGGCGAACGCCGCGGTGGCGACGTTCACCTCCATCGCGAAGGAGCTCGCCGCGTCGCTCGCGCAGCGCACCATCGCGGTCGGCTGACCGCCGGGTGATGGCCCGGCAGTCGCCTCGGCGTCGCCTCGGCATCGCCGCGCGATCGCCGGCGCGAGGTCGCCGAGCGGGCGTCGTCACTAGAGTGGGCGCATGTCGGGTCGTGCTGCCGACGATCGCTCGGTCGCGGACAAGCTCTTCGCGATCGCCGACGCCTTCGCCGCCGGGGAGGACCTCTCGCTGAGCGAGATCGCCGCCCGTGCCCGCCTGCCGTTGTCGACCGCGCACCGCCTGGTCGCGGAGTGGGTGGCGTGGGGCGGCCTCGTGCGCGGCGACGACGGGCGATACCGACTCGGCATCAAGCTCTGGAGGCTGGGGGCCCGTCAGCCCACCGCCCGTCGGCTGCGCAGCGCGGCGCTCCCGTACCTCGAGGACCTGCTCGAGTCCACGCGCGAACACGTGCACCTGGCGGTGCGCGACGGCCTCGGGGCGATCTACCTCGAACGGCTCTCCGGCCGTGACGCCGTGCCCGTCATCTCCGAGGTGGGGTCGCGCCTGCCGCTGCACGCGACCGGCGTCGGCCTCGTGCTGCTCGCGCACGCGCCGCCGGACGTGCTCGGCGAGGTGCTCGAATCGCATCCGCGCAAGTACCTGCCCAACACCCTCACCGAGGAGCGGGAGCTGCGGATCCGCCTCGCGGAGATCCGCTCCATCGGCATCTCGACCTCGGTCGAGGCGCTGACGCCCGGCGCGTTCTCGGTCGCAGCACCGGTGCGGGATGCCTCCGGCGAGGTCGTCGCGGCGGTGTCGATCATCGCGCACGTCGAGCGCCTGACGGAGCCGCAGTTCGCATTGGGCGTGCGGATGGCGGCCCGCGGCGTGTCGACCGCGCTCGGCTGGCGCCCCTGACGGTCGCGCATCCGATTCTTCCACTGGGTGGAAGTCGAGCACCGGCGCGGCGCGGAAACGGCGAGGATCGACCCACCTTCCCAGTGACGCGAGAGGCGGCATCCGTGCACCAGACCACCGGAGTGGCGATCATCGGCGCGGGCCCAGCGGGCCTGCTGCTCGGCCACATCCTCGGCCAGGCGGGAGTGCCGTTCACGATCCTCGAGCGCTCGACGCGCGAGCACGTGCTCGGCCGCATCCGCGCCGGCGTGCTCGAGCAGGGATCGGTCGACATCCTCGCCGAGCTCGGGCTCGACGCACGCCTGCGTGAGCGCGGCCTCACCCACCACGGCATCTACCTGCAGTTCGAGCGCCAACGGCACCACGTGGATTTCCAGGAGCTCGTCGGCCGCACCGTCACGGTCTACGGGCAGCAGGCGCTCGTCACCGACCTGCTCGCCGAGCACGAGCGCCTCGGTTCGCGCATCGTGTTCGAGGCCGAGGATGTCGAGCCCGTCGGCATCGCGGGCAAGCGACCCGAGGTCATCTACACGAAGGACGGCGAGGTGCACGAGCTCGAGTGCGACTTCGTCGTCGGTGCCGACGGCTACCACGGCATCTGCCGCCAGCGGGTGCCCGCCCGCGACCTGCAGGTCTTCGAGCGCAGCTACCCGTTCGGCTGGCTCGGCATCCTCGCCGACGTGCCGCCGTCGACCGACGACCTCATCTACGCGCTGCACGCCGACGGCTTCGGCATGCACTCGATGCGCTCCCTCGAGGTGTCGCGGCTCTACGTGCAGGTCGGCCCAGACGAATCGATCGACGAGTGGAGCGACGCCCGCATCTGGGATGCGCTGCAGACTCGCCTCGGCGTCGACGGCTGGGAGCTGCAGGAGGGCCGGATCACCGAGAAGTCGATCACTCCGATGCGCAGCTTCGTCGTCTCGACGATGTCGAGCGGGCGGATGTTCCTCGCCGGCGACGCGGGGCACATCGTGCCGCCCACGGGAGCGAAGGGCCTCAACTCGGCGATCGCCGACGTCGCGATGCTCGGGCGCGCCCTCCTCGACCACCGGGCGGGCGACTCGACCAGCCTCGACCGCTACAGCGACCGGGCACTCGCGCGCCAGTGGAAGGTGCAGCACTTCTCGCAGTGGATGACCGAGATGCTGCATGTGCACCACGAGGTTCCGGATGCCTCGGCGCGGGCGTTCCGCTACCGCAGCCAGGTCGGCCAGCTCGAGTACGTCACCGGCTCCGAGCACGCGATGCGCAGCCTGGCCGAGCAGTACGCCGGGCTCCCGTTCTGAGTCGCCCCGAGAACCGAGCCGCACCACGATCCGCCCCACGAGGAGCACCATGACCGACACCGACCGAGACGACGTCGAGATCCACGCGGGCCTCGAGCCCACCACCGAGCACGTCGTCGTCGGCGCCCAGCCGACGCTCGAGCAATCGACGATCTCCGCCGAGTTCGCCGTGCGCCATGGGGCCGAGCGCGAGGCCGCGTCCGCCGCCGGAGGCGCCCTGCAGACGCATCCGCCGCGCGACTTCGCGCCCTACCGCTCGACGACGCTGCGGCATCCCACCCACGAGCTCGTGCGCGCCGACCCCGAGGAGATCGAGCTCGTCTCGCCCGCGTTCGGCCACACCGACGTGGCGGCCGAGGAGAGCGACCTCACCATCCAGCACGCCGGAGAGCCGCTCGGCGAGCGCATCATCGTGACCGGCCGGATCCTCGACGGCGACGGTCGTCCTGTGCGCAACCAGCTCGTCGAGATCTGGCAGGCGAACGCCGCCGGACGCTACGTGCACAAGCGCGACCAGCACCCGGCGCCGCTCGACCCGAACTTCACGGGCGTCGGCCGGGTCATCACGGGCGACGACGGCGGCTACCGGCTCACGACCATCAAGCCGGGCGCGTACCCGTGGAAGAACCACCGCAACGCCTGGCGGCCCGCGCACATCCACTTCTCGTTCTTCGGCTCGGCATTCACGCAGCGGCTGATCACGCAGATGTACTTCCCGGGCGACCCGCTGTTCGCGCTCGACCCGATCTACCAGTCGATCGTCGACCCTGCCGCGCGCGACCGGCTCGTGGCACGATACGACCACGACGTGAGCGAGCCCGAGTGGGCGCTCGGCTACCGGTGGGACGTGGTGCTCACCGGGTCGCGGGCCACCTGGATGGAACCGGAGGACGCCGATCATGCCTGACACCCCGCTCCAGCAGGGCCCGTTCCTGCAGACCCCGTCGCAGACGGTCGGCCCGTTCTTCGGGTACGCGCTGCCGTACTCCGGCGGCCCCGACGTGGCGCCGCCGTGGCATCCCGACGCCGTGCGGTTCCACGGCACGGTGTACGACGGCGCAGGCGACCCGGTGCCCGACGCGGTCGTCGAGATCTGGCACGCGGATGCCGCGGGCCGCCCCATCGCCGTGCGCGGCAGCCTCGAGCGCGACGGCCACGGCGTCACGGGCTTCGGGCGGGCCGCGGTGGACCGAGACGGCCACTACGCGTTCACGACGATCAAGCCCGGTGCCACTCGACCGGATGCCGCGCCCCACGTGCTGGTGACGGTGTTCGCGCGTGGGCTGCTGCATCACCTCTTCACCCGGGCGTACTTCGCCGACGAGGCCGACCGCAACGCACGCGACCCGTTCCTCGCGAGCGTCGACGCATCGCGGCGCGGCACGCTCGTCGCTCAGGCCGACGGCGCGGGCGGCTACCGGTTCGACATCCGCCTGCAGGGCGACGGCGAGACGGTCTTCCTCCAGTTCGAGGGCGTCGCCCCATGACGGCGCCGGCGGCGTTCGACTGGGGGCTCCTCGAGCCCCTGGGCGGTGCGGCCGTCGCGGCATCCGACGACGCCGTGCTGGCGGCCCTCGTCGAGGTGGAACGCGCGCTCGTGCTCGCGTGGGGCGAGGTGTCCGAGGGGTCCGGCGCGGCCGACGATGCCGCCCGCGCGGAGTCTCGGGCCGTGGCCGACGTCCTCCGCGTCGAGGCGCTCGACGTCGGCGCGCTGCTCGCCGGCGCACGCGAGGGCGGCCTGCCGGTGATCCCGCTCGTGGCACAGCTTCGCGCGCAGGCCGATCACGCCCACCCGGGATCGGGATGGCGCGTGCACGACGGTGCCACGAGCCAGGACATCCTCGACTCCGCCCTCGTGCTCGTCGCGAAGCGAGTGCTCGACGCCGTGCGCGGCCTGCTCGTCGCGGCGGGCGAGAGCCTGGCGGGACTGGCCGAGGCCGAACGCTCGACCGTCTCGATCGCGCGCACGCTCGGCCAGCACGCCGAGGCCACCACGGCCGGAGCGCAGCTCGCGACCTGGCTCGACGCGGTGACGAGCGCGATCGAGGCCGTGCAGGTCGTTCCGTTCCCGGTGCAGCTCGGCGGCGCGGTCGGCACCGGGCTCGCGTTCGACGAGCGCCGGCCCGGCGCCACGCCCCGCCTGCGTGCCGCGACGGCGGCGCAGCTCGGCCTCGACGACCCCGGACGCGCCTGGCACACCGACCGCACCCCCGTCCTCGCCCTCGGCAACGCGGCCGCGGCCGTCGTCGCGGTCTGCGCCCGCATCGGACGCGACGTCGCCTTCCTCGCCCGCTCCGAGATCGGCGAGCTCGCCGTCGCCCGCGCGGGCGGATCCTCGGCCATGCCGCACAAGCGGAATCCGGTCGACGCCGTGCTGCTCACTGCGAACGGACTGCGCGCCGCGGGCCTCGTCGCCACGCTGCACACGGCGGCGGTGTCGCAGGACGCCCGGCCGGCGGGGGAGTGGCACGCCGAGTGGCAGGCCTTCCGCTCGCTGCTCCGCCTGGCCGCCGAGAGCGCGGATGCCGCGGCCGACCTCGTCGCCGGGCTCACCGTCGAGCACGACGCGATCGAGCGCACCCTCGGGCTCAGCCACGAGCTCGTGCGCGACCGCGACGTGGTCGTGGCCGCGGCCGGCGCGGTCGTGGACGCCGCCGTCGCCCGATTCCACGCCACCACGGAGGCCGCACGATGACCGTTCCACGCCTCACGGGGTCGGTCACCGCCGCGGCCCCGACCGCCAGTGCGACCGAGCTCCTCGTGCTGCTGCCGTCGCTCGGCACCACCGCCGAATTGTGGGACGGAGTCGTCGCGGCGCTGCGTCCGACGCTCCCCGCCGTGCGGATCCTCCGCGTCGACCTCCCCGGCCACGGCGCCAGCCCTGCCGCTCGCGATCCGTTCACGATCGCCGAGCTCGCCGAGGGCGTGCTGCGCGTGGTCGACGAGGTCGGCGGGGGACGCTTCCACGTCGCCGGCGACTCCCTCGGCGGCGTCGTCGCGCTCGAGCTGGCGGTCGCGGCATCCGCCCGGGTCGCGAGCCTCACGATGCTCGCGAGCGGTGCTCGCATCGGCACCCGCGATGGTTGGGCCGAGCGGGCCGCGAGCGTGCGTGCGTCGGGCACGGCGTCGCTCGTCGGTGGCAGCGCGCAGCGCTGGTTCGCGCCGGGGTATCTCGAACGCGAGCCCGACGGGCCGGGCGGGCGCGCCCTGCGCCTGCTCGTCGACGTCGACGACGAGTCCTATGCGCGCTGCTGCGAGGCCCTCGGCGGGTTCGACCGCACCGCTGAGGCCAACGGGCTGGCCGTGCCCGCGCTGCTCGTCGCGGGTGAGCACGACGGCGTCACCACCACCGAGGCCATGCGCGCGCTCGCCGCCGCGGTGCCGGGCGCGCGATTCGTCGAGCTCGCCGGGTCGGCGCACCTGCCCCCGCTCGACCGGCCCGCGGAGGTGGCCGCGCTCATCGCCGAGCGGGTGCGGTCGACGGATGCCGCGACCGGCGACGCGGCAGCGGATCCCGCCACGGGCGACGCCGCGACGGATGCCGCGACCCGCGGCATGGCCGTGCGCCGCGCCGTGCTCGGCGACCCCCATGTCGACGCGGCCGTCGCGGCCACCACCCCGGAGACCGCGCCGTTCCAGGACTTCATCACCCGCTACGCGTGGGGCGAGATCTGGTCCCGCCCCGACCTGTCGCGGCGGGAGCGCTCGATCGCCACGCTTGCGAGCCTCGTCACGGGCGGCCACGAAGCAGAGATCCGGATGCACGTGCGGGCCGCTCGGCGCAACGGGCTCGCGCGCACCGAGATCACCGAGGTCATCCTGCACACCGCACTGTACGCCGGCCTGCCGTCGGCCAACGCCGCCCTCGCCATCGCGCGCGAGGTGTTCGCCGAAGAGCCCGACCTCGAAGAGCCAGAACCCAGGGAGACCGATGGATAAGACGTACGCGAGCGCGGCCGAGGCCGTCGCCGACATCCCCGATGGCGCGTCGCTCGCCGTCGGCGGCTTCGGCCTGTCGGGGGTGCCCATCGTGCTGATCCGGGCGCTGCTCGAGCGGGGCACGCGCGACCTCGAGGTGGTCTCGAACAACTGCGGCGTCGACGGCTGGGGCCTCGGCGAGCTGCTCGCCGCCGGCCGCATCCGCCGCGTGATCGCGTCGTACATCGGCGAGAACCGGGAGTTCGCCCGCCAGTACCTCGGCGGAGAGGTGGAGGTGGAGCTGACTCCACAGGGCACCCTGGCCGAGCGGCTCCGCGCGGGCGGCGTCGGCATCCCGGCGTTCTACACCGCGACGGGCGCGGGCACGGCGGTCTCCGACGGCGGCATGCCGATCCGCTACGCGCCCGACGGGTCGGTGGCGCTCGCGAGCGACCCGAAGGAGCTGCGGCCGTTCGACGCGTTCGGCCGCACGCGCGAGTACGTGCTCGAGCGTGCGATCCGCACCGACGTCGGCCTCGTTCGGGCCGCGGTCGGCGACCGCCACGGCAACCTGCGGTTCGAGAAGGCCGCCCGCAACTTCAACCCGCTCGCGGGCATGGCCGGTCGGTTCACCATCGCCGAGGTCGACGAGCTCGTGGAGCCCGGGGTCCTCGATCCCGACGACATCCACCTGCCGGGCATCTACGTCGACCGCGTCGTCGTACTGAGTCCGGAGGAGTCGGCCGACCTGCCCATCGAGAAGGTCACCACCCGCCCGAGGAGGGACGCCTGATGCCGCTCACCCGCGACGAGATGGCCGCCCGCGCAGCGCGTGAGCTCGAGGACGGCACCTACGTGAACCTCGGCATCGGACTGCCGACGCTCATCCCCAACCACCTGCCCGACGGGGTCGAGGTGGTGCTCCACTCCGAGAACGGCATCCTCGGCGTCGGCCCGTACCCGTGGGAGGGCGAGGAGGACCCGAAGCTCATCAACGCGGGCAAGGAGACCGTGACCGTGCTGCCCGGGGCGGCGTACTTCGACTCGGCCGCGAGCTTCGGCATGATCCGCGGCGGACGCATCACCACCGCCGTGCTCGGGGCGATGCAGGTGTCGGCGCACGGCGACATCGCCAATTGGGCGGTGCCCGGCAAGATGGTCAAGGGCATGGGCGGGGCGATGGACCTCGTGAACGGCGCCGAGCGGGTCATCGTCGTCATGGAGCACGTCGCGAAGGACGGCTCGGCGAAGCTCGTCGAGCAGTGCACGCTGCCGCTGACCGGTCGTGCCTGCGTCGACCGGATCATCACCGATCTCGCCGTGATCGACGTGACCGTCGACGGGCTCGCGCTGGTCGAGCTCGCACCCGGCGTGACGGTCGAGCAGGTGACGGATGCCACGGGCGCACCGCTCCGCATCCCCGCCGAGCTGTCGGCGACGTCGTGAGCGAGCTGCGCGAGGTCGTCGTCTGCTCGCCGCTGCGCACGCCCGTCGGACGCATGGGCGGCGTGCTCGCTCCCGTGTCGGCGCTGGAGCTGGCGACGACCGTGCTGCGGGCGCTCCTCGACCGCACGGGCCTCGTCCCCGACGCGGTCGACGGGGTGATCGGCGCGCAGGGGTACCCGACGATGGAGGCGCCGGCGTTCGGCCGGGTCGCGGCGCTCGACGCCGGCCTCCCGGTGACGACGACGGGGTACCAACTCGACCGCCGCTGCGGGTCGGGGCTGCAGGCCGTGGTCAACGCGGCGATGGAGGTCCAGACGGGCGTCGCCGACGTCGTGGTCGCCCTCGGCGCCGAGTCGATGTCGAACGCGCCGCTCTACACGGTGGAGGGCCGCCGCGGCATCGCCGGCGCCGGGCTCATGCTGCACGACGCGCTCGCCCGCGGACGTGCCACCGTCGGCGGCTCCCGATTCCCGACGCCCGAGGGCAATGTCGGCGCCGCCGAGGTGCTGCGCGCCGAGTACGGCATCTCCCGTGAAGCGCAGGACGCCCTCGCCCTGCGCTCGCACCAGCGGGCGGTCGCCGCCCAGGAGTCGGGCGCGTTCGACGCCGAGCTCGTGGCGGTGGAGGTCCCGGGCCGGCGCGGCACGTTGACCGTCGACCGCGACGAGCACCCACGCGCCGACACGTCGCTCGAGGCGCTCGCCGCCCTGCGGCCGATCCTTGGACGGAAGGATGCCGCTGCGACCGTGACGGCCGGCAACTCGAGCGGGCAGAACGATGCGGCCGCCGCGTGCGTCGTCACGACGTCCGAGCGCGCGTCCGAGCTCGGGCTCACGCCCATGCTGCGGCTCCGGTCGTGGGCGGTGGCGGGCAACGACCCGCTGCACTTCGGCGTCGCACCGGTGCCCGCGGCGAACCTCGCGCTGCAGCGCGCCGGCATCCGCTTCGACGACCTCGACGTGATCGAGCTCAACGAGGCCTTCGCGGTGCAGGTGCTCGCCTGCCTCGCGGACTGGGGCCTCGACGCCGACGACCCGCGACTGAACCCGCGGGGGAGCGGCATCTCGATCGGGCACCCGATCGGCGCCACCGGCATCCGCATGCTCGCGACCCTCGCGCACGAGCTGCCCGCCCTCGACGGGGAGCTGGCCCTCGAGACGATGTGCATCGGCGGCGGCCAGGCGCTCGCGGCGGTCTTCGAACGGGCCTGACGGGCTCGAAACGGCCCGAGAGGGTCGTCGCTAGCCCGCGACCTCGAACGCCGGTGCGAACCGGAGCTCGCCGCGCGGCGCCGGGCCGGACATGACGACGTGCTGCACGAGGGCCGGATCGAGATCGCGGTAGGTCAGCTCACCGTCGCTCACGAACCCCATGGGGCGGTAGACGTCGGGGTTGCCGATGAGTGCGCATCCGCGCGCCCCCCGTGCGCGCAACTGCTCCAGCCCCGCCGCGACGAGCGCTCGACCGACGCCCTGGCGTTGGCGATCGGGGCGAACCGCGACGGGCCCGAGGCCGAACCATCCATCGCCTGCCCCGCTGACCGTGACCGGCGAGAAGGCGACGTGCCCGATGATCGCGCCGTCGTCCTCGGCGACGATCGAGAGGATCAGGTCACCGGAGTCGCGGAGGGCGCGGATGATCGGCGCCTCGGAGCCGTTGCTGAACGGCATCGGGTCGAAGGCGATCGCGGTGAGGTCGTGGATGGCGTCCTCGTCGCCGGGGCGCTCGGGTCGGAGCTGCATGCGGGTCTCTCGGTCGGCGGCGGGGCGTGCGCGCTCAGGCGGGGGGACGGGTCCCACGGTGGAGCTCCACCGCGCGGGCGTGCCCGGGCGCATCGGGATCGTCGACGATCGGCCGATCCGCCATGAAGAGGCGGATGATGTGGGCGAGCTCGTCGGGGTGGCTGAAGTTGATGGCGTGCGCCGCCCCCTCGATCATCACCAGCACCGCGGAGTCGTTGTCGGTCTTCGCCGCGATCTCGCGCACGACCGACGGCGGCGGCATCAGCGGATCCCGATCGCCGACGACGATCAGCGTCGGAATGCGCAACTCCAGCAGGCGCTCGAGTGTCGGATAGCGGGTCAGGGCGCGGAACATCCGCATGGTGCTGGGGATGCCGAACCGCAGGTAGTCGGGCACCGCGACCCGCATCAGCTGATTCGGCTCTCGCCGCCCGTCGCGCGCGATCTGGATCATGGCGCCGATCAGCGGCTGGTTGTATCGGCCGCCGGCCGGCGACACGAGCACCGCCCGGTCGATCCGTTCGGGATAGACGTGGGCGAACTCGCTGATCACCGGGCAGCCCATGGAGTTGCCGACGAGCGTGGCCGACTCGACCCCGCGATCGTCGAGGAACCTCGCGGCGGCGTTGGCCAGGCCGGGCATGTCGAGCGCCCGGGGCGCCCGCCAGCTCAGCCCGAACCCGGGCAGGTCGGGAACGAGCGTGTGGAACTCGTCGCTCAGCCGTTCCGCCGTCGGCAGCAGGTAGCGCCCGGAGAGGCCGAACCCGTGCACGTGCATCATCGCGGGAGCACCCGGAGGGCCGGGGGCTTCGCGGTAGAACACGTCGACGCCGTCGATCCTCGTCCAGTGTTCGGCCAGGCCCGACGCCGGGCGCTTGGGACTTCGTCGTTCCCGGTGCGGCGATTCCGCCTCCACCATGGCGGCCCCCGATCCCAGTGCGCGTGCGCTGCCGTTCAGCGCTGATCTCACGGTGATTCTACGATGAACGGCACGCTCAGTAGCCGAGCGCAGCCACTCGCTGTTCGGCGTCGACGGGGCCGTACTTCAGCACCTGCTCGTCGGTGCAGACCTCGAGCTCGGCGGGGGCGATCACCGGGGCGGTTGCGCCCGGCAGCGTGAGCGAGAGCTCAGTGGCCGTCGCGGGGAATTCGCACGTCGGGGCGCCAACCACCGGCTCCCCACGACGGACCCAGATCCAGACGTACGCCGAGGCGCCCGGGTCGACGGTCACGGTGGTGCCCGCCCGGTCGAAGCCGTCGGCCTGCTCGGCCTGGTCGTAGGAGATCGTCAGCGGGTGGCCTTCGGCGAGGAACTCGACGCCGGCGGGGAATCCCGTGAGATCGCACGGCGCCGCACCCTCGTTGGTGAGCCGGATGGTCGCGGTCACGGGCACCTCGCTCTCGGGGTTCCAGAGCAGCTCGGCGCTGAACTCGTCCTGGCAGGCCGCCGGCGTAGGCGCTGCCTCGGACGTCGGTGTCGGTGCCCCCCTCGTGGGGCCCGCCGCATCCGGTACAACCGGGTCGATGGGGAGGGTGCACCCGGTGAGGGCGAGGCCGATGATCATCAGTCCGGCACCGGCAGCGGTGACTCGCGCGACGTTGGGCATGGCGGCCAGCGTACCGGCGGGCCGAACGGTGAGCCGGAATCCGGGGCGAGCTGTGGATGAGGATCTCTCCAGGATGTCTACGGCGGAGACGCGGGACCAGAAGCCGGGCGCAGCGACCTCCTGCGCGGAATGCGGAATTTCAGCCGACCTCGCCGCAACGGCCGCTTCGCCTTCCACGCATCGAGGAGCTCGTCGACAGCCTCGTCGTACTGCAGGGTGCCGAGGTAGTCGTTATGGCGGGCGATCATCCAGACGTACTCGCGGGGAGCGCGCTCGCTCGCGCCGTGGTCGATGAGGTTCCCCACGCTCTTGTAGCCGGCGGCGGGGAAGCCGAGGTAGTCGGTGCGGCGCCAGAGGTTCCGCCAACGTGGCGGCTTCCCGGCGGCGAGGTCGCCGCCGAGTACCTCCACGAGGGTCGGATGCACCGGAGTCCGCAGACCCTGCCGGGACTCCTCCGGCGCGGTGGGCGTCTCCGTGCGGGCGGCGTGCGATCGCCGCCACTGCCGCCTGGTCGGGATGCCCCATTCATCGCGCACCTGTGCCGCCCACGGGTCGCGGCTGACGAGGTGCGGGCGCAGGGTGCCGGGCGCGCCGAGCACCTGCGGGCCGAACACCTCTGGGAAGAAGCGGCCGAAGTACGCGCGCAGCTGCACCCCATAGGTGAGCAGCGCGATGCGATCGATCGGCTTCGCCTCTGCGGGCTTCGCCTCTGCCGGCTTCGCCGTCGCCGCCGCATCCGGTGTCGCGCCTCGCCCGGTGAGATCCGCATCCGTTGCCGGCCTCTCGCCCGAATCCTTCCCGGCCCAGATCGAGAAGATGGTCGCGATGGCGATCGGTGCGCCCATCGAGTGCGCCGAGATGATCACGTGATGATCCGGCGCGGGCGCGGTCTCCAGCCACTTCTCGAGGCGACCCCGGAGCTCGGGCACCGTGCGCTCGGCGTAGCAGGGCGGAGTGAACGGATGTCCCGCACGCGGGAAGAAGCAGAAGATGTCCCACACCAGGCCGAGCGGCCGGTCGGTCGCGGTGACCGCGTCGGTGATCACGTACGTCGCCGCGGCGATGGCCAGCAGCCCGAGTGCCCACCCCGCCGCGGAGGTCACCTGCGGCCAGCTGCTCTGGCCGGCGATCCACTCGGCGATCCACGGGACCGTGAGTGGTACCAGGGCGAGCGCGGTGAGGATGGCCAGTGCCGCCAGGAGCGGCTCGCCGCGGTGCGCGAACCCGGCGAACTGGCGTGCTGCCGCGATCTTGCGGGCGCGGTCCTCGGGCTTCTGCTCGAACTGCGGATACTTCGGCCTCACGCCGGAGGATACGTCGGAGGCCGCGAGGTCCTCGATACCGAGCAGGTTCTCGTCCTGCTTCTCCCGTGGCTTCGACGTGCCCTGCGGGAACGACAGGTGAGGCACGGAGAACTTCGGGAACCGCCAGAACGCGGCGACCGCGACGATCGCCGCGATGGCCGCCACGACGACGAGCATCGCGAGCAGGGTCACCGCGAACCGCATGTAGAAGTCCGGCGGGGTGAGCGAGTCCGGGGCGGTCTCCGCCGCGGCATCCGGTGCCGGCGTCGGCAAC
>Ga0247821_10001118_pt1 | contig 14871 bp, 16 predicted proteins | sample 13C_Glycerol_Day_FD_192481 | JGI IMG/M metagenome (GOLD analysis project Ga0247821, IMG submission 192481) | Soil microbial communities from agricultural site in Penn Yan, New York, United States - 13C_Glycerol_Day14 | ecosystem: Environmental > Terrestrial > Soil > Agricultural land | place... | reverse complement strand
CCCGGGTAGATGAAGATGTCGGTGTCGCCGCTGAAGGCCTTGAGCACGCCATCGCGCGCCGCGCTCTCCAGCGAACGCACGCTGGTGGTGCCGACCGCGATCACCCGGCCGCCACGGGCACGGCAGGCCTCGATGGCATCGACCACATCCTGGCCCACTTCGAGCCACTCTTTATGCATGTGGTGGTCTTCGATCCTGTCGACCCGCACCGGCTGGAAGGTGCCCGCGCCCACGTGCAAGGTGACGAACGCCCGCTCGACGCCCTTGGCGGCGATCTTTTCCAGCAGCGCCTCGTCGAAGTGCAGACCTGCAGTGGGCGCGGCGACCGCACCGGCACGTTCGGCGTACACGGTCTGGTAGCGCTCACGGTCGGCGCCTTCGTCCGGGCGGTCGATGTAGGGCGGCAGCGGCATATGGCCGACGCGGTCGAGCAATGGCAGCACCTCTTCGGTGAAGCGCAGTTCGAACAGCGTGTCATGGCGCGCGACCATTTCGGCCTCGCCGCCGCCATCGATGAGGATCACCGCGCCTTCCTTCGGCGCCTTGCTGGCACGGACATGCGCCAGCACCCGGTGGCTGTCGAGCACGCGCTCGACCAGCACTTCCAGCTTGCCGCCGGAAGCTTTCTGGCCGAACAGGCGCGCCGGGATCACCCGGGTGTTGTTGAACACCATCAGGTCGCCCGGGCGCAGGTACTCGAGCAGGTCGGGGAATTGCCGGTGCGCCAGCGCGCCGGTTGGCCCATCGAGCACCAGCAGACGGCTGCCATGGCGCTCGGCCAACGGGTGGCGGGCGATCAGGGAATCAGGGAGTTCGAAGGAAAAATCGGCGACGCGCATGATAATGTTCGGTTCGGCAGGGCCGGGAAGTTTAGCCCAATGTGTGAAAATTGACCATGAAAGCCGATTGACCGACCAGCGGCGGCTCTCTATACTGCGCGCCACATGCCCTGATGGCGGAATTGGTAGACGCGGCGGATTCAAAATCCGTTTTCGAAAGGAGTGGGAGTTCGAGTCTCCCTCGGGGCACCAAGATCCGGAAAAAACCGACCTTATGGTCGGTTTTTTTTTGCCTGCGATTTAGGCGCGCCGACGCGATCTCTGTGGGAAATCGCCCAGCCCTTTGAGCTGCGCTGTCGTACAGGGAACAATGTTCGAGAGCGTGTCACCTTCCCTTGTGGGAGCGGGCGTGTCGAGGCGCCGCGCTGCAGCTCAGCGCTCAGGCGTTCTTCATGCCGAGATCTTCAGCAAACCGAAGCAGGTACCCGTCCGGGTCCTGCACCAGGAAATTGCGCTGCCCCACCAGCATGCCCCCTTTGCGGTACCAGCGCTCTTCAATCGGGTTTCTGAGGGCATGGCCCGCATCCTCCAGCGCCGCCACCATTGCGCTTGCATCAGCGCATTCGATCGACAGGTTGATCCCCCGACCATAGGGCGCCTCCAACGGGCCAACCCGCCAGGGTGACTCACTCTGCCAGTCCTGCTCCAGCATCAGCTGGCTGCCACCGAAGGACAGAAAGGCGAAATGCTCTTCTGGCCGCTCGTACTCAATCCTGAAGCCAAGTACGCCGCAGTAAAATGCCAGGCTGCGAGACAGATCGGAAACGATCAGCTCGGGCACCAATGGGTTCAGCTTCAACAAGGCTCTGATTCCTTTCAACTGGGACACTGATGGGCTTTCTGGATACAGCTGATCGTGCCCATCCGCTACCTGGCAAGGACTCGAACACATCATCTGGTCGGCTACTTTTCAGGTTGATGCGGTCACCCATGTTCCGCTGCCAACATTGACCTGAACTGAGAAACGATCTCTGCAGGTAACCCGGCACCTTCGAACACTGCACAAGTGAAGCTAACGGGCGCAGGGCCTGGAGCAGTAATGATACGGTCGGCAACCACAGCTACCGGACTGCTTCGATAAAGCGAGCTCCCTGCATAACCTGCGGCATTCCGTTGCAGGAAATCCGCGCTATTCGAAGTATGAGGAACCGTGTCGAGGAGCCCGGCCCTGGCAAGTGCCAGCGTTCCCCCACAGATACCGGCAATTGTCGCCCCACGTGAACGACTGGCATGAAGAAAGTCCCGGATGTCCGGGGCTTCTGCACGCTCCCAGACCATCCCTCCAATGATGACGACAACGTCCGGTTGCCAGTCCAGACATTGCTGCAAATCGCTATCGACAGTTACAGCCAATCCACCCTGCGAGCAGAACTGCCCCGTAGCAGAAGCGAAAAACCTGACATCGATCCCGTAAAACGGGGATGCAGTTCCAGCAATGAAAGCATATTCCCAGTCCGCAAAACCTGGGGTCAGTATCAAACCCACACGTGCCATCAAAATCCTCCATGAATGCCAATAACGTTTCCGGGCCTGGTTGCAATCAGCGCCAACGATCCAGTTGCCCCTGCGCACGGCTGCTGAAAATCGTCAGCAGCTCGCTCAGTGTATGCGCTGACGGTTCGGCCGTACGGGTCACCGCATACAAGGTGATCGGCAATGCCGGGGCCAGCGGACGAACCGCGGTCGCCCCAGGCGCCGCGCCAAGGGCGGTGAAGGGGTCGATGACCGCCAGCCCAGCACCGGATTCGACCATCGCCCTGGCCAGTGAATAGGTCTGCACCGCAATGCTCACCCGAGGCGGCGGCTCCACCGCCTTGAGGTAGCTGTCGAGGCGCACCGACAGCGGGTCGGCGCTGGACAGCCCGATCAAGGGCGCGCCGGCCAGTGCCGTCAACGGCAGCGGCTTGCCTTCATCCTCCAGCGGCCAATAACCGGCCGGTGCCAATGCCACCAGAACCCCGCTGGCCAGCGCCTGAGCCTTGAGCGCAGGGTGATCTGGCTGCTGCAGGGTCAGGGCGACATCGATCTCCCGCATCAACAGGTTCTGCACCAGTTCGCGACTGTGGGCGCTGGACAGCTCGCAAGCGATGTCCGGATAACGCTGGGTCCACTCATGAATGGCCGGCGGCAGCAGCGACAGGGCCAGTGCCGGGGTCGCACCGATCCGCAGGCTGTGGCCCGGCGCGCGACGCAGGCTTTGCGCCAGGCGTCGCACGCCTTGCAGGCTCTCCGTGACTTTGTCGACCTCACGCTCCAGCTCCAGCGCTTCGGGCGTGGGCTGCAGTTTGCCACGCACCCGCAGGAACAACGGAAAGCCCAGTTGCTGTTCGGCGTGCTGCAGAATCTTGGTCACGGCAGGTTGGGAAACGTGCAGCAACTGTGCGGCACCACTGACCGAACCGGTCTGGCGGATAGCCTGGAAAATCTCGATATGGCGAAGGCGCATGGCAAGTCCATAACCTTTGTTTATGGCTCAGCGATCTTTATTCATTTTTCGCCAGCTGTCACCTGGCCCTAACCTCAAGCTCGTTTTCAACAACGACCAAGGACTGACATGGCTCAGCATGTATGCATCATCGGCGGTGGCGTCATTGGCCTGTCAACCGCTTACGCACTGGTACGCGACGGCCTTGACGTGACGCTGATCGAGGCGCGCGATTCGCTGGGCAGTGAAACCAGCTTCGCCAACGGCGGCCAGCTGTCCTATCGCTACGTGGCGCCGCTGGCCGACGCCGGGGTGCCCTTGCAGGCCATTGGCTGGATGCTGCGTGGCGACTCACCGCTCAGATTGCGCCCGCGCTTCGATCCTGCACAGTGGCGTTGGATGGCCTCATTCCTCGGGGCTTGCCGCTCCTCGGTCAACCGCGCCAACGCAGGCCACCTGTTGCGCCTCGCGCTGTTGAGCCAGTCGACCTTGCAAGCCTGGCGTGAAGAAGATGGCCTGAGCGGTTTCCATTGGCGGCGCAACGGCAAGCTGGTCACCTTTCGCCAGGCCGGCAGCTTCGAACATGCGCGCAAGAACCTTGCCGCGCCCCAGCAACAACAGGTGCTGTCGCACGCCGACTGCACCCGCCTGGACCCGGCACTGGCGGATGCGCCCTTTGTCGGCGCCATCTATACCCCGGATGAAGAAGTCGGCGATTGTCACGGCTTTTGCCAGCAACTGGCGGCGCGCTTGAAGGCGTCGGGACGCTGCAAATTCCGCCTGGGCCAGGCGGTGTCCGGAATTCGCCATGCACATGGCGTGGTGAGTGCGATCGAACTGGGCGACGAGGTGCTGCCAGTGGAGCATCTGGTCGTCGCGGCCGGCCATCGCAGTGCCTTGCTGGCACTGCCGGGTGTCGACCTGCCGCTGTACCCGCTCAAGGGTTATAGCCTGACAGTTCCGATCGGTGCCCAGCACCGGGCGCCGGACCTGAGCATCACCGACTACGACCGCAAGATCGTCTACGCCCGGATCGGCGAACAGTTGCGGGTGGCGGCGATGGTCGACATTGTCGGTTTCGACCCGTCGCTGGACCCCAAGCGCCTGGCCTTGCTCAAGCGCCAGGCCCGCGAGACCTTCGCCAATGCCGGTAATTATGACTACGCCATCGAATGGGCCGGCATGCGTCCGGCCACCCCTAGCGGCGTGCCGCTGCTGGGCGCAACGGCGTATCGCAACCTGTGGCTGAACCTTGGCCATGGTGCGCTGGGCTTTACCCTGGCCTGCGCCAGTGCACGATTACTCAGTGAACTGATCGGCCAGCGCCGCCCCTCCATCGACCTGCACGGTTTTACGCCCCGTGCGGCCTGAACGCTCACTCCTTGAAAGGACCACCCGATGACCATCCACCGTATCCAGCCCAATCCACGCTTGTCCGGCGCCGTGACCTTTGGCGACCTGGTGTTTCTCTCCGGCCAGGTGCCGAACGACGCCACCGAAGTCGGCGGCCAGACTCGCCAAGTACTGGAAAAGATCGACGCATTGTTGGCCGAGGCGGGCAGCGACAAGGATCATCTGCTCAGCGCGACCATTTACCTGAAGGACATCGGCAAAGATTTCGCGGCGATGAATGACGTCTGGTCTGCCTGGCTGTCGCCCGGCCAGGCACCCAGTCGCACCACCTTGCAGGCCGAACTCGCGCGCCCGCAAGTGCTGGTGGAAATAACCGTCATCGCGGCACGTCGCTAACCCCCTCACCTGCAACGGAGAACAACAATGCAAAAAATCACGTTGATCGGCTGCACCCTCGCCCTGTTGCTGGGCACTCAGGCCCATGCTGACGAAGCAGCGCTGGGGCCTACCTTGAGCAAGATTGCCAAGGCCAACAGCATCACCCTGGGCTATCGCGATGCTTCAGTGCCGTTCTCCTACGTGGGCGATCACTCGGGCCAACCCATGGGCTACTCGGTAGACCTGGCGAACAAGATCGTCGAGCGGGTGCAGCAGAAGCTGGCCTTGCCCCAGCTCAAGGTGAAGTACAACCTGGTGACATCGCAAACCCGCATTCCGCTGGTACAGAACGGTACCGTCGACCTGGAGTGCGGCTCGACCGGCGTCACCGCAGAGCGACAGAAGCAGGTGGCGTTTTCCTATGGGTTCATCTATGTCAAAGGCCAGTTGCTGACGGCCAAGGACAGCGGGATCAAGCACTTCGCCGACCTGCGCGGCAAGAATGTGGTGACCACCGCCGGCACCACCAACGAACGCTTCCTGAAGAGCTACAACGTCGATAACAAGATGGACATGTCCGTGATCAGCGCCAAGGACCATGGCGAAGCTTTCCAGATGTTGCAGTCCGGCCGGGCGGCGGCGTTCTACATGGATGATGCACTGCTCTACGGCGAACGCGCCAAGGCCCGCGACCCGCACAACTGGGTGGTGGTCGGGGAAGAGCAGTCGCGGGAAATCTACAGCTGCATGGTGCGCAAGGATGACCCGCAGTTCCTCGCGCTGGTGAACGCGTCGCTGGGCGAACTTTACAGTTCAGGGGAAATCAACGGGATCTACCAACGCTGGTTCCAACAACCGATTCCGCCTAAAGGCTTGAACCTGGAGTTCCCGATGACCAGCGAACTCAAGGCCATCTTTGCCAAGCCGGTGAGTGATCCGGTGCAGTAGCTTGGGCCCGGTGTCCATCCCCGCAGGGATCAAGGAGCGGCAGTGACCCGCAAGCATCACTGCCAAACGTCGCTACTGTGGAGCGTTATTACCGCAGTAGCGACTCGCCCTCTTACGGGTTAATCAGAGGTTTTATCCGTCACCAGGGTTTGAGGATTGCTCCTCCCCCAAACAGTAGCAAGGTCAACCAGCAAGGTTCCGCTGAGCGCTTCAATTTCACCCTGGGTGATCTTGCTCTCCCCTTGTTTACCCAAGAGCACAACCTGATCGCCAGCCCGCACAGCCGGGATATCTGTCACGTCCACCATGACGGTATTCATGGCAACTTTCCCTACCACTGGCGCACGCTGCCCTTTAACCAGGACAACGCCCTTATTGGTAAACGCGCGACGGTAGCCAACCGAGAACCTCACTGGAATATTCACAAGTTTTGAATCACGACTCAGTGTCACTGTCCGGTCATACCCCACGGTATTGCCTTCAGGGTATTGGTTAACAGACGCCAGGTATGACTTGGCCTGCATGACAGGTTTGTTCATGCAACCGCTTTGTCTGCCAGTTCCCAGCCCTCAGGCCGTAGCGTGTGCCAGTCGCTGACCTGTTGATAGGCATGGCCGATGCGCAGGATCAGTGGCTCGGCGAAGGCTCGCCCGACAACCTGCATCGAGACAGGCATACCCTTTTCATCGAACCCGATGGGCAGCGCCACCGAACACAGGTTCATCAAGTTGGCGAACCGCCCCAGCAAGGCCAGTGGCGTGCCATATTCGTCGACCTCCTCCAACGGCACACTGCCAATAGCGTTGGTCGGGAAAACACAGGCGTCTATGTTGGTCATGGCCTCGTGCATGGCTTGCCGAGCGGCACGGCGCTGATTGTGCAACTGGATATACGACGCCGCGTCGATGGCGCGACCACCAAGTATGCGCCGTTGGACATGGGGGTCGAAACGCAGGTCGTCACGCTCGAACAAGCGACCCAGGCTGGCATAACCCTCAGCGCTCATCAGGCCACCAGCGATGCGCATGCACTGCTCCAACGACGTGGGTAGCGGTTGTTCGATCAATTGCATACCCAACGCGGCCAACTGCTTGAGCCCCAGGTCGTAAGCCTTCAGTACTCCGGGCGCGACATGCGCTCGCTCGGCCTCCGGCAACACCCAGATGCGCAAACCGGCTACTGGCCGATCGAGACCGGCAGCGGCGCTGAATACCGGTGCCTGGGCCGAAACCGGATCCAGCGGGTCTGGGCCCAGCAGGGCATCCAGCATCCACGCTGCATCTTCAACCGTGTGCGTGATAGGCCCTACCGAATCCAGCGAAGGGCACAGCTCGATCAAGCCATGGCGGCTGACGAGCCCACGCGTGGTTTTCAACCCGACCAAGCCGCACATACCCGCCGGAATCCGCACCGAACCGCCGGTATCGGTCCCCAACGCAGCGCTCGCCAACCCGCTGGCCACGGCCACTGCCGAACCGCTGCTTGAACCACCTGGAGCGCGATGGACATCACGGTCCCACGGGTTCCACGGCGTGCCCATCACCGCGTTGGTGCCCCAGCCACCAAAAGCGAATTCGACCGTTTGGGCCTTGCCAAGAATGATCGCGCCGGCACGCTCCAGGCGTTGCACTGCAGTGGCGGTCAGCCTCGAAACACGCGGCTCCTGCGCCAACGAACCACCCGTGATGGCCTGCCCTTCGATCTCGAACAAGTCCTTGATCGCCAGAGGAATGCCATGCAGCGGCCCCAGGTGTATGCCGGCCGCACGTTGGCGATCCGCAGCAATGGCTGCACTCAAGGCTCGCGAGGGATAGGCCTCGACATAAGCATTCAGCTGCTCGTCAAAACGCTCGATGCGCGCCAGTTGCGCACGTACCAGCGCTTCGCTGGTCAGCGAGCCGGCCTGCAGCGCCTGTTGCAACTGGGCAATGCTGTGGGAAGCTACCTGATCCATGGTGTTCATATGTTCAACCTCGCACGGTTTTGCGTCCGCGTGAAACATGCTTTTCCAGCACACGCGACAGCATTGAAAGAGGGAAGGCGATAACGAAATAGAACAGCCCTACCAGCAGAAAGACATGCATTGGCAGGAAGGTTTCCGAAGCGATGGCCCGCGCTGCCAGCATCAACTCGTCGGTGGCGATCAGGGCACACAACGAGCTGTCCTTGAGGATCGACACGTAGGCGTTGAGCAGTGGCGGCAAAATGACGCGAAACACTTGCGGCAGGATGACGGTGGTAAACGCTTTGAACGGCGTCAATCCGATCGCGATTGCCGCTTCGCGCTGGCCGCGATGCAACGAATCCAGGCCGCCACGCAGAATTTCCGCAACGTACGCGGCCCCCTGCAAACCCAGGCCGATGGCCCCGGCCCAATAGCCGGACAAGGTCAACCCCAGGCTGGGCAGCGCGAAATACAGGGCCAGCAGCAACGCCAGAAGCGGTACTGCACGCATGCTCTGGATAAAGAACGCTGCCAACCGCCTCAGAATCGCGCTCGGGCTTCGCATCGCCCAGACCAGCAGCGCGCCCAGCACGACCGCCAGGGCGAACCCTAACAGGGACAATTCGGCGGTGACCCGGGCACCAAGCATCAGGCGGACGCTCCAGTCGCTCCAGTACTCCGGGTATTGCTGAAAGAAACTGATCATCGCGCACTCCCCAGATGACGTTCGAGCCTGATGAATCCCACACCGATCGGCAGAATCATCACGGCGTAGATGCACATCACTGCCAGGTAGATCAGCGACGTCTGGAAGGTGGACGTCACCAGATTGCGCGCCAGGAACATGATCTCCGGCACGGCAATGGCTGAGGCGATGGAGGTGTCCTTGATCAGTTGCGTGACGTAGTTGGCGAACGCTGGCAACGTCAGGCGCAGGGCCTGGGGCAAGAGAATGCAGCGCAGAATCTGCATCCGGCTCAGGCCGACAGCCAACCCGGCTTCATGCTGACCGACATGCAGCGACTGCAAGCCACTGCGGAAAATGTCGGCCAACACCGCACTGCCTACCAGACTCAAGCCAACGATGGCGGCCAGCCACGCGGGCAAGTTGATACCAAGGTAGGAGAGACCAAAATAGATCAGGAACAGATGCGCCAGCGCGGGAACATTGCGCATCCACTCAATGAAACAGCCGACCACGCCATGCAGCAGCCGTGAGCGGCTGAACGTCAGCAACACGGCCAGTACCACGCCACCGGCACTCGCCAGCAGCAAGGTACACAGCGCGATTTCCAGGGCGGTGAGCGCGCCTTTCAACAACAGGGGCAATAGCCCGAGAAAGACCTCGAAGTTCGCCATCAAGCGCCCTCCATGGCCATGCGCCCGAGAAAACTGCGGGTACGCTCATGACGTGGGCTGTCGATTACCTGCGCCGAAGGCCCTTGCTCGACAATGTGTCCGCCGTCCATGAAGATCACCCGATCCGCCACATCCCGAGCGAAGCGCACTTCATGGGTGACCATGATCATGGTGCGGCCCTCTTGCGCCAGCTCACGAATCACGGCCAGTACTTCCCCCACCAGTTCGGGGTCCAGTGCCGAGGTTGGCTCGTCGAACAGGATGACTTTTGGTTGCTGGGCCAACGCGCGGGCGATAGCCACCCGCTGTTGTTGTCCGCCGGACAACTGCTCGGGATAGACCTCGGCCTTGTGTCGCAGGTGGACCTTTTCCAGCATGGCATCAGCCAGCTCGTAGGCCTGCTTGCGCGGCATGCCTTGTGCCTTTATCGGCCCCAGCGCGACGTTGTCGCGCACATTCAGATGTGGCCAGAGGTAGAAAAGCTGGAACACCATGGCGATCTCGCGTCGCTGTGGGGCCATTTCCCGATCACTCATCAGGCGTATGCGTTTGCCATCCTTGACCTGCCCGATCAACTCGTCACCCAGCCAGATATCGCCTCGGGTGGGTTTTTCCAGGTAATTGATGCAACGCAGGCAAGTCGACTTTCCCGACCCGCTGGGGCCGATCAACGACAGGGTTTCGCCGGCTTTCAACTCCAGGTTGATGCCCTTGAGCACCTCCAGCTCACCATAGCTTTTATGCAGGTCATGCACGCGCAGCAGCGCAGGTTCGGACGGGGTCGACATCTTGGTTAACCTCTTTATTGTTATAGGTACGGCGATGGAACCGGCAAAGGCCGATTCATCCGCTCAAGCGCTTACTTGCAACCAGGCAGTTGCCAGTCCGCCGGGCGGTCGACACTCAGCCTCAGGTTCTTGCCTTCCGGCACATACCAGACATCCTGGGACAAGCCGTAGCGGGCACCGATCTTGCGCATTTCGCAGCTTTTCCAGAGGGTCTGGATCTGCTCGTTCACGGCAGCTACAAGCTGCGGGCTTGCCTCTTTATTGAAGCCGTACACCACCTGCCCCAGGCCCGTCAGCAGCGGAAAATCAGGGTCGTTGTCGGTGAAGGCGTTGAAGCGCAGGTGCCATTGCTGATTGCGGAAAATGGCGTATTGCATGACCGGCGGATCGCCAATCACTGCATCGATACGCCCGGCGAGCAGATCGCGCACTGCGGCATCGGAGGTGTCGTACAGCGCGACTTGCAAGCCTTCGATCTTGCGCATCTCGGGAATGAACGAGAAACCCGTGATAGTGCCGACCTTCTTGCCCTGCAAATCCTTGAGGCTGCTCCAGTTGGTCTTGTCGGTCTGGGTGATGCCGTTCTTGAAATAGTGAATCGGGTCGCTCACGGTCATGATCTTCGCGCGCTGCTCGGTCCAGCCCATGGTGCCGGCCATGACATCCACGCGATTGGCTTGTACCGAGGCAATGGTGCTGGCCCAGTCCATCAAGGCCGGCTTGACCTTCAAACCCAGCTTCTCAGCGATTTGTTGAAGGATTTCACCATCGTAGCCGACCATCCGGCTGTCCTGATAACCGGTCCCCGGCATGTCCCCGGTGAACGCGACGGTCAGGCTTCCCGGCTCTACCGTTTCCAGTGCGAATGCCGGTAGCGAAGCCAGCATGGATACCAGCAAACCCGCATAGATACCGGCAAACCGTTGAACGTTGGGCTTCTTCATCACGTGCTCCCTGATTGTTTTTCTATGAACAGCATGGTGTTGGGCAGGCGCTCATCGTATGGTGATCAGCGGCATAACTTGTTGGATGGTTTGCAGGAATGATTGAATATTTGCGACATTTCGGAGATGCACTGCCCAACGCCTCCAGCGCAAGCCTCGTGGAAGCGCTTGACCAGGGTCAGGCACGACATCCGCCAAGCCGACGCGGCGCCACCGAGTTGTCCATAGGTATCGTGCTATGGCCGCGCTTCCCCTTGCTGTCACTCTCGGGGCTGACCGATGCGTTGCGACATGCTGCCGATACGGGCGATCAGAGCCGCCCGATACGATGCCAATGGAAAGTCCTCGGTACCCCCGGGCAAAGAGTCATTTCCAGTTGCGGGCTTGATGTACCCATCGACAGTGAACTCACCGACCCTCATCAATTTGATTACATCGTGGTGATTGGTGGGCTACTGGATTACCTGGAGGCAGCGCCGAAGACTTATCCGGCATTCCTGCATCAGGCAGCCGCCGCTGACGTTCCATTGATCGGCCTATGCACAGGCAGCTTCGTGCTCGCGCGACATGGCCTGATGGAGGGGCGTACTGCCTGCGTGCATGCCTACCATTGCGATGACTGGAAACGCCTGTTCCCGCGATTGCGCTTTGTCAGCAACAGTGACTTCCTGATCGACAAGGATCGGATCACCTGCGCAGGTGGCATCTCGGTGATTGAGTTGGCCATCCATCTTATCGGGATGCATTGCGGCCCGGATCGCGCCGGCAAGGTCGTGCACCAGATGACCGTCGCGAAAAGCAGCTCTGGCAGTTTCGTCGATCGGCGCAAGGCACTTGGCTACGCCAGCTCTTCGAACAGGCGCCTGCATGAAGCCGTGATGCTGATGGAAAAGCACATGACCGAGCCTTTGGATATCGATGCGATCGCGAACCTTGTCGGTACCAGTAAACGGCAACTGGAGCGGCTGTTTGTCGCCGAAACCAGTAGCACCCCGGCCCAGTTCTATCGCCAGGTTCGACTCAGGTTTGGCCGCTGGCTGCTCATCAGCTCGGATCGACATATCGGAGAAATCGCTTTCGAATGCGGTTTTGCCGATGCTCCCCATTTCATTCGGCATTTCCAGAACCTGTTCGGCATGTCCCCCGGTAAATTGCGCAAAGAGCTGATGCGAAACGCGACCCCGACCAAGGGGGAAGTGGTTTCATAAATAGTGAGCATTGACCCGTGGCGGGGCAGAATATGACTTCGCGGGCACGCCCGCCCACACCGATACTGCCCCGCCCCTTGTGGGGAGCGGGCTTGCCCGCGAAGTGGCCCGACCAGCAGCACACAAGGACTTGCCATGCACCTGACCCACCGCCCCGTACGGCCCGACGATATCCCTGGAATCTGCAGCTTCCCGCAAAGCCCGGCCGAACTGTTCTACATGTTCCCCAAAGCCAGCTACCCGCTCTCCCCCGCCCAGCTGAACGATGCCATTGCCCAGCGCAGCGGCTCCACGGTGGTGGAAGGCAACGGCACGGTGCTGGCATTCGCCAACTTCTACAAGGCCGAACACGGCGGCGTGTGCGCCCTGGGCAACGTGGTCGTGGCCCAGGCCGCACGCGGCCAGGGCGTAGCGCGCTACCTGGTCACTGCCATGATCGAACTGGCCCGCCAACAGTTCGCAGCCCGGGAGGTATGGGTGTCGTGCTTCAACCACAACACAGCGGGCCTGCTGCTTTATCCACAGCTGGGCTTCGTGCCGTTCGGCATCGAGGAACGGCAAGCGTGGGATGGCTCGCGGGTGGCATTGGTGCAGATGAAACAGGTGTTGATCCAACCCGGCTGAGTCAGCGAGGCACTGCATGGGGCTGGGCGAGAAGATCCAAAATCCCTTGCAACAATCACACACCGAACCTTCGCCCTGCCTCGACGTCGGATCCTGCATCTGCCAATTTTCGAGGTAGCCCGCGTGAAAGGCATCATTGTCCGCAAGTACCGCCTGGCCGTGAAAACCATCGGCTACATCGGCTGGTCGCTGTTCTGGCTGCTGATCTGGGATGTGCTGGTCACCATCGATTTCATGCTGTTCTTCAACAGCAAGTTCACCCTGCCGCTGATCCCGTTGACCTTGCTGGGCTCGGCGCTGGTGGTGCTGGTGAGCTTTCGCAACAGCAGCGCCTACAACCGCTGGTGGGAGGCGCGCACCTTGTGGGGGGCGCTGGTCAACAGTTCGCGCAGCTTCGCGCGGCAGGCACTGACCCTGATCGATGACCCGGATGATGGCCTCAACCCGGTCAAGGCTACCCTGTTGCGCCGGCATATCGCCTATGTGAACTGCCTGGCGGCGCACTTGAAGGGTGAGCGCTGCCCGGATGAACTGATGGCGTTCATTCCGCCGGCGGAATTCGAGCGGCGCAACCGCTCGAACAACTTCGCCAACGACATTCTGAGTGGTTCGGCGGCGTTGCTGGCGCGGGAGTACCAGGCCGGGCGGCTGGACAGCATTCGCCTGGCAAGGCTGGAATCGACGCTGGTAGACCTGTCCAATGCCCAGGGTGGCATGGAGCGGATCGCCAATACGCCGCTGCCCTACCCTTATGTGTACTTTCCGCGGCTGTTCATCACCCTGTTCTGCCTGATCGTGCCGGTGGGGCTGGTGGAGTCGCTGGGCTGGTTCACGCCGCTGGCTTCGACGGTGGTGGGCTTCATGCTGCTGGCCATCGAGCGGATCGGGACGGATTTGCAGAGCCCGTTCAGGTTCAGTGAGCACCAGATCCAGATGGACAGCATTTGCGAGACGATCGAGCGGAACCTGGAGTCGATGCAGCGGGAGGCGCAGTGTGCCGAAGTTGGTGGTGCCTGATCGATTTTGGGGCCGCGTTGCGGCCCCGGCTATCGATCAGGCCCGCACATAGCGCTGGCGCAACACATCACTCAATGCATCCACCAACAACACCAGCACCAGCATCCCCATGATCACCGTGCTGGCCTGGGCCTCCTGGAACAGGCTCAAGGTGGTGTACAGCATCTGCCCCAACCCGCCAGCCCCGACAAACCCCAGCACGCTGGCCATGCGGATGTTGTTCTCCCAGCGATACAGGCTGTAAGCCAACAGCTGCGGCCACAGATTGGGCAAGGTGCCAAAGCAGAATGCCGCTACCTGGCTGCCGCCCTGCAAGCGGATGGCCGCCGCCGGCTCCGGCGGTGCGTTCTCCAGCGCTTCGGCAAACAACCGCCCCAGCACGCCAGCGGTATGCAGCGCCAAGGCCAGGGTACCGGCATTCGGCCCAAGCCCGGCTGCCAGCACCGTCAGCGCGGCCCACACCAGTTCCGGGATGGCCCGCAGGGCATTCAGCAGCAGCCGCGCGCAGGCCTGCAACGGCCAACCGAACCGGCCAGCAGCCGGCAGCGCCAACAGCATGCCCAACACCATGGCCAACAGGGTGCCCAGGCCTGACATGGCCAAGGTTTCCAGCGCCCCGTGCGCAACCGCGCGCAGGTGCCCGGCAGACAGGTCCGGGTGCAGGAAACGCCCGGCATATTCCCCCATCTGCCCCGGCCCGCCGTTGCCGACCAGCGCCTGCAAGTCCAGCTCCAGGTAGGCGAACGAGGCCATCACAGCAGCAACGATGGCGCCTAGCACCAGCAAGTTGATCACCCGGTTCATGCCAGCCTCCAGCGCAGGAAGCGACTGAGCAGGTCGGCCAGCATCACCAGGACCAGGAACGTCAGCAGCATGCTCGCCACTTCCGCACCCGCGAACATGCGCATCGACAGGTCGATCTGCTGCCCCAGCCCGCCAGCACCGACAAAGCCCATCACCACCGAGGCGCGTACTGCGCACTCCCAGCGGTACACGGTGTAGGACACCACCTCGGACACCGCACTGGGCAGGATGCCGTAGAG
>Ga0247821_10001114_pt1 | contig 14901 bp, 15 predicted proteins | sample 13C_Glycerol_Day_FD_192481 | JGI IMG/M metagenome (GOLD analysis project Ga0247821, IMG submission 192481) | Soil microbial communities from agricultural site in Penn Yan, New York, United States - 13C_Glycerol_Day14 | ecosystem: Environmental > Terrestrial > Soil > Agricultural land | place... | reverse complement strand
GGCGCGCTACCGGACTGCGCTACACCCCGAAATTGGCTCCGCGACCTGGACTCGAACCAGGGACCCAATGATTAACAGTCATTTGCTCTACCGACTGAGCTATCGCGGAACTACAAACTTCGTTACAACATTTACAGCAATTTCGAAAACCGTATCGCTACTGCTTCGAACACTTCGACCGCCTGCATCGCTGCGTTCATGTCTCTGTGGCGCGGTATTCTACAGCCTTCGAAACCCTTGTCAACCCCTAATTTGCATTCAACTTACTGATTTGCAACTTTTTTTCAGATTTCCTGTTTTGCCGGAAACCTGCGGGGTGACATACAGCGGGGCGCACTTTACAAGCACTTGAGAAAAAATGCAAAGAAAAAAAGGCCTCGATAATCGAGGCCTTGATGTAACCCTGTGAAAACTCAGGCGAAGACGATTTCCTCGCCCTCGACCTTGGCGGTGATGGCCGTGCCCGGCAGGAACTTGCCGGCCAGGATCAGCTGCGCCAACGGGTTCTCGATCCAGCGCTGGATCGCCCGTTTCAGTGGCCGTGCGCCGTAGACCGGGTCGTAACCGACGGCGATCAGTTTATCCAGCGCCTCGTCGCTCAGTTCCAGGCTCAGGTCGCGCTCGGCCAGACGGCTGCGCAGGCGACCCAGCTGGATCTGGGTGATACCGGCGATCTGATCACGTCCCAGCGGCTCGAACACCACCACTTCGTCGATCCGGTTGATGAACTCGGGACGGAAATGCGACCCGACCGCGTCCATCACCGCAGCGCGCTGCGCTTCGCGATCGCCTACCAGGTCCTGGATCTGCGCCGAGCCCAGGTTGGAGGTCATCACGATCACCGTATTGCGGAAATCCACCGTACGGCCATGGCTGTCGGTCAGGCGACCGTCTTCAAGCACTTGCAGCAACACGTTGAACACATCCGGGTGAGCCTTTTCGACCTCGTCGAGCAGCACCACCGAATACGGTTTGCGCCGCACAGCCTCGGTCAGGTAACCGCCCTCTTCATAACCGACGTAGCCCGGTGGTGCACCGATCAGCCGGGCCACGGAATGTTTCTCCATGAACTCGGACATGTCGATCCGCACCATCGCCTCTTCGGTGTCGAACAGGAACTCCGCCAGCGCCTTGCACAATTCGGTCTTGCCCACCCCGGTCGGGCCGAGGAACAGGAACGAGCCGCTTGGCCGGTTCGGGTCGGAGAGTCCGGCGCGGGAACGGCGCACGGCGTTGGAGACCGCGACTACCGCTTCTTCCTGACCGATCACGCGCTGGTGCAGCAGGCTTTCCATCTTCAGCAGTTTTTCCCGTTCGCCTTCAAGCATCTTGGCCACGGGGATGCCGGTCCACTTGGACACGACTTCGGCGATTTCCTCTTCGGTCACCTTGTTACGCAGCAGTTGGTTCTCGGCCTTGCCGTGCTGGTCGACCATCTGCAGGCTGCGCTCCAGGTCCGGGATCACCCCGTACTGCAGCTCGGCCATGCGGCTGAGGTCGCCCTTGCGCCGTGCGGTTTCCAGTTCCTGGCGCGATTGCTCGATTTTCTGCTGGATCTGGGCAGAGCCCTGCACTTCGGCTTTTTCCGAGGTCCAGACTTCTTCCAGGTCGGCGTATTCACGCTCCAGCCGGGCAATCTCTTCGGTGAGCTTCTCCAGGCGCTTGAGCGCGGCTTCGTCGTCTTCCTTCTTCAGCGCCTGGGATTCGACCTTCAGTTGAATCAGGCGACGCTCCAGGCGGTCGAGCACCTCCGGCTTGGAGTCGATCTCCATGCGGATACGGCTGGCCGCCTCGTCGATCAGGTCGATGGCCTTGTCCGGCAGCTGGCGGTCAGTGATGTAGCGGTGACTGAGCTTGGCCGCGGCGATGATCGCGCCGTCGGTGATCGCCACCTTGTGGTGCACCTCGTAACGCTCCTTGAGGCCACGCAGGATGGCGATGGTGTCTTCCTCGCTCGGCTCCTCCACCAGCACTTTCTGGAAACGCCGCTCGAGGGCTGCGTCCTTCTCGATGTACTGACGGTATTCGTTCAGCGTGGTCGCGCCGACGCAATGCAGCTCGCCACGGGCCAGGGCCGGCTTGAGCATGTTGCCGGCGTCCATGGAGCCTTCGCCCTTGCCGGCGCCGACCATGGTGTGCAGCTCGTCGATGAACAGGATGATCTGCCCTTCCTGCTTGGACAGCTCGTTGAGCAACGCCTTGAGGCGCTCCTCGAATTCACCGCGGAACTTGGCCCCGGCAATCAGCGCGCCCATGTCCAGCGACAGCAGGCGCTTGCCTTTAAGGCCGTCCGGCACTTCGCCATTGATGATGCGCTGGGCCAGGCCCTCGGCGATGGCGGTTTTACCCACGCCAGGCTCACCGATCAGCACCGGGTTGTTTTTGGTCCGGCGTTGCAGCACCTGGATGGTGCGGCGGATTTCGTCGTCACGGCCGATCACAGGATCAAGCTTGCCGTCTTCGGCACGCTTGGTCAGGTCGACGGTGTACTTGTCCAGGGCCTGGCGCGACTCTTCGGCGTTCGGGTCGTTGACCGCCTCGCCGCCGCGCAGGTTGCTGATGGCGTTTTCCAGGGCCTTCTTGGTCACGCCCTGGCCGAGCAGCAGCTTGCCCAGCTTGCTGTTCTCGTCCATGGCCGCCAGCAGCACCAGCTCGCTGGAGATGAACTGGTCGCCCTTCTGCTGGGCCAGGCGGTCGGCCTGGTTGAGCAGGCGCGCCAGGTCCTGCGACATGTTGACGTCGCCGGTCGGGTTCTGGATTTTCGGCAGTTGGTCGAGCTCTTTGCTCAACGCCTTGCGCAGGCTGTTGACGTCGAAGCCCACCTGCATCAGCAGCGGCTTGATCGAACCGCCCTGCTGATCGATCAGGGCTTGCAGCAGGTGCGCAGGCTCGATGGCGGGATGATCCATGCCAACGGCCAGGGATTGGGAGTCGGATAACGCCAGCTGTAGCTTGCTGGTCAAACGGTCTATTCGCATAAGTTACCTTCCTTTATGGGCAGGCCGGAGCGATGGACACACCTGATGAAGAAAAACCTGCCAGAGATACCCCTGTAGATAGGGTTGATTCTGGAAGATTCAAGCGCGACGGGCTTGATCCAGGTCAGCGCGGCGTGAGCCAGACCAGGGAGGCGAAGCGACCGCCTTGCGGAGTACGCCGGTAAGAATAGAAGCGTGGATCGCTGACAGTGCAAAATCCACCGCCATACACGGCTGTTACGCCACGGGCGGCCAGGCGCAGGCGTGCCAAGGCGTAGATGTCGGCCATGAGCTTGTCCGGGCGGGCACCGGGCACGAAGGCCTGGGCCGCTTGCGGATGAACGGTCGTGAAGGCGTCGCGTACCTCCAGGCCGACCTCGAAGGCTTGCGGGCCGATGGCCGGGCCCAACCACACCAGCACCTCTTCAGGCGGCAGGGCCAGGCGATCGAGGGTGGCCTCGATCACCCCGCCGGCAAGCCCGCGCCAACCGGCATGGGCGGCGGCGACACGGGTGCCGGCGCGGTCGCAGAACAGCAGCGGCAGGCAATCGGCAGTCATGACCGTGCAGGCGATGCCCGGCGTGGCCGTCCAGCTGGCGTCGGCTTCGGCAATGATGCCGGGGTCGGCATCGGCCACCACCACGCCATGCACCTGCTTGAGCCAGGCCGGCTGGATTGCGAATTCGGCGGTCAGGCGCCGACGGTTCTCGGCCACCGCCTCAGGCGCATCGCCCACATGGTCGCCGAGGTTGAAGCTTTCATAGGGCGGCAGGCTGACGCCGCCGGCACGGGTGGTGACGCACGCGCGCACCCCGGCTGGCGCGGGCCAGTCAGGGATCAGCAGGTTGTGCGCCAGCTCACTCATCCGACGAACGCCTCGCGGTCCTGCTTGAGCAGCGACAGCAGCCAGACGAAGTCATCCGGCAGCGCCGACTCCCAGCCCATGCGCTCGCCGGTCACCGGGTGATCCAGCTCCAGGAAGCGTGCATGCAGGGCCTGGCGCGGGAAGGTCTTGAGGGCCTCGACCATGGTCTGGCTGGCGGCTGGCGGAATGCGGAAGCGCCCGCCGTAGACCGGATCGCCGACCAGCGGGAAGTTCACGTGGGCCATGTGCACACGGATCTGGTGGGTACGGCCGGTTTCCAGCTTGACCCGCACGTGGGTGTGGGAGCGGAAGCGCTCCAGCACACGGTAGTGGCTGACCGCCGGCTTGCCGCCTTCGGTCACCGCCATGCGCTGGCGCTGCCCGCCATGGCGGCCGATCGGTGCGTTGATCTTGCCACCGGCGGTGACCACGCCGATCACGATGCATTCATAGATGCGGCTGACGCTGCGGCTTTGCAACTGGGCAACCAGCTGGGTCTGCGCCTGGATGGTCTTGGCCACCACCATCAGACCGGTGGTGTCCTTGTCCAGGCGGTGGACGATGCCGGCGCGCGGCACGTTGATGATGTCCGGCACATGGTGCAGCAGGGCATTGAGCAGGGTGCCGTCGGCGTGACCCGCCGCCGGGTGCACCACCAGGCCCGCAGGCTTGTTGATCACCAGGATGTGGTCGTCTTCATAGACGATATCCAGCTCGATGTCCTGGGCCACCCACTCGCCCTGGGCTTCCTGCTCCGCGACGAGGGCCAGCAGCGAGCCGCCGTGGACGATATCGCGCGGACGCAGGACGGCGCCATCGACGGTCAGGCGCCCCTCCTTGATCCAGGTGGAAAGGCGCGAGCGCGAGTGCTCAGCGAACAATTGGGCGGCGACTTGGTCGAGGCGTTGCCCGCCCATTTCGGACGGCACCTCTGCGCTAAGTTGAATGATCTCGGACATGCTCGAATCAGCGGGCGGCACAGCCTTTGGTTTCGACTGCACGCTTGTGGTTAAATACGACATCTTTTGCCCCGGGTAATGTGCCGGGGTGCTCATCATAACAGGACGGCCACGCCCAAGACAGCGGCCGTCATAGGGACGCAAGCCGCTATGCAAGTGAAACACCTGCTGCTGATCGCCATCCTCGGACTGACCGCTGCTTGTTCTTCGAAGGAAGTCGTCGACGAAAACCTGAGCGAAGCCGAGCTGTACCAGCAGGCGCAGGCCGACCTGGACAACCATAGCTACACCAGCGCCACGAGCAAGCTCAAGGCCCTGGAATCGCGCTACCCGTTCGGCCGCTATGCCGACCAGGCCCAGCTCGAGCTGATCTACGCGAACTACAAGAACGCCGAGCCTGAAGCCGCCAAGTCGGCTGCCGAGCGTTTCATTCGCCTGCATCCCCAGCACCCGAACGTCGATTACGCCTACTACCTCAAGGGCCTGACCTCCTTCGACCAGGACCGCGGCCTGCTGGCGCGCTTCCTGCCGCTGGACATGACCAAGCGTGACCCGGGCGCCGCCCGCGACTCGTACAACGAATTCGCCCAGCTGACCAGCCGCTTCCCCAACAGCCGCTACTCGCCGGATGCCAAGCAGCGCATGATCTACCTGCGCAACCTGCTGGCTTCCTACGAAATCCACGTGGCCGACTACTACCTGACCCGTCAGGCCTACGTCGCCGCCGCCAACCGAGGCCGCTACGTGGTGGAGAACTTCCAGGAAACCCCATCGGTCGGCGACGGCCTGGCGGTGATGACCGAGGCCTACATGCGCCTGCACCTGGACGAACTGGCGGCCACCAGCCTGGAAACCCTCAAGCTCAACTACCCGGACCACCCGAGCCTGGTCGACGGCCAGTTCCAGCCCAAGCAGGATGAAGCCGACAACCGCTCCTGGCTGTCCAAGGCTACCCTGGGCCTGATCGAGACCGACACCCCGCTGCCGCCGGGCGAGACCCGCGCCAACCAGGACGTGATCAAGCAGTACGAAGACGCCAAGGAAGCGATTCCGGCCGAACTGCTGCCAAAAGACGGCGATGCCGTCGAGGAAGAGGAACACGAAGCGGAAGGCAACAACGAAGACCGCTCCTGGTTCAGCTACATGACCTTTGGCGTGTTCGACTGATCGATCATGCAACAGATAAAGGGAGGCCAAGGCCTCCCTTTTTTCTTGCCCGCGCCCTAGACTGGAGGCTCTTCACTGACAAAGCTGGACGCCATGGTTCGCCTACTTTTCTGGATCGCCCTGATCGCTGCCGCCATCTGGTTGTGGCGCAAGTTCAAGGCCAGCAACGCCGCCACACCCGACAACAGCCTCGAAGACCCGCTGAAAATGGTGCGCTGCGCCCATTGCGGCGTGCACCTGCCCAACGACCGCGCCCTGCGCCAGGGCAGCCAGTGGTATTGCAGCCAGGCTCATCTGGAGCAAGGGCCCGGCGCGCAGCGCTAAACCCTCGATTCTGTGTAGGAGCGGGCTTGCCCCGCGATTGCGTTTAGTCAGTCACATCGCATCGCGGGGCAAGCCCGCTCCTACAACCGCCCTAGCGGCGCATAAGGTGCCGGATCGATGATCGGCTCACGCCCCAGCAACAGGTCGGCAAACAACTGGCAAGAGGCTGGCGCCAGTACCAGGCCATTGCGGTAATGCCCGCAGTTCAACCACAGGCCCTGCCAGCCCGGCACCTCTCCGATATACGGGATGCCCTCGGGCGAGCCCGGACGCAAGCCTGCCCAATGGGCAACCGGCGTGGCCCCGGCCAGGGCCGGCAGCAACTCGACGGCCGACGCTTTCAAGCTTTCCAGTGCCTCATCGGTCGGGGTCTTGTCGTAACCGGCATGCTCCAGTGTGCTGCCCACGAGAATGTGGCCATCACGACGCGGAATGGCATAACGCCCCTTGGCCAGCACCATGCTCGGCAGGAAATCCTCGGCGCATTTGTAGAGGATCATCTGCCCCTTGACCGGCTCGACCGGCAGCTCCAGGCCCAGCGGACGCAGCAGGTCACCGCTCCAGGCGCCGGCCGTGAGTACTACGCGGTCGCCCGCGATTGGCCCCGCCGTGGTCTCGACGCCGGTGATCCGCCCAGCCTCCTGGCTGAACCCGGTGATTTCGCAGTGCTCGCGAATACTCACGTTCGGCAGGGCCTGCAGGGCCGCCTTGAGCGACTTGACCAGGCGCGGGTTGCGCACATTGGCGACGCCCGCCATGTAGATGGCGCGCTTGAAACCGGCGCCCAGGACGGGCACAGCGTCATAGGTGGCCGAGATATCCACGGCACTCAACGGGCGCCCTTCCCGCTCGGCCCAGGCCAGGGCCTCGGCTTCGTCTTCCAGGTCCAGCCAGTAAAGGCCCGTGGTGTGCACTTCCGGGTCCACGCCGGTACTGGCGAACAGGCGCTCGCCCAGCTGTGGATAAAAATCCTGCGACCAGTGCGCCAGCGCCGTCACGGCCGGGCTGTAGCGCCACGGATAAAGCGGCGAAACAATACCGCCACCCGCCCAGGAAGACTCCTGGCCCAACGCGCCGCGATCACACAGCACCACCTGCTCGACCTCGGCCGCCAGGTTGAACGCGGTCAGCAGGCCGATCACCCCGCCACCGACAATCACTACTTGCTTGGTCATCTATCGATCCAGTTTCTGAAGTAAAAAGCGTCAACCACCCCAGCACCCGCCCGGGGCCTGTTCGGCGCTGCCGGGGTTGCTGCGTACACCGGCCTGATCGAGCGCATAGTCGGCGCACGCATCGTCCATCATCAGGCCAGCAGGCCGGCGTCGTGCCAGGAGGGTGAAGGATTCCTCGTCGCGCACCGCCTGCAGCGTGTAGTGCGCCGTACCGTTCATCAGCGGCGTCACCACGGCCTCACTGTCGCTGTACTGGCCAGCGCGCGCGTAATGGCGCTCCAGCCGTTGTGCGTTCTCGAACAGCAGGCCGACAACTTCCGTGCGCGCAGATTGTTTCAACTGCTCGCGGTAACCGGGGTAGGCAATGCTCGCCAGAATGCCGACCACTGCGATGACAATCAACAGTTCGATCAGGCTGATACCGTTCTGTTTATCCATCGACCTACCCCCTAATGGCGCTGACGCCAGAGAATCCGCTGCCATGGCCCGCCGCCGACAGGCTGTGCAACGACGGACTCCAGAACACTGCGGGCCGCACCATGGCGATGTACGGCGGTGACGCGATACAGGTTCGCATCCTGCTCCGGCGGCATCAGGCGGGCCAGGCTGCTCTGCCCCAGAAACTGAATGAGCAGGAAGCCGCCCTCCCCGGCCTGCCAGGCCAGTCCGGAACTTGCGCCGGCACCGGCATACACCCCGGCGGCCCTTACGTGCTCGGCCTCGGGGGGCGGCAGGCAAAAGCTGCAAGGCGGCCATGCCTGCTCCTGCGCATTGGCCTCCCCCAGCAGTAATACCTGCTGCGCATGTTCGAAGACCAGTAGAGAGCTCAGCAGGTTGCGCGCCATACGCTCTTGCTGGGCGGCACTGCCCATCACCGAAACCCCGAGCATGCCCAGCATCAGGGTCAGCACCAGGCTCAGAAGCAGTACCAGGCCACGCTGTCGCTTGACCTTCACGCGCCGCTCACCGGGTTGCCCAACGCCACGCTCATTCGATAGGTCTGCGGCCTGACCCGCCCCTGCGGATCGCCCATGGTCAGGCTCAGGCGCAGGCCTGAAACCGCCAGGCTCCGGTTCCTGACCCGGTCCACACGCAAGTCGGTGACACCCTCTACCAGCACTGCGTTGCTGGCTCCGCTACTGAGGAACAGTTGCTCGCCAACCAGCCGGTAATCCTGGCGACGGATGGGGATGGCGAACTGGCCGGCGCCTGGCGCTACACCTCCTGCGTGCACGCTCGCCGTCGAGCGACAGTCGGTCACCAGGGTCCAATTGGGCCGACCGCTGGCCTGCGTGACCTCGGCACTGACCAGGCTCAGGCGCTGCAGGCGACCATCGGCCGCCCGGACGAGCTCTAAAGGGTGGGCAAAAGCATCGGCAGCCGTCGGGTCGACAAAGTCGATAGCCCCGGGATCCAGGCAACCGAACATGCCGGTCATGCGAATGTCCTGGGCCAGGCGCTGCAATGCCTGGCGCGCATCCTCCTGCAACTGCACCGCTACGCCTTGCGCCAGCCACGACTGGCTGGCGGCGAGGAACAGATGCCCGGAACCCGCCAGCAACACCAGCCCCAGGCTCAGCGCCAACATGACTTCCAGCAGGCCAAACCCCGACTGCCGACTCATGGCGCCAGCCTTCCAGCGAGGCTCAACGAGCGCCGTTGCAGGCCGGCGCGGCTGTCGTCCCAGTCGATCAGGACACGCAGATCAGCGCTAGTGAGCGCCACCTGCCCTTGAGCGCCGCTGCCGAGCAGGCCCCCGACCTGCGCCTGGAACCACGCCGTGTCGTCATCGCGCAGCGCCTCGACGGCACGGGCTTGCTCGAACACACCATGGGCCAGGTAAGCCGCCTGGGTACCGCGCAAGGCACTGTCGGTGGCCTGCAAGGCTCGCAGTTGCAAACCTGCAGCGGCAAACAGGCCCACGCCCAGCAACGCCATCGCCAGCAGCACTTCGATCAGGGTCATGCCCTGTTGTCGCCAGTCATCCATGGCCAACCTCCCGAGACTTTTCCACAGGCCCTGGCCAATTGCGCCGACTGGACGTCGCAAGCCAAGGCTTCGAACCTATAGCGAAGCACTTCCAGGGAGGAATGCACGGTGAAGCAACAGGGCGTAACACTGATTCAAATCTTGTTCGCGACGGCGCTGCTAGGGGTACTGGCGCAGTTGGGCATCCCGGCTTACAGAGCGATGACCGAAGGACTACAACGGCAAGCGGCGGCCAGGGATCTCGCCCAGGCGTTGCGAACAGCGCGCAGCGAAGCGCTTCTGAGAAACACCGTGGTGCGCCTGCAAGCCCTGGAGTCGGATTGGAGTAACGGCTGGCGGATGATCCTCGAACAGGACAACCCGCAATTGCTGCATGAATGGCGTCGGGAAAAGCGGGCAAGCATTGTCGGAAACCAGCCGGTGGCCCGGCAGGTACGCTTCAACGGACTGGGTGTCCCGCTGCTGGAAGGGGGCGGGTTCCAGGCCGGGACGCTGCATGTTTGCCAGCGTCCCGAAGCGCTCAGTCACTACCAGGTGGTCCTGTCGGCCAGCGGCAGGGTCAGCCTGCGCGACGACCTGATGGCGCACCCGTTGTGCGCGGCGGCGCCGTCAGCTCACTGAGCGGACGCGCAGCTCCTTGGGCATCGAGAAGGTGATGTTCTCTTCGCGACCGTCGAGCTCTTCAGCACCGGTCGCACCCCATTCGCGCAGTTGCTGGATCACGCCACGCACCAGTACTTCCGGCGCCGAGGCACCGGCGGTGATACCGATACGCTCGACTCCGTCGAACCAGCTCTTCTGCAGGTCTTCGGCACCGTCGATCAGGTAGGCCGGGGTCGACATGCGCTCGGCCAGCTCGCGCAGGCGGTTGGAGTTGGAGCTGTTCGGGCTGCCCACCACCAGCACCACATCGCACTCGTCAGCCAGTTGCTTGACCGCATCCTGGCGGTTCTGGGTGGCGTAGCAGATGTCGTCCTTGCGCGGACCGCCGATGTCCGGGAAACGCGCCCGCAGGGCATCGATGACCCGGCTGGTGTCGTCCATCGACAGGGTGGTCTGGGTCACGAAGGCCAGGCGTTGCGGATCACGCACCTGCAGGGCGGCGACATCCTTCTCGTCTTCGACCAGGTAGATGGAGCCGCCATTGCTGGCATCGTACTGCCCCATGGTGCCTTCCACTTCCGGGTGACCGGCGTGGCCGATGAGGATGCACTCCTTGCCGTCGCGGCTGTACTTGGCGACTTCGATATGGACCTTGGTCACCAGTGGACAGGTCGCGTCGAACACCTTCAAGCCACGGCCGGCAGCTTCCTGGCGCACGGCCTGGGAGACGCCATGGGCGCTGAAGATGACGATGACGTCGTCCGGTACCTGGTCGAGCTCTTCGACGAAGATGGCGCCGCGATTGCGCAGGTCCTCGACCACGAACTTGTTGTGCACCACTTCGTGACGCACATAGATCGGCGGGCCGAAGACTTCCAGCGCGCGGTTGACGATCTCGATCGCCCGATCCACGCCCGCGCAGAAACCACGGGGGTTGGCGAGTTTGATTTGCATGCTCGGCTCCGGGCTCAAAGTGCCGTGACTTCGAGGATTTCCACCTCGAAGTTCAGGGTCTTGCCGGCCAGTGGATGGTTGAAGTCGATGGTCACCTGGGCGTCATCGAAGGCCTTGACCACACCTGGCAGCTCGGCATTGGCAGCGTCGTTGAAAATCACCAGCAGCCCTTCGGACAGTTCCATGTCGTTGAACTGCGAGCGGGGAATGATCTGCACGTTCTGCGGGTTGGGCTGGCCGAAGGCGTTTTCCGGCTCGACGGTGACGGTGCGCTTGTCACCGGCCTTGAAGCCGAAGATCGCAGCTTCAAAGCCCGGCAGCAGGTTGCCATCGCCGACCTTGAACACCGCCGGGGCCTTGTCGAAGGTGCTGTCGACGGTATCGCCGTTTTCCAGATGCAGGGCGAAGTGCAGTTTCACTTCGGTGTTCTGGCCGATACGGGTCTCAGTCATGGACGGGTTCTCCGGACTTTTTACTCTTGAACATGTCCAGCGCCAGCATCACCGCACCCACGGTAATGGCGCTGTCGGCCAGGTTGAAGGCCGGGAAGTACCAGCGGTTCTGCCAGTGCACCAGGATGAAGTCGACAACGTGACCAAGCACGATGCGGTCATACAGGTTGCCCAGGGCACCGCCGAGCACCAGTGCCAGCGCGATCGCCAGCCAGGTTTCGCCGCGCCCCAGGCGCTTGAGCCAGACCACCAGCACGGCGCTGACCACCAGGGCGATCAGGGCGAACAGCCAGCGCTGCCAGCCGGAGCTGTCAGCCAGGAAGCTGAACGCGGCGCCGGTGTTGTAGGCCAGGGTCCAGCTGAAGTAGTCAGGGATGACCACGATCTGCTGGTACAGGCTCAGCGCCCCCTCGAAGTAGACCTTGCTGGCCTGGTCGAGGACCAGGACCAGCAGGCTCAGCCAGAGCCAGCCGAGGCGCCCGAAGCGCCCCGCAGCAGGGTTAGGCATAGTGACGCACCTCGCCGTTGCCGCTGATGTTGTCGGCGCAACGGGCACAGATTTCCGGATGCTCCGGGTTCACGCCGACATCGGCGCGGAAGTGCCAGCAGCGACCGCATTTGGCGTGTCCGGACTTGACCACCTTCAGCTTCAGGCCTGGGACTTCGGTCTCGACCGCGTCAGCCGGCGCCTGCACGAACGGTGCAACGCTGGCGGCCGAGGTGATCAGCACGAAGCGCAGCTCGTCGCCCAGCTTGCTCAGGTCGGCGCTCAGGGCGTCGTCGGCGAACAGGGTGACTTCGGCTTGCAGGTTGCCACCGATGGCCTTGGCCGAACGCTGGTTCTCCAGCTCCTTGTTGACCGCCGTCTTGGCCGCCATGATGCGGTCCCAGTAGGCGCGGCCCAGCTCGAAGCCTTCGGGCAGCTCGCTCAGGCCCTGGTACCAGGTATTGAGCATGACCGACTCGTTGCGCTCGCCTGGCAGGTACTGCCACAGCTCATCGGCGGTGAAGGCCAGGATCGGCGCGATCCAGCGCACCAGCGCCTCGCTGATGTGGTACAGCGCGGTCTGGCAGGAACGGCGGGCAACACTGTTGGCGCCGGTGGTGTACTGGCGGTCCTTGATGATGTCCAGGTAGAAGCCACCCAGCTCCTGCACGCAGAAGTTGTGGATCTTCGAGTAGACGTTCCAGAAACGGTATTCGCCGTAGTGCTCTTCCAGCTCGCGCTGCAGCAGCAAGGTACGGTCGACCGCCCAGCGATCCAGCGCCAGCATGTCTTCGTTGGCCAGCAGGTCGCGGGCCGGGTCGAAGCCGGACAGGTTGGAGAGCAGGAAGCGCGCGGTGTTGCGGATACGCCGGTAGGCGTCGGCGCTGCGCTGCAGGATCTGCTCGGAAACCGCCATCTCGCCGGAGTAGTCGGTGGCCGAGACCCACAGGCGCAGGATGTCGGCACCCAGGGTGTCGTTGACCTTCTGCGGCTCGATGGTGTTACCCAGCGACTTGGACATCTTGCGACCGCTCTCGTCGACGGTGAAGCCGTGAGTCAGCAGTTCGCGGTACGGCGCGTGGTTGTCGATGGCGCAACCGGTCAGCAGCGAGGAATGGAACCAGCCGCGGTGCTGGTCGGAACCTTCCAGGTACAGGTCGGCGCGCGGACCGGTTTCGTGACCGATATTGTGCGAGCCACGCAGCACGTGCCAGTGGGTGGTACCGGAGTCGAACCAGACGTCGAGGGTGTCGGCGATCTTGTCGTACTGGCCGGCTTCGTCACCGAGCAGCTCGGCAGCGTCCATCTTGAACCAGGCTTCGATGCCTTCCTGCTCGACGCGCTTGGCCACTTCTTCCATCAGCTCGACGGTGCGCGGGTGCAGCTCGCCGGTCTGCTTGTTGAGGAAGAACGGGATCGGCACGCCCCAGTTACGCTGGCGCGAGATGCACCAGTCGGGACGGTTGGCGATCATCGAGTGCAGGCGCGCCTGGCCCCAGGCCGGCACGAACTTGGTTTCTTCGATGGCCTTGACCGCGCGCTTGCGCAGGGTCTCGCCGTTGTCGGGCTGCTTGTCCATGCCGACGAACCACTGCGCGGTGGCGCGGTAGATCAGCGGGGTCTTGTGGCGCCAGCAGTGCATGTAGCTGTGGCTGATGGTTTCGGTGTGCAGCAGCGCGCCGACTTCCGACAGCTTCTCGACGATCGCCGGGTTGGCTTTCCAGATGAACTGGCCGCCAAAGAACTCCAGCGACGGCACATACACGCCGTTGCTCTGCACCGGGGTGAGGATGTCGTCGTTGACCATGCCGTAGCGTTTGCAGGTGACGAAGTCGTCTTCACCGTAGGCAGGTGCGGAGTGAACCACGCCGGTACCGGCGCCCAGCTCGACGTAGTCGGCCAGGTACACCGGCGACAGGCGATCGTAGAACGGGTGACGGAAATTGATCAGTTCCAGGGCCGAGCCCGGTGCGGTGGCGATCACCGAACCTTCCAGCGCATAGCGCTTGAGGCACGACTCGACCAGCTCTTCAGCCAGTACCAGCAGCTTGTCGCCGGTGTCGACCAGGGCGTACTTGAACTCCGGATGGATGTTCAGCGCCTGGTTGGCCGGGATGGTCCACGGGGTGGTGGTCCAGATCACGATGGACGCAGGCTTGGTCAGCGACGCCAGGCCGAACGCAGCGGCCAGTTTGTCCTCGTCGACCGCCTGGAAGGCGACGTCGATGGTCTGGGATTTCTTGTCGGCGTATTCGACTTCCGCCTCGGCCAGGGCCGAACCGCAATCGAAGCACCAGTTCACGGGCTTGAGGCCCTTGAACACGAAGCCGTGCTTGACCATTTCGGCCAGGGCGCGGATTTCACCGGCCTCGTTGGCGAAGTTCATGGTCTTGTAGGGATTGTCCCAGTCGCCCAGCACACCCAGGCGGATGAACTCGACCTTCTGCCCTTCGATCTGCTCGGCGGCGTAGGCGCGGCACAGTTCGCGGGTCTGGTCGGCGCTCAGGTGCTTGCCGTGGGTCACTTCGACCTTGTGCTCGATCGGCAGGCCGTGGCAGTCCCAACCCGGTACATAAGGGGCGTCGAAGCCGGACAGGGTCTTGGAGCGGACAATCATGTCCTTGAGAATCTTGTTCAGCGCATGACCGATGTGGATCTTGCCGTTGGCGTAGGGCGGGCCGTCGTGCAGCACGAACTTCGGACGATCCTTGCCAATTTCGCGCAGCTTCTGGTACAGGCCAATGCTGTCCCAGCGCTGCAGGATCTGCGGTTCGCGCTGTGGCAGGCCGGCCTTCATCGGGAAGGCGGTGTCCGGAAGGTTAAGCGTGGCTTTATAGTCGGTCATTTCAGGCTCTTCGTTAGCGGTTGAGCGTGCCAATGGGCACGTGCGGCGGCGATATCCGCATCGATCGCCGACTTCAGCGCCTCCAGGGAGGCGAAACGCTGCT
>Ga0247821_10001113_pt1 | contig 14908 bp, 16 predicted proteins | sample 13C_Glycerol_Day_FD_192481 | JGI IMG/M metagenome (GOLD analysis project Ga0247821, IMG submission 192481) | Soil microbial communities from agricultural site in Penn Yan, New York, United States - 13C_Glycerol_Day14 | ecosystem: Environmental > Terrestrial > Soil > Agricultural land | place... | reverse complement strand
CCGGAGCGCAGCGTAGGGCCGTATGCAGGAGCAGGCGGCTTTGCCTACTTTCCCCAAGAGGAAAGTAGGCCGCCGTAAGGGCGGAAGGGGCCAGCAGCGTCGCCACACCGAATGGATAAGCCCACAGCCTCAACACCCAACCCTAACCCAACCCAAGCGCTATCGACCGAACCACGACCCGGTACTGTCACGCTTGCCGGCCGTGCACGAGAACCGCATGATCGACATCCCGCTTACCCACTGGGTACCCACACCGGTCAGAGGTCATGTGGCACCTGAACTGGCCAGGCAACTCAAGGAACTGGCAGCCCCACCCCCTCATTAAGGACAATACATGCCACTGATCTCACAACGTGTAGAACTGGCCCGCAACGGCGCCAACGATAAAGTGATCTGCCGAATGGCCTCAGGCTGGGCGGTCATGGGCGACGTGCAATTTCTTCCTGGCTACTGCCTGTTGCTGCCCGACCCAGTCGTCCCCAGCCTCAACGATCTGGATACCGAGGCAAGAGCCACCTACCTGCTCGACATGGCCCGCATGGGAGACGCCGTGCTACAGGCCACCGGCGCCCTGCGTATGAACTATGAAATCCTGGGCAACTCGGAACCCGAACTGCACTGCCACATTTTTCCGCGTTATGCCTCGGAACCGGAAGAAAACCGCAAAATGCCCGTCTGGTTTTACGACTGGAAAAACGCGGTCGCCTACTCGGAAGAAACCCACGGGGATTTGCGCAGAAAAATTGCCCAGTTGCTGGAAGCATCAAGCTCAGTCTGAGTCGCGGCACAAAACCAGAAGCTCCTCTCGAGTCGACAACGCGGAACGCTCGGGAGCCTGGCACCGCAACATTGAAGTACGCAGCCCAAACTGCATGACGATCACGTCCCGCTCCTGGCCGCTGCGGTTCTCTGTGCCACCGTGCAAGGTGGCACAGTGCAGTGCCAGGCAACTGCCAGGCGGGACCTCTGGACACAGGGCATCATCGGTGGCAGCGCCAGTTTCGAGGTGCGAACGCGGTACTACGGCTGTACCACCATTTGCCGCGGACATGTGCTGAAGCGGGATCAACAGACGCACAGTGCGCCCATCTTCACTGGCGAAATAGGTGTTTTCCGCGTCTCGATGCCAGCCGATGGCCGGGCCCGTTGCGCCGGGTTTGCGCGTGAGATTGCCGAAGTGAAAGAACAGCTCAGCCGGCGCACAATCCAGAAGGTCCGCTACACAATTCCAGATCGATTGCTGGGAAAACAGCCGGGCAAAACGCGGCTCCACGGCAAGGAGGTCGCCAATGATGAACGGCTCATGCAGCCACTGTTCGAGGTCGACGCCCGGATTACGCTGCGGATGGCGTCGGCCCGCATCACCGATACTCACCCCGACAGCCACAACGGCCGCGTCACCCTGGCGAAAGCGCACTACCAATGCGTGGGCGAGCTCGCGGGCGAAAGCCAGCTCAGTGTCACAAACAACTGACGGAACTACCGCATAGCCTTGAGTGGCGAATGACACTGTCCTTGTGTTCAAACCAGACTCCATGAAATGGTCGTTTTCTCAACGGGCGCGAGCCTAAACCTGGATGCCAGTGAAGTCCATGCACACCAATCACGCCAGTGACTACGGCAACCCCGCCAGCTGCAATCCCTCGGCAAAGCGGGCCAGGTCCTCTTCCCGCAGAATCGGCAACCACTCCCTCAGATTACTCAAGCGTAACGTCGGATCCAGCGCCCGCAGCCGTTGCAACGCTGCCTGCGCCTTGTCCATCTGCCCACTATGGGCATGACAGGCGACCAGCAAGGCAACCGCGGGCAGCAGGCTGGGCAGGTTGCCCTGGGCTTTTTCCGCCCAGGTGGCGGCGATTTCATAGCGCCCCGAGAAGAAGTGCGCGAGGGCCATGCCCACCTGCATGCGGAACATTTCCGGGTCCAGCGGGCTCAGGCGCACGGCATGGTTGAGGTTGTCGATGGCGGCGTCGGTTTCACCGCGCAACGCCCGCAGGATGCCGCCAAGGAACCAGGCCGGGGCAAGGTTGGGGTTGAGCAGACGGGCGCGGTCGAGCAAGGCGATACCAGTGTCGAGATCGCCGGCCAGGTGCGCCAGGGCATGGCCGCCACGGGTCAGGGCCACAGCGTCATCGCGGCCCAGTTCCACCGCCAGGCGAGCAAGGCGCACGCCTTCGGCGATCTCGCGGGGGCGCTCGCTCATCCAGCCATTGATCTTGCGCCAGAAGTGACACCAGGCAGCCATGCCATAGGCCGAGGCGTACTCCGGGTCGAGTTCGATGGCTTGGTAGAACCACAGCAGCGCCTGGTCAATGGCTTCACGGGTACCGTGGTGGAGTTTTGCCGTGCCGCGCAGGTAACAATCGTAGGCGTCGAGGCTATCGGTGGGTTTGCGTTTCGCCCGCTCGATTTCCGCCCGCTCCAGTTGCGGAGCGATAGCGCCAACGACGCTTTCGGCGATCTGGTCTTGCAATTCGAAAATGCTGTCGAGCAAACCTTCGAAGCGCTCCGCCCAGATGTGCGTACCGCTGCTGGCGTCGATCAGCTGACCGGTGATACGCACCTTGTTGCCGTACTTGCGCACGCTGCCTTCAAGCACGTAGCGCACGCCCAGTTCCTGGCTCACACCCTGGGCGTCCACCGCCCTGCCCTTGTAGGTGAAGCTGGAGTTGCGGGCAATGACGAACAGCCAGCGGATCCGCGCCAAGGCGCCAATGATGTCTTCGACGATGCCGTCGGCGAAATAATCCTGCTCCGGGTCGCCGCTGAGGTTCTGAAAAGGCAAAACGGTGATCGAGGGCTTGTCGGGCAGGACCAGCGCGGCCGGCGCGGTGTGCTTCGCGTCAATGATCTCTTCGGCACCCGGCGCGACAGGCGCGAGCTGTAGCCCGTCGCTGGCCCTGATCTGGCCGACAAACCGGTACCCCTTGCGGGCCACCGTGCGCACCAGGCGCTGCTCTTCACCGCTATCGCCAATGGCCTTGCGCACGGCGTTGATGTGGCTGGTGACGGTCGATTCGGAGACGATCCGGCCAGCCCATACCGCGGCGAGCAGCTCGTCCTTACTGACCACCCGCTCGTGCTGGCTGACCAGCAGCAGTAACAGATCGAAGACCTGCGGCCCGACGGCCACGACCTGGCCACGCTGGGTCAGTTCCCGGCGTTCCTGGTCGAGCACGTAGTCCTCAAACGCGAATGGCAACGGCAGTATCCCCGGGATCAATGCGAACAATTGATGATACGGCAGCCCATCGCTGACCGCACCGTCCACACAGCGGCTTTGGACGAAAAAGCAGGCTGGCGCCAAGGTAAACCCACGGCCAGCACAAGGACTTGCAGGCCGTGCGGCGGCATTCTGAATGCACATCGACGGCAACGGTTGCCGTCCGTAAGCGGAGAGATGCCATGAAGATCGTCGTCATCGGAGGCACCGGCCTCATTGGATCGAAGCTTGTAAAAAACCTGACCGAGCGCGGCCATGAGGCCATTGCCGCTTCGCCCAACACCGGCGTTAACAGCATTACCCGCGAGGGCCTGGCTGAAGCGATGGATGGTGCGGATGTGGTGGTCGATGTGGCCAACGCGCCGTCCTGGGAAGACCAGGCAGTGCTCGAGTTTTTCCAGACCTCGACCCGCAACTTGCTGGCAGCCGAAGCCGCCGCGGGCGTTGGTCATCACATTGCGTTGTCGATCGTCGCCTGCGAACGCTCGCCGCAGAATGGCTACTTTCGCGCCAAGGTCGCCCAGGAAGCGCTGATCAAGGCCTCGGGCCGGCCCTACACCCTGGTGCGCGCCACCCAGTTCTTCGAATTTGTCGGCGGTATCGCCGAATCGTCCGTGGTCGGCGATGAGGTTCACCTGTCGCCGGCGCTGATCCAGCCCATGGCCTCCGACGATGTCGCTGCAGCGCTCGCCGAGGTAGCCCTGGCCGCACCGGCCAACGCCACGGTGGAAATTGCCGGCCCCGAAGCGATGCCGCTGGACGAGCTGGTCAGACGCTATTTCCGCGTGACCCAAGACACCCGCAAGGTCGTTGCCGATGTCCACGCACGCTACTTCGGTGGCGAGCTCGATGACCAGTCCCTGACCCCCGGCAACAACCCGCGCCTGGGCACGATCCGTTTCGAGGACTGGCTGGCCCGCTCGACGGCTCAAGCGCCGCGCTGATCCTCACTCACCTCACTACCAGGGAGTACCGCAATGTTCACTCGATTCCTTCTGGCCGCGGCCTGCGCCGCACTTACGGTCAGCTCAGCCTCGGCCGCCGAGGCGATTCCCGGCAAGGTCACGGTGGTGTTCGACCGCCCCTTGCCGAATGTTCCGGGCAAGAGCCTGCGCGGCGTGCTGGTCGAGTACGCGCCCGGCGCTTCGTCGCCGTCGCATACCCATCCGAAGTCGGCCTTCATCTATGCCACGGTGCTTGAAGGCGCCGTGCGCAGCCGCGTCAACGATGGGCCGGAAAAGGTCTACAAGGCGGGGGAAAACTTCGTCGAAGAGCCTGGCTCGTACCACGCGGTCAGTGCCAACGCCAGCGACACCCAACCGGCCCGCTTGCTGGCCGTGTTCGTCCTCGACAGCACCGAGAAGGAGCTGGTCACGCCGGCAAAGAAATAACCGATCAACCTGCTGATCGCCCCTCGGCGGCCACCACGGCTGCCAGGGGCATTGGCCTTTGCACAGGACATTGAACATGAATGCGCTCGAGGACAAGGCCGCCACGGCCACCGACGCCAGTGCCGATACGGCGGGCACCGGGCCGCGGCGCAACCGCAAAAAACTGATCGGTGTGCTCCTCTGCCTGTGCGCCGTGGCGCTGGTGGTGGGTGGTTGGGCGATGGCATTCAGCTACGGCAGCACCTCCACCGACAACGCCTATGTGCGCGGTGACGTCACCTCGCTCGCGGCCAAAGTACCCGGCTACGTCACCGTGGTTGAAGTCGGAGACAACCAGAGCGTGCACGCCGGTGACGTGCTGTTTCGTATCGATGACGAGGACTACCGCGCGCACCTGGCCCAGGCCGAGGCCAATATCAGTGCAGCGCAGGCACGCCTGAGCAATGTCGATGCCGAAACCCGCCTGCAGCGCGCCCTGATCCGCCAGGCAGAGGCCCAGCGGCGATCCGCCGGGGCGGAAATGAACCTGGCGAGCAAGACCCACGACCGCAGCCGCAAGCTGATCGTCAGCAACGCCGTCAGTCAGGCGCTGGTCGATGAAACCGACGCGGCACGCTCCAAAGCCGATGCCACACTCTCGGCCGCTTCGGCAACGGTAGAGGCACAGCAGCAACGTATCACCGTGCTGCTGGCCCAGCGCGAAGCCGCCGTTGCAGCCGTGGCCCAGGCCCAGGCCGCCCGTGACCTGGCGCAGATCGATCTGGACAGCACCGTGGTGCGCGCACCGGTCGATGGCGTGGTCGGCAACCGCCAGGTCCGCGTCGGCCGCTTTGTCACGCCGGGCGCGGCCCTGCTCGATATCGTCCCCGTGCACACTGTGTGGGTGGTGGCGAACTTCAAGGAAACCCAGCTCGAACACATCCGCCCCGGCCAACAGGTCAGCATCACGGTCGACGGCTACCCCAACGACGTGCTCGAAGGTGTGGTCGACAGCTTTGCCCCCGGTAGCGGTTCAGCCTTCAGCCTGCTGCCCAGCGACAACGCCACCGGCAATTTCGTCCGCGTGGTGCAGCGAGTTCCGGTGAAAATCCACCTGGTGCATAACCCGCTACCGGGGCGCATCGTGCCCGGCCTGTCAGCGCGCGTCGAAGTGGCCCGAGGAGAAGGATCGTGAACACGCTGGCCACGGGTAGCCACGCCAGGACCACCAGCGGTGTGCTGCTGATGGCCGGCATCGTACTCGCCACACTCACCGAAGCCATCGCCAGCACGGTGCTGGCGCTCGGTCGCAACGACATCCTTGGCGACACCTACGCCACGCCGGATGAGTTCGCCTGGCTGGACGTCGGCTACACCGCGTTCAAGCTCATCGGTTTCATGACCGCCGCCTGGCTGTTGAGCTGTTTCCATCCACGCAAAGTCATGGTGGCCGCCACCCTGGTGATGGGCGTCACCTGCGCCCTGGCCGCCCTCAGCCCCCGCCTCGATCTGCTGGTCGCCCTGCGTATCATCCAGGGCTTTGCTGGCGGTACTTTGCTGGTCGGCGGTCAGGCGATCATCTTTGACGCCTATGCCCGTCAGCATCAACCCTTTTTGCAGGCGGTGTTTGCCATGGGTGCAGTCGTCGCCTCCGCGACCCTGGCCCCGGCTCTGCAAGGCTGGCTGATCGACAGCCAGTCCTGGACCTGGATCTTCCTCTGCGTGGTGCCATTGGCGCTGGCAGCCACCGGTCTGCTGCTGATCACCGACACGCCCATCGCTGCCAGCCGCGAACGGCGGCCGTTTGATGGCATCGGCTTCATCCTGATGGCGACGTCCCTGCTGTGCTTTACCTATGTGTTGAGCCAGGGCAGCCGCTGGGACTGGTTCGAGGAACCGCGCATCGTCTGGCTGAGCCTGATCGGCGCCGCCGCCCTGCTCGCGTTTGTCGGCCAACAACTGCTGCGTAAAGACACCGGCCTGCTGGACTTCAGCCTGTTCCAGTCGAACGATTTTTCCTTTGCCCTGATCGTCAGCCTGGTCGCTGGCGCCGCCTTGTTTGGCAGTGCCTTTGTGATCCCGGCCTTCGCCCTCTCGGTCCTCGGCTTCCGGCCCACCGACGCCGGCCTGCTGCTGTTGCCCAGTGCTGGCTATTTCATCGTGGCCCTGCTGTTCGCCGCCTGGCTCATGCAGGCACGCCGCGTGGCGCCGTTCGCTACGGTGCCCTTCGGCATTGCGCTGATCATGCTGGCGATGTGGATGCTGTCCGGCTCCACCAGCGAAAGCGGCGCCCCCGACATGATGGCCGCCATTCTTCTGCGTGGCCTGGGTCTGGGCTTGCTGTTCCTGTCGATCACCCTGATCGCCTTCAGCGACCTCAACAATCGCAACCTTGCCTCAGGCATCGGGCTGTTCAATACCGGCCGGCAACTGGGTGGCCTGCTGGGCGTCGCGGCCCTGCAAACCTTGATCGAAGACAACCTCGCTGCCAATGCCGTGGTCCTTGGCAGCCACGTCACCGCCGGTACCGGCGCGGTCATCGAGCGACTGAGCGCCCTGAACGCCCTGCTGATGGGCAAAGGCATGGACCTGGTAACAGCTGGCCGTGCCGCTACCAGCCTGCTGGGCCGGGCGCTGACAGGTCAGTCGACGGTGATCGCCTTCGACAGCGCGTTCATGGCCGTGACCCTGCTGTTTGCCGTGGCGGCGCCGATTCTGGTGGCGATCAAGATCGCCTTTGCGCGGTTTGGCAGCGACGGTTCCCACCACTAAGCCGCGCAGGCACTGAATGAAAAAAGGAAGCCGGAGTCTGCTCAGGCTTCCTTTTCAGTACGCGACACTAACGATCAACAACGTTACAAAAATGCCAGCTAAGCCTCGGGAGGCGTGCCTTCCGCATTTGCCACAACCGCTTCGATCTGCACTAACGCGTTGTTAGGCAACGCTGACACCCCCACCGTTCTGCGTGCAGGAACGCCATCCGGGAAGAATGTCGTGTAGACCTCATCCACGGCGCCAATATCTTCGATATTTTTAAGGAAGATATTGACCTTGACCACATCAGCCAACGCGTGGTCGATACTTTCCACAATGGCTTTGATGTTTTTCAAACACTGACCAGCCTGCTCTTTGACACCACCGCCCACCACGTCGCCCGTTTTTGCATCTAACGGCAATTGACCCGCGATATGGTTGTAATGAGAAAAGGCCACCGTCTGGGTGGAGAGCGCGTCTTTAGGTGCGCCGCCAGTGTTGTTTGCCTTGATGACGATGCCGTGCCGGTCTTCAACGAGCTGTGGCGGCGTGCCATCTCCATGCGACACCACGGCCTCGAACTGCACCAGCGCACCCAGCGGCAACGCCGAAACTTCAACGACCGTCCGTGCCGGCACATAGGCTACGGCCCTGGCGATGGCCGAGTCCGGGAAAAACTCCGCATATACCTTGTTTACTGCTTCAGTATCGGAGAGGTCTTTGAGGAAGACCGTGATTTTGACAATGTCATCAAAAGGAACATCGAGGCTCTCCAAAATCGCCTTGATATTTTTCAAGCACTGTCGGGCCTGCTCCTGCACACCGCCAGCCACCAACTTTCCGGTTGCCGGGTCAATAGGCAACTGAGCCGAAAGATTGTTGTAATGCGAAAAAGCCACGGCTTGCGCTGACAAAGGGCTTAGCGGGGCGCTCTCAGTGTTTTTTACAATCTTGATCAGGTCACCGGCCTGCGGTGCGTTCGGAATGGTGCCCACGCCGTTTGAAACAAGCGCTTCAACCTGCACCAAGGCGTCCAATGGCAACGCGGCAACGGCGACTGTCGTCAGCACAGGCACGTAGCCGGGAAAGAACGATGCATAAACCTTGTTTACCGCATCAGCATCAGAGATGTTTTTCAGAAAAATAGTGACCCTGACAATATCGTCCATCGAATGGTCGATACTTTCGACAATGGCCTTGATGTTTTTGAAGCATTGTCCAGCCTGCTCTTTTATACCCCCTGCAACCAGCTTGCCGGATTGCGGGTCGATCGGTAATTGAGCTGAAAGATTATTATAGTGAGAGAACGCTACAGTCTGTGAATAGGGACCAATGCTCTTTGCAGCCTTGTCTGTATTCCGTGCCAGTACTGCGTTATAGCCACTCATAATAGTACTCCCATGGTTCTGGGACTTCGCGGGTTGCGTGGCAAACACGTACTCCACTTTGCTATCGACAGTTGCCACCGTTTGATCCGGGCAACGGACATCACGCCCACTCAGGGGTAGGCAGGTAAGCGCCCGGGGGTTGCTTCATGAATCGGTGGCAAGTGTAGTGGTCTCTCTGAGCGGCGCCATTGTCATGGATCAGGTTCACGAAATATCCGGCAGATCGGCGACGAACGTCACACCAACCTACTGGCCTCGCTTGAAGCACAGCACTTTGCTGGTCATGCGCTGCAACGTCTCGCCGCGCTGATTCGAGGTGATGCACTCGAGCACCACCATCCCCCGGTCTGGCCGAGAGCGGGAAGGTGTAACGCTGACCACCGTGCTTTGCACACGCAGGATGTCGCCGGGGCGGGTGGGCTGCGGCCAGCTCAATTCGACATTCGCACCGATCACGCCTTTGGCGAACCGAAGGCTGCCGACCAAGAGCCGCATGGTGATAGCGCTGGTCTGCCAACCGCTGGCCGCCAGCCCCTCGAAGAACGTGTCCTGGGCAAGCGTCGCATCGAGGTGAAACGGCTGCGGATCATACTCGCGGGCAAAGCGGATGATCTGTTCGGCATCCAGGGGGTACTCCTCGCTGGTGAAGCTGTCGCCCACCGCCAGGTCTTCCAGATAGATAGGTTCGCTCATGCCTCGGCTCCTCGGGATCCCAGCGCAGGGTCATAAAGCCCAACTACACTCAGTTGCCTGAATAAACTATGTCCATTGTCCTGTTTCTGGCAATGCCCGCTTGTACGTCTCGTCTGATCACCTACCCGAGGAGCCTCCCATGCCACTGGTACGCATCGACATCAAAAGACACCCCGACCGCGCCCACCTGCAAACGCTCGGACAAGTGGTCTACGCCGCCATGCAGCGCACCATCAATGTCCCCGATCACGACAACTTCCAGGTCCTCACCGAGCACGAAGACGACCGCCTGGTGAATGACCCGCAGTATCTGGGGATCCCGCGCACAGAGGGTCAGGTGTTTATCCAGATCACCCTCAATGAAGGGCGTACCACGGAGCAGAAGAAGGCGCTCTATCTGGCCATCGCCGAAGGGCTGAACCGCGAGGCAGGCGTGCGTATGGAGGACGTCTTCATCAATCTGGTCGAAGTGCGCAAGGAGAACTGGTCGTTCGGCAATGGCATCGCTCAGTACGCCACTTGAATGGCATCCATTCGACGAAGCAATCACACATCAGCAGCTACTCCATCGATGCAGCTCACCCACAGGAGCCCTCCCATGAACATCGACCTCAGCGGACGCACCGCCATCATCAGCGGCTCGACCGGCGGTATTGGCCTGGCCATCGCCCGCGGCCTGGCCCGCGCCCATGCCGACGTGGTCATCGCCGGCCGTAGCCAGAAATCAGTGGATGCCGCCCTGGCCGAATTGCGCACCCAGGGCGGGCGTGGACAGGCACAGGGCGTGGTCGCCGACCTGGGCAGCGCCGCTGGCGCCGAAACCCTGTTCGCCGCCCATCCCAAGGCCGATATCCTGGTCAACAACCTCGGCATCTACGACAACGTCGACTTCTTCGAGGCAGCCGACAGCGAGTGGACTCGCTTCTACGAAACCAACGTGCTGTCCGGCGTACGTCTGGCTCGCCACTACGCGCCAGGAATGGTGGAGAAAGGCTGGGGCAGGATTCTGTTCATCTCCTCCGAATCGGGCATCGCCATCCCCGCCGACATGATCAATTACGGCGTGACCAAGAGCGCCAATCTCGCCGTCTCTCACGGCCTGGCCAAGCGCCTGGCAGGTACCGGTGTCACCGTCAACGCGGTACTGCCGGGACCGACCCTGACCGACGGCGTCGCCAGTATGGTCGCCGAGGCTGCCGAGGCCTCCGGGCGCAGCATTCGCGAAGAGGCTGACCACTTCGTGCGCACCGCCCGCCCCAGTTCAATCATCCAGCGCGTTGCCGAAGTCGACGAAGTCGCGCACTTGGTGGTCTACCTCGCCTCCCCTTACGCCTCCGCCACCACCGGCGCAGCGCTGCGGGTCGACGGCGGTGTGGTCGACAGCCTGGCCATTTGAATCCACAGCCATAAACAGCCACCCGATAGTAGCCAGGCGTAATAGCTGGAGAAGTTGCAATGACCACAATCGATGTGAAATCCCGATTCGAAGCAAAGCTGCTTCGGCCGGCAAAGCCTGGTGATGATACGTCGTGGGCGTTCGTAGTACTGCCAAGAGACGCAAGTGAACAGCTTCCGAGGCGAGGCAGGACGACCGTTGCAGGCACCCTCAATGGGCACCCTTTCCAGGCCACCCTTGAGCCGGATGGTCAGCTGAGCCATTGGCTGCAGGTAAGTAAAGAGTTGCTCGAAGCCGCAGGTGTGGCCGTTGGCGATATCGTCACACTAGAGCTAGCCCCGGTGAAGAAGGAACCCGAGCCTGACATCCCAGCGGATTTTCAGCAGGCGCTGGCAGCCGCTCCTGAGGCGCGTATGGTCTGGAACACTACGACGACCCTCGCACGCGTCGACTGGATACACTGGATTACTTCAGCCAAGCAACTCAAGACGCGCGCAAAACGAATTGCTGATGCCTGCGAGATGCTTGCATCCGGCAAGAAGCAGGTGTGCTGTTTCGACCCGTCCGGCTACTACAGCAAGGCCTTCCGCGCGCCTGAGGCAGAAAGCCTTTAAACGGATCATTCCGTTGAATGTCACCACCGTTAAGGAGGTGGTCAATCCAGGGCAAACAGGTCCGCCTCCACATCCGCCTCACCGTGCATACGCCCCTCCGCCGCCGAGTCATACACGACCAACAACACCTCCCCACCCTGCCCGCCGGCATCGAACAGACACATACCCTCGGCATGATCGTCGCCCTGCCCGAACGGCACCTCCAGCACCGTCTCCAATTGATCGGCAAACACCACGCACTCTTCGTCGGCGTTGAAGCCGCCGCGCCAGCGGAACACCTTCACCGGGCCGTCCAGGTCCATGGTCGGACCCGCCAGGATCAACAGATCCTCGCCACTGCGGCACAGGTCACGCACGCCCAGGCCATGCAGGTCAAAGAAGTGCTTGCGGTAGTGGCGCCCGTGCGGGCCGATCTGCTTGAGCACCAGCGTGTCAGTCGAGCCGTGCTCAAGCTCAGGCTCGACCTCCAGCAGCACGCTCCAGCCGCGTAGCACCGGCCCCCGTAACCCCAACAACAGGCGCGAGCCGATGACCGCCAGGCCTTCGATGTCGAAACCGTTGTCTTTGCCCGGGATGCGCAGAAAGTCGCGTAGCTGCTCGTCTTTGCCTATTTCCGTGGTCAGGTCGTTGCCAAACTCGTTGCCATTGAGCTGCGCTGCGGTGCGCCCATCGGCATCCACCTCGGCGGCGAGTTCGTAGCTGTCGTGTTGCTGCACCAACGGGATCCGCGCCAGCAGAAAACGATTGCCGTCCACCACTACCGTCGATAGCCGCTTGATGTTCTTCTGCGCCGACTTGTCGGCCTCGGCCTTCCTGCGCTTTAGGCTATGCGAGCCCACCACCCAGAGGTAGCCACTGTCCGGGGCATGGGCCACCCCCTCGATATCGATCTCGGCATCAGCCTCCTCCAGGGGCAGGTCCAGGTACTTACCGAGCGCGAACGATTTATGCTCGTCGCACCTCACCTGGTCGCCTGGCGCAGCGTTGTGGATAGTCAGGCGTTCCAGGTGGGTGGTTTCGTCGTTGGCGACCCAGAGTGTGCCGCCGATCTGCAGGCGACCGAAAGGCCATCGCGCAACGATGCCAGGGCCGGATCAAAGCGCAGCATCACCGCATTGCTTCGCTCGCTCATGAGCGCTCTCCTGTGTTGTCGGGAAGGGTGCGAGGGATGTTGTCGAGGCTAGTGGCTGCCCGACGACAATCAAGGCTATCGCTATTCCTTTTCTTCACAGGGGCTAGAGCGCTCAAGCATAACTTCAGCGGCGGCCGGGCAACCTCAGTAAATCCCCCTGTAGATGCCCTCCACCTGGGCTTCGTTCATGTCCCTGGGGTTACTGTCGATCAAGCGCTGCAAGCCGTTCACCACGTCCGCCGCCATCGCTGGAAGCGATGCTTCATCGATACCCAGCCTGGACAAGCGCGTTTCCAGCCCGCTATCGCGCACCAGCGCTTCGATGGCCTGAACGAACGCCAATGCCGCGCTGGCCTCGTCGGCGAACACCGCCTCCGGCAACAGATGCGCGGCCAGTTCGGCGTAGTGCTGTTGGGCCGCCGGCAGGTTGAAACGCAGCATCGGCGCCATCACCAGGGCATTGGCATGGCCGTGCGGAATGTGAAAGCGCGCGCCCAACGGATACGCCAGGCCATGAATCGCCGCCACCGAAGCATTGACGAAGGCCATCCCGGCCATCAACGAGCCCTGCAGCATCGCCGAGCGCGCGGCGACGTCGCTGCCGTCGGCCAGCACCTTGCGCAGGTTGCCACCGAGCAGGCGTAGCGCAGTGGTGGCCAGGCCGTCGGAGATGGGGTTCTTGCGCGTGCGGCTGGTGTAGGCCTCGATGGCGTGGACCATGGCATCCAGGCCGGTCGCCGCAGTGACCCCGGCGGGCAGGCCGAGGGTCAGTTCCGGGTCGAGCACCGCCACGTCGGGCATCAGTTGCGCCGAGTACACCGCCTGTTTGCGCTGTTGGGCGTCAGTGATCACCGAGACCCAGGTGACTTCCGAACCGGTCCCCGCCGTGGTCGGCATCAGCACCAGCGGCAAGCGCTGGCCGCGTGCCTTGTCGGTACCGTAGAGGTCTTGCAGCGGCTGTTCGCTGTTGATCAGCAATGCCACCAGCTTGGCCGCATCCAGCGAGCTGCCGCCGCCCAGGCCGAGTACGCCATCCGCCTCGAAGGCACGGCCGTGGCTGACCGCCTGCTCGACCACCGCAGCGGGCGGATCCGCCACTACCTGGTCGAACACGGCCACGCTGTAACCCGCCGCCTCCAACACCGCGCAGGCCTTGCTGGCGAAGCCGAGTTTGACGATGCCAGGGTCGCAGACCAGCAGCACACGGCGCACACCCAGGCCGCTGAAGACCTCGCCGATGCCCTGCAAGGCACCCGCCGCACAGACGATGCGCGGAACACTTCTGAATTCATGATTCATGACCATCTCCTCACAGCACCGAGGCGTACAGGGCGCGGGCGTCTTCGCGAGTGACCGGGCGCGGGTTGTTGATCAGCAGGCGCTCGACCTTCATGGCGTCGTCGCTCAGGCGATCGAGGTCCGCTTCGGTCACACCCACCTCCCCCAGGCGCTGGGCAAACGGCATACGTTCCACCAGCGCAGTCATGAAGGCGATGAAGGCATCGCAGGCTTGCGCCGGGGTATCGAAGCGCTGGCCCGGCAGCACCGTTGGCGCCAGTTCCGCGTACAGTTTTTCCGCCGCGCTGCGGTTGAAATTCAGCACCGGCACCAACACCAACGCGTTGCTCAGACCGTGGGGGACATGGAAGTGCCCGCCCAGCGGATACGCCAGCGCATGCACCGCCGCCACCGGCGCGTTGGCAAAGGCCATGCCGGCCAGCATCGAGCCGAGCAGCATGTCCGAGCGCGCTTGCAGATCTCCCGGCTCAGCCAGCACGCGGTCAAGGTTGCCACCCAACAGACGCAACGCCTGCAAGGCCAGGCCGTCGGACAGCACGTTCTTCTTGTGCTTGCTGGTGTAGGCCTCGATGGCGTGGACCATGGCATCGACGCCGGTCATGGCGCTCACTGCTGCGGGCAGGCCGACGGTCAGGCGCGCATCGAGCAAGGCGATATCCGGATAGAGCAAGGCACTGACAACGCCCTTCTTCTCGTGGCTGGGGGTGGTGACGATGGCCACGGCGGTGACTTCCGAACCGGTACCGGCGGTGGTCGGCACCTGGATCAAAGGCAAACGCGGCCCCTTGGCCAGGTTGATGCCGTAGATATCCGCCAGTGCCTGTTCATGGCCGCAGAGCAGCGCCACCAGTTTGGCGGTGTCCAGCGAGCTGCCGCCGCCCAGGCCGATCACCGCCTGGGCCCGGCAGTTGCGCCCCGCCGCCACCGCGTCGAGCACCGAGGCTTCGGGCGGATCGGCCTGCACGTCGCTGTACAGGGTCACCTCGACCCCGGCCTCGCGCAGCGCCTGCATCGGCGCCTCCAGCAGGCCGATCCGCCC
>Ga0247821_10001107_pt1 | contig 14928 bp, 11 predicted proteins | sample 13C_Glycerol_Day_FD_192481 | JGI IMG/M metagenome (GOLD analysis project Ga0247821, IMG submission 192481) | Soil microbial communities from agricultural site in Penn Yan, New York, United States - 13C_Glycerol_Day14 | ecosystem: Environmental > Terrestrial > Soil > Agricultural land | place... | reverse complement strand
CGCGTCCGGGTAGCGTTTGGCGAGCTCGTCGATCCTGGCGACCACCGCGCCGACCTGGGCGACGGCCGCGCCGGTGAAGGACAGCGGCTCGCCGACGATGCCGACGATCTGCTCCTCGGTGAGACCGAGCCGCCCGTCGGCGCCGAGGCGGTGGAACAGGTCGTTCGCGGCCAGGCCCTTGCGCAGGTCCAGCGCGGTGGCGACCGCGTGCTCCTTGATCACCTCGTGGGCGGTCTCGCGACCGACGCCGTTCTTCACCGCGGCCATCAGCACCTTGGTCGTGGTCAGGAACGGCAGGTACCGCTCGAGCTCGCGGCTGATGACGGCCGGATACACCCCGAACTCGTCCAGCACGGTCAGGAACGTCTCGAACAGCCCGTCCAGCGCGAAGAACGCGTCCGGCAGCGCGACCCGCCGGACGACGGAGCAGAACACGTCGCCCTCGTTCCACTGGTTGCCGGCCAGCTCGCCGGCCATCGACGCGTAGCCGCGCAGGATCACCGCGAGCCCGTTCACCCGCTCGCAGGACCGGGTGTTCATCTTGTGCGGCATCGCCGAGGAGCCGACCTGGCCCTCCTTGAAGCCCTCGGTGACCAGCTCGTGCCCGGCCATCAGCCGGATCGTGGTCGCCAGGCTCGACGGCCCCGCGGCCAGCTGGACCAGCGCGGACACGACCTCGTAGTCGAGCGACCGCGGGTACACCTGGCCGACGCTCGTCAGCGTGTGGCTGAACCCGAGGTGCTGGGCGATGTCCTGCTCCAGCTCCTCCAGCTTGGCCGGGTCACCGCCGAACAGGTCCAGCATGTCCTGCGACGTACCCACCGGGCCCTTGACGCCGCGCAGCGGATACCGCTCGATCAGTTCCTCGAGCCGGGCGATCGCGACCAGCAACTCGTCGGCGGCCGAGGCGAACCGCTTGCCCAGCGTCGTCGCCTGCGCGGCCACATTGTGCGAACGCCCGGTCATCACCAGCGCCGCGTGGTCGGCCGCCAGCTGACCCAGCCGTACGGCGGTCGCCACCGCGCGGTCCCGGACCAGCTCCAGGCCGGCGCGGATCTGGAGCTGCTCCACGTTCTCGGTCAGGTCACGACTCGTCATCCCCTTGTGGATGTGTTCGTGCCCGGCGAGTGCGCTGAACTCCTCGATCCGCGCCTTCACGTCGTGCCGCGTGACCCGCTCGCGGTCCGCGATCGAGGCCAGGTCGACCTGGTCGATCACCCGCTCGTAGTCCTCGACGACCCCGTCCGGCACCGTCACACCGAGCCGGCTCTGGGCCTTCAGGACGGCGACCCAGAGCTTCCGCTCGAGCACGATCTTGTGCTCCGGCGACCACAGCTCCGCCATCGACGGACTGGCGTAGCGCGCGGCGAGAACGTTCGGGATCCGGGGTTTGGTCACGAACCCCATTCTCCCAGATGAGCTCTAGCTGACGGTCACCAGACCGCAGAGCAGCGCACCGGACAGCGTGCAGACCCGGTACGAGCCGGCGGGCAGGTTCTTCGGCATGGCCAGCGTGTACGGGCCGGGGCCGTTGTACGACGGCATCGCGATGCCCATCTCGCCGCCCATCCGGATCGCGTACGGCGTGGTGGCGTCGCCCGGGATCTTCGCGACCAGCGTGTACAGCGCGACGTCCGGCTTGGACGCCGACGACAGCGAGAACGTCGCGGCGCGGACCTGCTTGTCCGGGAACGTGGCGACGAACTGCCCGCCGGCCGCCGCGACCGTGGACTTCAGCCCGAGCGCGCCCGCCTTCGGGGACGGCTTGGTGGACGGGATCGTCTCGACCTTGGGCGGGGCGACGGCGTTCGTCGGCACCGGGCTCTCGGCCACGGGCACGTTGTTCGCCGCCGGGCGGAGCGTGGGGACGATCGCGACGGCGCCGACCACGGCGGCCGCGCCGATCACGGTCAGACCGGCGGTCCGGCGGCGCTTGCGCGTCCGGGCCGTGGTCAGGACGGAGTCGAAGTCTCCGGTCGACTCGGCGGCGCGGCGGTCGGCCAGCGCCTGCAGGTCGTCCTGCAGATCAGGCATGGTCGTCACTCCTCAACAGCAATGAATCGGACAGGGTGTCCCGGGCGCGGGACAGGCGCGACTTCACCGTGCCTTCCGCGATCCCGAGGGCGTCGGCCACCTGAGCCACGCTCAGGTCACAGACGTAATGGAGGACGACGACCTGCCGGGTCGGCATCGGCAGGCCGGCGAGAGCCTGCTCGAGATCACCGGAATACCGGTCGGCGGGGTCCGGAACGTGCTCGGCCGGCAGCCGGTGGAACAGCTGCGTGAACCGATTGCCGTCCCGGTGCCGGTTGGCGGCCAGCCGCAGCGCGACCAGTCGCACCCAGGCTTCCGGAGCCTCGTACCGCGACACCTTCTCCCAGCGGGGCACGAGCCGGACGAACGCCTCCTGGACGATGTCCTCGGCCTCGGCACGTGACCCGGTCAGCAGCGAGATCACGCCCACCAGCCGCGGCTGATGAGCGCTGTAGAACTCCCGCAGCCCCTCCGTCTCCATACCCACCTACACCCCCGACCCACCGATCCGGTTCCCTGAATCCGTGACCCTATCCAAAATCACTCCGAGTACCTGATCCAGTGGACCACGGACGGGGCCGCTTGGCTCCTCGACGGAGGCAGGGCCCGGTGGGATCGGGTCCATGGACCTGGCGATCAGGGCCGTTCGGTGCCTGTTCGGGGTGGGGTGCGCGGGCGAACACTCGGAGTGCAGATCAATCACACTCCGCGGCCCCGAGGACCGCGGCCCGAAAGGAACCCGCCATGCGCCGCAAGACTTTCGACGCGCTGCTCACCTCAGCCGGACTCGTCCTCGCCATCGTTCTGGGCGCTGCCGGCGGACTGTTGCTGTGGGCACACAACTTCGTCGACAACCAGGTCCACAGCCAGCTCGCCGCCCAGCAGATCTACTTCCCGAAGGCCGGCAGCGAGTCGCTCGAGGACCCGGCCGTCAAGCCGTACCTGTCCAAGTACGCCGGTCAGCAACTGGTGAACGGCGCGCAGGCCGAGGCCTACGCCAACCACTACATCAGGGTCCACATCAACGAGATGGCCGGCGGCAAGACCTACGCGCAGCTGTCCGAGGAGTCGCGGGCCAACCCGAACGACGAGAAGCTGGCCGGCCAGGTGCAGACCGCCTTCCGCGGCGAGACCCTGCGCGGCCTCCTGCTGAACGCCTACGCCTTCTGGAAGATGGGCCAGATCGCTCTGATCGCCGCGATCGCCGCCTTCGCCGCGGCCGGCATCCTGCTGATCCTGTCCATCCTCGGGTACGCCCACCTGCGGACGGTTCCCGCCGACGCCGAGGTCCTGCCGAAGCTGGCCGGGCCGACGCCGCACACCGCCTGACCTCCACGACAGACAGAGCCGCCGGCCGCGAAGGGGCCGGCGGTTCTGTCGCGTCCGGACCTCAGACGGTGATCTCGCCGCGCTCGGCCTTCAGCGCGATGTCGGTGCGGTACTGGGAGCCCTTGATCCGGATCTGACCGACCGCGGCGTACGCGCGCTGCCGCGCCTCGGCGAGATCCTTGCCGACGGCGCTGACCGCGAGCACACGTCCCCCGGCCGTCACCAACTCGTCGTCCTCGAGCGCCGTCCCCGCGTGGAAGACGCGGACCGTGTCGCTCTCGGCCTGCTCGATCCCCGTGATCACGTCGCCGTTGCGCGGGCTCGACGGGTACTTCTTCGCGGCGACCACCACCGTGACCGCGGACGCGTTCCGCCAGCTCAGATCACCGTGATCGGCGAGCTTCCCGGTGGCCGCGGCGTACAGCAGACCGCCGAGCGGGGTCTTGAGCATCGGCAGCAGCGCCTGCGTCTCCGGGTCCCCGAAGCGGCAGTTGAACTCGATCACCCGGACACCGCGGGACGTCAGCGCGAGCCCGGCGTACACCAGGCCGCTGAACGGCGTACCGCGGTGGCGGAGCTCGTCGACGGTCGGCTGCAGCACGTTCTCGAGGATGTCGGCGACCAGGTCGTCCGGCGCCCACGGCAGCGGCGTGTAGGCGCCCATGCCGCCGGTGTTCGGGCCCTCGTCGTTGTCGCCGAGGCGCTTGAAGTCCTGCGCCGGCTGCATCGGCAGCACGGTCGTACCGTCGGTGATCGCGAACAGCGACACCTCCGGGCCGTCCAGGAACTCCTCGATCAGCACCTGGTCGCACTCGGCCGCATGCGCGAGCGCCGCCTCGCGGTCCGACGTGACCACCACGCCCTTGCCCGCGGCCAGCCCGTCGTCCTTCACGACGTACGGCGGGCCGAACGCGTCGATCGCCGTCGCCGCCTCCTCGGCCGTCGTGCAGACGTACGCCCGGCCGGTCGGCACGCCGGCGGCGGCCATCACGTCCTTCGCGAACGCCTTCGAGCCCTCCAGTTGCGCGGCCTCGCGGGACGGACCGAAGACCGCGATCCCGGCCTCCCGGAGCGGGTCCGCCAGGCCGGCCACCAGCGGCGCCTCCGGGCCGACGACCGCCAGGTCGACGGCCAGCTCCCGCGCCAGCGCGACAACCGCGTCGTGGTCGGACATGTCCACCGGGCGGCAAACGATCGTTTGCCCTTCGTACGCCGGGCGCAACGCGGCGATGCCAGGGTTGCCCGGGGCCGCCACCACCTGCTCGACCTCGGAATCCTGGGCCAGCGCCCAGGCCAGTGCATGCTCGCGGCCACCCGAGCCGATCACCAAGACCTTCACGGGCGCTCAGCCTAGCGTGCCCTCGCGGTAAAGGCCCCCGGCGGTGTAAGACTGCGCTCTTACTGGAGGTAAACGATTGACTACAACAAGGTTACCGGTGGGTGCTCGCCGCCGTCCGACCCCGGCTCCGCCAGGTCCGTCCACGCCAGGACGAGGCGCCCGTGCGTCCCTGCTGTCCTGGCTGATGCTCGTGCCCTGCCTGGTGGTGTTCGCGCTGTTCATCATCTGGCCGCTCGGCAAGTCGGTGTCGCTGTCGCTGCACGGCTCCGACCTGTTCGGCCGGCCGGACACGTACGTCGGGCTGCAGCACTACAAGGACATGCTCGGGTCCGCCGAGTTCCGGCACATCCTCTGGGTGACGTTCGCGTTCGTGCTGCTGACTGTCGTCCCGGGTGTCCTCGGCGCGCTCGTCGTCGTGCTGCTGCTCGAGCAGCACATCAAGGGCATCCGGATCTTCCGGACCGCGTTCGCGCTGCCGTTCGCGTTCTCGGTCGCCAGCGCGTCGGTCATCTTCGCCACCATCTACAACCCGGCGATCGGGCTCGCCAACGGTCTGCTCGGCCGCTTCGGCGTCGACCGGATCGGCTGGCTGACCGACCCCTCGTGGGCGCTGATCAGCGTCTCGATCACCACGGTGTGGATGAGCGTCGGGTACAACGTGCTCGTCCTGTCCGCCGGCATCGGCGCGATCCCGACCGAGATCAACGAGGCCGCCACGCTCGACGGCGCCGGCGGCTTCCGCGCGGCGCGGTACATCACGATCCCGTTGCTCGGCCCGCAGCTGTTCTTCCTGGTCGTGATCTCCACGATCCAGTCCCTGCAGGGCTTCGGGCAGATCAAGATCCTGACGCCCGAGGGCGGCCCGGAGCAGTCGACGAAGACGCTCGTCTACTCGATCTACCACACCGCGTTCGCGAACAACGCCAGCGACTTCGGCGCCGCGTCCGCGCAGGCGATCGTGCTGCTGGTGATCCTGCTCGCCTGCACGGCGATCCAGTTCGGCGTCCTGGAGAGGCGGGTGCACTACAAATGAGGCCGGGTCGTGTCGTCACCTACGTGGTCCTGATCGGGGCCGCGCTGCTGGTGATCTTCCCCGTGTACTACGTGATCGCCGGGTCGGTCATGGCGCCCGGGCAGATCTCGTCGTACCCGCCGGACCTGTTCCCGCACGGGATCTTCACGGGCAACTACCAGGGCGCGACGTCGTCGGGGACGCCGATCGGGCAGCAGTACGTGAACTCGATCCTGCAGACCTCGATCATCACGCTCGCGCAGCTGATCACCAGCGTGCTCGCGGCGTACGCGTTCGTCTTCATGAAGATGTGGGGGCGCAGCGTCCTGTTCGGGCTCTTCCTGGCCACGCTGATGGTGCCGTGGGAGTCGATCGTGCTGCCGAACTACCTGACCATCACCGGCTGGTCGATCGGCGGCGAGCGGCTGACCGCGTCGTACGCCGGGACGATGATCGCGCTGGTGCTGCCGTTCCTGGCGAACGCGTTCGGGGTGTTCCTGCTCCGGCAGTCGTTCCTGCAGTTCCCGGCCGAGCTGCGCGACGCGGCCACGATCGACGGCTGCGGGCACTGGCGATTCCTGCGGCGGATCCTGCTGCCGCTGAACAAGCCCGCGCTGATGGCGGTCGGGCTGTACGTGTTCCTGTCCGCGTGGAACCAGTTCTTCTGGCCGTTGCTGATCGGCGACTCGGCGTCCCGCCGTACCTTGCAGATCGGCATCAGCCAGCTCAACGACGCGGAGGCCGCCGACCCGGGACTCATCCTGGCCGGCGTCACGCTGTCCATCCTGCCCACGCTGGCCATCGTGGTCTTCGGCCAGCGCTTCATCGTCCGCGGGCTGACCGCGGGTGCGATTCGCTGAGAAAGGTTGATGCTGATGCGATCCGTCCTCCAACGACGTACGGCGGCCGCTGGATCCCTGCTGGCGGTGCTGGCTCTGGTCGCCGCCGGTTGCGGTGGCGACTCCTCGAATGACGACTCCGGCAGCGGGGCGCTGGACGCCCCGGACGCGAGCGCGCTCGACAAGGCGAGCGGGGTCACGAAGGTCACCTTCTGGCACGGCATGAAGGGCGCGAACGGCGCCGCCGTCGACAAGCTGGTGAAGGCGTTCAACGCCGCGAACTCTCCGAAGATCGAGGTCACCGCGGTCTACCAGGGTGACTACGACGACACGATCACGAAGTACAAGACCTCGGTGCAACAGGGGAACACGCCGTCGGTCGTGCAGATCTACGACATCGGGTCGCGGTTCATGATCGACTCCAAGCAGACCGTGCCGGTGCAGAAGTTCGCCGACAAGGACGGCTACACGCTGGACTCGATCGAGCCGAACATCGCGAACTACTACTCCATCGACTCACAACTGAACTCGATGCCGTTCAACACGTCGATGCCGTTGCTGTACATCAACAAGGAAGCCTTCGTGAAGGCCGGCCTCGACCCGAACAAGCCGCCGTCGAACCTCGACGAGATCATGACGGCCGCGAAGAAGCTGACGATCAAGCAGGGCGGGAAGACCGTCCAGTACGGCTTCAACGCGGCGATCTACGGGTGGTTCATGGAGCAGCTGATCGCCCAGTCCGGGACCACGTACTGCGACAACGACAACGGCCGCAAGGACCTCGCGACCAAGGTGAACTTCGCCGACGAGCAGGGCGTCAAGGTCGCGACCTGGTACCAGGAGATGGTCAAGCAGGGCCTGATGCCGAACACCGGCAAGAAGACCGACGACGCCCAGGCCGTCTTCAAGTCCGGTACGTCGGCGATGCACCTGGAATCGACCGGATCGCTGCGCGGCTACCTGGACGCGGCGAAGGGCAAGTTCACCGTGCTGACCGCGCCGTTCCCGCACCTGACGGCCTCGGACACCGGCGGCCCGATCATCGGCGGCGCGTCGCTGTGGATCGACGGCCCCGGCCACTCGGACGCCGAGAAGCGCGCCTCGTGGGAGTTCGTGAAGTTCGCCTCGTCCCCCGCCCAGCAGGCGGCCTGGCACACCGGCACCGGCTACTTCCCGATCAACAAGAAGGCCCTCGACGAGCCCGAGGACAAGGCCTGGGTGGCGCAGTACCCGCAGTTCACCACCGCGATCACCCAACTCCACAACACCAAGCCCACCAACGCCTCCTCCGGCTGCATCCTCGGCGTCATGCCCCAGGCCCGCAAGGCCGCCGAAGACGGCCTGGAAAAAGCAGTCCTAGGCACCGACCCAACCACCGCCATGAAGGCCGCCGCCGACTCCATCAAGCCCCAAATCGACCAGTACAACAAGACAGTCAAGAAGTAGCTTCTACGGATTGCAGCCGCCCGGAGCCACCTTCTCCGGGCGGCTGTTGGTCAGCCCCACGCTCGCGTGTGACTGACTGCCAGGCTGGCGCTCAGCGAGGAACGACCCTCTTGGACGGGACTGGCGGCGCAGCGGTCAGCGACCGAAGCCCATTAGTCAGGATCGGCAATGCGTTGGGTGCGGGCTGGCTAGGAGCGTGGGAGGCAGCATTTCTTGTACTTGGCGGTCGAGCCGCACCAGCAGGGGTCGTTTCGGCCGGGTGGCCAGTTGACCTCGGCGGAGCCCGCCTGGACGAGGGAATCGCTGTAGGCCTGAAGCACCTCGCCGTCTAGCTGCACGCTGTCGGTTGCCGTGGCGAATGCCGCGAGGCCATCAGCCGAACCAACCACGGCCGCCAAGCGGACCGCGCCGTGCTCCGCGAAGGATGCGAAGTCTCGCTCTGTCATTGCTCGATGCTCGTCCCACGTCGCGCCGCAGTCGGCGGCCAGTTGCGGCCAGCGGCTGAGGGCTTCGTCGTACTCCGGCCTTGGCAGGAACATCAAGACCGGCCCGTCGTCCGGCTCCTCCAGCGCATCCAGCAACTCGTCCGCCAGGTCGTCGTGATCGTCGTGCGGCAGTTCGAGCTCGTGCCGCACGGCATGGCGCGCCTGGAGGAGTTCGAATGCCACCATCGCGACCTCGTCGGACGCCGAGGCCGAAAGTTCGGAGTCCAGTTCGTCGTGACGCCGGAGAGCAACGCCGAGTGCCTCCGTCAGCCATGCCTCGGCGGTTTCCGCTCGACCGTTCGACACGAGTACGTCGCTGAGAAGAGTCGCTGCCTCGGAGTCCTGAGTCAGCTGGTCACGCAGAAGCGAGAGTTGCGTCATCGCCTCCTCGTCGCGGCCGGCGAGAAACAGCACGTCCGCGCGAACCGCCATCGGGTAGCACGCCGACTCGTTGCCGGATTGCTCGTAGGCTTCGATACCGCGCTCTGCCAAGGCGATCGCGGCATCTGGCCGGCCGGCATCAGCGGTGATCTCGGCCGCGACGATCAGGGCATAGGAGACATCAGCATCGTCTTTCAACCGGCCATGCTCTACGGCATCGACCAGGGAAGCCGCGAGCAACTCGGGCGACTCGCTGTCGATCGCCTCCTCCGCGATGCGATCGATGTCTTCCGTTGACAACACGCCATTCATGCGCACACCCCACGGTATCAGCGCAGGACGATCCCGGCTGGACCTACTGCGAGGACGGCGAGCAGATGATCAGTAGTGCCAGTAGTTGTGGCCGTCGGCGTTCCACTCCAGGGGAACTGTGGTGCGGTTGGTGAAGGCCATGCCCAGGCCTTTGGCGAGCTCGACGGTGCGGGTGAGCTGGAGGGAGAAGGCGTGCTGGTTGTCGTCCCACCACTGCTCGTACTGGGTGATGCAGGTTCGGCCGGCGTAGTACAGGTTGGAGCAGGGATGGGGCGGTAGCCACTTCTGGAGGTGGCGGAAGTTGACGGTGGCGGATCCGTTGGGGGGCTTGATGGTGCCGGTGGCGTCGAGGCAGTAGCCCGAGGTCGAAATGGTCCATTTCACGTAGTGCTGGCGGCTGCCGTCGGACGGGAGGGGCTGCAGGTTGGTGCAGTTCGTGTCGCCGAGGGATTCGGTGGTGACGCGTTGGATTTGGGTTAGTGGGCGGCCGGGGCCGTCGTTGTAGCCCTCGAGGAGGACCCAGTCGCCGTCGTGGACGAAGTGTTCCGCGGAAGCAGGCGGCCAGGCTTTCGGGTCGCCCCAGGAGATGTCGGACTCGGTCGCGCTCAGCGGAGTCCAGGCCCACTGACCGGCCGCGGTGCCGCCGGCGAAGTACTGGCCGGCAGCCTTCTCGAACATCAGCGAATAGTCCGCATACGTCTCGGTCGCCGCATCCGAGGTCCGCGGATCGGCCGCCGCGCCAACGGTCGTCAGCGCCGCCGAGAGACCGATCACGAGACCGAGCATCCTGATCACAGACTGTGACTCTAGCCCACCCCTGCCCAAGTCCCCCGCCACACCGGTTCCATTTCAGGGGTTCACCTCGCAGATTGCCCCTTCACCCCTCGCACAACGCAGGTGAAGGGGCAATGGCGGAGGTGAACCCCTGAAATGGCTGGTGCGGGTGGGCCGGGCGGACGAACGCCGCTCCGCCTTGCGGATCTAGCCAAGGACCTCGCGGATCTAGCCAAGGACCTCGCGGAGCTTGGCGGCGAACTCGTCGGGCTTGCCGGGCTGGCCGTATTCGTTGCCGAGGAAGCCGCCGTGGTTGCTCGGGAACACGACGGGCGTCAGACCGAGCCGCTCGGCCGCCGCCTTTCCGCCGCGGCCCGCGAGGGCGTTGTGCGACTCTTCGCCGACCCCGACCACGATGCGGTCCCGGACCTTGCCCAGGGCGTCGAAGTCGGGCTGGTACGACGTACAACCGCGCAGGTTCTGCCCGAGCAACGCATCCGTCCGCGACCCGTCGTCCTCCACGGGCAGGCCGAACATCGCGGGATCCGGCGCGGGCTGCTGGGTGTAGTCGACGGGGATCTCGCCGTCGTACATGACCAGCGCGATGAACTTCGCCATCCCCGGCCCGAGGCCGTCGCGCTGGTACGTGTCGTACATGTCCGCGATCGCGGCCTGCGCGCTCTGGTGGTCCGGGATGATCCCGGCGAGCGGCGGCTCGTGCGCGACCAGCGTGTTGATCAGGTCGGGGCGACGGGCGGCCAGCGCCAGTGCATTCACCGCGCCGCCGCTGCTCGCGAAGATGTCGACCGGCCCGACGTCCAGGTGGTCGATCAACGCGGCGAGGTCGGCCGCGTGGTCCTCCGGCGACAGCTCGGTCAGCTCGCCGTCGCGGACGCTGCGCTCGACGCCTCGCGGGTCGTACGTCACCACAGCCCGATCCTCGAAGTACGACGCCAGCGTCGGGAACCCGCTGGCACCCATCGGCGACCCGATGATCAACAGCACCGGCCGCTGCGCCAGGTCCCCACGAACGTCGTACGTCAACGTCGCCCCAGGTACGTCGAGTGTCCGAGTGACAGGTTCCGGCATGAGAACTCCTCGCAGGTCCGGCCCACCCCCATTGGTCGGCCTCCTGACCGGGAGCCTAAACCGGTCTGCTTAGCTGGGGGTATGACTGAGAAGCCAGAGATCGACTTTCCGGACGGTCCGCCGCCGGCGGATCTCGAGATCACCGACATCACCGTGGGCGACGGCGACGAGGCCAAGGCCGGTTCGCGGGTGAATGTGCACTATGTGGGCGTCGCCCACTCCACCGGCGAGGAGTTCGACGCCTCGTACAACCGCGGCGCCCCGCTGGCGTTCCAGCTCGGCGTCGGCCAGGTCATCCAGGGCTGGGACACCGGTGTCCAGGGCATGAAGGTCGGCGGCCGGCGCAAGCTCGTCATCCCGCCGCACCTCGGGTACGGCGACCGTGGCGCGGGCGGCGCGATCAAGCCGGGCGAGACCCTGATCTTCGTCGTGGACCTGATCAGCGTCAGCTGAGCACAAAGACAACAGCCGGCAGTGACCTCCTGGGTCGCTGCCGGCTGTCTCATGTCGTCACCGGATCGCGGCCGCCCGGATCACCTCCTGGCTGACCTTGTTGCCGGCGTCGTCGGTCGCGGTCGCCCGCAGCGAGAGGTACGACGCGCCCTTCGGCAGCCGTACGTCGGCTGACCAGTCGGCGCCGGTCCGCGACAGCGGCGCGGCCTGCCAGCTGGCGCCGTCGTCGTACGAGATCTCCAGTGTCGCGGCCTTGACCTTCCCCGCGCCCTCCACGCCGGCGAGGTGGAACGCGGACAGCCCGATGCGCTGCTTGCTACCGCCGGCGAACGCGCCGTTCAGGTCCGTCGCCAGGTGGTAGTCGAGCTGGATCAGCGGCAGGTACACCCAGTCGCTCGACTCGGTCGTCTGCGCCCGGAAGTCCCACGCGCTCGTCGTCCGCGTACCGAGCTTCCAGCTCGCCGGCCGGGTGGTGTCCATCTCGAACCGGTAGTCGGCCCAGCCGGACGTCGCCGGTACGCCGGTCTGCACCGCCTGGAAGGAGCTCTTCCGCACTAGCGTCCCGTTCTGGAACAGGCGCGTCTCGACCGTCGAGTCGTCGGCCATCGAGCCGGTGACGCCCTGGTCGCCGCTGCTCGCGGTCGGCACGTTCACCGCGAAGAAGTCGCCGCTCCGGCGCGGGTTCCAGTACCCCGAACCGACGCGCGGCCGGGCGGCCGGCGCGAACCAGGAGTTCGTCTGCACGGACAGCGGCTTGTAGGTGTGCCGCTCGCCCCGCTGCTCCCAGCCCTGCGGGTGGTTCGTCTGCTCGTACCAGTCGGTCCCGGCCTGCGTGGACACGAAGTCGACCCGCTGGGTCCCGAGGTGGATCGGCTCGGTCACCTGCAGGCACGGCGGCCAGAACCCGATGCGGCAGTCGGCCCGGCTCTCGAACGCGAGCTCACCCGTCGGCCCGACGAACCGGTTGACGACCGTGGCCAACTCCTCGGCCCGCGGCGCATACCGCAGATCGGCCGGGATCGCACCGGTGTAGGCCTTCACCAGGTCGTACAGGTACGGCGGCGCCTCGGTGCCCATCACCCGCAGCCGAACGTTGCCCCCAGCACCGATCCGCTGGATCAACGGGCCACCCTCGGCCGCCGTCAGCGAGTACACGGGCAGGTCGGTCCCGCCGGCGAGGTCGTAGTACTGACCGGCACCGCTGTTCACCACGACGAGCAACCGCGCTCCGGCGTCGCGCGCAGCCGTTGCCCGCGCGCTGGGCGTCACAGCACTGCTAGCCGTCACGAGCACGGCCTTGCCCCGAACGTCCTTGCCCACATAGTCCGCGGCCGCACCGGCACCGACGTACGCCGCTGTCAGCGTCGCCTTGCCGTCCCACCGCTTCGACCCGCGCTGGAGCAATGGATGCAATTGCGTCAGGTCGACGCTCATCGACACCAGCGGCGACGTACGACGCCAGCGGGACGAGAAGTCGAACACGCCGCCGGCCACCGCGCCGGTCGGAGTGGCGTACACCTTGGTCACCACCGGCGTCGGCACGTACTGGGCCAGGAACGTCGCGAACTGCCCGCCGATCCCGGAGTCGTGGTACCAGCCGGACCGGCGGTAGACGTCCTCACCGGGCAGCGGTGTGCTGAGCGTGATCGGGGTCGCCTGCCGCGCGTCGAGAGCGAGGTCGGTGTTCCGCCCGACCACGAGGTGCGGGTTGCCGACCAGCGCGACGCCTTCCGCACCGTCGACGGGCAGCCAGGAGTACGCCGCGTAGACGCCGGGCTCGAGGCGCTGCTTCGAGACGGTCCCGGTGGCCGGGTCGATCTCGAGCGTCGTGACGAACTGGTCGCCGTACTTGTACAGCGTGAGGAACCCACCCGCCGGCTTGCCGTCGCGGCCGACTGCGTGCACGTTGAGGTCGTACCGCTCACCCTCCATGACCAGGCCGATCGCGGTCTGCGCGATCTGCTTGCCATCCTGCTTGGCGATCACAGTGCCCGAGTACGACAGGCCCGGCGTGGCCAGGTTCGGCGTCGCCGTCACGGTGACCGACGCGGTGCCGTTCGCGGGCACGGTGACCTGCGCCGAGCCGAGCGTGAACAGTCCGGCCGGCGCGGGCGTCGTACCGTCGCTGGTCACGTCGGTCGACAGGTCAAGTGTGGCGGCGGTGTCGCCGAGGTTCGTGTAGGTGACGGTGCGCTCGACCGGCACGTCGTCACCGTGCGGCCAGGCGTGGAACCCGAACTCGCGCGTCGCGGTCGCGGTGATCTTCCCGAACGCGGCCGCCGGTACGTCGAGCCGCCCGCCGCCGACCTGGTACGCCGTCTCGCCGGCCAGCGGCTTCGCGGTGCTGACCAGTGCGGACTTGACCTGCTCCCCCGTCCAGTCGGGGTGCTTCTGGACGAGCAGCGCCGCGGCGCCGGCCACGTGCGGCGTCGCCATCGACGTACCACTGAGAGACTTGTAGAACCCGCTGCCCGACGACTTCGCGGCGCGCGCCGCAAGCACGGACACGCCCGGCGCCACGATCTCGGGCTTCACGGTGGCGTCGCCGAGCCGCGGACCCATGTCCTGGAAGTACGCCCGCTGGTCGTTCTTGTCGACAGCGCCGACGGTCAGCGCGGACGACGCCGCGCCCGGCGAGCCGATCCCGCTGACCCGGCCGTAGTTGCCGGCGGCAATCACGAACAGGGCGCCGGTCTCGGCGCTCAGCTGGTCGACCGCGAGCGCCATCGGGTCGGTGCCGTCGCTGGCCTCGGTGCTGCCGAGGCTCATGCTGACCACCTTGGCGCGGTGCGCGGCCCACTCCATCCCGTCGATGATCCAGGACGCGGCGCCCGAGCCGCTGTCGCTGAGCACCTTGCCGATCGCGAGCTGCGCGGCCGGTGCGACGCCCTTCTCGACGCCGTTCGACGCGGCGCCGGTGCCGGCGACCGTGGACGCGACGTGCGTGCCGTGGCCGTTGACGTCCTCGGTGGTCTCGCCCGGGACGAAGCTCTTGGTCTCGACGATCCGGCTGGTCACGTCGGGGTGGGTCTGGTCGATCCCGGTGTCGAGGACGGCGACCGTCGTACCGGCGCCGTCGAGGCCCTGGGCCCAGGCGCTCGGTGCGCCGATCTGGGCGACGCTCTCGGCCAGGCTGGCCTCGACCTTCTCGTCGAGGAAGACCTTCTGGATCCCGGCGCCGAACTGCCCCGGCGTCGCGGACCGAGCGGTGCCGGCGGTGGTGATGCCGGACCAGAACTGCGCGGCTTCTGCCTTGCGCGCGGACAGGCCCTGACCGCCGATGCTCTCCAGCGTGGCGCCACGCTCGGCGTGCTGCGGGGTCGCCGCGGCGGCGCGCAGGCCCGGGCGGTACTGGACGATCAGCGGGATCGACTTCACCGACGCGTCGTCGTACCCCTGGTCGACGAGCGAGGTGACGTTGAAGAGCTCGGGGTC
>Ga0247821_10001105_pt1 | contig 14941 bp, 9 predicted proteins | sample 13C_Glycerol_Day_FD_192481 | JGI IMG/M metagenome (GOLD analysis project Ga0247821, IMG submission 192481) | Soil microbial communities from agricultural site in Penn Yan, New York, United States - 13C_Glycerol_Day14 | ecosystem: Environmental > Terrestrial > Soil > Agricultural land | place... | reverse complement strand
GCTCCTCAGCCGAGCACTTCGAGTTGTAGGTCGCCAGGTCCCGCGCGCGCGCCGCGGCGAATCGGCGATAGCGGCTCTCCATTTCCTCCATGAGCTCGTTGAGGAGTTGAGTCGCGCGCTCACGCGTAGTCACGATCGGCTCCCGCATATGTGGGAGCGCCTCGAGGGCCGAGTAGTCGACGCCCATCTTCGGATCGATGAGGGCGATCTTGGCCACCGCGGGGGGATTGGTCGCCGCGATGTCAAGCAAGAGCGCTTGAATCAACACCGACTTGCCGCTGCCCGTCGCGCCGGCCACCAGGGAATGCGGTTCATGCGAGGAGAGCCCGCCGAACTCGGAGCCCAGGTTCAGGTAGAGGATCGAGCCATTGATCTCCTGGATCCCGAGCACGAAGGACGTGTTGATGCCCGCGGCGTTTCGATTCACCGCGCGGCGCGACCACAGCTCCCAGAGCGATACGGACTGCCGTTTCTCGCCAGCCACGGTCACGACGATCTCGCCGGGTTTGGGCTGCACGGTCACAAGATTGATCGCGTGCGTGGTCAGCAGCTGAGTGCGCTTGGCCTCGATGTCCTCTACCCGCAGCTTGTCGGAGCCAGCGAGCCTGACAAGGCATCCATTGGGTGTGAGCCTCGTGCCCAAGATGCCCGCCTGCAGGCCATAGCTGTTCAAAGCTGTCTTCAATTTTCGAGTCGTCTCCTCGGCCCATTGGCCGCGCTCATCGACCCGGCCCAGAGAGGCGGCAGAATTCGCTTCGATCAAGGTCGCCAGCGCGGTCCCACACCATCCCGCCAACGCCGCCTCGCCCGAGGGAGGCTTGGCTTGGACAGCCCCCGCATTCGGAGCAGCCGCCGTCGGAGTCGCCTGTGTCGCAGCCGGAGGAGCGGGCGGGGCAGATGGAACGTCGTCCATTGCCGCGCCGCGACCGCCGGACCCCGAGGCCGGCTGCGGCGAAGGGGGAGCGAGTCTTTCGATCATCGAAGTCCACGAGACCCGCCCGGCGGGTGGCTTGGGCTTGCAGTCGAGCCAGGGGGCCATGGGCCCTAGGCGGCCCCTCACCGAGGCGGGATCGGATGCGCCTGCATAGCCTTCGACCAGCGCGCGCAGCTCAGGGCGCTCGAAAACCTCCTGCCAAGCCTGCACGCCGTCGGCGTCCTCCAACTGGATCTGCTCCGAGTTGAAGTTGTTGGCCGCGTCCGCTGTGTGGACGAATACGTGCGAGTAGCCGCGCAGCGAGATGAGCGCGTCGCCGTCGCGCAAGCAGGAACGCGCGCGCTGCAAAAGATCCGAGCAGGAGGGCGGCACGTCAGCATCAAGGAGCAGGTCGGCGAGCCTGGCGAGCCACACGTCGCGGTCCAACCGGCCCGGGTCGCCGAAAAGGGCGGAACGGAAGGTGGACAAGGTGGCCATCAACTGCGCCTTCGAGGATCTCCGCGCCTCGGCCGCTCCCAAGGCGCCGACATATTTCGCCTCGCAAATGGCGATGTGCATGTGCACCACGCCGTCGCGCTCCTCGACGCACAGGCCCATCAGGTCAGCGATGCGGCTCTCTTTCTGCGCGAGCCACGTCGCATAGTCGTCCAGGAGGAAGAACACGGTGAAGGCGGGGCGCGACCCGGCGCCCGACAGCGCCCGAAGCTCGTGGTCCACCAAGTGCCTGCTCATAACCAAGCCCAGCATCTCTCCGGCCGACACGCCGCGCTTGGCGGCCCGGAGCACGATGTCCCCCGACACCGCCACGGCGTCCTTTTCGACACGCGTAGCCAGTTCGTCGACGGAATCAGCCGGAATCGACAGGCCGAGCTCGGCGAGCCTCCGGCGCGCGAGAACCCGAAGCAGGCGCAGCTCGGAGGTCGAGCTCACGATCATGTTGCGGCCGTTTGTGCTCGCGCGCCGGTAGCGCACGACGGTGATACCGTTGGCTTGAAGTTGGCGTTTGTCGAGCAGCTCGTCGTATGTCGCGACCCACTCCGCGAGGGCGTGCGCGTCGTCGAGCGTGGCCTTGAGCGCCTCGTTCTGAAGCGAGATGCGGCGCACGGGCAGCAGGAGCTGGCCTTCGATCGGATCCTCCTGCCTCACGAGGGACGCGACGGCCGAGACATAGGTCCACCCGGTGGCGGTTTGCATCGGGCAGGTCAGAAACGTGGTCGATTTGAGCTCGTTCTCGCCCGACACGCTGCGGTAAGACCAACGCGAGGGCGCGTGCTCGAGGCTTGGCCGCTCGTTGATCCATCCGAGCTTCGCCCAGTCGACCGCGGCCGTGCGCGACACGACGTCGTGCAGGAAAGCCACGTCGTATGGCCGAAACGCTCCGGCCTCGCGCGCCGGCGTGGCCGACGCGGGCACGACGGCGATTCGCAGCTTCGACATGAACGTGTCGGAGGTTTCGCTCACCACGGGAAGGTCGGGGTCGTCGCCAGCCTTGCTGACCAGCTCCGCATAGACACGCCGCAGCTTCGCGGGATCGCGGTGGCGCACGGACACGCCGCACTGGAACTCCTCGCGGGATTGGTCGCCGGAGAGCTCGCGAACGACCGCCAGCGGCAGCTCCGCCGCATCGGCGTTGTAAAGGACGACGTTGAGGTTGTCGGCCTCGTGGGGCTGCAGCCCCACATAGCGCGAGAGCAGCTCGCGCACCTGTTTGGCCGCGCTGCTAGGATCGACGTCGGTGAGCGTGTCGTCCTCGCCTCGAACGGGGGCCTCCAAGAGGCTGTAGCCGTTTACCGTGCTGCTCTCCGCAACCAGCATCGGCTCCCCGCCTCGCGAGATCGTTGCGATCTCCGGGTAGAAGGGGTGGGCAAGCTCGTCGAAGAACTCGCGGAAGAAGATGTGCCGGTCCCCGAAGAGCACGTCTTTGCCCCCGAGAATGTGGCTGACCAGGCCGGCGGCGCGCCGGCTCTTAACGGCAAGCGCCTTCATGCGTTCGGGGTGCCAAGGAGGCACGATCACGCAGGGCTGCTCGCCGATGACCCTGACGGTCCCGACAGAAAGTATCTCCGAGACGAGCTCGGATCGACACACGTCGCCCCGGGCGTGCGTGGCGAGCGTCCGCAGGAGCGCGGCGAACGAGTCGGCCTGACGCATCACGGCCTCGCCGTGCAAGCCCACCGACACGAAGTCCTCGAGCGCCTTGGCGTAGTCATCCTCGAAGGTCTTCCAAGCGGCGCGCACGGCGTCGCGCTGCTCGGTCGTGAGCTTGCCCCGCTCGTGCAGGTCCTCGATCCGCCTCTTGATTTCCGCGCGCAGGCTCCGCAGCTTGCCGGCCTGCGGGACGAGCGATCCAGCGTCTCGTTGAAACGTGGCTTCAAGCGTGTTGGTGTCGGAGAGCGAGACGCTTTGCACGCCTCCCTTCTTGCTCACCATGCGGCGCGGGACTTCGGTGCACGCGACCCCGCCTTTCTCGCGCAGCCGCTGCATGTCGTCGACCAGCGCCATCCCCATGGCGTCGGGCTTGTAGGACCACACGAGCTGCGTCTTGTCGACGATCTCTTCGCCGCCCGCCCGGCGCTCGACAAGCGCGACTTCGAATTTGATTTGCAAGGAGTTGCGAGCCACCGACGTCACCGGCTTCGGCTTGTCCTTGCGATTCGTCTGCTCCCAGTCGAAGAACTCGGGGTAGCGAAACAGGGGGTCGGGGAGATCCGCAGTCCCCATGCGCTCGACCTTCCACTCCGCCTTCGAGCCGAGCAGTTCCTTCAAGCCCCGATACATGGCCCCGAAGTAGGAGCCCACGTCGTGGTTGAAACGCTCGCGCCATTCCTTACGGCCTTTGCTCACCGTGAAGCGAAGGAAGCGCTCCGCGCCCGACTGCTCAGCGCCGGCTCCCAGCGTGTGGGCGACTTCGATGACGCCGCGCAGGAAATCCGTGCATTCCGTCGGCTTGCCGAAGATCACCTTCTCCCAACGGGCGTTGAGCTTGGCGTCGTCGCGCTCCATATGGCGCCGGTGGAGGTCGTAGAACTCCTCGTCCTCCTCGTTCCAGTCCGAGCGCCGCTGGCGGGCTTTGAGATCCTCGAGGTGCTTGCGCCACTTCTCCGATAGCGCCATCGGCTCGGTGCAGTCGTGGTCGAAGAAATAGCTCGTCGCCTCGGCCAAGTCGAGCTGCTTTTCGCGCGGCTTCTCGAAGATGTGATGGACGCCGTCACCCTCCCATTCGAGCTCGGCCAGGGCGACCACGGCCAATTCGTCGGACGGCGGCGCCTCGATGAAGGCCAGGATCGTGGGCAGGGCCGCCGCGTCGATCTGCGCGGCGTTCTCGTCGAGCCGCTGGCGCATCTCCTCGGCGTCGATGGGTTGGCCGGTGGGGCGCAAACGCCGCAACAGAGGCGCGCGGTTAGCGTAGAGCTTCTCGAACGCCTTGCGCCACGGCGTCATCGCGACGCCGTAAGTCTTCGGATTGGAGAAGAAGGACGTGTCGCGCGGAAGCCCGACGCAAGGAAGCGACCACCCTATCGCGTCGCGGATGGCCCGCCCATGCGACGGTTGCGACGCCTCCGCGATCTTCGCGCAGAAGTCGCCGAGCTGTATAAGGGACAGATCCACCATGGCCACGAGGCCGCGAAGCGCGGAAGCGAACACCTGCCGATCCTCCGGGGTCGGCGCCATGGACGCGACGTGGCAAGTCGCCTCGACCCAAGCCGCCTCGTGCGCGCGGAGCTCCTTGGCGCCAAGGCCCGTGACGTGCTGCAGGGTGTCAGCCTGGTTTTGCTCGGTGCTGTTGGCTGTGAGAAGCGCGAGCTTGCTGGTGCCGGCGTTGCGTACGAACCCGGCGTTGCGGTCGGTGAGCGTCTCAGGCGGCAGCCCCTGACCTACCACCAGGGACTCGGGGATCTTGACGTCGACGGCCTCCGACAACTGCGGGTTGCCGACCACCTCCCACACGACAGACGCGATCTGCTCGGGCGACAGCTTGTCGAGCCGGAACATGGCGGTGGACTGGGCGGCTCCCTCCTCTGCGCGGGCATCTCCCAGCCTTTGCGCGAGGATGATGGCGCCCACGCGCCCGATGATCTTGTTCGAGAGCATCAGACTTGACCTCCAGGGGCGAACGGGTTCTCGACGAATGAGCAGGAGTCGGAGAGGCGCCTGACGAGCCCGAGCCCCGCGAGGCGCGCTTCAAAGTTGGATCGGTTGTCGCTGAGTGCCTCCTGGTCGACAAGCTTCTCGTTCATCAGCCGAGCGCCTTCGACGTCCCCTACGACGAGCCCGTAACGCGATTTCACCTCGGCTAGGAACTCGTCGAACTGCATGCGGCTTTCCACGATGGCCACCACCAGCGATTTGAGCAGCCGGTCGTTGGGGGCGTAGCGAGTCCTGCGCGACAGGCGGCGGGAGCTAAGCCCGATCGCCCGCGACCAGGCTGGGTGGATCTTGTCTACGTGCTGCTCGTGGCGCGAAAGCGCTTTTTCGACGAGCTGCTCGACGAGTTGGTCCCCATCTTTGTTCAAAGCGTCCGCGTCATCGCCGCCATCCTCGGGGGGCCACTGAAAACGCGAACGCAGCACCGCCGCGCAGGCGTCCTTCGGATCGGACGACGCGAGAGCTTCGCTCCACTCAGGCGACAGCTTCGCCGACTCGATGGAGAACCGGATGGCGGCCGCCGAGTAGCCTTGATTGGCCATGTATGACTCTGCCGAGAGAGCCCGAATCTTTGTGCGCTCGCGCGAGACCATCTCGCACACGATCTCGACGGGCTCGGCCTGTCCCGCTTGCGCTTTTCCTCGTTCGAGGAAATACAGCATGAGGTTCAAGCCGGTGATCGCGATCAGGTGTTCGAGAGCGTCGTAAACGGGCATGTCGCGCGACAGGATCGCGAGCCAGTCCTCGCAAAGCCGGTCGAACCGAGCTAGCGAGTCGTAGGGCAGGTAGCCAACCGGCCGGTCGTCGGGGGCCGTCTGCGGCGGGCCTTGCATGGCGCGCACCAGTCGGTTCATCGGGAGCGAGGCGTCGAACAGCCGCTCGACGAGCTTGTCGCCAAGCTCAGGTCCGCGCTTGGCGCGCGAGAGCATGAGATACAGCAATTCGCCCGTTCGGGCGAAGAACCGGCGGTCGTTCGTCGCCGCGCCTTTGGCGTCGACCCGGAGGTCCTCGTAGAGCGCGTCGGGCCCGAAAGGGAAGACGAACTTGGAGCTCCAGCGCTTGTTGCTGCGGGCCTCGAAAGACGAGGACCGCAGGAGCTCCACGGCTCGGGCGAAGTCCTCGAAGTCTCCGAAGGCTTCGCGCAGGTAGGCGAAGTCCGCGTCCGCGAGCCCCTCGGCGTCCTTCTTGAAGCGTTCCATCCACGCGTTCCACTTCTCGGGCTCGGAGAGTGGACGCGCGCGAATGGTCTCGACGAACGGGTTGTTGAATAGCAACGCGCGAAGCCTTAGCTGCCGCTGCGGCTTGTAGCGCGGAGTGGCGTCGCCGAGCAGTCGCAAAGGAGCCTTGGTGTTCGAGCGCAAGACGGTCAAGAACTCCAACACCGCCAAGTGCGGGAGCTGCTCGTCGTAGAGGCGATGTCCCCAGATGTGTTCGTCGACAGCGAAGTCCACGTTGTCAATCCTCGGCCTCATTGGGCGGTCCTGACCGTGACGGGTTTGGAGTAGCCGTGGCCGCTCATCTCGATTTCGATGAACCGCAGCGTGAGTGCGTTGGCGCCATCGTCCGAGTCCTCGTCGTCGGCGGGCCGGGCCTTCTTGGCTAGCTCGGCCCTGCGCAGCAGACGCGCCTTGAAGGCGAGCATGTCCTCGAGACACTCGTTGGAGAAGCTTCCGGGAAGGGCACCTTCGGCGACCCGGCTGAGGAACTCGAATCTGACCGGAGTCAGCGCCAAGCTGGCTGTGAAGGAGGCGCCTTCGGCGATCGCCACTTCGAGGGCGCCGCGGCCGGACACGGCATCGAGCGCCACCTTCATGCCCACACCTTGGGTTCGACGAGCTGGCGACTCGGTGTCGCACAAGACGCTGATGCGGGATTGCGTGAAGCCGCCGGAGCTGGCGACGAAGAGCTTGTCGGTGTTCTCGATCAACAAGCCCGTCATGACGCGGTTGAGCCCGCGCACGAGCCGGGAGCGCAGAGGCTCGCTGATGTTTCTCTTCGCCGCCAGACCCGACATCATGTCCAGGTAGTCGCCCGCGAATCGAAACGCGGTCATCGACCAAAATCGGTAGTCGGGGTCGTCCTCCGGCAGGACGAAGAAGAGTCGGCGCCTCTGCGACGCCAGGCGCACCAGGAACGCCGCCGCGCCGTCGTCCACGCGAGCAGTCTCTTCGCCCTCCAAGTAGCGTTCGAGCCCCGCCAGGTAGCTGGGCGTGGCGCCATAGACGGGGTCCGAGGCCAGGTGGCTGGCGAACGAGGCCTGAAGCTTTGGATCGTCCGCCCCGTACACCATGAGCCCGTCAGCCCCGTTGGTGGTCTCCGAGCCCAAACCAAACGCGGCGAGCGCTCGGAAGATCGGCTTGCTCAACGCGCGCCGCTTCAAATTCGTGCCGAACACGTTATCGTAGATGCTCGCCATCTCGACCGTCCCACGCTCCTGGATCTTGGGCACGTCCGAACACGACATGAGACCTTCCTTGGCCTCCGGGTGGCCCAGGATCATGTTCGAGGCGAGGGCCAGCAGATCGCGGATGGGAAGGTGAGTGCCGTTGGCGCGGGAGATCTCCGCTAGGTGGGACAGGCGCGTTCTCAATCGCCCTTTGTCGCCAGCGCCAAGCATCCGATTCTTGTTCTCGATGATGGGACAGATCCGGCCGTTCCCATGCCATGAACACGCCTCGCACTTCGTCCACTCGGGGTGCTCGGACACCGCGCGCAGGACGTCTTGGACTGCGTCAGCGCGACCTTGACGGCTCAGATCAAAGATTGCCAGTCGGTCGGGCGCTGCTGCGCGTTGAAGGAAAGCCTCTTGAATGGGCACGCGAAGGGGATGGGCGCGGCCTTGCCGACGGCCGCACTCCCGAAGCCGCTCTAGGATTTGCCCGTGATTGGCCACGAGGACAACAAAGCGCTTGTCCTCCGCGCCGAGCACGGATTGCTCGAACAGGCCGAGGGCATCGTCGCTCTCAGAGTCCGAGAGCTCCGTCAAGTCCTTGACGAAAACGGCGACGCGCCCATCGGCCAGTGTGATCTCTTTGACGGGCCTCTTCTTGTCGGTCCAGTCGGCCGGTGTTCCCCCCAGATGGGCCCAGAGGGTACGGGCGTGAAAGGTCTTCCCGTCGCCCGCCGTGCCGGCGATGAGGATCGAACCGGGAACGGCTTCGTCGACACGAGCCAAAATTCGGGCAAGCAGCGGGCTTGTGAGCTGGATCGGGCTGACGTTGGCTCGCCGAAGGGCATCGACGGTGTATTCGTCGAACAGGGTAGTGTTCGACGGCGTGGGGCCGTAAGACCGCAGGAAGCGCACCCAGCCGCTGGCGGGGTGAGGGCCCAAAGCTGGCGCGGCGGCCTGGGCCGGCGTGGCATTCGTCATTCCTTGCTCTCCGTTAGAGACAACCGGAGGGCGAGAACTCCTCTCCTCGGTCATTTGAGACGTCGGCGCGCCTTCGAATCCATTATTGCTTAGATGGTCGCTCACATAAATCCGGACCAATACCGGCGGAGTGGGTGAAAGTAGCTAAGTCTCAGGTGGGGCCTTCAGGCCTTGACGCTCGCATGTCGGAGTCATGGTCCTCGAGCATGTGAGGCTTCGTCGTGAATTCGAAGAGCCTCTGCGTCGGAGTGGAGAGCCGCAAGCGTCGGCAAATGCAGCTTAACGCCAGACAGTTTGCCGTAGCTGCTATCGGCAAGTTGCGGGGCTAGGACTACCTTGTAGCTACTGGGATCGACGCGGAATAGACCCAGGTCGAACAAGGTGAATGTCGGCGCACAGTAGCAAGCCGTTTCTGACTGAGTTTGTGTGCTCGCCCTTGTACGAAATGATATGAGCCGCCTCCAAGGCATCCTGAGCATCGCACCGCGAGACGGCGCACTTGCCGTCGTATGCGGCCAGCAGGTCGCGGCGAAATTTCGGCTGCCCGCGTCTCAGAGCAATAGGCCGCATCACCTTCTCGCGCCCGTCCTCCGCATTCTCCCACCCCCCCTGGAGCCTGGCTCCTGTGGGTTTTTCGCTTCCGGGGCTGCTGCTTCGCGAAGGCGCCGTCTAGCGGCGTGGCACTTGACTACTGTTCCAGCTTGCGGCCATGCGCAAAGACCCCATAGTTATGGGTCTAAGGAGATGCAATGAGCAAGGCCAAAAAGATCAACTTCGAGCTGGACGAGCAACTGGTGGAGCGTGCTCAGGCATTTGCGTTGCGAAGAGGAGTTTCGCTTACCAAGCTGGTCGGGACGTTTTTTGCTTCGCTTGGACAAGAACGCGAAGCCACTTCGATGCCGAGCACGACCCAGAAGATGTTGGCCGAGGTCGCCGTTGGCAAGGCCTCGCTGGCCGACGCTGCGCGCGAGTTGGGCCTTCAAGACGCAGGCTTTCTGCTGCATATGATGCGGGAAGAGGGGTTGCCGCTTCCCGCGCTTGAAGCGAGCGTGGCGAAAGCCCAGGCGCAAGCGAGCTTCGACGCGCTGCAAAGTTGCCTGTTGCCAGAGAAGAAAGGCGAGGCCAAGAAAGCCCGTCGCAAGCGGCCAGCAACTGCTTGATGTCGCTGCTCATCGCAGACGCCGGGCCTCTGTTTTCACCAGCCGGCAACCTCCTCTGGGTGCTTGAGCGTTTCTCGCTGGCTGTGACGGATGTCGTGAAGGAAGAGACCTTCGATAAGGGCCTCCTGCCGAATTGCTCGATCGAGGCGCAGAGGTTGCTCGACTTCCATAACCGGCACGGCGCGCACATCCAGGTGATTCAGACGCAGGTCGGGACGCAACTCGCCATCGAAAGGAAGATGAGCGCGAACTACAAGCAGCCGCGCAACCTCGGCGAATTGTCCATACAGAGCTACCTCATCGAGCTGCGGGTGAAGTAGCCAAGCGCCCAGCCTGTCGTGCTGTTCGAGGACGGCTGGTTCACACAAAACGCGCCCGCGCTACCGTTGGGCCTGCTGACAAGCACGCAAGCCTTCCTGCTGAACCTGGAGAAGCTCAAGATCATCGCTGCGTGACCCGCTTGTCTTCTTGCGGAATGAAGGACCAAATGCATCCTGGCCGACCACGCGCATCACTCGCGGCACAACGTCGAGTCAACCGTGGCGGCTCAGGTGCGCTCGCCCATCAAGGAGATCATATGGCTACATACAAGGTTGGATATTTTGTCGGCAGTCTTTCGTCGAACTCCATCAATCGCCTACTCGCCAAGGCGTTGGTCCGGCTTGCGCCGCCCGAGCTGGAAATGACCGAGATTCCGATCAAGGATCTTCCGCTCTACAGCCAGGACTACGACGCCGACTATCCGCCTGTGGCGCGGGCCTTCAAGAAGGCGATTGCGGATGTGGATGGCGTCCTCTTCGTCACGCCCGAGTACAACCGGTCCATCCCTGGTGGATTGAAGAACGCCATTGACTGGGCGAGCCGGCCGTGGGGTCAGAATGCCTTCGCCCGCAAGCCTTCGGGCGTCATTGGTACCTCGCCAGGTGCCATCGGCACGGCGGTGGCGCAGCAGAGCTTGAGAGGCGTTCTGTGCTTCTGCAACTCACCCCTGATGAATCAGGTGGAGGCGTACATTCAGTTCAAGCCTGGCCTGATCACGGAAGATGGCGAAGTGACCGACGAGGGCACGAAGAAGTTCCTGCAGAACTACATGAACGAACTGCATACCTTTGTCGTGCGGGTCCTGACGGTACTGCCGCGCAACGCTTGATCTCGCAGACGGGCAGCCGCGGCGCAACCCTTCGCTCAAGGCTGCACGCTCGGCTCACCGAGCATGATCAGCTCGGCGCGAACCGAGCGGCGTCACACCCGCCGCGAGCTGCCGCGCACGAGGCTGTAGATAAACAGCAGGATCACCGCTCCGATGACCGACGCGATCCAGCCCGCTGGCTCGTTGGCCTGGTACCAGCCCATGGCCTGCCCCACATAGCGCGCCACGAACGCACCGGCCACACCGAGCAGCGTGGTCATGATGAGGCCCATGCGGTCGTCGCCGGGCTTGATGGCGCGGGCGATCAGGCCCACGATGAACCCGACCACGATGGTGCCGATGATGGAAAACATTCGACGAACCTCCCGTTGATTGAACAGGGCTCACTCTAGCCAAGCGCTTCGTGCCCATGTGGCTCAGCAGCGATTTCGGCGCTGTTCCTGCTGTGTCGCATTGTTAAAATCAGGCCCCCACCACGACAGCCTCTGGCTATAAACCATGAACCGCTGCCACTCCATGCGGACGCGCCTTGCGCTCGCGGCACCCCTTGCGGCATTCGCCGCGTCCTCGCTGGTCTTCGCCCCGCTCGCACTCAGCTCCACGTCCGCGCAGGCCCAGGGCATGCAGCGAGAGACCCCGCGCGACGTGTCGCTCGCCACCATCGCCATCGACCTGCCGCCCGAGATCACGCTCAACGGCAAACCCGACCGGCTCTCTCCCGGCGCGCGCATCCGCGACCTCAACAACATGCTCGTGCTGTCGGCCAGCCTGTCGGGCAAGACGGTGCATGCGGTGTATCGCCGCGATGCGTCGGCGCTGGTGCATGAAGTGTGGCTGCTCTCGCCCGAGGAATACCAGAAGCTCTCGGGCGTCGCCCCCGGGGCCGGCGTTCAAGGCATGCAGAAGTTCATCGACATGCTGGCGCTGATCTTCGGCGCGAGGAGATAGCCATGCCCACGAAGAAAGTCTTCATCAAGACCTTCGGCTGCCAGATGAACGAGTACGACTCGGACAAGATGGCCGACGTGATGAACGCCGCCCAGGGCTACGAGCCCACCACCGACGTCGAGGAGGCCGACCTGATCCTCTTCAACACCTGCTCGGTGCGCGAGAAGGCGCAGGAGAAGGTCTTCTCCGATCTCGGCCGCGTCAAGCACCTCAAGCAAAAGGGCGTGCTGATCGGCGTCGGCGGCTGCGTGGCCAGCCAGGAGGGCGCGGCCATCATCGAGCGCGCCCCGTATGTGGACGTGGTGTTCGGGCCGCAGACGCTGCACCGCCTGCCGCAGCTGCTGGAGCAGCGCGCGCGCGAGAAGCGTCCGCAGGTGGACATCAGCTTCCCCGAGATCGAGAAGTTCGACAATCTGCCGCCGGCGCGCGTCGATGGCGCCAGCGCCTTCGTCAGCATCATGGAGGGCTGCTCGAAGTACTGCAGCTATTGCGTGGTGCCCTACACGCGTGGCGAGGAGGTCTCCCGCCCCTTCGAGGACGTTTTGGTCGAGGTCGCGAACCTGGCTGCCCAGGGCGTGAAGGAAGTGACCCTGCTCGGGCAGAACGTGAACGCCTACCGCGGCCGCATGGGCGAAACGAATGAGATCGCCGATTTCGCGCTGCTGGTCGAATATGTGGCCGACATGCCCGGCATCGAGCGCATCCGCTACACGACCAGCCACCCCAACGAGTTCACGCAGCGCCTGATCGATGCCTACGCGCGCGTGCCCAAGCTGGTGAGCCACCTGCACCTGCCGGTGCAGCACGGCAGCGACCGCATCCTGATGGCGATGAAGCGCGGCTACACGGCCATGGAATACAAGAGCATCGTGCGCAGGCTGCGCGCGATCCGGCCTGGCATCGCCATGTCCACCGACATCATCGTCGGCTTCCCGGGCGAGACCGAGGACGACCACGCGCGCACGATGAAGCTGATCGAGGACATCGGCTACGACAACAGCTTCAGCTTCGTGTTCAGCCCGCGGCCGGGAACCCCCGCGGCCGCCCTGCACGACGACACGCCGCAGGATGCGAAGCTCAAGCGCCTGTACCAGGTGCAGCAGGCGATCGACGCCAACGCCCGGCGCATCAGCGACAGCCGGGTGGGCACGGTGCAGCGGATCCTCGTCGAGGGGCGTTCGCGCAAGGATGCGAACGAACTCAGCGGCCGGACCGAATGCAACCGCACCGTCAACTTCGCGGGCCATCCGGGCCTCGTCGGCCAGCTGGTGGACGTGACTATCACGCAGGCCCTGACGCACTCGCTGCGCGGCGAGGTCGTCGGGGCGGCGGCGGAAACGCCCTAGCGCCCAGGAGTTTGGGCGGAAGAACGGATTGAATTGCTCCCTCTCCCCCCGTGAGAGGGTTGGGGTGAGGGCTGGCGGCGAGTGTCATCGGCTGTGCTGTGCAAACCGCTGAGCTTGCATGCTTGCCAGCGACGTCACCTACAGACAAGGACACCGCGCGACTTTGCAATCGTTCTGGCCGATCAAAGAAAGAGCTGAGCACCTGATCCGCCTCGCGTAGTGCAACAACCCATGCCCTCACCCCAGCCCTCTCCCACAGGGAGAGGGAGCAACAACGGCGCGGCTATTCGATCCGCGCCCCTGAGGCCTTCACGATCGCGCCGGCGTTGTCCCAGTCGGCGCGCAGCAGCTTCTGGAATTCATCCGCCGACATCGTCCCCGGCTCGACGCCCAGCCGCGTGAGGCGCTCCTGCACCTCGGGCAACGACAGCGCCTTGTTGATGGCCGCGTTCAGGCGATCGAGTTCGGCCTTGGGCATGCCGGCGGGTGCGAGCACGCCGATCCAGGATTCGAACTTGTAGCCTGGCACCCCGGCCTCCGCGACCGTGGGCAGCTCGGGCAGGAAGCGCGATCGGGTGCCGCCGGTATAGGCCAGCAGCTTGATGCGCGCATCCTGTTTGAAGGGCACGATGCCGATCAGCGCCGAGGTCACGCCTTGCACCCGGCCGGCGAGCACTTCATTGACCGCGTCGCCCGTGGACTTCATCGGCACGTGCTGCATGTCGGCCCCGGCCTTCGACAGGAAGTAAGCCATGCCCAGGTGCGTCGCGCTGCCGTTGCCGGCGGAGGCGTAATTGAGCTGGCCCGGCTTGCCCTTGAGGTACTTCACGTAGTCGGCGAGCGAATTGACCCCCAGGTTCCCCGGCGCGGCGATCACGTAGCCCGAGTTGCCGATGAAGGACACGCCGACGAAATCCTTGATCGGGTCGTAGGGCAGCTTGCTGTACAGGTGGCCGCCCAGCGTGTGGCTCGCGGCCGCGAGGACCAGCGTGGTTCCGTCGGCCGGAGACTTCGCGACGCCCGCCGTCCCCACCGTGCCGCCGGCGCCCGGTTTGTTCTCCACGACCACCGTCGCGCCGAGCAGTTGCCCCAGTTCGGCGTTGAAGGTGCGCGCCACCGTGTCCTGCACGGCACCCGGGCCGAAGGGCACCACGAGGTGGATCACCTTCTGCGCGAACGCGGGTGAAGCGAACGCCGACGTGAGCACCAGGGTAGATAGGGCGAGACTGCGGACGAAGGTCATGGACATTTACTCCTGGGGTTGAGCGAGCCAGCGCTGCGCCAGCCGCACGAAATAGCTGGCACCGACGGGGATGATCTCGTCATTGAAGTCGAACGAGGTGTTGTGGATGATGCAAGGACCGGGCCCGTGGTCCGGCAGTCGGTGCCCGCCGTCGCCATTGCCGATGAAGGCATAGCAGCCTGGTTTCACGCGCAGCATGTGCGCGAAATCTTCGGCGCCCATCACCGCCGGATAGTGCTCGTCGACACGCTCGGCCCCGACCACCTCGCGCATCACCTCGGCGGCGAAGCGTGCTTCGCGCTCGTGGTTCACCACCGGCGGCGAGGCGCGGCGGAAGAAGATCTCCGCGGTGCAGCCATGCGCCTGGGCGACGCCCCCGGCCAGCCTGCGCAGGCCCGCTTCGATGGCATCGAGCGCCTCGACGGAGAAGGTGCGCACGGTCCCGCCGACGGATGCGAGATCGGGAATGACGTTGGGCGCGTCGGAGCCGCGCAGCTGCGTGACGGCCAGCAGCGCCCGCTCCGTCGAGTTCACGACGCGCGGGACCAGCGACTGCAATTGTTGCCCGAGGTCGATCACGGCGCCCACCGGGTCCACGCCCGTGTGCGGCAGCGACGCATGGGTGCCGCGGCCATGCAGGGTCA
>Ga0247821_10001104_pt1 | contig 14942 bp, 30 predicted proteins | sample 13C_Glycerol_Day_FD_192481 | JGI IMG/M metagenome (GOLD analysis project Ga0247821, IMG submission 192481) | Soil microbial communities from agricultural site in Penn Yan, New York, United States - 13C_Glycerol_Day14 | ecosystem: Environmental > Terrestrial > Soil > Agricultural land | place... | reverse complement strand
CCCTCCCGGGTGGCGGCCACAGCCTTTGGTGCGTCGCTCACTTGGTGTCCTTCAGGTCGGTTCGCTTGCCGCGGCCGGGGCGCTCGGCGAGGGCGCGGGTCACGTCGCCCTTGCGGTACAGGGCCTGCGGCCGGCTGGACTCCGGGTGCGGCAGGTACGTGAACGGCTTCACCCCGAGCCGGGACATCGCCGCCGCTGCGGCCTTCGCGGGCTGCTTCGCCTGCGACTTCAGCTCCCACCGGCCGATGTCCTCCAGCGTGAGCGGGTCGTTGCGGTCGACGATCGGTTCCAGGTCGATGTCCTCGACGAGCGCCGCGAAGTCGAGGAAGCCTTCCTGGTCGGTGGCGTACTCGTCGAACTCGCCGTCCTCGATCTCGGCGGGGCCGATGAACTCGTCCCCGCACAGGGACACGCTCGGCGGCAGCGCGTCCTCGATCGCCTGCCGGTACTCCCGCTTGATTTCGTCCAGGGCGCCGGACGTCTCGAGCCGCTCCCTCCACTCGTCGTCGCCGCCGTTGATGTAGTCGAGGACGTCGGAGTCGGGGCTCAGGCTGAACGTGTTCACGCGGTTGCACCAGGTGCCGTAGCTGGTGGTGGTCCTGTAGGCCATGGCGGGCTCCTTCACGGGGAGAGAGATGGTCAGAGGGCGGCGACGGCGGTCTTGATGCCGGAGAAGGTGGCGTCGACCAGGTCGAAGGTCTGACGCATGCCGTCGTAGAAGCGGATTTCGTAGGCGAGGGCGTCGCCGTAGTAGCGGGCGTGGAGCTGGCCGTCGGCGGCGTCGAACCACACCTTGTCGATCGCGGAGACGATCCCGGCGACGCGGCCGTTGGCGATGCCGCGGCCCTGGAAGCTGGCGCCGGAGACGTTGCCGCTCTTGTAGTAGCTGGTCTCCAGGCCGGCGAACTCGGCCCAGTCGTTGATGTAGACGCGGTCGTGGCCGTTCTTCTGCCAGCGGCGTCCGCCGATGGCGACGATGCTTTCGGCGGTGAGGACTGCGGGCTTGGCGGGGCGCTTCATCTTGCCGATGGCGATGCGGGCGGCGAGGGAGGCGGTGTCGATGACCCAGCGGCCGGCCTGCTTGACGGCGGCGACGGCGCCGATCCGGCACCAGGTGCGGATGGTGGCGACGGTGACGTGGGCTTCGGTGGCGGCTGTGGTGGTGTTCATCGGGGTCTCCCTCCCTTGCGATGACTCCACTATGCTGTACGTACAGCGAAGTTGGCAAGGGGAATCCCAGAACTCACCGAAACTAAATAGCTACGCCGCCGTGTCGACGCCCCCGCGTTCCACCCGCCGCAACTCCGCCAGCAGCCGCGCGTACTCCTCCCGCTGCCCGGCCGTCAACGGCACCGCAGGATGCGACCACAGCGCGCGAATCGCCGCATTCAACTCCGCAGCAGAGCGCACGGGACCAGAGGTCACGGAATCGGGGGACATGGATCAAGCCTAGAGCCACCAGCGCTACAGAACCCTCCCAACAAAAAGGCCCCGCCCCATACCCTGACAGTGACGAGCTGTACAGAGAGGGGCGAGACCGTGCCTACTGATGCTACCCCCGACCCATACGCGGACCCACTGCGCTTCGGCCAGCGAACGCAGATTCTTCGCGAGCGCCGCGGCATGACCCGCGTGCAACTCGCCGGCCTTGTCGGCCTCTCACCACACACCCTGAAGAAGATCGAGAACGGGCAGCAGCAAGCGCCCGGCCTCGAGATGGTGATGCGGATCGCCGAAGCCCTCCGCGTGCGTGACCTCTCCGACCTGACAGGCCACCCCGACATGCACGTCGACCTGTTCATCGGCCCCGGCCACCCCCGCCTCGCCGCCGTAAAGGCCGCCGTCGACTCCTTCCCCCTCTCCTCGAACACCGAGCCGCCTCCCGTCGCACACGTCGAGGCCCGCCTCGCTCGAGCATGGAAGGCCCGGCACGAGGCACCGAACCACCGCGAGGTCATCGGCCGACTGCTGCCGGAGCTGATCCGGGACGCGCAGGCTCTCGTCCGGCACGCCGACTCTGCGGTCGACCGGCGGGCGGCGCAGGCCCTCCTCGCGCAGACGTACTCGCTGTCTCAGTTCTTCATCGCCTACCAGCCGGACAGCGCCCTGCTGTGGCGGGTCGCCGAACGCGGCATGGTCGCCGCCCAGGACTCGGGCGACCCTCACACCATCGGCGTAGCCGCGTGGCTGCTGGCGCAGGCCCACCGCGACTCCGGGCCGCGGCACTTCGAGGCCGCAGATGCCGTGAACCTCGAGGCTGTGCGCTTCCTCGAGCCGCTGCTCCCCGACGCCAGCGACGACGTCCTCGCGATCGCGGGCGCCCTCGAGTTCGAGCTCGGCTACACCGCGGCACGCCGCCGCGAGACGGGCACGGCGTGGCGGCACTGGGACAAGGCCAACGACATGGCGGCCCGCCTGCCCGGCGGCTACTACCATCCGGTCACGTCGTTCTCGCAGGCCATCATGGGCGCCCACGCCGTGACGGTGGCGGTGGAGCTGCATCAGGGCGGGGAGTCGGTGCGGCAGGCTGCTCGAGCGGATGAGGTGACGATCCCCTCGAGGCCGCGGCGGGCCCGGCACCGGATCGAGGAGGCGCGCGGCTACCAGCTCGACGGCCAGCCAGACGTGGCCATCGCGACGCTCGAGAAGGCGCACCGGGCAGCACCGGAGACGATCGCCTACAACGGGTACGCCAGGCGGATCATTCTCGAGGAGGCCGAGTCGAAGCAGGCGGGGCGTCGGCGTCGGGCGTCGGAGCTCGCGGTGGAGATCGGGCTGCTGGCGGTGTAGGGACCGGATTCCGGTCCTCGCCTGAGGGGCGATGCTTCTACGGTCGCGTGTGTGAGACGGATCACCGTGACCGTGGAGGCCTCCCCCATGCCGAGCGACACCGCACGCACCAGCCCCGCCCACGCGGCGCTCGCGCTGCTCGCCCTCCCCGCTGTCGACGATCTCAAGTCCAGGCAGGTCCGCGGGGCCTCATGTATCTGGTGCGACCTGCCCCTCACAGCGGAAACCGCCATAGACCTCGGCGAGCGCGACGACCCGCAGCTCCGGTTCCCGCAGGCCTGCTCCCCCTGCACTCGCAGGGCCGCACTGGCAGCGATTCACGAGCATGCGCCCGCCTGCGACAACTGCGTCCGTCACGCCCCGGACTGCGCGACTGGCACCGCCCTGATCCGCCTCACGAAGGTGGGGCGGCGATGAGCGGCGCAGCGATGACGATCTACTGCACCCGCTGCGGCCACGCGATCGCGCCTGGGGAGAAGTACCGCACCATCGACAAGTTCTCCTCGTCGGGCGCGGGCGCCATCCTGTACGTCCACCAGCGGCCCTGCACGATGCCGCCGACACAGACTGCCCCCGTTCGTCCGTAGCGGGGGTACGGCGGCCGGCTCTTTCCCCCGAGGGGGCTGGCTGTCGGAGGGGGAGCGGCCGCTCGACCGACGGCGAATCGGGTCGGGCGGCCGCTCATCGCACAAGGTCGGCGAGGGGTACGTCGAGAGCGCGGGCGATCAGCAACAGATGGTCGAGGAGAGTGCTGTAGGAGCCCTGCTCGATTCGGTTGATCGTCTTGCGGTCGAGGTCGGCCATCTCCCCCAGTCGTTCCTGGCTCAGCTTTCTCGCGGTCCGGACGGTTCGGACGGTGTCCCCGATGGCTCTGCGGCGGTCGAGGACCCAGGGCGGGAGGGGGTCGGTCGGCACCCATCCAAGTTGACGATCTTGGGGTTGGATGTCTGTACCATTCTTGGTACACAGGCGAGTGCGCATTCCAGCCTCGGCGCAAGAGCTGGTCAGGGAAAACACCCGTTCGGATGGTGTGATCCTTTTACTCATTGATTAACAAGCTCGCTCACTGAACTATGTGTGCATCACACCCACAGCACAGGCGGCACGACATGACCAAAGAGCAGGGTCCAGCAGATGACCCCGCCCTCACGAACCTTCAGCGCGACCGGCTCGACTTCGCGCGCCGCGATCTTCAGGACGCCCGCGCCAGAGACCTGTCAGACCTGGACGCCGCCCGCCTCATCCTGATCATCACGCGACTGTGCTCACGCCTCGACGACACTCTCAACCTCGTTGATGAAGTCGTCGGCGAACCCTCACGCGACTGACGTGTACGCCTTAGGCGGGTCCTCGTCCGTAAACCCGCCCTAGACACACTAGTAGAGGGCTACGCTGTGGCATGCCCATCGCGCCCGAATACCTGCACCTCGTCTTCACCGGCGTCCAGTTCCACGCCTGGCTATACGGCCGCAACTCCGTCGACCCGAAGAAGAAGGGCCGCTCCGTCGCCGACCAGATCGCCGAAGGCCGCACCCTCTGCGACCAGTTCGACTGGACCGTCGACCAGGTCTTCAAGGACACGGGCATCTCCGCCAGCCGCCACGCACGCCGCGAGCGCGACGAGTTCGAGGAACTCCTCGAAACCATCGACACCGCCGACACCCCACCCGGCGTCAAACGGATCCTCGTCGCCTACGAGGCTTCCCGCTACTACCGCGACCTTGAGGCCTACGTCCGCCTCCGCAACCGGTGCCACGAGGCCGGCGTGCTGCTCTGCTACAACGGCCAGGTGTACGACCTCTCCAGGCGCGAGGACCGCAAAGCCACGGCCATGGACGCCATCGCTGCCGAAGACGAAGCGGAGGGCATCCGCGACCGGAACGTCCGAACGGCGCGCCTCATGGCGGAGGCCGGCCGCCCGCACGGCCGGATCCCCTGGGGGTTCCTGCGGAGGTACGACCCCGACACCGGTGACCTGATCGGGCAGTACGAGCATCCGATCCGGGGCCCGTTCGTGCTGAGGGCGGTGCAGCACATCGACGAGGGCCGCTCACTCCAGTCCTTGATCAAGTGGCTGAACTCGGAGCCCGACGCCGCAAGGCCGGACGGCCACCGTTGGGACAAGGACAACGTCAAGCACATGCTCCAGAACCGCGCCTACATTGGCGAGCGCGTCCACGGCAGCAACACGCATGAAGCGACGTGGGAGGCCATCAGAGGCCTCGACAGTGCCGAGGGCCGGGCGATGTTCCGCCGGGTCGGACGGACCCTCAGGGACCCGGCGCGGCGCACAAACCGGGACACCCGGGCGGCGCACCTGCTGTCGAACATCGCGCTGTGCGGGCTGTGCGGCGACCACGTTCCGCTGAAGTCGTCGAAGGGACCCAACGGCACTGGGCAGTACGTGTGCAGCGAGAGGTTTGACACGCTCATCTCAGAGCGCCTGCTCGACGGCTACGTAGAGCAGGCCGTCCTCGACTGGTTCCGCCGCAAAGACCAGGCCCGCGCCGCGCTCGTCCCGGACCAGAAGCAGGAAGAGGAGGGAATGGCACAGGCCCAGCAGCTCCTACAGGTGTACTCCGAGGAGTTGGAAGAGGCCCGGGTGCTGAACCGCACGCGGACGCCGGACGGCCGGCCGCTGCTGTCTCTGGCGTCGCTGTCTCAGAAGGAGCTGGAGCTCCTGCCGAAAATCGAGGAGTTGCGGGGGCGGCTGGAGAGGGCGACGGGAGTCCCGGCGGTGGTGCACGAGCTGCTCACTGCGGAGGATCCGGTGGCGGTGTGGAACCGGCTGGAGATCGAGCAGCGGCGTTGGCTGGTGCGGCGCGTGGTGACGGTGCGCCTGTTCAAGGCGCGGTCGCGCGGGGTGCGGAGGATCGAGCCGGGCCGGGTCTCGCTGTCGTTCACCGGTACCGCGGGGTTCAGGGCGCAACGCCTCCGTGTTCCCGCTGACGCTCCGGGGTCTGGCCCGGCTGGTGTCCTTGGTGCGGGAAGCGGATGAGGTTGCCGGACTGACGCTCGGGCGGCTGGACCTTGCCGTTGACGACCCATGTGGCGAACGTGGCCATGGCGTCGTTGACGAGTTCGGTGCGGGCGTCCTCGAACTCCTGCTGCATGGCCTGCCGCTCGTTCTTGAGTCGCGTCTGGTCGGCTGCACGGTCGGCGGCGATGTCCCGGTAGAGGCGCGCCTGGTCGATCTCCAGGGCGGCCTGTAGGGCGATGTACCGGGCTTGCTCTGCGCTTGCCTCGCGCTGCGCTTTGCCGAGCGCGAGGCGTTCGGTGCTGGTGTCGGTGACCCAGTGGTGGATGACGGTCAGGATGATGACCGTCAGGGCGATCATGCTGAGGACGATGCCGGCGAGGGAGTGGGGGGCCTGGGCGCGCCATACGCCGTGGATGGTGAGGGCGACTCCTCCGAGCATGACCACTGCTGCTGCTGCTGCTGTGGCCCGGGTTCCGCTCGTGAGTTCCATCCGTACCCCCGCATCACATCTGGGCTGCTGTCCCTCCCCGGTTGGAGCGGTCGTCTGGGGCGTCGGCTTCGAGGCGCTTGAGGCGTTCGATGGTGGCGTAGAAGAGTTCGCGTCCTACGTCGTCCTTGATGCCGAGTCTGTCAGCCGCTTCTTCCGGAGTGAGTGCTGACTGTACCTGCGATCGGTCAGTTTCGGACAGTGACTGAAGAGATTCGGGGGACAGAACTCCACCCTCCACTAGGAGCGTGCCGAGGCTGATGCCGGTGACGTGGCTGATGGCGTCGTAGAAGCGGCCGTCGGGCACGGCGCTTCCTTGCCACATGCGGGTGACGCTGCTTTCGGTCATGCCGGTGTCTCGCGCGAATCTCGCCTTGGCGCCGTGGCCGGTGTAGCCGGCTCGTTCTGCGGCGGGCACGTCGAGTGCGGCGAATCGCTGCGCGCGGGTGGGGGTGCCATCGGTCATGTCCGTGGACTCTACCTCCCTAGATAGGGAGATAGCCAGTAATTCCCTCGCGCGCAAGAGTCTCGATTAGGCCACTGACCTGCATTAACACAGCTCACTCCAGCATGCGAACGCCCATTCGAATCCAAATTGGGCATACGCCACGCGCAATCACCCTTGCGCACAAGCAAGACTCGTGGCAGAGTCTCCCTCGTGAGCAAGGAATCCCCGCCCACCAGCAACAACCCCTGCCAACCCCCCACAGAGGGAGGTGACTACGTGTTCCGTCTCGACGTGCCGGCCCTCCTCAACGCAGTGAAGGCCCGCGGAGACCACACCCAGGCCGCGATCGCCCGCAGGACCGGAATCGCCGAGTCGTCCGTGTCCCGCTACCTCCGCGGCGAGGCCCAGCCTGACCTGAACTGCGCCATGCGGCTGGCCGAGCAGTACGACCTCGACCTCCGCCGCGTCATCAAGCGCGTGCCGATCGAGGCCGCGGCATGACCGACGAGGAGCGCCGCGCGCTCCTGGGCGACGACGTCATCGCGCACATCCGCGAGGTGGTCGACGCCGCACCGGAGCCCACGCCCGAACTCGTCGAGGAGCTGCGCCGCTTCTTGCGGCCGGCGGTCTCCACCCAGGTCACGGTGTCGGTCCCCGACGCCGCCTGATTCACCCCGAACACGCCGAAGGCCCGCCCGACTTCCCGGCCTGGCGAGCCCACGACTCGGCGACCACCCCAACGAGAGAAAGAGAGATCGCCTTGAGCACGAATCCTACCGACTTCCCAGGCCGCCCGGTCCTGGTGATGACGCTGCCGCAAGCGCCGCTGCCGGACGCGCGGCCGGTTGACCGGCTGTACCAGCCGATGGATAGCGATGCCTGGGTGCCGCCGCTGGACACCGCCCGTCGTCTCGCCGAGGCGGACCTGGCGAAGCATCAGGTCGCCAACATTCACGACCACCAGGCCATGGTCCAGGCCGCGGTGACGCTGGAGATCCGGCTGCGGCAGCTGCTGGGTGCGCTGGATGCGGATGGTGCGGCGTGAGCGCCCCGCTGGTGGAGCCGCAGGCGTGTACGTGGTGCGGGATCGCGGAGGACGGGCACGGGCGGCAGTACGCGGATGCGGCGGGTTGGCATGCGTGGGAGCGGCCGACTGACGGGCAGGTGCTGGCGCGGATGAAGGCGCGTCGCTTGGCCCGGGTGGTGGCTCGTGTGGGTGCTCTGCCGATGCCGGTTGGGACGGAGCCGAAGGCGGGTGCCCAATGACCGCGACCACGCCCGCTGAGTGGGTTGAGGCCCTGTCGATGGCGTTGATGCTGTGCGGCTCGGCCGCCGTCCCGTACTTCCTGTTCGTCGACGCGGCCCCTGCGGACTTCGATCCGCGCCGTCTCGCCTACTCGGACGCGCACTGCCGGTATCTCGTCGAGGCCGTCCGTCTCCGTCACACCCTCGCCGCTCAAGCGCTGGCCGTGTCTCAGCGTCTCTCTGCTCCCACCGGAGGCACCCGATGACCACTGCGATCCGCCTGAAGGTCGTGCGGTTCCAATGCCCGCACTGCCGCCGCACCCACTCCAAGAAGCAGTCCGCCGAGCAGCACATCGCCCGGTGCTGGAACAACCCGGCGGCCCGCGGCTGCAAGACCTGCGCGTTTTTCACGCCTGCCGACTCGGACGGCCCGTACCCGGAGCACCCGGGCTGGGCGGAGCAGTGCGGGCAGGGACGGAAGTTGCTGTCTGGTCTGCACTCCGGCTGCCCGATGTGGGCGGCATCGGTTGCGCCGTGCGCTGAGTGCACGGCCCCTGTCCCGGCCGGGACGACTTTCTGCTCGACGCGCTGCCGTAACGCAGCCGACTGGGACGGGGATCTCTGATGCTGCGCAACTGCGACTGTGGCGCGTGCTGCGAGGCGTGCGGCCACTACGACGACTGCATCCGCTATGTGGGGCGGGAGCGGGATGTGGCGGCTGAGGTCGCCATGGAGGACGGACACCGGCCCTCTGGCGGTGCGTCGTGAGTGCTCTCGCCGACAGGGTTCGTGAGCTGGTCGCCGAGCAGCGCGCCCACCTGGACGCCGAGCAGCGTCAGGCTCTGGCCGACGCCTACCTGCACCAGGCGGACCCGATCGAGGCCGCGTTCGCCCGCCTCGCCTGCGACAACCCCACCGCCTGCACCTGCGACGACGGGAGCCAACCGTGACCATCACCGACGCCGGGGCGCAAGCCCCGGCCGCCGGCCCGACCGGTCGGCTCGCCGAACTCCTGACCGCGATCCGCGACCAGGGCGGCCCATGGACCACCCGCCGCGTGATGCGGCTGTACCTGCGGCTCGCGTCCACCCGCGAGATCCCGCCCGGCAAGCTCCGCGCCGTCGCCCGCGGTGACCTCCGTGACCTGTGCGCGTGGGGCCACCTCGTCGCCCACGACAACCCCGGCCGCCTCCACTACACCCTGTACTCCCGGAAGGACGAGACCCGGTGACCCTCACCGACTTCCAGCTCAAGACCCTCCTCGCGCCCGTCAACGTCAAGCGTGTGGGCCAAGTCCGCGGCATGGCCCACATGGAAGCCTGGGACATCCGCCGCCAGCTCATCCGCGTGTTCGGGTTCGGCGGCTACTCCATCGACACCCTCGCGCTCGACCTCGTCACCGAGCTGGAGAAGAAGGCTGGCGACCGCTCCCGCTGGACGGTCGTCTACCGCGCACAAGTCCGGCTCACGGTGTACGGCGTCGACGGCAGCGAACTCTCCCACTGGGAGGACGGCGCGGCCGGCGACTCGGTGAACCAGCCGAGCCTCGGCGATGCGCACGACATGGCCATGAAGACGGCCCTGTCGCAGGCGATGAAGCGGTGCGCGGTCAACCTGGGTGATCAGTTCGGGCTGTCTCTGTACAACAACGGCTCCCCGGCGCCCGTCGTGCAGTGGTCGGCGGCGCACCCGCCGAAGGAAGCCGACGCCCCGGAGACGCCGCCGCTGGACCAGGACCCGCAGGTGCAACCGGAGCCGGCTCCGCAGGCCCCGACGGCTGTACCGGAGACGCCTGCGGAGCCGTCAAAGCCGGGCTGCGCCTGCGGTCCGCGGGAGGTCTGCGACATCTGCGGCCCCGTCACGACCCGGGAGGAGCGACGCGACCGGGAGACGCCGCTCGATCCGAACTGGGTCACAGCGCGCGACGAGATGTTGTCCGCCGCCAGGGCCGTCAACTTCGAGGCCGGTCTCGCTGCGCAGTTCGAATCCACCTTCGGTCATGGCATCGAGCAGGGCACTGCTGCCGAGTTCCTCGAGGCAACCGCGCTGATGCGCGGAACGCCGGCCGCCTGACCCGCCGCACACCACGGGCCGCCCCGCGGGAATCGGGGCGGCCCACCCCCAAGGAGAGCACATGAACGTGAAGGAAGCAGCAGCCCGAGCCGCTGTCCTCGACACCCTCCACAAGGCCATCGGCGACGAACTCAAGGCAGCGAAGCGTGAGCTGGAGGAAGGGCTGCGCGCCGCGAAGAAGGAGACCGGTACGCAGAAGGTTGCGATCAGCCTGAGCGACGAGCAGGAGATCGGCACCGCCAGCCTCGTCCAGCCGAAGGCCGCCGCCGCGGTGACCGACGTCGAGAAGTTCACAGCCTGGGTGCTGGACAACTACGCCAGCGAGATCACCCGCCGGTTCGTCACCGAGGTGAAGCCCGGCTTCCAGAAGAAGATCCTCGACGCGGTCACCGCGGCCGGGGTCGCTGAGTGGGCGGACCCGGAGACGGGCGTGATCCACGACGTGCCGGGTGTGGAGATGCAGGGCCGGGCGGCGTACACGCGGGTGACCGTGCCGGACGTCGGCAAGCAGGCGATCGCGGAGGCGTGGCAGTCGGGCGCGCTCTCTCACCTGGTGCTGCCTGAGCTGACCGCTGGCGGTGCGCGGTGAGGCGGGTGCCCGGCGCGAGGTACGCCGAACTCCAGGCCCGCTACGAGCGGATGGCCGCAGCCCACGAGGCCGCGGAGAAGCTCGCCGACGAACGCCAGACGGTGATCACCCGGCAGGAGAAGACGATCACCCGTCTGCGGGACGAGCAGCCTGGCCCGCTCGTGCGTGAACCGCAGCCCAGCGTCGGTGACCACGAGCTGCGCCGGCAACTGCACCTCTCGCAGCGGGCGCAGACGGAACTCGCCGAGCAACTCGCCGTGGTCCAGCGGGCGCACGAGGCGGACACCCGTGAGCTCCACGACCTCCGGCAGGGGGTGACGAAGTGAGGCTGCCGTCTCGCTACTTCGGCCGGGCGACCGGCCACCACCGCAAGCGCGCCCGCGTCCATGGCGCGATCGTCGACCAGCGGATCGTCCACTGCCCGACGTGCAAGAAGACGACCGCGGCCACTGTCCACGGCGGCCTCGTCCGCTGCACCGAAGGCCACCAGATCGGAGGCCAGCCGTGAGTGATCTGGCAGTTCTCTTCCTCGCCATCGCCGCCGTGGGTGTGCTGCTCGCCGTCACCTTGTTCGCGATCTACCGGTGGGCCGAACGCAACGAAGCCCCCTACTACGACGGCCCGGACCCTGACCCGCGGTGGGGCACCGACACCGCCCTCCACGACCAGTGCGCCCTCATCTGGGACCTCCCCGCCCACGACCCCGAGCTCGAGGCCGGATGCGACCGGCTGTGGGCCGCCATCCGCGACGAACAGCAGAACAACAAGGGGGACCAGCCGTGAGCCTCACCTTCACCGACATCTTCTGCGGCGCCGGAGGCTCCTCCACCGGACTCGTCGCCGCTGGCCTCGAACTCCGCCTCGCCGCGAACCACTGGCAGCGCGCCATCGAGACCCACGCCGCGAACCACACCGACGCCGACCACCTCTGCGCCGACGTCAACAACTACGACATGCGGCGCCTCCCCTCCACGGACGTGCTGTGGGCGTCCCCGATCTGCACCGAACTCAGCCCCGCGGGCGGGCGCCGCCGCAAGACGGGCGCCGGCGCCGGACAGCTCGGCCTCGAGGAGTTCGGCCCGATCGGGAAGGGCGCGTTCGACCGGACACGGGCCACGTTCTGGGACGTCATCCGCGCCACCGAGGTCCACCGCTACAAGGCCGTCCTCGTCGAGAACGTCATGGAGGCCGCCGACTGGGAGCTGTTCGACGTGTGGCTGAGCGGGATGCGGACCCTCGGCTACAACATCCAGTTCGTGTCGCTGTCTTCGGCGCACGCCGGGGATCAGGACGGGAACGCGCCGGCGCCGCAGTGGCGGGACCGGATCTACATCGTCGCCACGCGGGAGGGGATCCCGCTGCCTGACGTGGAGCCGCGTCCGCAGGCGTGGTGTGCGGTGTGCGAGGAGACGGTGACGGCGTTCCAGTCGTGGAAGCGGGACGGCCGGAAGCTGGGCAAGTACGCCCAGCAGTACGTCTACCGGTGCCCGAACGGGCCGCGCTGCCGCCACGCGGTCGTCGAGCCCTACGTCCGCCCGGCCGCGTCGATCATCGACTGGTCGAACCTGGGTGTCCGCATCGGCGACCGTGCCGCAAAGGGGCTGCGGCCTCTCGCCGCGAACACCGTGACCCGGATCCGCAAGGGCCTCGAGCTCCTCGGCGACCGCCGCATGGTCCTCACCGTCAACCATGCCGGGCATGACGGGCGGGCGTTCCCTGCCGACGGCGGCCCGCTTCCGGCCCGCACGGCGAAGATCGGCGACGCGGTCCTCGTGCCGAACGGCGCGTTCTACGTCAAGAACTACGGCGGCAACGCCCGACCGGTCGACATGGTCCGCAGCATCACCGAGCCGTTCGGGACGGTCACGGCCAGGGACGGCCACGCAATCGCCGTACCGCCGCAGGCGGACGACTCGTTCATCGTCACCCTCCGCCGCAACGCCACCACCCGGCCCGTGTCCGAACCCGTCGACACCGTCACCGGGCAGGGCCGCCACCACTGGCTCGTCATCCCGTACCGCACCGGCAACCAGCCCAAGACCACAGGCGAGCCGATGCACTCGCTCACCGGAAAGGGCACGGCCGCTCTCCTCGAACCCAGTCCCGCGCTGGAGGACTGCCACTACCGGATGATCCAGCCGCGCGAGCAGCTCCTCGCGCAGCGGTTCCCGGACGACTACATCGTCCTCGGCACCAAGGGCGAACAGACCATGCAGGCCGGGAACGCTGTCTCCTGCAACGTCGCCCAGTGGCTCGGCAAGCGCGTCGCGGCGGTGCTGTCGTGATCAACGTCCCCATGTTCACCGTCGAGACCCCGGCCACCCCCGTGGTGGCCGGGCCCCGGCCCCGCTACCGGGTCGCCGGCATCGACATCAGCCTCACCGGCACCGGCATCGCCACCCTCGGCGGCGCCACCACCGTCGTCACGACCGGACGCCGCCGCGACACCATCAACCAGCGCAACACCCGCATGCGGCACATCGCCGACACCGTGATCACCGAAGTCGGCGACGTCGACCTCGCCTGCGTCGAAGGGCCCTCACACCACTCCGTGGGCGGCTCCGTGTGGGACCGCGGCGGGCTGTGGTGGATGGTCGTCTCCGCGCTGTGCGCCCGCGACATTCCCGTCGCGATCGTCCCGCCCATGTCCCGCGCCAAGTACGCCACCGGCAAGGGCAACTCGCGTAAGGCGGCCGTCCTCGAGGCCGCGCAGCACCGGTACGGAGCCGTCCTCGACAACGACAACGAGGCCGACGCCCTGGTCCTGCGGGCGATGGGCCTGGACTGGCTCGGGCAGCCCCTCGCAGACGTTCCGGACGGGCACCGTGCGGCGCTCGCCGGCTGCCAGTGGCCCGACCGCGAGGCGGTGGCGGCATGAACCACTACACCGGCTCCGTCCCCGACACTGCCCGCCGCACCAACTGGCGTGACGAAGCACGATGCGGCGCACCCGGCACCGACCCCGACGTGTTCTTCGCGACCGACGACGACAGCATCGAGGACGCCAAAGCCGAGTGCCGCATGTGTCCCGTCGCCGACGCCTGCCTTGAGTACGCCTTCGCCGCCAGAATCTACGACGGCGTGTTCGGCGGCCTCACCGGCCGGCAGCGCCGTCGCCTCACCCGCCGCGCCAACGAGCCCGCCGACGTCGCGGAGGAGCCCGAGGAGCCGGCGGAGCCCCCGCGGCTCGAGACCCTCCACGACGCGTTCGCAGCCCGCACGAAGCAACGCGACGACGGACACCTCGCGTGGACGGGGAAGCAGCAGTTCTCCCACCGCGGCAAGGTCTACACGGCCCGCCGTGCTGCCTTCGCCGTCTCTCGCGACCGGGACCCGGTCGGTCAGGTCATGACGTCGTGCGAGGTCGCCGACTGCGTGCTGCCTGCCCATCTCACGGACGCGCAGGAGCGGGCTGCCTTGGTGAAGCCGCTTCCTCGACCGCAGGAGCGGCGGCTGGCGGAGTGCGGGACCCGGTCCGCGTATCAGCGGCATGTGAAGCGGGGCGAGCCGGTCGATGAGGCGTGTCGGGCGGCGAACCGTCGGGCGTGGGCGGACTACCGGCGCCGGAAGGGGGCCGCGGCGTGACCGCGGCTCTGCCGGTGTGTGACATCCCGGGCGAGCACGACGGCCCGGTCCGCCCGTACCCCGCGGGCTATCTGTGCAGCCGGCACTCCCCGTGGCGGGCGAAGGGCCTGCCTGAGCCGCCGCCCGGACTACCGCCGGAGGCCAGCCGATGAAGTGCCCTCGCTGCTCTGCGGACAACGCGCCTGGTCGCGGGTTTTGCGGTCGCTGCGGCGCCCCCATCGGCCAGTAACCAGCGCCCCGCCGCACTCGAACTGCGGCGGGGCCCAACCCCAGGAGAACACAGCTCATGACCGACAACGTCACCATCACCGCCATCGACGGCACCGACGCCCTCGCCTTCGTCATCATCCGCCCCGGCGAGACCGAAGGCGGCGTCTCCATCGAAGCCGCCGCGAAGGGCCTGGACCAGCCGAGCGCCGCCTACATCCTGCGTCACGTCGCCAACCAGTGGGACGGCGGACAGTCCGACCAGTCCGCCACGCTGACCGCCCTCAACACCCTGGCTGAACGGTGGGAGCGCATGGCCAGGCACGAGGAAGCGGCGATCCCCTTGCTCAACGGACCGGCCGGCGAGCAGATCGGCAGCGAGATCGCGCAGCGCGCCGAGGCCTACGCCAGGGCGGCGTCCGACCTGCGCGAGGTCCTCGTCTCGGGGCGCATCCCGCGCGACCTGATGACGGACGCCGAACTCGGCGGCTGAGCCATCCCTCCCAGGCGGCCGTCTCCCCGCGGCCGCCTGGGAGGG
>Ga0247821_10001103_pt1 | contig 14947 bp, 15 predicted proteins | sample 13C_Glycerol_Day_FD_192481 | JGI IMG/M metagenome (GOLD analysis project Ga0247821, IMG submission 192481) | Soil microbial communities from agricultural site in Penn Yan, New York, United States - 13C_Glycerol_Day14 | ecosystem: Environmental > Terrestrial > Soil > Agricultural land | place... | reverse complement strand
CGAACGACAGGAAGGTCACGCTGTCATGCTTGTGCAGCTGTTGCTCGCACTCCACCACCGCCAGGCCATCGGCCCAGCACGCGGCCGCGAGCATTGCCGAGCTTTGCTGCGGGTGCAGCTGCACGCTTACCTGGCCATCGGCCCCCGGAGTCAACCTGGCGCGCAGGTACTGGCGGCGCTTGTTGCGCTGCAACCAGTCAAAGCCTGCCGGCAACGCCATCGGCCGCGGCACTACATCGCGCACGCCCTGGGCCCTGAGCAGGAACGGACGCACCACCACCAGGGCAGTGATCAGCGCCGCCGCAGGATTGCCCGGCATGCCGATCCACGGCTTGCCGGCCACCTCGCCAAACGCCAACGGTTTGCCCGGCTGAATCGCCAGACGCCACAAATCCAGGCTGCCCAGCGCTTCGATGGCATGTTTGAGGTGGTCTTCTTCACCCACCGAAACACCACCGGAGGTCAGCAGCAGATCGCATTCAGAGGCCGCCAGTCTCAAGGCGTGCTGGCTGGCCGCCAGATCATCGGCCATCACCCCATAGTCATGCACCTCGACGCCCCAGCCCTCTAACAGCGCTGCCAGACAATAGCGGTTGCTGTTGTAAATCTGCCCCGGCGCCAGGGGTTGGCCGGGCTCGCGCAGTTCGTCACCGCTGCTCAGCAGGCACACCCGCAACGGTCGATAGACCTCGACCCAGCAGACCCCGGCAGCGGCCAGCAAGCCCAGCTCCTGGGCGCGCAGACGCTTGCCGGCCTGGAGCAGCAGATGGCCCTTGCGCACCTCTTCGCCGGCCTTGCGCACATGATCGCCAAGGCTGGCTGGCGGCAACCAGACCTGCTCGCCCTCGACCCGGCAGAGCTCCTGTGGCACCACCGTGTCGGCGCCCGGCGGCAGCGGCGCGCCGGTAAAGATGCGCACCGCCTGCCCGGCCTGCAGCGGCGTGGTGGCGGCCTGGCCGGCCGCGATGCGACCGGCCAGGTTCAGGCAGCCACCGGCTGCGGGAAGGTCCGCGGCGCGCAAGGCGAAACCGTCCATAGCGCTGTTGTCCCAGCCCGGCAGATCCAGCGGCGAATGAATGTCCAGCGCCAGCACCCGGCCCAGGGCTTTTTCCAGCAACACCGTTTGCGCCGCCGGCGGTGGCGGCGCCTGGTCGAGCAGGTGGCGGATGGCCTGGTCGACCGGTATCAGCTTGCCGCTGTCACACACCTGGCGGCTCATGAGCGTTCTCCACAGGCCTCGATTGCCTGCTCGACCTGGGCCTTGAGATGCGGCGCGAAATTGCACGGGCCGGTGCGGCTGTCCAGTTGCCCGAGAAGGATCTGGTTCCAGGCAGTGCGACAGGCTCCAGGCGAACCCGGCACACAACACACCAGCACGCCATTGCTCATCCCGGCCAATGCCCGCGACTGCAGGCTGGACATGCCGATCTCCGCCAGCGAGACCTGGCGGAACAGTTCGCCAAAGCCCTCCACATGCTTGTCCAGCAACGGCAGGACGGCTTGCGGGGTATTGTCGCGCACGGTGAACCCGGTGCCGCCGGTGGTCAGCACCACCTGCACCTTGGGGTCGGCGATCCAGCGCGAAAGCGTGGCGCGGATCTGGTAGATGTCGTCCTTGACCAGGTCACGGTCGATCAGTCGATGCCCGGCCGCCTGGAGCAGATCGCACAGGGTCTGCCCCGAGGTGTCGGTGTCGAAGCTGCGGGTGTCGCTGATGGTCAGTACGGCAATGTTCAGCGGTTCAAAGGTACGTTGCGCCAGATGGGCCATGTGCGGACCCTCCCATGATGTGAATGCGCCCAAGCCTGAACCGAAACAGCAGCCGAACCTATTCCTCCAAGGAGGTACCTCGACGGAGCACACGGCTCACGGCGCCAGGCGACTGCGTGCCCACTGCCCGTCCTGCAAGCGATAGTCCAGTCGGTCATGCAGACGATCGGCGCGGCCCTGCCAGAACTCCATGCGCTCAGGTTCCAGGCAGTAGCCGCCCCAGTGTTGCGGGCGACGCAGCGGCTGATCGACGAAGCGGCGGATAGTCTGCGCCAGCAACGCTTCCAGTGCCGCGCGATCGGTCAGCACCCGGCTTTGCGGCGAGGCCCAGGCCCCCAGGCGACTGGCCAGCGGACGGCTGTCGAAGTAGTCATCGCTGAGCTGCGGATCGAGCCGCCGCACCTGCCCTTCGATGCGCACCTGACGTTCAAGCGCCGGCCAGAAGAAGGTCATGGCCGCCCACGGATTGGCCTCCAGCTCCTGTCCCTTGGCACTCAGGTAATTGCCGAAAAAGGTAAAGCCCGCATCGCTCACGCCCTTGAGCAGCAGTACCCGGCCGTGGGGCCGGCCCTGACGGTCGACCGTCGCCAGGTGCATGCTGTTGGCCTCCACCGGCGCGCTCTCGGTTTCCCGCGCCTGCTGCAGCCACTGGTTGAACATCGGCAAAGGGTCGTGCGGTGCGGCCTCTTCCTGCAGGCCACCCAGGGTGTAATTGCGGCGCATCTGAGCCAGGGACAGGGGCATGACAGTGATCTCCGGTGGATGGAGTTCACAGTCTGTTGACTCGCTGCCCTCGCCACCTTGACCGCCATCAACATCACGCGCTTACTTCAGGCGCAAACGCCTGGCCAGCTTGTGCAGGTTGCTCGGATCGACCTGCAGCAGGCGCGCGGCGCTGGCCCAATTGTCGCCACACAGTTCCAGCGCCCGGACAATGGCCTGGCGCTGGCAGGCGTCGACCGTTTCGCTCAAGGACAGCAGCGGCGATGACTGCGCAACCACCTCCGGCGGCCGTTCGATGGCGGCGGCGCTGTGCCCGTTGCTGTCCAGGTCCAGCACTTCCGGCTCCAGGGTAATGATCAGGTTGCGGCTGCCACCGCGGCTGAGCTGCTTGAGCGCGGCACGGCTGATCACATGCTCCAGTTCGCGCACGTTGCCCGGCCAGTGGTAGGCCAGCAGCGCGCGCTCGGCCGCCGCCGACAGGCGCAAACCGCGCAGGCCCAGGCGGGTGCGGTTGAGTTCGAGAAACTGCCCGGCCAGGATCAGCACGTCATTGCCGCGTTCGCGCAGCGGCGGAATCGGCACCGGATAGACCGACAAACGATGGTACAGATCGGCGCGGAACAGGCCTTCGCGAATGCTGTCGGGCAGGTGGCGGTTGGTGGCGGCAATGATGCGCACATCCACATGCAACGGCTTGTCCGCCCCCAGGCGCTGGATCTCGCCGTTTTGCAGGGTGCGCAGCAGTTTGGCCTGCACGCTCAAGGGCAGCTCGCCGACTTCGTCGAGAAACAGCGTGCCGCCATTGGCCGCATCGAAACGCCCGGCGCGGTCACTGTTGGCCCCCGAAAAGGCACCTTTGACGTGGCCGAACAATTCGCTTTCGGCCAGTGATTCCGGCAACGCGGCGCAATTGACCTGTACCAGCGGCTTGTGACGGCGCCGCGAAAGACTGTGCAAACGCCGGGCAAACAACTCCTTGCCCACCCCCGTCTCGCCCAGCAGCAACACCGGCAGTTCGGAATCGGCCAGCACGTCCAGCTCTGTCAGCAACTGGTGCAGCACCGGGCTCTGGCCGAGGATCTCGCTCTCCTGCACCGGCATCCGCAGGTCCTGGGGGTCGCTGCGGGCCAGGCGCAGGCTGCGGTTTTCCTGCTCCAGCCGGGTAACCCGCAGCGCCGCTTCGATCTGCAGGGTGCAGCGCTTGAGCTCATCGCGCGCCGCACTGTCGAAGGTGCCGGCCTGCAGCGCATCCAGGGTGATCGCGCCCCACACCTGGCCTTGCACATAGAGGCTCACGCCCATGCAATCGTGCACGGCCAGCGGCTCGTTGAGCGGGGTATCGAGCAAGCCGTCGTATGGATCGGGCAGACGGCTGTCGGGCTCGAACCAGGTGGGCTCGCGCGAGGCCATGATCGCCGCCAGGCGCGGATGCTGGGCAATCACAAAGCGCCGCCCGAGGGCTTCGTGGACCAGCCCCACGGTCGCCACCGGGCGCAGGCTGTCGTCATCCAGGTGCAGCAAACCGACCGCGCCGCAGTTGAAGTATTCGCGCAGGGTCTGCACCAGGCGTTGCAACCGCACGGCATTGGGCAACTCGACAATCAGATCGGCCGCCAGGCTTTCACGCAGCATGGTAGTTATCACCTTTAAGGGTTGCATCTACCCTGACGCATCAGGGTGATTTTCACCACAACAAAATGCAAAGCCTTGAATCTCAAGCGGTTGAACATGGCATGCGCGATGCAATCGCTACAGGGACCTTTGCAACCACACCAAGGAACCCTGATGAGCCAGACACTTCTCGAACACAGCCTCGGTCAACTGGCCTGCGACATCCCTGGCGCCACGCGCATTTTCCACAGCTTCAACCTGGACTTCTGTTGCGGCGGGCAGAAAACCCTGCGCGAAGCTGCCCTGGGTAAACACCTGGACCCGGTCCTGATCGCTGAAACCCTGTTCAAACTGCAAAGCAGCGGCGCCAGTGCCGACGACTGGCGGGACGCGTCCGAAGCCGAACTGATCGCACACATTCTCTCGCGCTATCACGATCGCCACCGCCAGCAACTGCCGGAACTGATCCGTCTGGCCCGGCGCGTGGAACAGGTACACGGTGCCCGCAGCAACTGCCCCAATGGCCTGGCCAACCACCTTGAAGACATGCAGCAGGAACTCGAAGGGCACATGCTCAAGGAAGAACAGGTGCTGTTCCCGATGCTGCAACAAGGCATGGGCCGCCAGGCAACACCACCGATCCGGGTACTGCGCCTGGAGCATGATCAGCACGGCGAAGCGCTGGAGATCCTGCTGACGCTGACCAACAACATCATCCCGCCGGAGGATGCCTGCAACACCTGGCGCGCCTTGTATCGCGGCCTGGCGGAGTTTCGTGATGACCTGATGCAGCACATTCATCTGGAGAACAACGTGTTGTTCGTCAAAGCGCTCGCCTGATTGCCCCCTGTGGGAGCCGGCCTTGCCGGCGATGAGGCCCGTGTGGACCTGATCGCTGGCAAGGCCGGCTCCCACAGGAACTGCAGTGCCTTTGTGGACCTGCATCAATGCCAATAAAACATCGCCTTGGCCAGGATCACGATCAGCAGCATGTGCCCGAGGATGCTGCAGCGGATCCAGCGCGCCCGCGTCTCGCTCAAGCGTCCGCGCTGCAGCCAGTAAGCCAGCAGCAGGTAATGGCCGATAATGCTCAGGGCCAGGATGATCTTCAGGCTCAACAAGCTGGCGAAACTGCTGGCCAGCGGCTGACCGAGGGCGCCGCGATGGTGCCAGGCCAGGCCGATACCGGCGCCATACAACACCAGCACCACCGCATGCAGCACCTTGCGCGAACGCTTGGCGATCGCCTGGTCCGCCGCAGCCTGCGCAGCATCCGGCACTTGCCGACGCGCCGAATACCAGATGAACACCTCGAAGAACAAGGTGCCGATAAAGGCAATGGCCGCGAGTAAATGGATAACCAGTAAATAGGGATACAACATCGCCTGCCTCCTGCTTGTGTGCCGATTATCCGGGATGTCCATCCACCCGGGCGCGCAGCAGCATCGGTGCGTACCGCCAGGCGTACAGGGCAAACGCGCCGACCCAGCACAGTGCGGCCAGCCACAATCCCGCCAATGGCAACCACAGCACCAACAGCACCCGGCTCACGCCCGCGAGGTTAAGCAGGATGAACGCCAGGGTCATCCCCGCTGGCGGCTGCAAGGGGCGCCCGGTATGGCCGAGGCTGACCCGCGCGATCATCGCCAGGATCAACCCGGCCATGGCCCCGATGGTCAGGCAGTGCACCGCAAGGCTGGGGTTCAGCGCAACACCGAAGTGCCACAGGGCCATGCCCAGGCATGCCAGCGCCAACCAGCCATAAGCCAGGTGCAACGACCACAGCAGCGGCACACGCCACAAGCCACGGTCATGCCAGCGCCACAGACGCACCCCATGCCCCAGTGTCAGCGCGGCAAACAACAAGCCGATCCAGACATTGGCCACCAGCGCAGGGCCAGCGGCATACAGCACTGCCACCAACGCGGCACCTGCCAGCAACAGCCAGTCGAGCCAGGGCCAGGGTGCAACGCCTTCGACCCGGCCCAGGCCACGTTGGGTAAAGAATGGAATCACCCGGCCACCGATCAGGCCCATCATCGCCGCCACCAGCCAGATAGCGCTGAGCACGCCCTGGCGTTGCCAGCCATCATGGCCCTGGAGCAAACCGTAGACCGACACCGCATCGGCTGCCGTCAGCAACAGCAACACCAGCACCACCGGATAATTACGCTTCTGCCGGACGCGCCAGAGCATGGCACCCATCAACAGCGCCACGATCAGCGGGAAGGCCAGTTCCAGCAGCGCCAACAGCGGCCACGGCAGGTTGGCCAGCCAGGCAATTCGCGCGGCCAGCCACAGCAGCGCCAACGCTGCCAGCGGCGTACCGCTCAGGCCCGGTTGGCCGGTCCAGGTCTGTCCTGCAGTGAGCAAAAAACCGGCGATGATCGCCAGGCCGAAGCCGAACAGCAATTCGTGGCGATGCCAGGCCAGCCAGCCACCGGCAGGCTGCCAGTCGCCCAGCGAGCCATTCAATGCGGCCAGCCACAGCGGCACGGCGAGCAACGCCAGGCCGCAACCGGCGAGGAAAAAGGGACGGAACGCCAGCCGTAACAACGGCACGATGGCCAGCGCTTTACGGCGATCAAGTACTTGCATGGAACCACTCCTTAACCCGATTGCCGGGCGCCATCATCTGCGATTTACCCAGCGTTGCCCTTGTCGCACGTCAACGCCCGTTAGCGACAACTGCGTAAGCTGCAAGGGCCATGCCGTCACCCCGGCAGAACCCGGTGGGAGCGGGCTTGCCCCGCGATTGCAAGCTGTCAGACACATCGCACCGCGGGCCATGCCGTCACCCCACAGGGTAGAAAAAACCCTACAAGGGTATTTATTACCCTAATGCCAAGGGTTGTTTTAACCATGGCACTGGATACAGCAAGTAAATCCGCGGGCCTGGCGCCTGGCCCGAGTCTTGCTGAACAGGCCTGTCAGTCATTCCATTGGAGTTCACATGAGAAACATCATCCAGCCGCTGGCGTGGTTTGCCGCTTTGAGTTCGTTCATTGCCGTCGCCAGCCGCGTCGCCCTCAGTCTTGTCTGAGGCGCCCTTCCCCTCCAGCCTGAGGATGAACTCCCATGGTCCTGCATCGCGTCCATCACCAGATTCTGCGCAGCCATCACCTGTTCGAGCCGTTGAATGACGAACAACTGGATGAGCTGATGGCGTCCAGCCACTTGCTCAATGTCGACAAGGGCGAACCGTTGTTCCACCAGGGCGAGCCCGCCGAGGCGTTCTACTTCGTGATTGCCGGCGCGGTGAAGATCTACCGCCTGACCCCCGACGGCCAGGAAAAGGTCTTTGAAGTGGTCGGCCCACGGCAAACCTTCGCCGAAGCGATGATGCTGATGGACACCCCGAACTATGTGGCCTCGGCCGAAGCGATTGGCCCTTCGCAGCTCTATCGTTTGTCGACCCACACCTACATGCGCCTGCTGCAGAACAATAGCCGCCTGACCTTCGCCCTGCTCGGCAAGCTGTGCGTGCGTCTGCATCAGCGGGTCAACGAAATCGAGACGCTGTCGCTGAAGAACGCCACCCACCGGGTGGTGCGCTATCTGCTGACGCAACTGATGCAGGCCCAGACCGTCGAGCGTCAGTTCGAACTGCCGATGGCCAAGCAACTGATCGCCGGCCATCTGTCGATCCAGCCGGAAACCTTCTCGCGGATCATCCGTCGCCTGATCGATGAACAGATCATCACCCAGGACGGGCGGCGCATCGTCATTCTCGACCGCCCACGGCTGGAGCAATTCGAATGAAGGCCCTGCCCGTGTGCCTGTACTGCCAACACAGCAATCCGCCCCAGGGCGTCACCTGCGAGCAATGCGGCATGCCGCTGCCGGCCTCCCAGGCGCACGCCGCGGCCCGGCGGCAATTGCGCTTTCTGTGGTTCTGCATCGGCCTGACGCTGTTCTGCGTGGTGATGGTGTTCTGGTTGCCACGTTAGGCTCAAGGCTGGGTCAGCTGGCGATACAGTTGCGGCAGGCGCAGCGGCAACTGTTCAGGCTGGCGAATCAGGCTGTAGCCATTGCTGCCGAACATGTACGGCAAGTAGTCAGCCGCCTTGCGGTCGATGGTGATACAGAACGGGATCAGCCCCTGCCGCCGCGCTTCACGCACCGCCTCGCGGGTGTCTTCGACGCCATAGCGCCCCTCATACAGATCCAGATCATTGGGCTTGCCATCGGTCAGCAACAGCAGCAGCTTGCGCCGCCGTTTGCTGCTGCCAAGCAGGCGCGTGGCCTGGCGAATCGCGGCGCCCATGCGCGTGTAGTAACCCGGCGTCAGCCCCTGAATCTTGCCACGCGTGCTGTCGTCGTAACGCTGGGTGAAGGTCTTGAGTTCCTGCAGGCGCACTTGCTGGCGACGCAATGAAGAGAACCCGTACAAGGCAAAGTCATCCCCCAGGGTCGAGAGGGTTTCGCCAAACAGCAACAGGCTGTCGCGGATCACCTCGATCACCCGGTGTTCATCGTTGAGGTGAGCATCGGTGGACATCGACACATCGGCCAGCAGCAGGCAAGCCAGGTCGCGACGGGTCTGCCGCTGCGCCATGAACAGGCCACGCTCGGCGCACTGGCCATGGCTGCGCTCGACATGAAAATCCAGCCAGGCCTGCAGGTCCAGTTCGCTGCCCTGAGGCTGCTGACGTAACCATTGGCGGTCATTGCGCAGTTGCTCGAACTGACGGCGCAGACGCCGCGCCGCCGGTTGCAGGCGAGCCGGCAAGGGCTGCGCCTGGCAATCACGTGGCTCGAACAGCTGCAGGTTGACGAAGTTCGCCTGCAAACGCCCTGTGCGATAGTCCCATTCCGGCAGTTTGATGCCCTCGCCCAAGGGAATGTCGTCGACCTCGGCGGGTGGCAAATCCAGGTGCAGCTTGAGGCCGCCGCCCTTGCGCAAGCGCGTGCGCGACAGGGTCAACTGATCAAGATCGTCGGCGACCCGCGCGGCATCCGGGTCTTCGCTGTCGTCGCTCCAGCGGTCCAGGTCGACATGTTCGGTCCAGCTGAACAGGTTCTCCAGGCGTACCACCAGCAGCCCGCCCTCACGACGATTTTCATCGATGCGGGTAGCGCGTTTACGGCCGCTACGCTGCTCGCCGGGCGGCGTTGCCAGGTGTTCGCTGGAGTCTTCCAGGTCACCGGCCGGAGCACCTGGCTGATGCAACGGCGGATACAGCCACAGCGGCAAAGGCCAGGCTGCCCGTTCGCTGCGGGGAAACTCGCTGACGCTGCCCGGCTCGCGCAAGGCCTGGCGCAGCGCGCGCTCCAGGGCCGCTTCGGCAGGACTCATCGCGGCCGGGTCCGGACGCAGTTGCAGGTGGGCGTCGACCAGCCGCTGGTAACGGCTCACCAGCGCCGGGTAGCGCTGCAACAAACGCTGGGTCCAGCGCTGGTTGTCCCGCCCCCAGTGCCGCATCGGCCCTGCGTGTGCCGCCAACAAGGCCAGCCAACGATAGAGTTCCTCGTTCAACCCGGCCTCGGGAAACACCGCAAGGTGGCTGGGCAAGCGCAGATTGCGCCCGTCGCACCAGGCCAGCGGCACCTGCTTGCAGGTACCGGCGATCTGCTGCAACAGCGTGCGGCGCAGCAGCAGATCGCGCTCGCTGGCCGCCTCCACACCCTGGTCGCCAGCCCCGCCCATGGCCCGAAACAACAGGGCCAGGGCGCGCTGACGCGGGGCAAGGTCAATGCCCGCCTGAGGAAAATCCGGGCTGGCGCGGCGGGTGATAAAGCGGTGCCAGACACTGCCAACCCACTCTTCCAGTTCAAGGCTGAACGCCATGTTGCCTCCTGCCACGATTTATGACGGCACTACCCGGGCCGGCGCGCGCAACGCTGCGCGGCCGCGCTGGCGGAAGCTCAGCAGGTAGCACAGCAGCCCTGCCATAAAGCCCAGGCCACTGACCAGGCGCGCCCAGAACAGCCCGCGCAGATGCTCGGTGGTGGACATGAACGGCAAGGCACTGCCGTCTTCGGCCCAGCGTTGCAGCAGGACCTGGACCACACCGGCCGCGGTCAGCAACAAGGTGATCATCACCATCGACAAGGTCATCAGCCAGAAGCCCCAGACCTCAAGGTTCTGCGAGCGCTCATCGGCGGCCTCACCCAGCCCGCGCAGACGTGGCATGGCATAGCTGATCAGGGTCATGACGATCATCGCGTAGGCGCCGTAGAACGCCAGGTGGCCGTGGGCCGCGGTCAATTGCGTGCCGTGGGTGTAGAAGTTCACCGGCGCCAGGGTATGCAGGAAGCCCCACACACCGGCCCCGAAAAACGCCGTCACCGTAGTGCCCTTGGCCCACAACGTGGCGGCGCGGTTGGGATGTTGCCGGCGACGGTTGCGGACCATGCTGAAGGCAAACAGCACCATGGCCAGGAACGGCAATGGCTCCAGCGCCGAGAAGATCGAGCCGACCCACAACCAGACCTCAGGCGCACCGATCCAGAAGAAATGGTGCCCGGTACCGATGATGCCGGTGATCAGCGCCATGGCGATAATCACGTACAGCCACTTCTCCACCACTTCGCGGTCGACGCCAGTGATCTTGATCAGCACGAACGCCAGCATCGAGCCCATGATCAGTTCCCACACCCCTTCGACCCACAGGTGCACCACCCACCACCAGTAGAACTTGTCGCGGGCCAGGTTGCCGGGGTTGTAGAAGGAGAACAGGAAGAACACCGCCAGGCCGATCAGCCCGGTCATCATCACCATGCTGACGGTGGTCTTGCGGCCTTTGAGCAAGGTCATGCCGATGTTGTAGAGAAAGCCCAGGCACACCACGACGATGCCCATCTTGGTGATGGTCGGCTGTTCGAGGAACTCGCGGCCCATGGTCGGCAGCAGTTCGTTGTGGGTCAGCCTGGCAAGCCCGGCATAGGGCACCAGCAGGTAGCCGAGGATGGTCAGCACACCGGCGGCAGCGAACACCCAGAACAGCAGGATCGCCAGTTTCGGGCTGTGCAGCTCGCGGTCCGCCTCTTCCGGCACCAGGTAATAGGCCGCGCCCATGAAGCCGAACAGCAGCCAGACAATCAGCAGGTTGGTGTGCACCATTCGGGCGACGTTGAAGGGGATGGCCGGGAACAGGAAATCACCGACCACGTATTGCAGGCCCATGATCAAACCGAACAGCACCTGGCCGAGAAACAGCATCAGGGCAAACACGAAGTAAGGTTTGGCCACGGCTTGCGAAGCGAATTTCAGATGGGGATTGGCACTGCTCATCACTCAGCCCTCCTTGTTTGGCGGCCAGCCGTTGGTATTGATTTTCGAGCTCCACTTGAGGAATTCGGCGATGTCGTCGACTTCCTGCTCGCTCAGGTTGAACTGCGGCATGGCCCGGCGTCCCGGCACGCCCAAAGGCTGCATCTTCATCCAGGCGTGCATGAAGGGCTTGAAGCCTTCCTCGCCGCCACGGCGCTGGAACACATTGCCCAGCTCCGGCGCGAAGTACGCGCCCTCGCCCAGCAGTGTGTGGCAGCCGATACAGTTGTTCTGCTCCCAGACCGTCTTGCCTCGTACCACGGCGTCGCTCAATTGCGCGGCATTGCTGCGTTCGGGAAAGGTCTGCTCGGTGTGATAGGTCAAGGCCAGGAATATCAGGAAGAAAAACACACTCCCCCCGAAATAGATGTTCCTGGCCATGCCCTTGGTGAAGGTCTCTGACATGGTCACTTCCTCATGGCTTGGCCTGGCCATGATAGGAAGCGAGGGCTGGAAATCTGCTTGATGGCAATCAAGAAACGCCGATGGTTTTACTCGGGTATTAACCACGCAGGTTGAGGCTGATGCCCACTACCAGCGCCAGTACGCCAGCCCAGGCCAGCAGCAGGGCGCGCCAGCGCCACGGGCCGTGACGCAGCTCCATGAAGCCGTCGGTGATCAACCAGGCCTTGAGTACCGCCAGCACCAGGACCGCACCACTGCTCACTGCGCCCTGTGCCAGCCCCACGGTGGCCAGACTGAGCACGGCCAGGGCCAGCCAGCAGCCCAGCAAGAACCTCGAAGCGAGCATGCGCACCTCCTCAGCCCAGCAGGTAGACCAGCGGAAAAAGCACCACCCAGACCAGGTCGACCATGTGCCAGTAGAGCACCCCGGATTCGAACCCGCTGCAGTTGCCCGGCCCGTAGCGACGCCTGCGGCACCCCTCGGCCAGCCAGGCCAGGATCAGCATGCCGAGCAGCACATGGAGGAAATGGAAGCCGGTGAGAATCCAGTACAGGGTGAAAAAGGTGTTGTACTCAAGGCCCAGCCCCAGGCTCAGCAAGTGCCGATACTCACCGAGCTTGAGCCCCAGGTAGCCGCAGGCAACCAGCAACGCCAGCAGCAATAACAGCGCGGCCTGCCCTGGCCGTGCCTGGCGCACCCGCTGTTGCGCCAGGGCTGCCAGCAGCCCGGCACTGAGCAGGCTCAAGGTCATCGCCAGCCCGGTGGAGGTGTCGAGCAACTGGCGGCTGGCGGCGAACAGTTGCGGCTTGAGGGCCTGGGTGACCGCGAACGCCAGGATCAACAGGGCGAACACCGACAGCTCGGCGAGGATGAACAGCCACATCGCCAGATCCCCCGGCAAGCGCCGGGTTGCAACAGTCTCAAGCGAAGTGGACATCGACCACGTCCATCAACGCCGCCACCGTCACCGGGTCATCACTCAAGGGTTCGGCCAGGCAGGCCAGGCAGGCCTCGCGCGGGTTCATCCCGGCGCCGATCATGCGGGCGGTGAAAATCAGCAACCGGGTCGAAGCGACCTCTTCCAGGTCATGCTGCTCCAGGCGGCGCAAGGCCTGCCCCAGCCTGACCACCTGAGCGGCCAGGGCAGCGTCTACTCCGGCCTCACGCCGTACGATGTGGGCTTCTTCGGCGGCAGGCGGATAGTCGAAGCGCATGGCCACGAAGCGCTGGCGCGTACTCGGTTTCATGCCCTTGAGCAGGTTCTGGTAGCCGGGGTTGTAAGACACCACCAGCATGAACGAAGGCGGCGCCTGCAACACTTCGCCGGTGCGTTCCAGGAACAGCTCGCGGCGGTCATCGGCCAGCGGGTGCAGGACCACTACGGTGTCCTGGCGCGCTTCGACCACTTCGTCGAGGTAGCAGATGCCACCTTCGCGCACCGCACGGGTCAGCGGCCCGTCCTGCCACCAAGTCCCCTGGGCGCCGATCAGGTGACGGCCGACCAGGTCCGCTGCGCTCAGGTCATCGTGGCAGGCCACGGTGTGCAGCGGCAGGTTCAGGCGCTGGGCCATGTGCTGGACGAAGCGGGTCTTGCCACAGCCGGTGGGGCCTTTGATCAGCACCGGCAGGCCGTGGCGCCAGGCTTGTTCAAACAGCGCCAGCTCATTGCGCTGTGCTTGGTAGAAAAGTTCGGATCGGGGTTCACAAACAGGCTTGAGGCTCATGCGGCACCTGGCTCGGCAGCGGGTTCGCAGACCACGCTAAAGAGCCAGCCCCCGCGCGACAAGCGCCGCGCAGGGCAAACTTGATCGCCGTCAAGCAGCCTCAGACCGTGCGCGAAAACTGACCCTTGCGCCCGCCGCCAAGGTAGGCGTCGAAGGCCATGGCGGTGTTGCGCATCATCAGCTGCCCCTGTGGTAATAGCTGCAGTGCTCCGGGCTCCAGTGCCAGCAAGTGGTCATCCACCTGTTCGGCCAGTTGCTCAAGTGCCTCGGCGAAGTAGTCATGGAAACGGATGCCGTGGGAAGCTTCGAAGGTGCCGAAGTCGATCCGGCCGTGACACATCAGCGCGTTGATCACTTCGCGTCGCAGCAGGTCATCCGGATTCAGGCGGTAACCGCGCTGCACCGGCAACATGCCTTGATCCAGCCGCGCGTAATACTGCGACAGCAACTTCACACTCTGGCTATAGCTGTCCCCCACTTTGCCGATCGCCGACACGCCGAGGCCGATCAGGTCGCAGTCGGCATGGGTCGAGTAGCCCTGAAAGTTGCGCTGCAGCGTGCCATTGGCCCGCGCCAGGGCCAGCTCGTCATCCGGCAAGGCGAAATGGTCCATGCCGATGTACACGTAACCGGCTTCGGTCAGACGGCGGATGGTCAGCTCCAGCAGCTCCAGCTTACGTTCCGGCGGTGGCATGTCCTCGGGGCGGATCATCCGCTGTGCGCGCACCAGCTCGGGAAGATGGGCGTAGCTGTAGGCAGCAATCCGGTCCGGGCGCAGGGCGATGATCTTGCTCAGGGTGACGTCGAAGCTCTGCACCGTCTGCAGCGGCAAACCGTAGATCAGATCGACGCTGACCGATTTGAACTGCGCCTGACGCGCCGCCGCGACCAGGGCATAGATCTGTTCTTCGCTTTGCCGGCGATTGACCGCCGCCTGCACATCCGCATCGAAATCCTGCACACCGAAACTCAGGCGGTTGAAGCCCAGGCCGCGTAGCAGCTGGATCTGTTCGGTACTGATGGTGCGCGGGTCGACCTCGATGGAGAACTCGTGGTTGTCGCTATCGTCGAGGTTGAACGCCTGGCGCAGGCTGTCCATCAGTTCGGCCAGTTGCTCGCCGGTCAGGTAGGTCGGCGTGCCGCCACCCAGGTGCAACTGGGTGAGCTTGCGACGGCGATCGAACAACGCCCCTTGCATGGCAATTTCACGCTTCAGGTACGCCAGGTACTCGGTCGCGCGATGGGTCTTGCGGGTGATGATCTTGTTACAGGCACAGTAGTAGCAAAGGCTCTGGCAGAACGGAATGTGAATGTAGGCCGACAACGGCTTGGGGCTCGCCGCCTGATTGCTGGCATGCGCCGCCTGCAGGTAATCATCGACGGCGAACGCCTCATGGAACTGCGGCGCGGTGGGATAGGAGGTATAGCGTGGCCCCG
>Ga0247821_10001102_pt1 | contig 14952 bp, 12 predicted proteins | sample 13C_Glycerol_Day_FD_192481 | JGI IMG/M metagenome (GOLD analysis project Ga0247821, IMG submission 192481) | Soil microbial communities from agricultural site in Penn Yan, New York, United States - 13C_Glycerol_Day14 | ecosystem: Environmental > Terrestrial > Soil > Agricultural land | place... | reverse complement strand
TAGCAAGGCCGTCTCACCTTCGCCGACATACGCACCGACACCGGCCACACAGGCCAGCCAGGCCTTGGGGTTGAGCCACTGCAAGGTCGCACCGGCAAGCATCGACGGGGCGCCTGCGTCGCCAGTGCTGCCCAGTTCGCCGCGGTCGCTGGCCAGCTTCCAGGCCATGAACAGCAGGAAGGCCACACCGGCGGCATGCAGGACCCGGGTCAAGGCCGGCCAATGGCGCAGCAGTTCGTGCAAACCCAGGCCAATCAGCAGCAACAGCAGGCTGAAGCCCAGGGTGGCGCCGGTGACGTGCTTGAGGCTGGCACGCAGGCCGTGCCGGGCGCCGCTGCCCAAGGCAACGATGTTCACCGGGCCGGGGGAGATGGAGGCGGCCAGGGCAAAGGCGGCCATCGAAAGCATCAGGCTCATGGGGGTGGGTCCTTGGTGTGAAGTTGACCCAGTCTGATGGCCCGGACGCGGTGGGGTATTGAAGAAAATCACCCCGGTGGGCGGCCAATTTCCTACAATATTTGAAACATTTTCACGCTGTGTGAAAAGCCTGCTGAAATTATAGGATTCTCCCCCCAATTGATTTCAGGTTGATATGACTTCGTTCTCGGAGCCTCCCAGTACCTGGCCGTCCCGGCCGTTCTCCCGTCCTTGTGACGTTTCCCCCCTGTCTGACCAGTTGAGTACCTGCGCATGGAATGGCTAGCCGACCCCACGGCCTGGCTGGGCCTTGCCACGCTGATCGTGCTCGAACTGGTACTGGGTATCGACAACCTGGTGTTCATCGCCATCCTGGCCGACAAACTGCCGCCCCATCAGCGCGACCGTGCGCGGGTGATCGGCCTGTCGCTGGCGTTGATCATGCGCCTGGGCCTGCTGGCCAGTATTTCCTGGATGGTGACGCTGACGGCGCCGCTGTTCGAGGTGTTCGACAAGAGCTTCTCCGGGCGTGACCTGATCATGCTGTTCGGTGGTGTGTTCCTGCTGTTCAAGGCCACCATGGAGTTGCACGAGCGCCTTGAAGGACATGTGGTCCAGGCTGGCGGCAACGCGCGCCATTCGGCGTTCTGGCCCATCGTGGCGCAGATCGTGGTGCTTGATGCGGTGTTCTCGCTGGACGCGGTGATCACGGCGGTGGGTATGGTCGAGCACCTGTCGATCATGATGATCGCGGTGATCTTCTCCATCGGCATCATGATCGTTGCCAGCAAGCCGTTGACCCGCTTCGTCAACAATCACCCGACCGTGATCATGCTGTGTCTGGGCTTCTTGTTGATGATCGGTTTCAGCTTGACCGCAGAAGGCCTGGGTTTCCATATTCCCAAGGGCTACCTGTACGCGGCCATCGGCTTCTCGATCCTGCTCGAAAGCTTCAACCAACTGGCCCGTGCCCGCCGCAAGCGCAGCATGCAGCAGCACCGGCCGATGCGTGAGCGCACAGCCCACGCGGTCATGCGCATGCTTGGTGGCCGCCGGGTCGAGGCTGACGAAGTGGGTGAAGAGATCGCCGACCTGGTCGAGGGCGCAGAAGAGCAAGTGCTGTTCGACCGCCGTGAGCGGGTGATGATCAGTGGCGTGCTCAACCTGGCCGAGCGTCCGATCAAGACGCTGATGACGGTGCGTGCCAAAGTCGATGTCGTCGATCTGGCGCAGCCGCCCGAAGTCATTCGCAAGACGCTGATGCATTCGTCCTATTCGCGTCTGCCGGTGATTCGCGGGGGCCGCATCGAAGAGCCGCTGGGCTTCGTACACAAAAAGGAGCTGCTCAAGGAGCTCCTGGCCGGCAGCGAGCCCGACCTCGAAACCCTGGTGCGTGCACCGCTGAACCTGCTGGAGAGTTTCAGCATCCTCAATGCCCTGGAGCAGATGCGCAGTCAGTCGACTCACATCGCCTTTGTGGTCAACGAATTCGGTGACTTCACCGGCATCCTGACCATGACCGACATCCTCGAATCCATTGCCGGCGAGCTACCAGACGCCAGTGAGGTCGAGGGGCCGGGGATTGTCGAAGATGGTGAGGGCTATGTAGTCAGTGGCGCCCTGAACCTCAGCCAGGTCCAGGCGCGTATCGGCTTTGTGGCCAGGCCCACCGAGGATTACCAGACCGTTGCCGGGCTGGTCATGAGCTTGCTGGATCGCTTGCCGGTGGTGGGCGACAACCTGCAGTTCAATGACTGGCAGCTGGAGGTGGTCGCCGTGGAGGATCGACGGGTGCGCGAGGTGCGCCTCAGGCCGAACGCCGTTGCTGACGCAGCAGGTGCTTGACGCCTTCAAGGATCAGCACCAGCACCGCCAGCCAGATCGGCAAGTACGTCAGCCACTGGTCGGGACCGATGGTCTCGCCCAGTAGCAGGGCTACCCCGACCAGCAGCACCGGCTCCACATAGCTGAGCAGGCCGAACAGGCTGAACGCCAGCAGGCGGCTGGCCAGCACATAGCAGATCAGCGCCAGGGCGCTGATCACCCCAAGCAATGGAATCAGGCCGTACAGGGCAGGGTGTTCGGCCAGGTCCTGGGCGCTCATCGGCCCCTGGATCACGAAGTACAGCGCAGCCGGCACCAGCAGGCACATGTCTGCCCACAGGCCACCCAGGTGGTCGGTGCGGCATTTGCGGCGCAGGACGAAATACAGCGGGTAGCCGATGGCGACCACCAGGATTTCCCAGGCGAAACTGCCGTGCTGGTACAGCTCGTGGCCCACGCCGGTGGCGGCGCAGGCAACGGCGATTTTTTGCAGGTGTGACAGACGCTCGCCATAGACCAGACGCCCGGTCAGCACCATGGTCAGCGGCAGCAGGAAATACCCCAGCGACACTTCAAGGCTGCGCCCGTGCAGCGGCGCCCAGAGAAACAGCCAGAGCTGAACCCCCAACATCGACGAAGTGCCCAGCTGGCCCAACAGCAACAGGGGGTTGTGGCGGATGCGTGCGAGCAAGCCGGTCACCAGGTTCCAGTCCTTGCTCAGCAGCAGGAAGACGGTCAGGCAGGGCAGGGTCAGCAGGGTACGCCAGCCAAACACTTCCTCGCCGTCAAGGGGCGTCATCAGCGAGGTATAGAAGTACATCACGGCAAACAGGCACGAGGCCATAACCGATGAAACAATGCCTTTGGACACGAGGGCCTCTGTAGCAGGAATAAGGAGGGGGCGGTCAGCCGCCCATGGTCTCAGCTCCCGGCCTCAGGAGGCAATGTTGTGCAGCCGCACTTGCGCTTCGAGGGCCAGGATGAAGTCTGGGGCCGACATCGGCCGGGCGAACAGGTAGCCTTGCTGGAAGTCGACGTTGTGCTGGGCCAGGTAGTCACGCTGTGCTTCGTTTTCCACCCCTTCGGCCACGATCCCCAGGCCCAGCTTGCTCGACAGTTCAATGATGCTGTCCAGAATGTGCAGTGACAGGGCATCGACCCCGATCATGGCGACGAAGCTCTGGTCGATCTTCAGGTAGTCGACCTGGAACTGACGCAGGTAGGCCAGGCTCGACTGGCCGGTACCGAAGTCGTCCAGGGCAATCATCACCCCCAGCTCATGAAGCTTGGCGAACAGCGCCTGGGTGATGTCGGTCGGGATGATCAGCTTGCGCTCGGTCAGCTCCAGGGTGAGCAGGACCTGGCCCTTGGGAAACGCGGCAAGGAACTGCTGGCAATCATCGAACAGCGCCATGTCCTGGCAATGGTCGGCCGTGATGTTGATACCGATATGAAAGCCCTCGCCGAGCAGGTCGGCATAAGGTGCCAGCACCTGGGCGGTGTGCTGCATCAACTGGCGAGTCATGGGCACGATCTGGCCAGTGTGTTCGGCATAGGGGATGAACAGGTCGGGACGCACCAGGCCTTCGCGTGGGTGCTGCCAGCGCATCAATACCTCGACGCCGGCCCAGCGGTAGTCGCCCTTGCGCACCACGGGCTGGAAGTAGGGGACGAACTCATTGGCTTCCAGCGCCCGTTGCAACTCTGCCCGCGACGAGCCGGCGCGGCGCAGTTGCCAGAAGCAGGTGACCCCGGCAAGGGCGCCGAGCACCACCAGCAAGGCGAGCAGGGCCGGAAATTCGCTGCGCATCAGTTGGCCGACCTTGTCCGGGCCATAGCCACTGTGGATCGAGAACGGGTAGCGCGTCGATGCTATTTCTACCGGGGCGATGTCGGCGATCGGCGGTTGGCTGTCCTGCACCTGGCCGCTGCTATCCATCCAGTACCGACCCACTTGCAGCACCAGGCGGTTATCCGGATCCAGCTGGCGCAGGACATTGAGCAAGTGTTCACCGTCCACTGTACTGATGGCGCCACGCTCACCCTCGTGGGCGCGGTACACCAGCAGGGGATGCCCCGGGGTGACCGAGTTGCCACTCATCAGCCAGAGCATGCCCTGGGTGTAGTCCGCAGCGTTGACCGGTTCGGTGAACGGGCCGAACAGCGAGCTGCAATACAGCTCGCCCTTGTACTCAAGGTTGGTGGAGCGAACGAAGGCACGCCGGGTGACCTGGTCGCGCAGGGCGAGTTTTTCTTCCAGGCATGGCAGGCCGGCCAGGGGGAGCAGGTCCTTGGCCGCGGCCGAGATGTCGTCGAGGATGTGTTCGATCTGGTTCGCGGCATGCCGCGCGTTGCCTTCGCTTCGACTCAGCAGCTCTCGGTCGGCCTGCCAGTGCATGACCAGCAAGCCGCAGACCAGGGGCAGCGCGCCCACCAGCCAGGGCAGCGCAATGCGCAAGGGGCGGCGGGGGCGGCGTTTTACCGAAAGGGGCATGGCGACTAACCTGAAAGAACAGACCAGTGCAGAGGATAGCCGTTCGTCGGCTTCGCGCTTGAACTTAAAGTGCGACAAATTGGATTACGCAATGTAGAATCACCTTACGCATACAATAATAAGGTTCCTCGCGCCTTGAGGAATCAACCCGCCGAGAATGGGTCCCTATGAAGTGTCTTGGGTTCAAGCTGATCTATGGTGACTACCTCGCACGCAGTGTGAGGGGCATCTCCTGCGCGCCGCCATCTTCGCTCGACATCGATAGCAAGTAATCACTGTTTTTAGCGCTTTGATGATGAGGTAACGAGTAATGGCTGACATCTTTGAAAACCCGATGGGCCTGATGGGCTTTGAATTCATCGAGTTCGCATCGCCGACCCCTGGCGCCCTTGAGCCGATCTTCCAGATCATGGGCTTCACCAAGGTCGCGACCCACCGCTCCAAGGACGTACACCTGTACCGTCAGGGCGGTATCAACCTGATCCTGAACAACGAACCGAAAAGCATCGCCTCCTACTTTGCCGCCGAGCATGGCCCGTCGGTGTGTGGCATGGCCTTTCGCGTTCGCAACGCTCATCAAGCCTACGCTCGCGCCCTGGAACTCGGTGCCCAGCCGGTTGAAATCGAGACCGGCCCGATGGAGCTGCGCTTGCCGGCGATCAAGGGCATCGGCGGTGCACCGCTGTACCTGATCGACCGTTTCGAGGAAGGCAGCTCGATCTACGATATCGACTTCAACTTCATCGAAGGCGTCGACCGTCATCCGGTGGGCGCGGGCCTGAAGATCATCGATCACCTGACCCACAACGTCTACCGCGGGCGCATGGCCTACTGGGCCGCGTTCTACGAGAAGCTGTTCAACTTCCGTGAAATCCGCTACTTCGACATCAAGGGCGAATACACCGGCCTGACCTCCAAGGCCATGACCGCACCCGACGGCATGATCCGTATCCCGCTGAACGAAGAGTCCTCCAAGGGCGCCGGGCAGATCGAAGAGTTCCTCATGCAGTTCAACGGCGAGGGCATCCAGCACGTGGCGTTCCTTACCGACGACCTGCTCAAGAGCTGGGATGCGCTGAAGAAGATGGGCATGCGCTTCATGACCGCGCCGCCAGAAACCTACTACGAGATGCTCGAAGGGCGCCTGCCAGGTCACGGCGAACCGGTTGGCGAGCTGCAGGCCCGGGGCATTCTGCTCGACGGCTCTTCGCAGCCGGACGACAAGCGCCTGTTGCTGCAGATCTTCTCGGAAACCCTGATGGGGCCGGTATTCTTCGAGTTCATTCAACGCAAGGGCGATGATGGCTTCGGCGAAGGCAACTTCAAGGCACTGTTCGAGTCGATCGAGCGCGACCAGGTACGTCGCGGTGTGTTGAACGCCGAGTAAACGTCACGGTAAACAAAAAGGCCATTGAGGGTTTCCTCAATGGCCTTTTTTGTACCTCACCGCAGGTGAGGGGCAGGGGCTCGTTTTCTCCTGAACATGGCCCAGTAGCCAGCGGCAGAGGTCATGATGCCCACCAGCAGCAGCGAGGGCAGCGTCGCCGTGATCGCCTGCTGTATGGCGCGCCGGGTATGGGTGTCCGGGTAGCCGGCATGCACGCTGTAACCGTATTGCCTGGAAACGACCTGAAGCGTGTCTTCTTCGTGATCCGGTGCCTGCTCCAATGTGCCGTTGCCAGTGGCCCAGACATACTGCGGGCCGAACTGCAGGATCAGCACCACCCCGTTCTGGAATCCCAGCAGCTCACGTTGCAGCACTTGAAGGTTGGCCAGCGCCAGCACGCCATAGGGGTATTCCTGCAGCCGATAGATCAGCACGCCGGTGTCAGGTGTGGCCTCTCGACTGAGGTCTACGCGCAGCCGTCTATCGAGAAAGGTGCCCGGATCGATATCCCATTGATAATCGCCGTACAGCGTGCTGCAAAAAGCGCGGTTTTCCTTTACCAGCATCAGCGACCGGACATTGGGCTGCTGGATGGCGGTCTTGCGCAGTTCGGGGAGGGCCGCATCGCACGATTGCTGGGCCAGCACCAGTGCCTGGCTGGTGGTCGCATGCAGCGTACTCATGACGTGATCGATGGCGTAGATCGCTTCGCGTGCTGTCACTTCGATTGTTTCATCCTGCTTGCGATCGACTTGCAGGGACAGCACCAGCAAGCCACAGGCAACAGGGGCCAGGCCAATCAACAGCGTTATAAGGAATTCGACCAGACTGCGGCCGGCGTAGGAGTGGGGAGCCATAAACGTTTCGCCTTCATGCCAGAGTGTAAGCCCTGAGCATAAAGTCGCGGACAATGGGCCGCCTGTAGGCACCATTGTCCGTCCTTGTAGTCTTTGTCTACATAACGCTGTCGTCAGTTGCCCTTTACTCCTGTCAGCGCCTTGATTACCAGGTTTGCCACGGCACCACCGGAGGCCGGGTTCTGGCCAGTGATCAGGCGGCCTTCCTTCTGGTCGGCAATGGCAAAGGCCTGCCAGGGATCTTCTGCCTTGCGGTAAAGCCCGCCTCTGGCACCCAGCTCGGTTTCGGTCAGGTAGGGCACGACCTTGTCGAGTTCGGCCAGTTGCTCCTCGACGTTGGAGAAGCCGGTCACTTCGCGGTCCTTGACCAGCAACGTATTGTCGCTGAGCTTGATATTGAGCAGCCCGACGGCGCCATGGCACACCGAGGCCACCACGCCGCCGGCCTCGAAGATCTTGCGTGCCAGCTCCTGCAGGCCGGTGTTCTCCGGAAAGTCCCAGATCACGCCATGACCGCCGGCATAGTAGATGGCCACATAGTCCTGAGCCTTGACCTGGCCGGGACTCAAGGTGGTACCCAGGCGGTTCATGAACGCCTTGTCGTTGTACCAGGCCCAGTCAATATCCTGGGCCATGCTCAGGCTATGCGGGTCGATGGGTATGTAGCCGCCGGCCGGGCTGACGTAATCGACCTTGTAGCCCGCTTTTTCGACTTTCTCGACGAAGTGCACGGCTTCACCCAGCCACAGCCCGGTGGGGCGCTTGATCGTCGGGTATTTGGCCGTATTGGTCAGGACTACCAGCATTTTCTTGCTCATCACCAGGCTCCCTTCACTGGATCGGACCCGGTACGCCCGGATCACGGAGGAAAACCTCTACAGCATAGTAGTGACTGGCCCGGACGCCATTGCCGGGCGCTATGCTAGCCTTCACCCGTCCAACGTACCCACGCGAGAGTTGAACCACTATGAGCAACCCGGCAACGCAAACGGATGAATTCATGCAGGCGGCCATCGACGAAGCCCGTCAGGGACTGGCCGAAGGGGGCATCCCGATCGGCTCGGTGATCGTGCACCGGGGGCGCATCATCGGTCGCGGGCACAACCGCCGGGTGCAGTCCGGCAGCGCCATCCTGCATGGCGAAATGGACGCACTGGAGAATGCCGGTCGTCAGCCAGCCACGGTGTATGCCGAATCAACCCTGTACACCACCTTGTCGCCCTGTGCGATGTGCAGCGGCGCCATCCTGCTGTACGGCATCAAGCGGGTGATCGTGGGCGAGCACCAGACGTTCATGGGCGAGGAAGACCTGCTCAAGTCCCGTGGCGTCAGCCTTGAAGTCCAGCACAATGCGGCCTGCATCAGCATGATGAACGATTTCATTGCCGCCCGGCCTGAACTCTGGAACGAAGACATCGGCCGCTAGGGCCGGCACCCGGTGCGCGCGGTCAGCCGATGCTGCCTGACCGCGCCGCCCGGGAACGCTGGCTGGCCAGGCGCTCGAGCACCAGGTAGACCACACCCGCCACCATCAACGGCAATAGAAAGTACACCGCCCGGTAGCCGATCAGTGCTGCCAGCAGGGTGCCCTTGCTGAAGCTGCCTTGCAGCAGGGTAAGGAACACCGTTTCCAGCACACCCAGTCCCGCCGGAATATGGGTGATCACCCCAGCGATACTGCTGATCAACAGCACCGCCAGGATCGTCGGGTAACCGACCTTGTCCGGCAGCAGGCTGTACACCACCAACGCCATCAGCGCCCAGTTGCAGGCCCCCATCACGGCCTGCAGCGCCGCCATCCTCAGCGATGGCAAGGTGATCTCGTGGCCGCGCACTTGCCAGGTGCGGCGCCGGGCAAAGCGGCAGGCCAGCAGATACGCCGCGGCCACTACGAGCAACAGCGCACCGATCAGGCGCAGGCCATTGCTGCCGATCTCCAACCCTGCAGGCAGGCGCGGCAAGCCGCAGACAAACAAGGTGCCGGCCAGGATCAAGTAACCGAGCCAGTTGGTGACAAGCCCCAGGCTGAGAATCCGGGTGATGGTGCTCACCGGCAGGCCGAGGCGCGAGTACAAACGGTAACGCAAGGCAATGGCCCCCACCCAGGCGCTGAGGTTGAGGTTGAACGCATAGCACACGAAGGCCAGCGGCAGCACCTGACGCGCCGGCAGCGAATGGCCGGTGTAGCGCCGGCCGATCAGGTCGAAGCTGCTGAACAGGGCAAAACTGCAGGCGCTGATCAGTACGGCCAGCGCCAGCGTCTGCCAGCGGTAGGCGACCAAGGCGTGGCGCACTTCCTGCCAGTCCAGGTTCCTGAGCAACGAGAACAGCAACACTGGCACAAGGATGAAAAACCCCAGGGTCAGGACCTTCCGGGCCCGTTGCCAGCGCTTGCTGTGCATGCTCATGTGGTCTTGCCTGCGGGTTGAGGGTTGGCGTGCAAGGCCCTGAGGCGCAGTACATGTGCGGGCAGCCAGCCGACCATGGCCGGGAAGTGGCGGATAAAGTGAAAGCTCAGGAAGATCAGCGGCGCACGCCACCAATAACCGCGCAGGACACGCTGCAGGCTCACCGGCTTGCAGCGGTGCAGGCACAGCTCCTGCAAGTGTTCGTGCAGACGCTCATTGAGGGCCTGATCGCGAATCATCAGGTTGGCCTCAAGGTTCAACGACAAGCTCAAGGGGTCGAGGTTGCTTGAGCCCACCGTTGACCAGTGGCGGTCAACCAGGGCCACCTTGCCGTGCAGAGGTCGTTCGCAGTACTCGAAGATCCGCACGCCATCGCGCAGCAGGTAGTTGTACAGCAGCCGCGAACACAGGCGCACCAGCGGCATGTCCGGCATGCCTTGCAGCACCAGGGTGACCTTGACCCCGCGTCGCGCGGCATTGCGCAGGGTGCGCAGCAGGCGATAGCCGGGGAAGAAATAGGCATTGGCAATGATGATGCGCTCGCGCGCGGCGCCAATGGCCTTGAGGTAGTGGCGCTCGATGTCGTTGGGGTGGTCCAGGTTGTCGCGGATGCTCAAGGTCATGCTGGCCTGGTTGCTGTCGGCGGCCAGGGGCAGGGCACGCTGCCACCAGCGATGGCTGCGACGCCGCAACTGGGCGGATTCGGCCAGCAACGTCAGGGTGGCCTGGCGCAGGTCGGCCACGATGGGGCCGCGTACTTGCACGGCGTAGTCCTGCTTGGCCATGGGCCCGAAGTCGGCCAGGTGATCGGCGCTGTAGTTGATGCCGCCGACAAAGCCGACCTCGCCGTCGATCACCAGGATCTTGCGGTGCAAGCGACGGAACAGATTGGTGCGCATGCCCAGGCGTTTGGGGCGTGGATCGAATGCCAGCAACTGCACGCCGGCATCGTACAGGGCCTTGAGGTAATCGTGGCTGAGGTCGGCGGTGCCATAGCCATCCACCAGCATCTGCACCCGTACGCCACGGAGGGCGGCGTCGATCAGCAGTTGTTGCAGTTGGCGGCCGACCTTGTCTTCGAAAATGATGAAGGTTTCCAGCAGGATCTCTTCGCGCGCCTGCTCAATGGCGGCGAATGCGCTGGGGAAGTAGTCCTCGCCATTGATCAGCAACTGGACCTGGTTATCGGTACGCCACTGTTCGCTCACCAGCGCACCTCCACGGCCAGCGGCAAGTGATCGGACAGGTGCGTCCAGGGCTTGCGGGCCATGACCTTGGGTGCATGGGCCCGGGCATTGCGCAGGTAGATTCGGTCCAGGCACAGCAGCGGCCAGCGCGCGGGAAAGCTGCGGGCCGGGCGCCCATAGGCCTGGGTGAAGACTTCATGCAGGCCGCAGCCTGCCAGGGCTGCATCGGCACGCTGGCGCCAGTCGTTGAAGTCGCCGGCAACAATCACCGGCGCCGCCGGGGGCAGGCTGTCGAGCAGCCGGCACAACAGGCGTAGCTGTTGCTGGCGCTGGCGTTCGTCGAGGCCCAGGTGCACGCAAATGGCATGAAGCTCCTTTGCGTCGGGCAATGTCAGCACAGAGTGCAGCAAGCCACGCTGCTCGCTGCCTTTGACACTCACATCCAGGTTGGTGTGGCGCAGGATCGGGTACTTGGACAGCAGGGCGTTGCCGTGCTCGCCATCGGGGTACACCGCATTGCGCCCGTAGGCGAACACGGGCCAGAGGCTGTCGGCGAGAAACTCGTATTGCGGTACATCCGACCAATTGCGGTGTCGGCGCCCGTGTTGGCGGTGGCTGCCAAGCACTTCCTGGAGAAACACCAGGTCAGCGTCCTCGCTGCGCACCGCTTCGCGCAGTTCGGGCAGTACATAGTGGCGGTTCAGGGCGCTGAACCCCTTGTGCACGTTTACCGTCAACACCCGCACATGGTCCACGGCGGGGGCCGCGGCCAGCGATCCTGTGGGCAGCGCCTGGCTCATGGCGCAGGCACCTTGCCCAGCATCTGCGCGACCTTGGCGGCCAGCTGGGAGAACTCGAATGGCTTGCTGATCATCTGCATCCCGGGGTCCAGAAAACCGCCCCGGGCGAGGGCGTTCTCGGCGTAGCCGGTGATAAACAGCACCTTGAGACCCGGGCGCAACTTGCGGGCGATTTCGGCCAGTTGCCGTCCATTCATGCCCGGCAGGCCGACATCGCTGACCAGCAGCATCACCGCGGCATCGGAGCGCAACAGCGTCAGGGCGGCATTGGCCGTGCCCACGGCAACACAGGGGTAGCCGTGTTCCTCAAGGGCCTGCTGGACCAGTGCGCGCACCGTAGCGTCGTCTTCGACGATCAGCACGCTGCCGCTAGGGGGCTTGTTCACCGACGGCACCGGCGAGGGGTCGGCTGCTGCAGGCTGCGCTTCGTCAGGACGGGGCAGATAGAGATCGACCCGGGTGCCATGGCCAATCTGGCTGTGGAGGACGACGTGCCCCCGGGACTGTTTGCTGAAGCCGTACACCATCGACAGCCCCAGGCCTGTGCCCTGGCCGATGGGCTTGGTGGTGTAGAACGGATCAAAGGCGCGGTCCAGGGTGCTTTGCGGCATGCCAAAGCCGTTGTCGGCGATGCTCAGGCGTACGTAGTCACCGGCGCACAGGGCGTGGCCGCCAAACTGGGTGCCATCGAGGTGCTGATTGCTGGCCCTGATGGTCAATTCGCCGCCGTTGGGCATGGCATCGCGGGCGTTCTGCACCAAGTTGTTCATGACCTCCTGCAGCTGCAGCGCGTCGACCTGGACGGGCCAGATGTCTGGTGCATACTCGACCGACACGTCAATGTGCTGTTCCAGCAGTGGCGTGATCCGCTGGCGCTGGAGCAGATCGGGCAACTGCACCGGGTGGGCATCCAGGGACTGCCGACTGGAAAACGCCAGCAGGCTATGGGTCATGCTGGCGGCACGGCGCACGGCCTGTTGGCTCAGGTCAAGCAGCTTGGGCAACGCCTCGTAGCGGCCCTGCTGGACGCGTTTGCCGATCAGTTCGAGGCTCCCGCCGATGCCCGTCAGCAGGTTATTGAAGTCGTGGGCGACGCCGCCGGCCAACTGGCCAATGGCTTCCATCTTCTGGGCCTGGCGCAGGTAGTGCTCGTCTTCGCGCAACTGGCGCAACTGCTCTTCCACCCGGCTCTGCAGGCTGCTCAGCGCCAGCCCGTGACTGCGGGCCTGGTACTGGCGGCGGCGGGCGCGCAACGAGGAGTGGGTCAAGGCCAGCAACGAGCCAGGGTCGAACGGGCAGGGCAGCAAGAACAGGTTGCCCAGGGCGCTGTGGCTGTTCTGGGCGGGCGTTTGCAGGTCGTCGTGCTGGCCGGTCAGCAGGACCACGGGCAGGTCGGACCAGTCGGGCTGCTGGCCTATGTAGTGGTGCAGGGGCGATTGGGTGGTGCCATCCAGAACGCTGTCGGCAACGATGGCCAGCCCGGCACCCTGGCCCAGCGCAGTGCCCAGTTCGTCCATGGTTTGCGCGGCCAGGGCCTCGATACCCGCCTTGTCGAGCAGGTCCAAGGCCAACCGGCTCAGCCGGGCGGGTGCCAGGATCAGTGCACGTTCGCCGTAGGGCATTGAATCGGCCACAGGGATCTCCTTTGACAGGACACAGGCATCCACCGCGGTTGCGGTTATTGTCACTGCATGATCACTGGACCACGGGGGCGATGCGGGGGTTCAACCGAAATGCCCGATGGTGGTGGCTGCCTAGAGGCCTTGCTGCACCAGGGGGTCATCGGGGTTCAACTGCTCAAGCTGGGCCAGCAGGATCTGCACGTTCTGCAGTTGACCGGTCTCTTTCCAGTACTCGATGAGCAGCACGCGGGCCTTGCGGTTGGCCGGGTCGTGGACAAGGATGGTTTCCAGCTGCCGCTGCGCGGCATCCACTTGCTCCAGCTGATGCAGGCTGGTGGCCAGGGTGTAGCGGTAATCGTTGTTGTCGGGTTCAAGCTCCAGGGCGCGGGCGAAGGCCAGCAGGGCATATTCGTCCTGGCCGTGACGCAGCAGCCAGCGGCCAAGCTCGTGCTGCAGGAACGCCGAGTCCGGTCGTTGCTGCAACGCCTTGGCCAGCACCTGGCGCGAGGCGTCGGTCTGGTCCTGGCGCTCCAAGAGTTCTACCTGCATGGCCAGGGCCTCCAGATTTTCAGGGTCCAGTTGCAGGGTGCGGTCCAGCGCGCGGGCAGCCTCCTGGTAACTGTTGTCGTGGAGGTAGAGGCGGGCCAGGTGAAGCTGCGCTGCGGCATCGTCGGGCTTTTCGGCCAGTTCGTGCTGGTAGCGCTCCAGGGTGTGTTGCAACGGGCCGAAGTACAGGCCGATCTCGTCCGGCCCCAGGCCCAGCAGGGCATCGACCACGGCAAAGCGCACACCTTGATCTTCATCGTCGAGCAACGGGCCCAGCACCAGGCTGCGCTGGGCCCCCGGCAGCATCGCCTGAATACTGGCGACAGCGGCGCGGCGCACCATCGGGTCGTCATGTTGCAAGTCGCGGCTGGCCAGCTTCAGCGCCAGTGGCGAGGGATAGTTCGGCAGCTCGGCATACAGGCTGGCCCGGCGAATGGCCGACAGATCGCTGCGCCCCAGCTGTTGATACAGCACCCTGGCTGCGCCCGGCTGGCCGTTGTGGGCCATGGCCAGCGCCTTGGTGTAGCTGTGCTTGAGCGCAGGGGGCGGCGCCGGCGTGTCGTCACGCCAGAAATACCCCCCAAGGCCCAGAATGACGAGCAGGGCCAGGCTGACGAAGGTGTATTGGCGTTGTTTCGACATGGATGGATCCGGGACACGCGGCGAGCAAAGGCGTCAGCTTGTGTCAGTGGGGGGCTGGCGTCAAATCGGTGGTGCGAACCGACGTAGCCGCTGCCGCCAGGCTGCGATCGGCCGCGAAGCGGTCGTAACCCTTACAAGCGACTGCTGTGCAGTCGATCGCAACCTGGCGGCAGCGGCTACCACAGGCCATAAAAAAGGTTCTTCACGGAACTCCGGAGAGTGTGATTTTGGTGTTGGTGTTGGTGTTGCGGGCTTATCCATTTCATGCGGTGACGCTGCCGGCCCCTTCCGCCTTTACGGCGGGTCCCTTTTGTCTTGGCAAAAGGAACCAAAACCGCTCGCTCCTGCATACGGCCCTACGCTGCGCTTCGGGTTCCCTCCCTCCGGTGCCCTCCAGGGGCCTCGCGGCCTACGACTTGCTGCGCCAAGTCTACGGCTCGCGACTTCGGCTACGCCGAAGGGTGCTGCGCACCTGCTCCTTCCGGACACCTGCACTCGGCCTCCTGAAGTCGCGAAGTTACGGGTGGCGCCTGTGAGGACGCATCTTCGAGATCAACGTCCACTGCCAACCGGCAGGTAGGAGCGGGCTCGGTGGGAGCGGGCTTGCCCCGCGATAGGCCCCTGAGCCGTGCACATCCAGCTGCAACGCCGAAGCGGGATCACCGGCAGGCATGAATCTGTCGGCAAGATTCAAAATCCATCGCGGGGCAAGCCCGCTCCCACCGACGGGTGATGCCCGCGGCCCGGCATGTTGTCTATATCGGGGTA
>Ga0247821_10001101_pt1 | contig 14961 bp, 14 predicted proteins | sample 13C_Glycerol_Day_FD_192481 | JGI IMG/M metagenome (GOLD analysis project Ga0247821, IMG submission 192481) | Soil microbial communities from agricultural site in Penn Yan, New York, United States - 13C_Glycerol_Day14 | ecosystem: Environmental > Terrestrial > Soil > Agricultural land | place... | reverse complement strand
CCAGTTCCACGTCGAATTCGCCCCCATCGCCGCCGAATTCCTCGCCCGCTGAGCCAGCCCCATCCACCAGCCCCCATCGCCACGTCCGCACTTCGGCTAGATCCGTCAAACGCGCGCCCCCAGGGGATAACCGACTGCAGAGTCGCCCCACGACACCCTGGTCTGCTGGCGGTCCGTGTCTTCGACCCACAACTCCGGTGTCTCGTCCTGGCTTTGGCACGCACCGGACGAAATTGGCCCACTGGCACGTACGGCAACACCGTTGAGACGCAGCGACTTCCAAGGCCGAGTAAGAAATCCGACAAATCGCGACAAGTAGTGGACTGGCGCCATTTCCGGCTCTCCAATGGAGGGCGTGCGAGATCTTCCAGTCAGCCACGACGTCCTGCGGGACGTGGCAGCAGCCCAAGGTGTCTGTGGTCGGACAGAGCCTCGTGATCGCCCGCGGAGCGGATGTGGATTGGGCACGTAGTGGGCACGCCGCCGTGATCAGGCAAAGGAGAACGACGAGGCCGCAGGTCGGGGGAGGTCCCTGACCTGCGGCTTCGCACATGGAGCGGGTGACGAGAATCGAACTCGCGTAGCCAGTTTGGAAGACTGGGGCTCTACCATTGAGCTACACCCGCGAAGACCCCGGCGTTGTCCCCGGGATCCGAGGCGTTAGCCTAATGCCCGCTGTCGCGTGGGCTGAAATCGGCTCGCCGACCGCGGGGTATGGCGCAGGTTGGTAGCGCGTCCGCTTTGGGAGCGGAAGGCCGCCGGTTCAAATCCGGCTACCCCGACACCACCTCACAGCAGCAGGCCCCCGCCGATGTGGCGGGGGCCTGCTTTGCGTATGCCGACGGGTCGGCTTCTCAGCCGTTGCCGCCCGCACGGAAGGCGACCCAGCCGTCGCTCATCCGCTCGGCCTGGCCCTCGGTGAACATGTCCATGCACGAGTCCTGCGTGTAGTCCATGAAGTTGTGGATCGGGTCGAGGCCGGGAGCCGCGCACGAGTCCGCGCCGATGGGGCAGTTGAACTGCGGGAAGGCCTCCTTCGGGGTGTCGGCCACGAAGTCGCCCGACGCCGAGCACCCGTTGTTGAAGGTGTGGTGCAGCATCATCCAGTGCCCGACCTCGTGGGTCAGGGTGTCACCGAGGGCGTACTTGCCGGCGGTGCCGCCGGGCATCGACTCGTCGAGGATCACCACACCGTCGATGTAGTCGCGGCCGGCGTTGTAGTCCTTGGGGAAGTAGGCCCAGCCGAGCAGACCGGCGCCGATGTCCGCCGTGTAGACGTTGAGGGTCTCGGAGTCGCCCTGGTGCAGTGACTTCTTCATGTCGCGCTCGCCCTTGCCCGGCACGACCTTGTACCAGTCCTTGTTCACGACCCAGTCGATCGAGGCGAGCTCGAAGCGGAACGGGGTGTCCGCTGCGTTGGTCGCGGTCTTGCCAGCGAAGGAGTCGTTGAGGACCGTCATCTGGTCCTCGATCATCGTCTGCATCCGCGCCTTGTCGGTGGCGGTCAGCGCGTGGTCGGAGATCGAGTGGAAGACCGTCTCGATGGTGACGCTGCCGTTGGGCAGGCGCGGGGCGTCCGGCAGGGCGCCGTAGGCGTTGGCCTCGTTGTCCGGGTAGAGCTTGGGCTCCTTCGCGCTGCTGCCGTCCGGCACGCGGGCCGCGCTGGCGCCGTCACCCGGCTCGCAGGCGGCTGTGCCGCTCGAGGGTGCCTTCGCGGGCGCGGCGCTGACAGCACCGGAGGCGCCACCGCTGACCAGCAGGGCCGCGGCGGTTGCACCCATGATGGCGAGCCGCAGGGAGGTGGTTCTACGCATCGTCAATACCTTTCGCTGTGCGGGGCCCCGGTGGGAGCCTGCGCCGGACGCTACCGGGCGAAAGGGATATTTGGGCGCTTAGCGGACGGCGAATCCGCAGGTCAGAGGCCGTACTCCTCGAGCAGCCGCAGCCAGATCTCGCTCATCGCGGGGAACACGGGGACGGCGTGCCACAGCGTGGCGAGCGGCACGCGACCAGTGATGGCGACCGTGGCGGGCTGCACCAGCTCGGCGACGTCCTGCCCGACGAAGGTGGCACCGACCAGCGTGCCGGCGTCCTCGTCGACGACGATGCGCGCCTGGCCCTGGTAGCCCTCCGCCTGCAGGCCGGAACCGGCTGCCTTGTCCATGGGGATGTCGACGACCCGCACCCGGATGCCCCGCTCACGGGCCTGCTGCTCGGTCAGCCCGGCAGAGGCGACCTCGGGGTCGGTGTAGACCACCTGGGGCGCCCCCAGGTCCAGCGCCCAGGGCGTCATCGACCGGGGATCCTCCGGCCGGTCGGTGGCGCGCGCGCCGACGAGGTCGCCGCAGGCCCGGGCCTGGTACTTGCCCATGTGCGTGAGAAGCACGATCCCGTTGACGTCGCCCACGGCATAGAGCCAGGGGCGGTCGCCGGTGGCCCCTTCCACCTCCATCTGCTCGCTGACCTGGAGGTAGCCGCGGTCGTCGGTCTTGGCGCCCACGGTCTCGAGGCCGAGGTCTGCGGTGTTGGGCACCCGCCCGACGGCCACGAGCAGCTCGTCGGCGCTGATGCGGCCGCCCCCGCCCAGCTCGACCGTGACCTCCCCGGTGGGCCCGAGACGCGAGACCGCAGTGGCCTCGGCGCCGAGCCTGACGTCGACTCCCTGTCGGCGCAGGCTCTCGGCGACGGCCTCGGCGGCGAAGGCCTCGCTGCGGCCCAGGAGCTGTTCCTCCTGCTCGATCACCGTCACCATCGATCCGAGGGCGGCGTAGACCACCGCGAGCTCGCAGGCCACCGCGCCTCCGCCGAGGATGGCCAGCCGGTCGGGGACGCGGCGCGACGTCGTGGCCTCGCGGTTGGTCCACGGCCGCGCCTCGCGCAGCCCGGGCAGGTCGGGCACGAGGGGCGACGTGCCGGTGCACACGATCACCGCGTGCCGGGCCTCGAACAGCCGTCCGTCGACCTCCACCCGTCGCTCGCCGACGAGGCGGCCGGTGCCGCGGAGCAGGTCGATGCCGACGTGCTCCAGCCAGCCCACCGCGCCCTCGTCACTGAGGCCGCTGATCCAGGCGTCGCGCCGGGCGAGCACGCCGGCGGGGTCGACCCGCGCGCCCTCGGAACCCTGGACGCGCTCGGAGGCGCGCGTCGCGAGAATGGGGCGCAGCAGCGCCTTGCTGGGGGAGCAGGCATAGAAGCTGCACTCACCGCCCACCAGGTGCTTCTCGACGACGGCCACGGTCAGCCCCGCCTTGCGGACCCGGTCGGCCGCGTTCTCGCCGACGGGGCCGGCTCCGATGACGATGACATCCCAGGTGTGGTGAACGGTGCTGTCAGCCATGGCCCGAAGATACGGCGGCCTCGCGACGTCGGCCCGCCGAGCGGCTCAGCCGCCGCCTCCGCCGTCGCCACCTCCACCCGTGTACCCCGTCCCGTAGCCGCCGCCGTAGGCCCGTTGGACATCCGTGATCTGCGCGGGGTCTCCCCAGTTGCGGTGGTGGCGCGCCTCCCAGACCTCCTCCGTCAGCGGTTCCGGGTCGCTGCCGTCCCACGCGGCATACCCGTTGAGCAGGCCGAAGGCCGCCTCCGAGACGAGCGCCGCGTCGGCGAGCCGCCCGAGGACCGCGGGCGGGCAGTGGCGCAGCAGCGCGCCGGGGGAGCGGCGCTCGCCGAGCGCCACCAGCCGCGAGAGGGCGGGGACGTCGTCGGCGTCGAGCCGCAGCCCGGCGACCAGCTGTTCCTGCACGGTCCGCAGCACCGTGGCCCGGTCCTCGGGCGACACCGCGGACAGGGCCTCGACGTGCGCGTGCTCGAGCGCATCCCCCGGGGCGGTGCGCAAGAGGTAGCGGTACTGCCGGACCACCGGGTCCTCCTCCTCCGGCTGGGCTGCCGGCGGGGCGGCGGCGGGCCGTCTGAAGATCCTCATCTCCTGACGGTAGCCCTGCGGCGACCGCTCGGGAACGGCTCAGAGCAGGGCGCTGCCGGCCCGCCGCCCGTGCAGGGCCGAGGGCAGCCCTGACTGGCCGCCGTCGCGGTCGAGCTGGGCCTCGATCCGGCGAATCCCCCGGTCGGTCGGCCACACGTGCCAGGCGAGGAGCAGGAGGGAGAAGGTGCCGCCCACCAGGTAGGTCTTGGCGGTCTGGGGCTCGACGACGAACGCCGCAACGAGGGCGACGATCGCGACCGCCTCGCACAGCGCGAAGCGCAGCACCATCAAGGACCGGTATGCCGCGAGGCCGGCCGACGCGGCCTCCTCGCCGTGCGTGCCGGGAGGCAGGGCCGGGGCCCGGTAGCCCACCGCCTCGACGGCGACATGGGCCGCGACCGCGATCGCGCCGAGCGCGGCGGCCACCCACACCGGTGGGTACCCCTCGGGGCCGAGCACGAAGAACGCGACTATGCCGAACATCACCACGGCGCTGATCAGGGCCGTGGCGAGGGTGCGCAGCTGGGTGATCGGTGCCGGTGTGGCCGGTGTGGCGTCCTGTCCCATGGCGGCACCCTAGTGCGCATTCGGTGCTGCGGCCGGGGACGGCTACGATGTGCTTTTGGCCCGGTCAGAGCGCCGCAACCGGCCTCGGCCATGGCCTTTCCTGTTGCCCACGATCCTGGAGTACCCCGCAGTGAAGAGTGCCGTCGAGAACCTCAACCCGACCCGGGTCAAGCTGACCGTGGAGGTCCCCTTCGAGGAGCTCAAGCCGAGCCTCGACGCGGCATACAAGACCATCGGCTCGCAGATCCAGGTCCCCGGCTTCCGCAAGGGCCACGTGCCGGCGCGCGTCATCGACCAGCGTGTGGGCCGCGGCGCCGTCCTCCAGGAGGCCGTCAACGAGGCCCTCCCGCAGTTCTACGGCCAGGCCGTCGAGGAGAACAACGTCCGCCCCATCGGCCAGCCCGAGGTCGACGTGACCGAGGTCCCGGCCGAGGCCGGCCAGGAGCTGAAGTTCACCGTCGAGGTGGACGTCCGCCCCGAGATCACGCTGCCCGACTACGCCTCGATGAAGCACGAGGTCGACCGGGTCGACGTCACCGACGAGGACATCGACGAGCGCCTCACCTCGCTGCGCGAGCGCTTCGGCACCCTCGTGGGCGTCGACCGCGCCGTCGAGACCGGCGACTTCGTGTCCATCGACCTCGACGCCAAGATCGGCGACGAGGAGATCGACGCCGTCACCGGCATCTCCTACGAGGTCGGCTCGGGCAACATGCTCGACGGCATGGACGAGGCCCTGGTCGGCATGGCCGCGGGCGAGACCAAGACCTTCACCGCCCCGCTGGCCGGTGGCGACCGCGAGGGCGATGACGCCGACGTGACCGTGACGGTGCAGTCCGTCAAGGTGCGCGAGCTCCCCGAGCTGGGTGACGACTTCGCCCAGCTCGCGTCGGAGTTCGACACCCTCGACGAGCTCAAGGCCGACCTCACCAAGCAGGCCGAGCGCGACAAGAAGTTCGAGCAGGGCGTCCAGGCCCGCGACAAGGTCCTCGAGCACCTCCTCGAGACCATCGAGATCCCGATCCCGGACTCCATCGTCGAGGCCGAGGTGCACTCCCACCTCGAGGGCGAGGACCGCCTCGAGGACGCCGAGCACCGCGCCGAGGTCGAGGAGAACACCCGCAAGGCCCTCAAGGCGCAGTTCCTGCTCGACGCGATCGCCGAGCAGGAGGAGGTCTCCGTCGAGCAGCCCGAGCTGGTCGAGTACCTCGTGATGTCGGCCCAGCAGTACGGCATGGACCCCAACCAGTTCGCGCAGGCGATCGACCAGCAGGGCCAGGTGCCCGCGATGGTCGCCGAGGTGGCCCGTCGCAAGGCCCTCGCGGCGGTGCTCGAGAAGGTCACCATCGTCGACACCGACGGCAACGCCGTCGACCTCAACGAGCTGAACGAGCGTCCCGGCGTGCAGGACGCCCTCGAGGCCCTCGAAGCCGCCGAAGCCGCTGAGGCTGACGAGGTCGAGCAGGACGAGGCCGCCTCCGAGGACGAGACCAAGGCCTGATCCCCGCACCACCGCAAACGACGTAGGCCGCGCCTGGACATGTCCAGGCGCGGCCTACGTCGTGTTGCGTGACCACGAAAGCGACTTGTCGGACTTGCGATCCGTCGAACGGGTGGATCTGAGCTGGGCTCTGGACGGGGCGCACGCTCGGCAAGACCATCGCGACATGGACCCGTCCTCGTTCCACAAGCTGCGAACTGCTGTTCAGGAGAACGCAGTTCCCGCCGGCTCGCTCGAGGTGTTCGAGCTCGAGCGGCAGCTGCAGACGGAGCTCGAGGCCAGCGGGTTCTTCGACCAGATCGAGGTGGGCTCGACGGCCGACCCCGACCAGCTGGTCATCGCGCTGTGCCGCTGCCAGGCCGACGTGCCGCCGTGGGAGGCCGGCTACCGGCTGGAGCGTCTCTGGGCCGCCCTGCGGAGCCAGGCCTCGTGGGAGGCGCACTCGGCGACCGTGTCCGATGAGGTCATGGAGTTCGAGGGAGCCATGACGATGCCCGACGGGCGCCAGTTCCTCACGGTGCACGTCGTCGCCCTGCGGCACGCCGAGGTGGCTGCCGGCATGGGCGATGAGCAGAACGGGGCGGGGGGAGCTCGCGGCTAGCCGGGCCGGACGGACCCTGGGCCTGACCGACCTGGCGCGGCGGGACCGGCCTGGGGCGCCGGGGGAGCGGTGGTGGTGCCGATCCGAAGCTCGGTCGGCATGACGACGTCCGGTGCCGGCTCGCCGGCGAGCAGGGCCTGCACCATGGCTCCGAGGCGCTGGCCCTTCTCCTCCCCGTGCTGCAGCACGGTGGTGAGGGTGCCGGCGAACCACGGCAGGTCGATCCCGTCGAACCCGGTGACGCTGACGTCCTCGGGCACCCGCAGCCCGAGGTCCCCGGCGGCCTGGACGGCCCCGAGGGCCAGCAGGTCCGACTGCGCCACGATCGCCGTGGGCCGGGTCTGCGGTGGGGCCTCGAGGAGCAGGTGCCCGGCCCGGCGGCCCTGCTCGACGTCGGGGATGGCGGTCTCGACCATGGGGGAGCCCGGGCCGAACACGTCGATGAAGCCCAGCGCCCGGTCGCGGGCGTCGGCGTAGACCGCGTGGTCGAGGTCAGCGGCGCCGAAGGGCTCGGTGGCGCTGTCAGCCCGCAGCTGCATCGCGATGTGGCCCACGCGGCGGTGGCCGAGGTCGTGCAGGTGCCGGGCGGCCGAGGCGCTGGCGCCGCGCTCGTCGAGCCGGATCTGCGACACGCGGGGGTCGTCGGGGGCGCCGTTGCCGACCATGGGGATGCCGCGGGCCGCCAGGTGGTCGACGACCGGGTTCTCCATGGGCCCGCACAGCGAGAACACGAGGGCGTCGAGGGCGTAGCCCGAGAGCTGGGGGATGATGCGCTCGGGCTCGGTCGGGGGTTGGGCGATGAGCAGCATTCCCGCGGGAATGCCGTCGAGGACCTCGGCGAGGCCGTCGAGCACGCTCACCGCGAAAGGGTCGCGGAACGCATGGAGCAGCCGGCCCTCCACGATGACGCCGACGACGCCGGCCCGACCCTGGCGCAGCGAGGACGCCAGCGGGTTGGGACCGGCATACCCCAGGGCGGCGGCGGCCTCCCGGACGCGCTCAGCGGTCTCGGCGGCCACCGGCCCCTTGCCGCTGAAGACGAGCGAGGCCGTCGACGTGGAGACGCCGGCCCGGTCGGCGACCTCGCGCAGGGTGGCGCGGGCTTGACGGGAGACGCTCATGGCGGACACACTATCGAATCGATTTGATCGAAACGATTCGACGCCTCCGAGCCCGACCCCGAGCGAGCCCCACCAGTGACCCAGCAGCTGACCCTCAGCACCGCGCGCCTCGTCGCCGCCCGCAACGCCGTCTTCATCGTCTTCGCGATGAACGGCATGGCCTTCGCCACGTGGGCCTCGCGCATTCCCGACGTGAAGCAGACCCTCGGCCTGACGGCCGGACAGCTCGGCGTCACCCTCCTCGCGCTGTCGGTGGGCTCCATCCTGGGGCTGCCGGCCTCGGGCTGGGTCTCCCAGCGGCTCGGGGCGGCGGGTGCCGTGCGGATCGGCCTGGCCAGCACCGCCGTCGGGCAGGTGATCGTCGGTCTCGGCGTCGACGTGGCCGGGGAGCGCGCGGTTGTCGCAGCAGGCCTGTTCGCCGTGGGCCTGGGCGTCGGCGTGTGGGACGTGGGCATGAACCTCGAGGGGGCGACCGTCGAGCGCCGGCTCGAGCGGAACATCATGCCCCGCTTCCACGCGGCGTTCTCCGGGGGCACGGTCGTCAGCGCCCTGATCGGCGCCCTGATGGCGTGGCGCGAGGTTCCGGTGACGCTCCACCTGCTCGTCAGCACCGCGGTGATCGTCGCGGTCTGCCTGTGGGCCATCCGCTCCTTCCTGCCCCACGCCTGGGAGGCCGAGGAGGCCGGCGATGCCGAGGGCGCGGAGGCGCCTGGCGGTCCCCGGCCCGGGGTGCTCAGCGCCTGGACGGAGCCCCGCACGCTGCTCATCGGGCTGCTGACGCTGGTCGCCGCCTTCACCGAGGGCACCGCCAACGACTGGGTCTCGGTGGCCTTCGTCGAGGGCTACGAGCTCCCCACCTGGGCCGGTGTCCTTGCCTTCGCCACCTTCCTCAGCTTCATGACGCTCGGCCGGGTCCTGGGCACGGGCCTGCTCGACCGCTACGGCCGGGTGCCGGTGCTCCGGGTCATGTTCGTGGGTGCCGGGCTGGGCAGCCTGCTGGTCGTCTTCGGCAACGCCCCGCTGGCCTACCTCGGTGCAGCCATCTGGGGTGTGGGCGTCTCGCTCGGCTTCCCCGTGGGCATGAGTGCGGCGGCCGACGACCCGGACCGCGCCGCTGCGCGCATCTCCGTCGTGGCGACCATCGGTTACACCGCCTTCATCGCGGGCCCGCCGCTGCTGGGCTTCCTCGGCGACCACTTCGGCATCCTCCGCGCCCTCGTCGCGGTCGGCGCCATGCTCCTCGTCGCGCTGCTGGTGGTGCCGGCGGTGCGCGAGCCCGAAGGCCGCCGCCCCTGACCTTCTCGCCGAACGGCCGTCGAAGCCGAAGTGCCGTCGAACCCGAAGGGCCGTCGAACCCGAAGGGCCGTCGAACCAGCCCGGCCGGGGGCGTGAGCACGTCCCACGGGCGCTGCACACGGCATACCTGCTTGTGCGCTGACGGCGAACACGGGCGGATCTGGGGACTGTCGCCGCAGACCCGGGCGTTAGGGTCAGCGTGAGCAACGACCCCGCAAGCGCAACCAGCCTGAACGGAGACATGGTGAGCAGCACCGAGATCGTGGCCCAGAACGGGCCGCAGGGTGGTCTGGACGACCACATCTACAACCGCCTGCTCAAGGAGCGGATCATCTTCCTGGGCTCCGACGTCCGCGACGAGAACGCGAACGCGATCTGCGCGCAGCTGCTGCTGCTCGCGGCCGAGGACCCCAACAAGGACATCTGGCTCTACATCAACTCCCCGGGTGGCTCGGTCACCGCGGGAATGGCGATCTACGACACGATGAAGTGGGTCCCCAACGACGTCGCGACCGTGGCCATGGGTCTGGCCGCCTCCATGGGGCAGTTCCTGCTCAGCGCCGGCACCAAGGGCAAGCGCTACGCCACCCCGCACGCCCGCGTCATGATGCACCAGCCTTCGGGCGGCATCGGCGGCACGGCGACCGACATCAAGATCCAGGCCGAGCAGATGCTCTACATCAAGAAGCAGATGGCCGAGCTGATCGCCGAGCACACCGGCCAGAGCCTCGAGCAGATCACCAAGGACTCCGACCGCGACCGCTGGTTCAGCGCCGAGGAGGCCAAGGAGTACGGTTTCGTCGACCACGTGTTCCGGGACGCGATCCAGACGCCGGGCGTCGGCGGCACCGAGTGAACGACCGCCAGGGAAGGAACCCAGAGTCCATGACGCAGAACCGCAACGGCGGCCTCCACCTCCCGCAGATGGGTGGTGGGCTGCGCGTCCCCACGCCGGACAGCCGCTACATCCTGCCGCAGTTCGAGGAGCGCACCTCCTACGGGATGAAGCGCCTCGACCCCTACACCAAGCTGTTCGAGGACCGCATCATCTTCCTCGGGGTGCAGGTCGACGACGCCTCGGCTGACGACGTGATCGCCCAGCTGATCGTGCTCGAGTCCCAGGACCCCGACCGTGACATCCTCATGTACATCAACAGCCCCGGTGGCTCGTTCACGGCCATGACGGCCATCTACGACACGATGCAGTACATCCGTCCGGACGTGCAGACCTTCGTGATCGGCCAGGCCGCCTCGGCCGCGGCGGTGCTGCTCGGCGCCGGCGCCCAGGGCAAGCGGTTCGCCCTGCCCAACGCCCGGATCCTCATCCACCAGCCGGCCCTCGCCGGCGGCGACTACGGCCAGGCCTCGGACATCGAGATCCAGGCCAACGAGGTGCTGCGCATGCGCACCTGGCTGGAGGAGACCCTCGCGCACCACACCGGCCGCACGCCGGAGCAGGTCAACGAGGACATCGAGCGCGACAAGATCCTCGGCGCCCCCGAGGCCAAGGAGTACGGCCTCATCGACGAGGTGCTCGCCTCGCGCAAGGCCTCCTTCGAGGTCTGACCCTCAGCAGCACGACAGGGATGCCGCCCGCTCACCATGAGCGGGCGGCATCCCTGTCGTGCGGGCAGGGAAGGCCAGGTCTCTCAGGCAGTGGGGACCTGCTGCGGGGCGTGGTTGTGGTCGTAGCTGTCGAACCGGAAGGTCACCGTGTAGGTGTAGCCCTTCTTGACCTTGAACCAGTAGGAGTCCTGCTGGTGGTTGTTGACGCGGACGTGGTTGGGGTAGTCGGTGACCGAGACCTTCGTCCAGCCCGTCTTCACCTTGGTCGTGAAGCAGTCGTAGCTGCTTCCGCCCAGGATGAAGTTCCAACGGCGCTGGTGCGAGTCGCGGATGCTGTAGTCGCCCCAGTAGTCGTAGTGGTGGTCGAAGTCGTAGATCTTCTGACAGACCCGGACCCAGCCGTGGCCGTAGTCGGGGCTGCTCTGGGTGCTGGCCTGGGCCGTGCCGGCGAAGGCGATGGGGACGACGCCGACCGCGCCCGCGGCGGCAACTGCCCGGATGACCTTGTTCTTGTTCATGGTTGGCTCCTCACGTTGTGGGGCAACCCTTGTGGTTGCTGTACAACGACCATCGCGTCCCGGGACCCGAGCCGATAGGCACCCTAGGTGGGGGAAGAGCCCACCCTGCCGCCTCCCGGCCGTGACGGGACGGCGGCAGGGCGGCGGCAGGGCGGCGGCAGGGCGGCGGCAGGGCGACGAGGTCAGTGCTGGGCGAGGTCAGTGCTGGGCGGCAGGCTCCGCCTCGGGCTCCTCGCTGGCCGCCGCCTCGGCGCGGGCGCTCGCCCGCAGGCTGGTCACCGTGACGAGGGCCAGGATGCCCACGATCACGCCGAGCGAGGCCAGCGTGGGCACCTCCGGCGTGGCCGGCCAGATGCCGTGCGCCCAGTGCAGGACCAGCTTGACGCCGATGAAGCCCAGGATGGCCGCCAGGCCGTAGCCGAGGTGCACGAGCTTGGACAGTGCGCCCTCGAGCACGAAGTAGAGCGCGCGCAGGCCGAGCAGGGCGAAGGCGTTGGTCGCGAAGACGAGGTAGGGGTCGCCCGTGATGCCGTAGACCGCTGGGACCGAGTCGACCGCGAAGACGATGTCGGTCGCGAGGATCGCCACCGTGACCAGCGCCAGCGGGGTCAGGGCCCGGCGGCTGCCGTCGCGCACGGTCATGCTCGTGCCGTGGTAGCCGTCCCGCACCGGCATCACGCGGCGCAGCACGCGCACCGAGCGCATCCGCGAGATGTCGATCTCGTGGTCGTGTCCCTGCACGGCGTCGCGGAGCAGCTTGACGCCGGTGGCCAGCAGGACCAGCCCGAAGAGCAGGAACGTCCAGTCGAAGGTCTTGAGCATCTGGGCCCCGAGAGCGATGAAGACACCGCGCAGGAGCAGGGCGCCCACCACACCGATCAGCAGCACCCGCTGCTGCAGCGCCTTCGGCACGGCGAAGGCCGCCAGCAGCAGCATGAAGACGAACAGGTTGTCGACGGAGAGCGACTTCTCGACGAGGTAGCCGGTGTAGTACTCCACGCCGATGCCGCTGCCGTGCTGGCTCCAGACCCACCCGCCGAAGGCGAGGGGGAGGGCGATGTAGAACGCCGACCAGCCGAGGGCCTCGCGCATGGAGACCTCGTGCGGCCGCCGGGTGATCAGGAAGTCGAGCAGCACCAGCGCGAGCACGGCACCGATGCTGACGGCCCACAGGGTGGGCGTTCCGATGGAGGAGACGGCGGCGCCGGGGTCGGCTGCGGCCGTGACAAGGGGAGATGACATGGCGGTCCTCAGATCGTCAGGCGGTCTGAGGTCTCCTTCACCGCGGCGAACGCGGCGCCGCACCGGGAGCGACGTGGGACGCTCGTATTGACCGGTGCGGCTCGTTGGGAAGTACTCCCCTCGTTGAAAATGGTAAGAGATCACGGCGGAAACGCAACTCCGGGGCTTGTCCGCTGTCAGCGGACAAACGCGACTCGAGAGCGACTCGGGGCGTTCAATGGAGCCTGCAGGAGAGCCGGACAGGTAGCGTCGGCCCGTCGTCGTTGCAGTTGCACACCCACTACAGGAGGACCGTCACGTGGCACGTATGGGAGACGGTGGCGACCTGCTGAAGTGCTCTTTCTGCGGAAAGAGCCAGAAGCAGGTCAAGAAGCTGATCGCCGGCCCTGGCGTCTACATCTGTGATGAGTGCATCGACCTCTGCAACGAGATCATCGAGGAGGAGCTGGCCGAGTCCTCCGAGCTCGGCCTCGACGAGCTGCCCAAGCCGCGGGAGATCTTCGAGTTCCTGCAGAACTACGTGATCGGCCAGGACGTCGCCAAGAAGGCGCTCGCGGTGGCCGTCTACAACCACTACAAGCGGATCCAGGCGGGCGAGGCCACCGGCAAGAAGGACGCCGAGGCGGTGGACATCGCCAAGTCCAACATCCTGCTGATCGGCCCGACCGGCTGTGGCAAGACCTACCTCGCCCAGACCTTGGCACGGATGCTCAACGTCCCGTTCGCGATCGCCGACGCCACGGCCCTGACCGAGGCCGGCTACGTCGGCGAGGACGTCGAGAACATCCTCCTCAAGCTCATCCAGGCCGCCGACTACGACGTCAAGAAGGCCGAGACGGGCATCATCTACATCGACGAGGTCGACAAGATCGCCCGCAAGTCGGAGAACCCCTCGATCACCCGCGACGTGTCCGGCGAGGGCGTGCAGCAGGCGCTGCTCAAGATCCTCGAGGGCACGACCGCGTCGGTGCCTCCGCAGGGTGGGCGCAAGCACCCGCACCAGGAGTTCATCCAGATCGACACGACGAACGTCCTGTTCATCGTCGGCGGCGCGTTCGCCGGTCTCGAGAAGCTCATCGAGTCCCGCAACGGCAAGAAGGGTCTGGGCTTCGGCTCCGAGCTGCACACGCCCAAGGACCTCGGCGAGTCCTACGGCGACGTCATGCCCGAGGACCTCATGAAGTTCGGCCTGATCCCCGAGTTCATCGGCCGGCTTCCCGTGATCACCACGGTCTCGCCGCTCGACAGCGACGCCCTGGTCAAGATCCTCACCGAGCCGCGCAACGCGCTCGTGAAGCAGTACAAGAAGATGTTCGAGATCGACGGCGTCGACCTCGAGTTCACCGACGAGGCCATCGAGGCCGTCGCCGAGCAGGCGCTCAAGCGGGGCACCGGTGCCCGCGGCCTGCGCGCCATCATGGAGGAGGTGCTCCTCCCGGTGATGTTCGACGTCCCCAGCGACGACGGCATCGCCCGCGTGGTCGTCACCCGCGAGGTCGTCCTCGACAACGTCCTGCCGACGATCGTGCGCCGCGACGAGGCCGAGCCCACCACCAAGCGGCCCCGCAAGCGCTCGGCCTGACCCGGCGCCGGCAGCGCAGCCTCACCGCCGCGTGCGGGGGGCCTGCCTCGCCATGGCGTACAGCGCGCCGCAGAGCAGGGTGAGCGCGGCCAGCGCGACGTAGGTCATCGACACCTCGCCGCGCAGGCTCTGGTCGCGCGTTGCGGCCGAGACGGCCCACACCGGGACGGTCGCCAGGGCGACGGTGAGGGTGCGCAGCCCCCAGCGGCGCAGCGCCGCGGTGACGTGGCCCGCCGTCGCACCGGTCCCCCGGGCGGCGCTGGCACTCACGTGCAGGAGCAGCACCAGCCAGGCACCGGCCAGCAGGGCCAGCCAGGGCCCGAGCCCCTCCGGCATCGGCGCCGATACGGCCCAGTGGACCGCGTGCGCGATGACCAGCACGCTGACCGCGACGGACTCGGGGCGCCGGACGGCATATCCCGTGCCGAGCACGAGCGCGGCAGCCATGAGGTTCAGGCCCCCGCCCGCCGCATAGACCAGCGCGACCAGGCCCAGCGAGGCCAGGGCCACGACGGTGCGCAGCAGGCGGTGCGAGAGCGACATCGACGACATCACCGGCTCACCACTCGCGGCGCCCGGGAGCGCCGGCCGAGGTCGCGCAGCACGATGTCGAGCGTGCCGGGGCCGGACCACGGCACGATCGGGACCCCGGCCTCGCGGGCGCGGAGCATCTCGTGCTCGCGCTCGAGCAGGCGGATCCGCCACGCCAGCGACGACGCCTCCGGGGACTCGGTGGCCTGGGGCAGCACGGTCTCCAGCAGCTGCGGCTCGATGGTCCCGGAGGCGAGCTCGGGCGGCAGCGTGTCGATGGTGATGACGGAGATGCCTCGGCGCGAGAGCGCCAGCGCGTGCCCGAGCACGTCGCGCGAGATTGCCGGGGTCAGGACGATGACCAGGGCTCCGGCCGGCACGCGGTGGCGCAGCTGGCCGCGCAGGCGCTTCTCGTCGGCGACGGTGCCGTCGGCCGACGTGGCGCGGGCCAGGGTGTCGAGCACCCGGCGGAGGTGGTTCCTGCCGGCGGCGGAGTCGAGAGCCGGCAGGAACC